>Ga0307515_10001971_pt1 | contig 45455 bp, 39 predicted proteins | sample 17_EM_MG_FD_194513 | JGI IMG/M metagenome (GOLD analysis project Ga0307515, IMG submission 194513) | Populus trichocarpa ectomycorrhiza microbial communities from riparian zone in the Pacific Northwest, United States - 17_EM | ecosystem: Host-associated > Plants > Roots > Unclassified | place... | reverse complement strand
TTAGTAGAATATTCACCTGGATACAGACAGTCATTGATGTGGAGGGTGGCATGGCACCATATGTGTGGTATTTGGTAGAGAGACCAGGTGGTGCATTCAACCTTTTTCCTTCACACGAATCAAGTCATAGATGTCACTAGATTATGTTTACGTCTTCTAGCACAGCGAAATGGCTCCCAGGACTTGATATCATATCTGGAAGTGTGCCCAACTTTTGGAACCCTCCAAGCACTTGAAAGCCAGGGGTAAGGTATACCTGGGAGTTGAGCTGGAGATGATCTATCTGGGTACCTCCAAAGGGCGGCGAAGCCGCCACCGTAACTTGTATGTACTAGTACGTTGTAGATACCGGTTCTGGATTGGGCAACTCGCGAGTGTTTGTAGCACGTGCAGGACGCATATAAACCGTTTTCATTTGTCCGGTTGGTTTGTTTCTTGACACAATGACTCAACACGCTGAAGTAACTCTCTACTACATTAACACCCAAAGATACATGATCGACGATTCGATGATGATGCCTGATTCATTTCTCCAAATCCCAGCACCAGGTATAAACTCTCTATTATGATGGTTGCAACCTCGTCGTCGTGCTTCTCATGTACCCCGCTGAACTACATCTAAGGGCTCCTATTTATATACTTCTCTCTGAACGAAACGCTCGGAGGCTTGCCAGTGCGAGCTCTTCTCAAACATATCTTATATTGTTCTTCTTCGCCTCATATCCTCATCATCCTTGGTCTCCCCGCACCGAAACTCCTACAAGGGCTGCCGCAACATCACCCAATACAAACTGTCCTCAAAAGATCAGGTTATCATGGGCAAAAAAAAGAAACCACAAGTTTGCGCTTTGTGCAGCCTCAATTTTAAATCCTCAGACGAATATTTCAAGCACGTCAGAACGACCCCAAACCACAGCATTAGTGTTTGTGATTGCGATGGTTGTTGCTCATATAATCTGGCGCTTCATGCGAATGTACGTATAAATTTCCGGCGTTCGAGATACCTCTAGGTTAAATATAAACAGAAACCATCCCGATCGTACCGCGCCGATCGACCGCCTCCAACTACCGTTCACTGCGAAGCTTGCGCTAAGGTGCTGGTAGTTTGCATCGCTGGCATAGATCGACACGTACGAGAACAATTACACAAGCGACAGGCCTTCGAGAAAGGTCTTTACTGCGAGACTGGCGCAGAAACGTTCCTTACCTTAAAGGAGCGCGACAAACATTTTGCGGACCTCCATAAGGAAAATGGGCCTATTCACTGCATAGACTGCGGGTGTGATTTTTCAACTGAGTGTGAATTGGAGAGACATGACTTAAATGATCCTTGGCATGGGAAAAAACGACCAGATATCTGTTGCGAACCTTGTCGGGCATCGTTTCGAAGCATTGATGCCTTGAACAATCACCTAAAGTCAAAGAAACATAAGACGATTAAATGTGTGGCGAGTTCTTTGTGCAAGAAACGGTTCAAGACTCTGGCTGGGATGATGGCACATCTTGAGAGTGGGGCATGCGTTTCTAGTTGGGACCGCAAGAAGATCGCCAAGTTTCTCCAACAGCACGACACGAATGCTGTGATCATCGAACCGGGGGCTATTGTCGATAATTTGCTGGAAGGTAACTCAGCTCGGGTTATGATTGCCGCGCAAGTCCCACCGGCACCTACATCCGATGCTATTGACTTTTCTGAAACCGATTCGGAGGATACCGTCATCCTGACTCCCATCGGTTCTCGATCCGACGCCGAATTCTCTGGTTCGGGAAATGGCGGCGTACCCATACTAACACCACTCGATTCGCCCTTCATGTCGCCTAATCCATCTCGCCGCCCCAGCTTTAGCTCTGCCTTGACTCAACAAAACTCCGGCATGTCCACCCCTCTTTCCAATGCTGGCTATGGCACGCTGGATGAATGGCTCATTTCATGCGCAATCTGTCCCACATGCTCTAGACAATTCGGGTCAGCACCTGCAATACAGGCCCATCTTTCCTCGGCAGCTCATGCTCCTAAGATATACCACTGTCCAGCGTTCTTGTTTCACACGGAAGGTGTGGGGAAGAAGAAACCGCAAAAACTTTTCAAGACGTTGCAGGGCATGGTTGCGCATATTGAAAGTGGGGCTTGTGAAGGCGGTAAAGAGGCGCTGGGCAAGGCTATTGACTTTTTGAAAGAGCGTTTGGAGGCAATGGGACTCAGTCAATACAAGTTGGATTGGGCCGAACGAATTTAGGCATCTCATCTCATATGTTGTTGTTTTTGATGGGTCCATAACTTAGTTTGTGCGCGTTCCTTCGGTACGTAGTGATTTCATCTTGGTTTGGGTACACTTTTGAACTTAGTGCAGCTGGAAGAGAGCGGAGGAAGTGGAAGATGGTGGAGGCAACAGTATGTCGTTGAAAAAGTAACGGACGAATTAATACAATCAACAAGACGCGTTTTCGGTGATACACAGACTCAAGACCTGAAAGCCAGCGAACAAAGCTTAATGTGGGGGCTTATTCTAAAATCCAGCCATGGTGCTCACAGAATGAGCCAGAACACCTGATACGCCTAGGACGGCATCTAACTGACGCTGACCGAGGCAAATCTAGAAAACTGCTCGGACGGACCCCCGGTAGCTGATGTCCGAACTCATGTCATTAGTTTGGGAATGACTACGCTGTTCAGCTAGATCCTCTCGGCCGCTCTCCTTTTGTCGCCACTGTTCTTGGTTATGCAAGGGGTTGGCGCCGCTGCATATGCCAGGCTACAGTTACCGCCGAGGGAGACTCGACGGTGGCCTAGAATTTGTTCCCGCGTAGGTGGTGGAGGAATTACTGGGGATGTCAAGCCGCTGGGAACTTTGAATTGGGATCGAAAGCTTGACATCGCGTCTACTTTACATGTACCTGGAAATGTAGGTAATGAGACTTCGGGGTATGGGTAGCAACATGGCATATCCGTTAGGAGTGTTTCACTTCTCAGGCGAAATATCGGTCTTTAGTTCTTGTTGAGTTCCTTGATACCAATCTGTATCAATTGCTTCTCTTTCGGAGGCCTCAACCCTTACATGTATTATGGCGGGCTGTGGAATGACACAGTGGATTGCCTCTTTTGATTAGTGAGAACTATGAAGTGTTGCTGCTGGTTAGGATGTACGTATGTTGGTTTTTGATCCACTTATTAGCTTCGAAGTCGACAGCCCTATAGAAAACCCTAAGCGAGCGCGCACAGACCACACCTTAAACCTACAACCACTAAAGAAGCTGTTAAGTGAGCACAAGTTGAATCATTAAGGACAATATGTAGTATTGCGGGTTGCCTTGAGCTGGCCGCGAAGGGCAAGTCCGGACTTGACTGCCCAAGGTTCTGGGTGGTTATTAACCTGGCTGATTAAGTTCACGCTCCTTCTCAACCTACAGTCAGAGTCTTGACGGAATTTCGGACCTTTTTTATTTGGATGATCGAGGTTGGGCCGGCTTTAACTCTGATTGAACCATTGGCGTGCGGTTTAACCGAATAGACGTATACGTATATCATTTACTATTTGATTGCCTCATCCTCAGCCTAGAAATAAATTTCGACTAACCGAGCGAGCGAGGCTAGAAATCTGGACACGAGACAAGCTATTGTCTGCATGCGAAACTCCAGTGTTTCGTAGTGCTCGATTGACAGGACTAAGTAGTGGATGTACGAGTACTTAGTCTGTCAGATTAACAAGAACTATCGGCCTATACCTTGAAAACCAGAGTAAATTATGATGTGAAGGTTGGTCGCGAGTACAACACGATGATGCAATAGCCAGATTAAGTTAGTATGATTTATAAGTGCAAACCTTTCTTTGTAATTGTGATAGATCAACATCATTTCCTCCTCGCAGGGACTGACAGTTCACAGCCTTCGCTACTCACCCCTGGCGGGTTCCTGCGCCTCCAACAAGCATCAGTTCTCTATGTGGTAAAGCTGTCAATGCAAGCACCTGAACGGTACGTATATGTAATCAAGCTCTCCTCTACTTCGTTGATACCCTTGAATACACTAAGAGCTTCTAATCGCCATGGAGAATGCCAATTATCTAATTCAACCTGTATGCCCTGAATTTCGGTCTTGGTTCTGGTTTTTCTGAATGTTTGATATCTAAAGTCGACGTAGACTAATTCTGAAATCAAGTGAGGATGACATTGCGGATATCCAGGCCTTCTAGAGTTGGAATATGCACGAGGGTACGGGATTCATCTCCGGTTAGTCGGCAGTGAACTTTGTCTTGAGCTAACTATCCATGGATGGGCAAGGTCGTGCATGGGTATATATTTCAGGGTCGCGCTCATCAATGGTGGGCGAATCAGGCTTGCGAGGGCGATGGAATATGGTTTGTTGGTTCGTTACTGATCTGTTGTGTTGGCCGAGGTACTCCTCGCGTTCTTCGGCGAATGGGTGGAAGAATTACTACTGGAAGCGCCCTCCTTTGGTACTCTTGCAAACATTTGTCTTGGTATGATATAGGTTGATATGAAGTTGGCGTGAAGTGTTAGATTATGGCAGTGTACGCGCGTAAGTATCAATTGGTGTCTGTCGCGTTTTGCTCTTCATCCTGATAACAAGCTCTCGCTTATCAGCAAGTGAGAATAGGCGACTTTCGTGTTGGCAATATGGATACCCTGTTGAAAGAACCGCCACACCGTTAAAAGTCGCAAACCACTAAACCAGCCAGCGAACCACATCCTATGTTCCCATATCTGTATACAGCTTCGAAGTAGCTGGACGGTAATATGTTCAGCTGTTCCACGCTGCGCAGTGCGCCGTACGTATATCGGGGCTGGGTAGCTGCCTCTACTTTTCCACCTTCCATATAGATCGTTATGGGATAATAGACTACTGTATAAACCTATTATCCATGTTGATGCGGTATACGGAAATGCTGTTTGGCGTTACGATCTATCTGGCTCTACAATAATATAACAAACCCCTTCTCCTCGTCGCCCTCAAGATCAAAGAATTTTGGAATCACGAGACGGGCTGTGCATGTGGTAAGGTATAAACCTTTTTGTTGCTGTGTAACAATAGTATTCGACGTTTTATAGGTGTGATATCAACAGGGCTGAAAGTTTATACTATTCTTAGTTTCAGCTGGATCCCTGTTCTGGTATCTTATTGGAGAAGACATGATATGAATCGCCCCCGTGCCAAGTACCAATGGTGGCACAGGCATAGAATTTAGGAAAGAAAAAGCAACCACATATCGGCTAAGCTAAAGTTTTGGCACGGCACGCCGTTATGCGGGCGCCAATAAAGACCGTGTGCCAAATGGGGGAGGGAACTGACTGGCATAGCTAACTTTGCGTGCTATCCATATCCTTCGGTTGCCCTGAAAAAGATAGATCAGATGCCCATTGGCTGCTCCTTACAAGGTTCGTTCTTCATCGGGATGCATGGAAAGCCAGCAGGGGATTCCTTAAACACACAGACGTTCCCCGATTGTCGAATACCTAACTTCAGAGCAATTCATACCACGGCAACTATCAGATGAAACAGGAAAACCTTCACGCGAACTGATGGTAGCGAGATAGAACGCTGCTCTTCGAAAACAGAGATGAGTTATACTCCCGTACTTGCGCTGGTAGTCCATATCAATATCCGATCGTCTTCTTTTACTGTGTCTGATATCTCAGCAACAGGCCGTCTTCTGGACCCTATATTCTTGGGCCATAGTATTGGTAGCATTGCGAATCCGCCTTCGCAAAGTTCACCTCAGACAACACCTCCAAATCAGCGACTACTGTATATTCGGGAGCCTCCTGTTCGCTATGGGCCATGGTTGCTCCTGCACTTGGATGATCGCAATGAAGCTGAAAAGTCACCGGGGGCTCGCAAATGCCTCTGGGTACCCAGAAGCCGAGGTGGCTTTTCATATGGGACCGAAGCGTGTCGAGAAGTATCTGCAAGTTCGTGTAAACCCCATTCCACTTCGCCCGTGATTATATAAATGCTAACCAGAGCCATTTTTGCAGGTGGCTTATGCAGGCACATTAATCTATATCTGCTCGATCTATCTGTCTAAAGCGGCCTTCATAGCGTTCTACTACACCATGTACGCAAGGTTTTCAAGGAACATGAAACTAGCACTGCATTGCGTCACCGCTTTCACCGTCTGCACGTTTCTCGCAAATATGCTCCTGAATCTTCTATGGTGCCTTCCACTGCGTAGGAACTGGTAACTATTCCCGAAGCTTTTCGTCTCCAACTATCTATAACTATCGACTGATGCCTTAGTTCTCCCAAATAGGGCTTTCAATCACCATCCGAAGTGTCCAGCAGCTGTAGGCTTGCCTTCGCTTATAACCGGGACAGCCTCAAATATACTTACCGACCTCATTCTGATGGTTATTCCGCTTGCATTACTTAGGTCGCTGATGTTAGGAAAGCGTGAATATCTCGCGATCGCATTCGTCGTATTTCTTGGCAGTGTTTGCATTGTTTCGGCTGCCGTCAGATTCGTTGGATACTATTCGATTATGATTACCAAAAATATGATGACGATATCTGTGGATGGGTTGATTCTGTGGTCGAATGTGGATATTGCAGTGTCTCTGATTGCAGTTTGTCTGCCAGCTTTCAGGGTGCTGCTGAGAAAGGGCAGGAATAATTCGACAACGACGCGGAGTTTTAGCGTTCGGAATAATAGTATTGTGTGTAGAGGGAGGACGGAGGATATGGAGAGTCAGGTTGAACTTAGACGAATGGAAATGGAAGGGTGTGAAGGGTCGGTTGGATGAGGGCTCCGCTCCAGGTTGGTTTGGAAGCAGTTGAGATGATTAGAACTCTCCGAACCTGTTCATACAAAGTTTACCTCGGTCAGGTGAAGAGTGACAATTCTAACTGTCAAATTGCTGTCGCCAACGCTTTCGATGAAGGCACAACCTGCTAGAAGTGCCCAAGTTTTGAGTGGCGAGTTGAGGGGAATTCAACCAACTTTTGATAGGTCCTTTTGACAGCAAAGAGGGCGTTCCCTAACGCTATAACCCTGCACCAGTGATGAGAAGATCAGCCTAATGCGTTGTCAACCCGCAGACCATCATGGCCGGTCCCGAGTCGCATAATCTATTTGTAGCGTTACGCACCTCAGATGAAGTCCGTACTTCACCTGTCACCACCAGTCTTTGCAGTGTGCAGCCTAGAGAGTGCCATTTGGGCTGAGTGAACATTTGTCATTTGGACAGCCGGCTCTGTCCCAGTGGTACCTAATAGTTTTTTTTTTTCATGTTTTGCACCATTGACTCCTCATCCCATCTTCTCCCTCAGGCTCTTCACTCGCTACCACGTTCTTCTCATTCTCGTCTTCCTCAAACTTGACCTGCCGAATAAATACATTTTCCCTCGCGTTTGCACTAGTACTTTGTCATTTACACACACTGCTATATTATCTTAGTCCACCGATTAAACCGTTATTTGGAGCCCATACGTTATCTGTTCCAGTCAACCCCTGGCCCGAAACTGGCCTTTGAGACATTCCAATCAGTGGGGGCCATTTTTCTGACTCCAAATTCAGCAATCGTTGGGGAACTTTTTCGGACTTCAAATTCAGCAATCGTTTTGAGTCTTGCCTCAGCCCATTTATTCTTCCTGAAATGGACGACTTCCTAATAACTGTAAGTATAATCGAAAGTTTTTCTCAGAGTTAGTGCTCATACCATCAAAATGGATTTCATACGACTATTGAGATCCTTATTGTTTATCAATGACCCGATCTGAGTGAAGTACGAATCCATGATTGGCTTGCCCTTTTGCGAAGCATCGAGCCTCATACCAACAATTCCGAGTAGGATAGCTAGGCCGACTACCGCTACGTCCTCTGGAGCATCATCGAATTCCAGCAGCTTCTTAATGCAACTGTACATTATACGCTCCGTGAGCATACCAACCATGAATAGTTCGCTTTGAAATCGGATAACGCCGAGATACCGGCGGTAAGCCACGGGGGCGGAGTTTTCGTCTGAGATCTTTGTTTCTTCGTATCTGCGGTTCTGGGGGTCGCGCGTCCGGGTGATTTTCCAGCCGTGCTCAAACGACCTCTGGCATTTGTCAAGGAGGTATCTGCGGACGAGGTTACCGCTGGTAATCACGCCGGGGAAACTTTCATCCCTGATGCTCGGATCCACTCGTTGCATTATGCTCTTGCAGATTTTGGCGCACAACGAAGAGCACTCCACGGATTCGTTGATTGCCTTTTCGGAGGTTTGGCGCGTCACAGTGCGCAATGTTAGAGCGCAAGTCTCGCGCTTTGACTGAGTACTGATTTCCAGAAGTTCGTCGGCAATCTTCTCGAAGTTCTCGGTCGTCATCGTACTCAGAGAGACGTCGACTTTCCTGCGTACAATCTCTGGGGACACCCAGTTTTCATCTACTTGCAAAGGAGAGTACCATTTATCCTCGTCTAGGTTCTCGTCAGAGTCCTCGTCGGGCTCTGAGCTGCCGAAAGAGAACACGCTCACGCCCATCGGTCCGGAGAGCGGAAACCTATCCGACTGGGGGAACTCATCACTACTATACGGGGAAGAACCAATGATATCGTCGTTATCAGAATTTAGGGAGACTAGAGAGAACGGGTTGAAAATGTTCGTCGGCCTAGGGAGCTCGTCACTACCATATGGGAAAGAACCAATCGAATCATCGTTTGGGGGAACTGGAGAGAACGCGCTGAAACTGTTCGCCGGCCTGGGGAATGCGACGCTGCCATACGGGGACGAACCAATCGAATCGTCATTACCAGGGAATGAGAACCTTTGCATGCTAGTCATCTGCCTGGGGTATACGCCATTGCCAAACGAACTCATGGTCCCCATCTGCCCACTCGGAGTTTCGCCGCGTCGAGGGGCCGTATGACTTCTACCAGGGTTGGTTTCACCAATTATTTCCCATATCTTCTGGTCCCAGTCAACCGATACTTTCCAGATACATATGAACTGGAACTGCTTCAGGAACTCTTCGTCGTACTTGAACTTGGAAGTAGCCGCAAATGGGTTGAGAGTAGGGTCCGCCGATTGGATACCTTCGGGATACTGAATAGTCTTCAAGTCCTGAATGGGTGCTGCCGACCGAAGTAAGACAAGGTGTGGCGAAGGTGGGCTAGGTTCTGTTTCCATTGTCGGGAGTTGAATAGCGAGGGGAGGGGTAGGTTCCGGTTCCGTTTCCGTTATCGGGCGCTGGTTATATGGAGGGAGAGGGGGTCTAGCAGCATTCGGGCGAATAGTACCACCCCGGCGTAGTCTAGCACCCAGGCGGCGCAGGTCATCTGGGGTGTCGGTCCAGCTCATTATAAATGCAAATTCAGGTTTTAGCTGGTTTTTTGATGCCCACGTAAGAGGAATTCAGAAGGAGGATAGAGGTGAAGTTTATGATGTGAGCAAGGGAGCAATATAAAAGCTGTGGGGACCATTGAGCCTCACAGCACAGCTACCCCGCACAAGGCACCAGCTGCTTGGTACATACTCATCTCTTCAATCATTCATTCATTCCTTCTCTGCTTCTCTGTAGGTTTCTGTATTATTGCACACCAGCCACAGATACTCGTGGCTTCCTCTTATGTATAACGCAGAATGCTACGAGGATACCATTTCTGTAGGAAGGTGGTACAGTACATAGTAATGAAGTTCAAGGGTATATGCATAAGCAGGGTTCGTGTAACAAGATACTTATGACGTTGCTGTTGTCAGTCATCAACAATCTGCAGCGGCTACCTTGTAACCACCAATCGGCTCCGACGCACCATTCTGAATGATTGTGCGTATCGTCGAAACCATACTTTTTCCTATATGTAAGTTGCAAAAGGCTAATCTATGCTCGAAAGTACCGCGATATAACTCCACATCTACAACTTCGTTTGGAACTGCATCTACTCTGGTTCTCGAGCCCACCATTCATACATTCCTGATAGCCCAAGAATATCGCTTGCGTGCCCTCTCTAAATTCACTTCCCTATTATTTCTGAGTCAAACAAGCCGGATGATTATCTCGGGCACCTTTGATGACGGTGGGTAGAAGCTCATAGAAAACTTTAATATTCGTCGTTGTAATCTGCCCAAAAACCGCTATCCTCCAACTTACCAACCCTCTGCAGAAGTTCAACTAGATCGAAAAGTGCCTATACAAAATTAATGTTCTCTACTTCTCGGGCTTTTTAAATACACCCTTGACCGTGACACAAGGCGTCATCTCTGTAGTGTAACAACCCACGTTCTGACTTCCGGACGAGGTTCCATAGTTCTCTGCAAGCTGTTTGTTACGTGATAATATGAGCCTTGAGACGAAATGTCGAGACATTTTTTGCTGGTCCCGAAACCCTGCGAGTGATACGACGTGACTGGAATATTCTACTCCCTAGCCACAAAACTGGGGAAGAATCAAGAGGCTGCGGTATATCAGACTTACTAGCCAGATAATGAGGAAATGGTAAGGCAAGGGCTGCTTAAGGTATTGAAATAAATACTAGCCTTGGCACACATCTGTCTCGCGGTCGGTATTCTCACTGAGAAATACTGCTGGAGTGCAGCCCAGTACCCTCTCCTTGAGAAAGCCTGCAGGAGGCGGTAGAGCTTGGGGATAAGGTGTCAAGATTTGAGATGACGTTGAGGAATTTTGTCGCCTTACCGAATCGAGTAGTGACAGCAACATGTGACTAGATTAGGGCTCAATCTGGCTGTTTCGATTGCTCTCTTTCATAGAATCTCGCCTTGCTTATAGGCTCGGCGAATTGCGCAATATAACTGGCAGTGTCTGATTATATGAAATTAGATTTCGGTTAGAAAGAGTTGCTAACCGGATACGAATATCACGAACGGACGCTCAGGTTTGCGAACCAGACAGACCAATTCGCGAACCCCACTTCAAGCTTGGGAGCTGGACAGAAATATCGCGCACTGGGGAATTCGCAAAACGGTCGGAACATATACCGCTACATACACCGACCCGGAAAATTAAGTAGAACGATGTCAGGCAACTATCTTCCTATTTTTGCCAGTTTAAATCTGCTGGATGCTTAAAGGAAGAAATCAAAGGCATCGGGGCCGTGGCAGGTTACACTGCAGCGTGGTTAAACGGTACTCATCGCAGAGCTGTCTTCCCACTGTGCAGACCCAAATTGCTACCTCTCACCCTCTTCTCAGAGACATGAGAGCAGTGACAGGATTCGTTGTGACTATCGTTACCCTTACCGAACAAGCGCTTAGTTTCGCCAGCTCACCTCCACATGTAGGTTTGAGATCCTCAGGGCTACACCGTATTCTCGCACACTCTCCTGACAAGCTCAGTACTGATCTCCTCAGGCAATGTCTGCCCGTTATAATTAATCTTTGACAAAGGATTCCAAAATTCCAAAATTCGCCTCGAAAACGAAATCAAGACCACCGGAGCTGCACCAGATGTCAGAACAGGTCTAACATCATAAGAAGTATGCCTGCGAGAACCATGCAAACATCCTCTACCTGCGCAACGAAACGCACAAGCTAGCCCAGTTTGTTGCCTGCGAACTAGAAGTTCTGGCGATGGAGATCTTCCACTTTGTTCAGCGAATAACCCCAAAATTGAATTCCCCGATTCCGACGACTACCCCCCGAATAAGTAGTCCCCTCCCCTGAACAACCCCCCACCAAACAGCTGGCTGCACCAGCATCAAGATTTCTCGGTCGGGGTAGTTCTGCCCGCGGCTCGCTACGGGGCGTTGGGAAGGCAGCGCCAGGGGATTGCAAAGGCAGCTTTGGGCTATTGTGGCTGCACAAGGTCTGACAGTGACACTAATAGGTCGTGTTTGGGTCTGACTGCGGGTCCATGACTGGCCCGCCCTCTATCCAATCCCATCCCCCCTCCAGCATAGCCCCATATCCACACATATACTAATCACCAAGGAGCCTGAGGTCAGAGGTGTGGTTAGAGGAGATATTACTTCATTGGCGGTTGATACACAAATTTAAACTTTATGTGAGGGTGTCAAATAGATTCCAGAATTTAGGTGCACGACAATATTGTAAGATAAACCTGTAAAGAAGAATAGGAACTGCTAAACAGGGGAAGGAAAAATTGGTGTACTCTACATGCGTAACATGAACAAATTGTCACACTTTACATATCTATCATGTAAGGCTTTTTTTCAAACTAAGATCTCACATAGGTCCTGGGCCAGTTGTGGATCCGCGGTTGCGTAGGCCAATAGTGGATATTGGGCTATCTATAGATGGCCCGTATTCACCACCGGACCCGAACAGTCGGGACGGAGAGGTCGCGGTGAGAAAGTTGGTGGGAAGAGGTGTAGCGGACGGGGCGGGAGGTTAGTGTGTATCCTGGTCAATGATCATGAATGAATAGGTTCCGATCACGTTGCAAGCTATCAAGGATGGAGATTCGACGGTGAACAATGAAGCAGATTACGAGAAGCGTATGAAGTGAGCTATCTCAAGTAATTACTTTTTCAAGAGGCCAGCCTGAGCCATATTGTGACTAAGGGCTCGCTTTGTAACGGGGTCAACCCGTAGTGAAGTAAAGGGTTCCAGTACCAAACAGTGTACTTCGTAACGGGTCAACCAGTTGTGAAGTGAGTGGGTGGTGCCATTGACCATAACGCGTATCGCCTAGAACAACTAACCATATAACTTGGTAGAACGTTCGCAGATTATGTGTTGCAGCGCGGTCACTTCAATTGAACCGTTCCATCTTGCGAGAATGTCAGTGAGAATAAGTCCTAAGTAAGTCATACTTATTACTTAAAGTCTTTTAAAAAATATACAAGAAGTCATAAAATTAATATGTGCAAGGATTTCTGGCTCTTGAAGAGTTACAAGCTTAAGGAAAACTGTCATTTTTTATTAAGCTTTTGTTTGCTACCGCAGCATGATAAGCATGATCATAAACTATAAGTAGCTACTACCATTTAACAGTCATATCCACCCCATTTTATTTCTCTTCCAACTCATCAAGGCCAGATAACATTCTCCGCAAATTATTCCCCGTCACATTATTTCCGAGCGGCCAATAATGGTACACACATTGCTGCCAGGGACCCCTACCATGAACTGCAAGGTAATAAACCTATTGTTAAGCCTCTAAATATGCTTTATTCAAGCGTTGATTGTATCTAGAATGTAGCATAAAACGTTGCTAGTGCAGGTTATTTCTAAGTTACAACAGTTGTCATCGAACTCGGTTAATCCACGGTGAAATTAACAATCCCTTTGGCTTCACATTTGGATTTAAGGGTAGCTTCGTCCAGGCATGGGGTGAGCTGTAGGCAGCTAGGTTAGGTTATAGCTTATTTGTAAATGTAAATTTGGATTGCGGCCTCTCAGCCCGAAATAGTGAACTCGTATTCCGGTGGATACAAAACTGGGGGCAAACTTGTCTTGAGCACAGCCTCCGGATTTTATGGGTTGACTAACCTTAAGCAGCTCATCATTCTCAGGAAAAAATAAACTAAAGAAAAGCAAAAAGGTGTTCATCTTCTCAATCCATCTAATCAGCTTCCGGCTTCATATGTTCTCATCAGCAAATCTCCAACGGTTGAGAGATGGTCAACTGGCTATGCTGGGGGGCCACGGAAGATTACTACTTACCTGCTCTTTTAACAGCTGGCCACAGATAACTAACTCAGGGAACTATGAAGAAGCAAGCTGTGCGCATAAAACAAGACGAAAAAGAACCAATAATGCAGGTTTTGAGCCTGTTAGCAGGTGTTTACTGCACCGCTCGAGCATTGTAAGTTTCGAACCTGCATTCGGGTGTTTTTAGTACCATGTCCTAGACATAGCTGGCATTTACAGCACATCTGACTCAGCTAACCGATCAGTTCTTGTACATACGAGGATTTACAGGGCCTTAATTTCAGACGTCTTTGTTAATGGTTACACTGAGCGATCGGTTCTTACGTTTGCCTGTATCATGGTGAGTCCTTCGACAGTTGGCCAATAATGTTCAACTAGATTTCAGTGAGCAATAAAGTGGGGGTTCCGCGGACAAAAGAGCAATGTCAGTGCAGGTTTTGAGCCTGCAGGTGTTTGTAGCACCGATTGAGGTTTCGAACCCGCACCTGGTGTTTCTGGCACCATGTCCCACCTGTCAGACTAATTGAAAGTTTTTTACTTATATCCGGCGCTTTCAGCCATAATCAAATAAGTTGAATAGGTACATACGGTAGCTAGTGCCGAAATTGGTCTGTTAACGGTCCATAGCACAATTCGCTGTCAGTGGCTGTCGTGATTGTCAACTATATATGTGACCAACTGCTACAAAAGACAGTCCCACATCAGGACAAAAGTAAAGCAAAATGGCAGGTTTCAAGCTTGCTAACCGAGTATTTTCAGCACTAATCGAGAATTGTAGGTTTCGAATCTGCACCTGATGTTTCTAGACCTGTCACGCTTAGCGATCAGTTCTAGTATTTCCGTCGTTTCTTAGTTACTACCATTTAAACTGAATGCCTACTCCATAACTAGTAGCTGGTACAGAAACCAATCTATATCAGCGGCCGGTAGCAGCCACCATATGGCAGGCTGGTAGGCTTCGCGGTGGGGCAAAACAAGTGCAAAAGAGTAATCTTTGCGGGTTTAAGCCCGCGAACTTGATATTTTTAGCTTGTAGGTTTCGAACCCGCATCTGGTGTTTCTAGCACCATGGTCAGCTGGCTATGCTAAGCTATTACTTAGCTGTTGTATAAATGTTATTTAACCATCATGTAAACTGCACACCTAGTGCTGCCAGTGGTATCCGTTACGTGATGGCTACTATAAAAATGTATGCTATCTGGTGGATAGAAGAAGTGCAAAAGACTGATTTCTGCAGGTTTCAAGCTTGAGAACTTAGTGTTTATAACACCAATCGAACATCACGGGTTTCGATCCTGCACCTAGTACCATCTCCTAGATGGTGATAGTTAACGCATGCGCCAGGTAGTCGCAGAACATACATCTGGTAGCCGGTTTTCGTGAAAGCCCGCATAAAACAGAGACCGAAATAGGAAGGCTGAGAACGTCGTGTTCGTATCATATGAAGGGACTCAATTCCAGTGCCGATTCCCGACTTATTCTAGTACCAACGGTTGCGCTAGCGTAGCTCCGGGGCGATTCCCTTCATGGTATAGACCCCCTCCGGCAACGCGGCCCGCAGGTACATTAGTGGACATGACGGCGCCGCGGGCGACAACACAATATACGCGTGAAAGTCTCATCAAACCATTCCGTACCCCTAAAGACTTGACTCTGCATCCTCCAATGCCTCTATACGTTCCACTATTGACTCCTCAGACTCCACTGCTTCACAACATCAACGTCAAAGTCGAGGTCACTCTCACCCCGACACCTACCCTCATCCTCTCCCACGTCTCCGCACTCATGCTTTTCCACTGCCCTCGTCTAGCACTCTACACGCACATCTACGCGTCGCCTATTCCATTAAATGCTAGACCCTCTTGTTGGCGTGGAATTTGGCCTGGTGGATTCGGTGGCGTTCGGGGGCTGTAAGCTCCCATTGGCCTAAGGCTGCGGGCATTTCAGCCGGTGGCTTATGGCCCCCATGGGCCGTCATCAGCTCCCATGCCGAGGAGGAGGCCTAGTCTCGGCAGCGATACTCGCCATCGGGTCCAGGTATGATGCTCGCCATCGTCGAGTATCGCGCCTTCTTTGTCACATTTATATGCCTACCTTTCTCTCTCTTTGTTCTGTAGACAATCACTTTTATACGATAGTCAATTCAATATTTCTATTCATACTCGATTGATCTCAACACCTCTAATAATGTCCCCCCGCGTTACGCGTACGGCAAGACTCCTCTCGGTTTTGCACACCGTCGTCTAAGTTGCTGTGTGCGTTGAGTATTCCCACTGTGCGACCTATAACTCACTAATATTTTAGGATAATATGATAAAACTTATTGATACATAGCAGGTTCAGGCGGACGCTAAAGTCACTAGCACCCGCCCGAACCTGACATAAGCACCAAGAAATTTTTGTTCATTGCGGAGTGTAGCAAGAGGAGGGAGTGTTGCATCAGATAGATGGCCACAAGTCACTTCATCATCTCAAGCCCTCCGTTCTCTGGTGCCGTCTCTTCTCTGCCTTTGTCCATTCCTCCGCCCTCGTCTCTCCTCAGTCCTCGCTTGGTCCTTGGCCTTCGTATTCTTCGCGCTCATTTAAGTGCAGCTTGTCTACGCCGCCATCTACCCTTCGCCCTCGTCTCTCTTCCGCCCGTGTTTCTCCTACGTACCGTCGTCTACGACCTTATCCGGCATCATCTGCCCCACTACTGTCATTTACCCCACTGCCGTCGCCGTTCTCACCCACCGTCGTCTTTCCTCCGCGCCATCGTCCGAGTCTACTGAAGTGACGGTGGCCAATTGGCACTTGCTGTTGCAGTATGGGCGGAAACAGTATACCTGGCGACATCAAGAATACACTTTACGCGCTTTGCACCTTATAATTTAGTAGTAATAATTCATTCTACCCTCGTATCAGTGATCGGACAGTGAGTAGTCTCTTTTACTTGCTTATTGCGAACAATCGAGTCTAGTTCGATAGGACCTGCGGCGACACGATACCAGAACACAGCAATGTTATCTACTCTATTCGACTCATTCTTACCTCTATTCTAGAGCTTGTACAAGGGAGCAATTGAGCAGATCGAGAGGACCTAGCAGCCACACGGGACGAGAACACGACAACAGAATTACGCATCAACGGGACGAGATCAAGAACGCACTCAGCATGAGTTCGAAGTTACGGGGACGAGATTACGAAGCAATTGAGTCGTGCGCGGATATCGACACATAGCATGCTGTTTGGGATGACAACGACGATGACAACGTGACAGAGATATTCCGAGTGGGGAACACGTACGGGATAGACCTTGGAGACTTGAGGGGAGACGTCGGCCGGATGCACAAAGAGAAACCCATGGTGAGCGCCGGGGAGGTGTCGTCAGAGGAAAGCGCACTGGGTATGTGATCCAGGATCGAGATCTTAGGGGTAAAAATTCATGACACAGGGACCTACACCGACACCGACAGTAATAAGTTGATTCCTTCGCCTGGGATGTGGCGGAGAGGATGATGACGGCGACGGCGACGATGGGGATGATGGCGGAGATGACGATGCTTCAACCGGTTGGAGCAGTATCTTCGGCAGTCCTGCGGGAGCACCAGCCGAGCGAGGGGGATCAGATGCAGTTGCTGAGTAGGCTACGGACAGACTGGAGAGGGTTTGGAGTTTTTTTCTTCCAGGCGGGAAGCCCACCGCCGATTTGAGTATACGGTGGAAGCTATTCCGAAGTGGTACACGAGCGATAAGGACAGCAGGCTCCCGATGGGAAGGGTATCCGGATGAGGAGACCACGTGGGGGCTTCTGACTAGTGGTTAACTTCGAACCCACGTATTAACTCAATAGTTCTACCAATTTCCCGCCACACTTGTCCCGGACTAATACGATTTTGATTGCTTCATTATCGATTGTAGAGTGTAAGTTTTTCTTCTGTTATGGCCGTAACAATGTATGCCTAGCTTCAACATGGCAGCATGTGAGTTTCGCATTACGGTTCCTCATCCTGACAATGGCTCGCTGTTTCTTTGAATGATAAACACCTATGGAGTGACTCGGAGAACTGGTAGGCGGGTAATTGTGAATGGTGATGGGCTGCTTTTTGGGTTCTTTCATTGGACATTGTAGTGAGTGGTTTTGTTTTATGTGCAAAAGTATAAAGTATCTGAAATAGAAGTGCGAAAATCGAGAAGGCCCGAGCTCTGATAAAGGATTGTGCTTAGATTTCGATTTGAGTAGAGAAAACCGCGTTTGTTGTCAAGTACATAGTATTCGGCGATTTTTCAAGGGTTAGGGATTTGTGGTGGGCGGAAACTTGAAAGGTCGCCGAGTAGGTTTAGCACCATGCACAATCCCTGCATCCCTAACCTCATCAACCCACAAGCTCCTCCGCGACTTCCTCCTCCGCGACTTCCCTCCGCCATCCTCAGGACATGACCTCCCCCGTCTCCGCCACCGCCGACTGGGAACGACTCGAAGACAGATTCTACCGCAAGATCCTCCTCTACTCCGAGCTCTTCGGCGAAGACCGCGAACTCGATGACTACATTATTGCGGGAGCTCCCTACAGTGGAGCTATAGGTCAGTCCTTCCGGTTCCGCCAATGCAACGCAACAAAGCTAAGACCCCATATGCGGAAACAGCTCTCTACAAGAACGAAGCAGCGCTGCAAGAATACCGAGGGTCGGCCCAAACGAAACCGAGTATAGAGATCTACAGCTCTGCCGGGCGATTGATCCGCCGGATATACGTGCGTTTTTATTCCTCAGCGTACCGCAATCGGGGAACTAATAGTTATGTTCGCAAAAGTACGACAAAGGCTCGATTCGAGGTCTGGGCTGGTCGGAGGACGAGAAGTTACTTGTCATTGCGGAGGATGGGATGGTCCGGTGTTATTCCGACCTCCAGGGAGACTTCACACAATTTTCACTCGGACATGTACCGCTGCCCACCGCCGCCGCCGCCGATAAACAGCGAAGTCTAATGTTGGGTGTAGGGTGCCGAGCTTGTGCGTGTAAAGGAGGTGCGCTTCTGGGCAACCGGATTTGTGGCGCTCCTTCGGACAAACCGACTTGTTGCCGTATCGCGATACGATGAACCCCGCCCGCGATTCCTGGCCGATCCGTCGCCGCATGTTGAGGACAGTCTTATCCACTCGTGGGCCCTCATACCACCAGCCTACACCCTCTCCCGCCATGTTGAGGTGCTGCTTTCGACCGGGCAGACGATAATCGTGTTGGATCCGACGGATGCGCAAGACCAAGATCTACAGAGCGGGCCATTTACCCATATCTCGGTTTCTCCAAACGGGAGATATGTTGCACTTTACACGACTGAGGGGAAGCTTTGGGTCATCAAGGCTGATTTCCAGGACAAGCTGAGCGAATATGATTCGGGGATGGGAAGTGTGATGCTGCCAAGGGCGGTGGAATGGTGCGGAAATGACTCTGTTGTTATTGCATGGGATGATGAGGTACACATGGTTGGCCCAAAGGGTGAAGCGTTGAAGTACTACTACGAAAGCCGGGTGCATCTGATACCTGATATTGACGGAGTTCGCCTTATCACTGCTGATAAGTGCGAGCTGTTGCAGAAAGTTCCGGATGTGACGGAGGAAATCTTCAAGATTGGAGCAACCTCTCCGGCGTCGATATTACTGGATGCCGTCGACCAGTTGGAGCGGAAATCACCAAAGGCAGACGACAATATCCAGCTGATTCGAATGCATCTAACAGAGGCTGTGGATACGTGTATCAAGGCAGCTGGTCATGAATTTTCAGTGCACTGGCAGAAGCAACTGCTGAAAGCTGCGTCGTTTGGAAAGAGCGTGCCAGCGCTGTACTCGAGCGATGACTTTGTGGATATGTGCGAGACTTTGAGAGTGCTCAATGCTGTGAGATTCTTTGAAGTCGGAATGCCTGTCACCTATGAACAGTGTGTGCACCCTTCTTGTCTCTTCTGTTTATGGCTGTGGTATTGATGTTGGCAGATTTATTCGGCTCACCCCCGAAAAGTTGATACAACGGTTGGTCAACAGACAGCAGCATCTACTAGCCTTGCGAGTGTCGGAGCATTTGAGATTGCCGACAAACCGGATATACATCCACTGGGCCTGCATGAAGGTGAAAAATCACATCCGCGCTCCACTTTCGTTAGCATTTACTAATCTAATCATAGGTTCGAATGTCATCCGATGACGAAGAAACCATCTGCCGCATGGTAGTCGCTAAACTCAATGGCAAACGTGGCATCTCGTTTGAAGAAATCGCGCGTACAGCCTACGATGAAGGCCGCGGTCGACTCGCTACCCAGCTCCTCAACTACGAGCCCCACGCTGGAAGTCAAGTCCCATTGCTTCTGAACATGGAAGAAGACGAGATCGCCCTCGACAAGGCTATCGAATCGGGTGATACGGATCTTGTCTTCTATGTCCTCCTCCACCTAAAGAAGAAGCACCCTCTCGCCGGTTTCTTCCGCATCATCAACGACCGCCCTTTTGCCGCCGCGCTCGTGGAGTCTTCGGCGAGAGAAACAGACCTAGAGTTATTGAAAGACTTTTATTACCAGGATGACCGCCGTGCGGATGGTGCTCATGTTATCCTGAGAGAAAGTCTCGAGGCAAAGGACCTGCAGCTGAAGCAGGAAAAGTTGAAGGTCGCACAGAAATTACTATCTGATTCGAAAGACCACGTCCTCGAAGCCAAAGCTCTCGATGAATCAGCGAAGCTCCTCCACATGCAAGAAACCTTTGAACGGGAGATCCAAGAACGGTTCATGGGCATCTCAGTCAACGAAACCATCTTCCGACTCATCCACACTGGCTACTCGTCGCGAGCCGTAAAGGTAAAGAACGAATTCCGAGTTCCTGAGAAGCGCTACTGGTGGCTGCGATTGCGCGCGCTGGTGGCGAAGAGGGATTGGAGCGAGATCGAAGAGTGGGGGAAAACGAAGAAGAGTCCGATCGGGTGGGAGCCGTTCTTTAACGAGTGTCTGGCGGCCGGGAATACCAAGGTTGCCGGGGGCTTTGTGGTCAAGTGCACTACGGTGCCGTACCAGGAGAGGATCGATATGTACATGCGCTGTGGACTCGTGTTGAGGGCGGCCGAGGAGGCGAGTAAGAATAAGGATTTGGGTGCGTTGGAGGCTTTGAGGGGTAAGGCGATGGGGAGGGATCAGGTCGAGGTGGAGAGGTTGATAACGAGCTTGAAGGGCGGGAAGTGAGTGGCGTGGGAGAGGGGATGGTGCTGGTTGTGTGCGATGTGTGTTTGTGGGGTTTGATATCATGTTGCTGGTAGAAATGGATTGTTGATATTGTACTTACGCATTCACGGCGTTTTTTGAGATGGTTTCTAGAATGTTGGATGGATGGGTTGACGTCATCTATCTGATCTGCAACTCCTCCGCCTGGTACATGTGATGACGATGACGATGACGGGGATGACGATGCTCCAGCCGGTTGGAGTGGTACCTTCGAAAGAGATTACCGGTGAACCCAGCACGTTTATGTACATTCATTTCTACATGCCACGGTCCTCTCACATGCTCACAATCTCCCGCAATCGACGACGATAGCGACAGCAGCACAGCCGAACCGAGGGTGGTCTAACGGCAGGAGAGACCTAGTAAAAGTAGACAAGTAAAGAGAAGCTTGCCCGGCGGGAACACCAGACGGAAAGCATCATGTCGGAGTTTGGCTGACCGGGGAGTCAGAAGGTGTAATCCAGTTGGTATAGGTGTTCACGGCCGTCACGGATGCAGCTCAGTGGTAACTAACTAGATGGAGCAGGTAGGTGAACAGGTTAGTGCGGCTCCACGCTAGCACACCCGCGATTGTGCATTAAGTAGTGTAGTTTTAGCGAGATGTCGCTCGATCTTCAATAACATTCACTTCTGTGGACTAATTTCCCACAGGAAATCAGTGGAGCATCGTCGAATCCTTCTAATTTAGAATGATGGAGTTGATCATGCAACACATCTTCATTAACTTCCCATTAACCCATATCCAAACCCCTCAATCCACACTCGGACATGTATACATTTGCATATACCACCCTGTTCCTTCACAAAGTAAACTGCCACATACATCTTCATTCCTAAACAAGAGTTCGATCGATTCCACACCTGCACCCCGTGAACTTCCAACACTACCGATACTCGGGGGTAAGCCACCACTGGTTAACTGATACAAATATTTGATGGAGCGAAGGAGTTTCGAATTCGCATAGGCCGATAGTCAGTTGCGATAAATAGTTATTGCTGAGAAATTAGAACCTTCCAGAACCCACAATCTCGCAATTTAAAAGACTCTAGGAGTTGAGCGATGGGATGAGGAACGCTGTTTTAAATGCGTCTTCAGTCGCCGGACTGTACGCTCGTGACCGTTCAAGATCGCTAGGTCCAGTGCGGTGAGGCCGTTGGGCCTGCTCTGGGCACCGATATTCGCCCCGCGATCGAGGAGTAGCCGGACCGTGGCCTCGTGCCCGCTCGCAGCCGCCAGGTGCAGTGCGGTCTGACCATCGGCGAGGGTGAGAGCATCGATGTTTGCGTTGTTGCTATGATCAAGGAGCAGTCGGACTATGGCTACGTGCCCATAATCGGCTGCTATGTGTAGTACGGTGTAGTTATCGATGAAGTTGAGGGCCATAATGCTTGCCCCGTGGTCGAGGAGCAGCCGGGTTGTAACCTCGTCCCCGTTCGCGACCGCCAGATGCAATGCAGTGCGACCGGCCCCGCTCTGTGCCTCAATGTTGGCCCCGCGGTCGAGGAGCAGCTGAACCATGGTCTCGTGCCCGTTCACCACTGCCATGTGCAGTGCGGTTCGGCTACGGCTGTCGGCCTGGGACTCGATGTTTGCTTCGCGGTCGAGGAGCAGCCGGACTATGGCCTCGTGCCCATTCGAGGCCGCCAGGTGTAGCGCGGTGTGGTTATCGATCTTGGTGTGGATACGGGTGGCGGTATGCGTGAGGGCCTCGATATCTGCTCTGCGGTCGAGTAGCAGCCGGGTCATGGCCTCGTGCCCGTTCGCGGCCGCCAGATGCAATGCGGTGCGGCCACCCCTGCTTTGTGCCTCGATGTTGGCCCCGAGGTCGAGGAGTAGCCGGGCCGTGGCCTCATGCCCGTTGGGAGCCGCCATATGCAACGCGCTGTAGGTGTTGTTGGCCCGGCCCTCGATATCCGCTTGGCGATCGAGGAGCAGCCGGACCGTGGCCTCGTGTCCGTTGGAAGCCGCTATGTGCAGTGCGGTGTAGCCATCGCCGTAGGTCTGGGTCTTGACATTCGCCCCGCGGTCGAGGAGCAGCCGGACTATGGCCTCGTGCCCTTCTGTAGCTGCCAAGTGCAGCGCGGTGCGGCCGTCGTTAGCCTCCTTGATGTTCGCTTTGCGGTCGAGAAGCAGCCGGACTGATGCCTCATGTCCATTTTTGGCTGCTAGATGCAATGCAGTGTAGTTGTAGCCAAACGCGTCATCGATGTCGGCTTTGGCATCGACGTCGGCTTTGCGTTCGAGCAGTCGAATCATGGGGTCACGCCAACTTGCAACATGTGATTGATTACAAGATCCCACTTGAGCGCCGGCTATCAAGGCGAGTTCAGCTGTTCGACTGAACCCACTTCTTGCTGCGGACCATAAAATTCTATTTCTGAAAATCTTGGCGGCTTCACTCCAATGCCATTTGATCTGTATACATATTAATGCCGCTTTGACGATTCGATCTAGAGTAGTCTTATACTAACCGCGAGCAGAAGTAGCCAATATCTGGACTTTTTGGCGCCCTTACCCAGTCCGTTGCCCGGAGTTATGCTCCGATATGAGGTAATCCATTCCGTCAATAGGTAGGATGACGGGTTGCTAACAGTCAAATGCTTAACAAGTTGTGACAATAGGCCTTCTTTGTCTGCGGCTCCTCTACACTTCTGCAAGTGGTCTTGGAGGTGGCTCAATGCATAGTTGAGCAGTGGCATGTCATGGAGATGTTTGACATACTCTTCGAAGCTTTCCGATGTCCAAGCCTCAATACGAGGAGATTCAGATATCCGAGTTTTAGCAAGTTCGGCGAAAAAGATGAGATAGCGTATACAAGTTGTAGCTATCCTAGCATGAGCCTTGATATAATCCTCAATCACCCAGTAGTCCACCAATGAGCGCGGACCCTTGGGCCGGAGTAAGAACTCGCGAACTGTTTGGTGCATTACCTGAACGACGGAATCTATATAACCTTTAGATAAACAGTCAGTCGTTATTCTTGGAAGGGAATATACCATCACGGCCCTTGATTTCTAGTAAGTTGCCACTGCAGTGGATGATGCGCTTCTCTATGTCCACAATCAGGCAATCCTGAAAGGATTCATCTGCAGGATTGAGTCCAGATTCAAAATAATCCGTGATGGCGAGAGCATGTTGGAATTCCGAAACCCTAAGTGGACGGCTTGCGAGGAGAACCAGTTCAAACATTCTTTTTCCGACTGCGGTATCGCTCTCTTCGTTCTTTTCCAAATCTTTGAGAATGTGTTCATAAAAATCTTCTAGCTCTGTTGGAAGACTTCTCAAAAAGCCAAAGATCTCGACTTTCGAGCATCCCTTCTCGACAAACTTGACCAGTTGGCCTCTGACAAGATTCACCCATAAGAATACTCCCTGGGCATTTTCAAGTATATATTCTTCTGTGGCCTGTCTCAAGGCTCCTTCTGCAAGCTGAAGCTCTGAGCCCAGGAAGGAACGTACAAACTTCTTTATGTCGGAATGATTCACATCTTGCATCCTTACAGACGCTTGCGACTTCCGGATCAAGGCTTCGAGCTCCACAATAGGCCTGCTTGCAACGATCGCCTTGATTATGCAGCGGTTATTGTTAGAGCAGAGGTCGAACAATAGCTGGAGAACACTTCGTCTGTCTTCATCAGTGGATTCATCCACTGCGTCGATAAGGAGATAAATTTGTTCTCTTCCATCATGCTTTCCGATGGATCGCAGAACGTCCTTTAATGCCCCGTAAGGCACTTCGGGATCGCTGAGACCGTCGTCTCCAGTTTCACGCGGTGGGATTTGGTGTTTTCTGAACTTGCGTTGGAAGTGGTGGAAGAAGCCCTCATTTTGATCGAGGATATCGTAAAGAATAGATCTCAGCATATTATAATGACTAATTTGACTCTCGCCCTCCCGGTAGCTGTAAAAAAAACTGGCCATGATTGCACTTTTCGCATCTGGTTCATGTTCCTGGAGATGATCCTTCATATACTTCATTATAGTGCTTTTCCCACTTCCTGGCTTCCCTTGAATATAAAATAGATGAGAACGCTTTGAGCCGGACCATTGGCGGTACTGCTCATGCGTCCAGAGCCACTCTAACGAGCCTTTATGTTCACTTGTAATTTTTTCGTAGCGTGTATTCTCAAACCGAAGAGCTTTAAGATAGGCTGTTATATCGCTTCATTAGCTTCACATATTGAATTGGTTGCGCAGAGTTACCGTCGAACCTTTCCTCTCAGCATCGTACTCAATACATATCACTTGATTCGGAAGCTGAGGCTTCATTTTAGACTCAGGTAGGCTAGTCAGCAATGCCTTAACCTTCCATTGTCGCGCTAGCAAATAGTTAACGAGTGACAGCAAACTTCTGATAAATTCCTTCATTTCATGCGTGATATCATCCACTACAATTAACAATTCTAGCCCCTGCTCAATTCCCAGAACGTTCTGAAAAGCTTTCCAAAGCACATCGTCTTCTGCTGAGTTCAAGAGTTCCGGTATTGTAGTTGGTGCCAGGCGTCTGTTCTTGGGTTCCCTTTTCCATTCTTTTTTGCTAGGGACTGCATCCACAACTGTACGAAGGAATTCTGTAATGGCTTCCTTCTGCCTGGGCCCTGGTACACCTAAGAGGAATTGACGGAGGAAAGCCTGAATGGCGGAATGAGTGCTGGATTGCTTTCCTGCAAAAAAATAGAGAACCAAACGTGATGTATTAGAAGTCGTGGCATTTGGTCGGTCTATAATGTGTGAGGCTATGTGATGGAGTCTGCATTGGGGAGGTCCTGATATCCAAAGCACCGGGGCACCGTCTACGGAAGACCATTCTTTGAAGTCGATATTTCTAGAGATCCAGTACTGTTCCGGACTGTTCCAATGGGGAATTGGCAGTGGTGACAACTTCGTTTCTTGATTATGCTTGGATAGAATTTCCAGGAAACGATCCGGATGCACTAATTTTATTTCTAATAAGAGTTTCCTCCACGGTGAATCTGGGCAATATCTGTTAGTCCAAGGCGCACCACCAACCCACTAGACGCTGTATCAAATGTGCTACCGAAGGATCTCCGGAGCCTTACCGAACGCTGTCTTCATCTTGGAGCGGACATGCAAATAATTTTCATCATCTCGACTCTTGAACTTCACAAGTTTGGAATGGTCGGCCCCGATGGGTATCTGGTCATGAACCTCCTCGGCCATCGTGGACCACGTTGCAGACTCCTTGGTAACTACGCGGATTGGTTTACCGGATCGCCTCCATCCACCATCTGGTGTTTTCTTGAAAACAGGTCAGTAGGCGCTTTGCATGTGCTGGATACGTAGTACATACTTCAACAGTTGGTGTATCTCTAGTCTCAAAGAAGGACGCAACGAAACACGATGTCAGTTCCTTCTTAAAGCTACGCTGAAACGCAACATCGAGATCCCGTAGTAGTGCAGAACCCTCCATCAGATCGCGCACAAATGGTTTATTTCTCTTGCCCTTTACTAACGACAGCATGTTTTTATTGTTGAGGCCCCGATTGGGCACTCCGAAAAAGAAAAGGCCAACACAGCAGCGCAGAATGGCAAGATCGTCCTCAGAACTTCCTTGTGCGGCATCTACCAATGCCTGTATTTTATTGAGTCATCCAACCGATATATATTTGAGCATTCAACTCACATGCTTAATGACTAGACCCCCAAGGCTATGTCCCACAAAGATTAATGGCCGGTTTCTTCCCTATTGCAGTCAGAATTAGCTTGGACATAATGCCAGCTAGGTGATATTACATTACTTCCATCTTCAGCTCGTGCTATATCTACAGCGGTCAAAAGTTGTCTTGAAAAGTCGGCAATGGAACTAGTAGCTGTCCTGTCCTGTAGATCGGATTCGTAACCCCACGTAAGCACCCTAAAATTAGGGAAATCCAATGGGAGGATATCCCGTAACCACATAACATGAGGCTCATGCGGCGACTTCCATGACCCAAACGCGTGCGCGGCAAGCCCGGAGACGGCGACTACACTGTTGGTGACTGATCAGCCTCTATACCATGCCAGGCCGGGATAGTTGCCCAACTTACTCATAATCAGGCTCCGACTGAGGACGGTAGAGAGGGGTTATTCCGTAAAAGTCACAGTCGACGTATATGGTAGCTCCACCGAGCTCGGCGGGAAGTTGAAAAGATAGCTGTTGGCCATGACTGCACCGGAGGAAGACAGAGGGCTCCTGATCAAAAGTAACAGTAGCCACCAGCCAGTCGATGTACGGCGCTAGAGAGAAAGCTAATATATTCTCCTTCGTGGATGGGGTTTGACGTTCCAGGTTGTTGAGATAGTTTCGGAAACTATTCTCTTCTACGGATCTAGGAATTTGAGATAGCCGTAATGTGCGGCGGGACATCGGTGAATGCGAATTCTTGGACGCGTTTGGGACCTGCGTGCTCCGCTGTATGTCTAAATTGGATTGAGAATGAGTAAATTTTTGACCTCGATAGAAGTAGACGTTGGCGTAGCACAAGATGGGGCATGCATGCTTGCCTCAGATAGTGTGGCTCCGGGTGTGGTTCTGTATCGTTGGCTACAGATCTTTTTATTTCGAAGAGCTGTGTAGCGGTGGTAATTAGTTATGGGTATCGGAATAGCTGCGTTGCAACTGCTATAGTTATGACCGATGGCATAGAATTTCAAGAAGGCGGTGCTCAGCCCGACTGGCAGTCTGAACTTGGGATAATCATCTCTACACACCTCCAGAAGTCGGCACCTGACATGGCATCTGCCTGAAAGCAGTGCAGCTTTGGCGCAATAGCCTGCCTACCATTACCATAGCTGCAGCTCAACGTGATGCAAGCATAGCGTTGTCCTGTTGGTGGAAGTGAAGGAGGTGGTAGGCTTCCCCGCTTTTGCAGTTCCGGCGACACCAAAACCCTACATCAACAGCAGGCTGATGCGAGGCACACGTAAAAGCAACTCTGTGTTCGGACGTTCTTATTACCTGGGGTATGGTACATACTTAAGTACGTAAGTACCGAAAGTCCTGAGTAGATATTGGTTCAAGTACGGTATGTTTTAGCGTTTGGTATTTATCTATCGCTGACTCCAACTATAGAATGAGATACCATACCATCCCTAGTTAGCCGCTGCTATATTCTCTACAGACTAAACTTTATTTTCAACAGCTATTATACTCTAAATCTCCATATTTCTTGTCGCTGCATTGCCAGACGTTCTTTTTCGCTTCACGGTTTTTCACCTCACTCAGCGAAAAAGTCTAGGCACGAGAGCACTCTTAGGCGAAATAGAGTAGAAGAGAGAGAGGAGAGGTTAGATGGATCGATTAGATAAAGTTTGGCTTTTTAAACTAGCCGTTTAGATTCTCGGGAGGTTCAGTGACGTAACTGATTCTCGCTAGATTTTCGTATCCTCTTTATGTCACAAACGGCATCGGGAGAATGGGTATCTCCGCTCCTCGTCCGACACACTAGACACACGAGCGAGTGTAATACGAATATTTTAGTGCTCTCCGTCCAATGAAGGGCTCTCCGCTTATCTTTATGAGCGCACGAGCGAGCTACGAAGCTTAAGGCAGAAGATTCAGTTCCTACTGTTAATTGAACGATTGCAAAAGTCATGTATTCAGATGTTATTCTGTATCTATATATGTACATACGGTCGATCTGGGCTGGCTGGAGATGATACTTAAATGCACTCGGAGGTGCACTTGGAGACTGCGCTCGGGTGCTCTTGGGGGTGCACTTGGTGACGGTCGATTTGGGCTGGCTGGAGACGGTGCTCGGGAGCTGGCTGGGTGCATACTAGACACGATAGAGATGGATTCTCTGGGAGTATGCTGGAGACGGTGCTCGGGAGCTGGCCGGGTGCATACTGGACACGATAGAGATGGATTCTCTGGGAGTATGCTGGAGACAGTAGAGATGGGCTCGTCGGGAGTATGCTGGAGACAGTAGAGATGGGCTCGTCGGGAGCAGGCTGGAGATGGTTGACCTGAGCTGGCTGAGAGTAGGCTAGAGAACCTGCGGGCGAAGTATGACACAACAAAATCTATTTTCTGTATGATCTTATCGATTTGTTTATTCTGCCAATCCACCTCCTGTCCGGTTGCCATTGCAAGGCCCTTAAGCCTTACCGTAACCCCACTCAACTGGTTAAGATTGTTGTGGATCTCCTTCTGCTCGTCGCTTTCGTCGGCCTCAAATTGGTACTTGTTCTTTTCAGCCATACCCATCTTAGTGTGTCCCAAACCCGGCCTTTACGCGGTGTCAGAGGTCCTTTCCGACTGCGTCTCTGCCTTCATATCCGAACTGGCGTGTGCGCTCGCGTTCTTCACGCTCCGATCGGTGTCTATCCAGGATCTTGCATTCCTCCGCTTCGGCACGGGGTTTCGATTTCATCGGGTTCTTCATGTGAACGGCGAACATGCTTCCATTGAGTGCTTTGAGCTCGCGGGCCTTTTCCTCCGCGACACAGTTGTGTGCCGTCGCCACGTCCAGGTTCTTTTCGTGTTATAGAGACGCTCACCCTGCGTTCCGAGGCGGGCGAGTGTGTTGCTACCGGTTTCTTCGGTTTGTGCGGCGATGCGGAGCACATTGCGCGTCGAGGACACCGATTCTTGCTTGGTGAAACGAATCTGCTGCTTTACAGCTTCGACGTCTTCTTCCTCTTCTTCCTTCCTCAGTGGTTAGGACGCGGTCCTGGCCATACTAACTCTATCCGTAGCTACTCCTGCCAGCAGGTTGCGGGTAGTCATCGGGCCGTCCGCATCCGCCGCTGTTGTCACTGCCGTTGCTTCCTTCGGAGGGAGGGCGTTGCTGTTGGGGTTGGCGCGTCCGGAGAATAACGCGTCGCGGTTACGATCGATGGTGCTGGTCGACTCGGCTCCGTAGCCTCCGTATCCACATTGTGATGGTTGCTGCGGCTGGGATCGGTAGGGTGGAGGTGGCGCCGCGTACGGGAGCTTCTTTTCGTCGCGAGAGCCGAAGAGCTGCAATCGCGCTGCGGAGTCTTGTTCATCTTTTCTTTCCGTGCCTTTTTTGCTGAAGAGGTCCACTGTCGATGCGTTCGTGCGAGGGGTTTTGTCGTAGGGGAAGGTAGAAGAAGGTGGGGTTAAGTGCTCGAGCTGAAATTGATTGTTAGGGGGTGGAGCATGCGGCTAGTCGTAATCTAAGTTGCGTTGTACTTAAGGTGGTAAAAATTCTAAAAATACTTCCCACTTTACAGTCCCACGACGAGTACCGTTGAAAGCGGGTCAATGCAGTGCTTCGAATATGAGTAAATACTGGTAGTGTGTACCCTTTTGTTAATATTGAAGCAGCTCCTGAAGTTCCGGTGGTGAGCCACGCCACAGAATATGCTAAAATTGGGGTACCTTAAGTGCAACTCTGTGTGCGTATACTCAGTAGCGTACTTAAGTAGCTTCATAGTCTATCATCCAGCTTTGTGTTTACCGCAAAAATCCATCTGACTAGTACGTGCAATCAATGCCTCCAATTTAGTATCACATGTCCTTGGAGTTAGATTCAAAGGTGTCACAGATATTCCGTCAGTAGCTTAAAAGAAAAGTGTCACATTTGGGAGCCCATCCGTTCAGACCCAGTACAGCCGTTAATGATAAGGAGATTAAAACTTCAACGCAAGCAAGGAAATATCAGCTCAGCTCAGCAGTAAAAATTAAAACTTGAACATAGAGAGTACAATGAATCGCAAATGTTATGAAATATTATGAAAGCATGAATAGAAGTGATACCCAAACAAAGAGAATCGTGAGGCATTGAAGATGATGGAACCAAGGAAATCCAAAAAGAGTGACTAACCGAGTTACTCGTAATGAATTCAACAAATCAGAGAAAACCAAATTGAAAAAGAAGAAACATGAATCCCTCCTAGCATGCCCAAGTGAGAAAATACACGCTGGAGCCTATAGCTATCCGTAATACTAAAAGTGCGTGGAATCTATCGCATCATGTAGATCTTGGCTCCAACAGCTCCAACATTGCTCCACCCTCGGGATCGGTGTAAAACCGGTTTCTCTTTGCAGCAGTCACAATAAGCGGTGTGATCTGAATGTTGTGTTGAGAGAGTAATAGTCTCATGGTATCGCTATGAAATTGCTCCGCAATTATAGCTACGGCTCCTTCTGTAAACCGAATTCTGGAAGAGGTCAACAACTGCCCCATCACACTATCGTATTCGTGCAAATTGACAGCTATTGCAGAAACAATAGACTCCGTGACATGGATCTTGGGTAGCATGGTTAACAGCTTCTCTAGCATCATCCTATTACCGACAGCAGCGATAACGAAGGACTCGGGGACGTCAAGGTTAAACTGCCACCAGGGAAAACTTTTAAAATCCTCCGCAATTGCAGTCACAGCTCCCTTAGTGAACTGGATGTCGGGGGTGGCCCACAACAGCTTCATCATATCCACTCCATCCCAACTGGCGGCCAACGCAGAGAAAATGGGCTCCGTGACTTCAAATTTGGGCTGTATTGTCAAAAAATACTCTAACGCCTCTTTATCAAATTGCTGGTTTCCGATAGCAGCCACAACAATGGACTCAGGGATCCGGATATCGGGTCGTGTGGTCTGGTTATCGGACACTGGAGATAGCAGTAGTCGCATCATTCTGGCATCGAGCATCCTTGCAACTAGAGCCACAGCTTCTTCGGTGATTTGGATTTCGGGGCGTGTTGTAAACAACGCTATAATAAATTCCTTACAATTGCGCCTGTGCCCCCATCTTAAGGCGGCAGAAACAATGGGTCCTGAGATCTGGATGTTGGGCCGTTCGGATAGTAGTATTCGTATCATATCGATATTGCCCATCTCTGCGATTGTAACTATAGTTTGGTCGGGGATCTGGATGTCGGGTCGTAGGGACAGCAATACTCGCATTGTTTTGCTATAACGCACCTCAGCCACAACCTCCCCGGCGATCTGGATGTCGGGCCGTTGGGATAGCAACACACGCATTATTTCACTATCAGATCCCCTCGCAACTATAGCCACAACCTTCTTGGGGATTTGGATGTCGGGTCGTAGAGACAGCAATACTCGCATTGTTTCGCTATAACGCACCTCAGCCACAACCTCCCCGGGGATCAGGATGTCGGGCCGTTGGGATAGCAACATTCGCATCATATCACTATCAGACCCCCTCGCAACTATAGCCACAACCTCCTCGGGGATCTGGATGTCGGGGCATTTTGTCAGTAGTGTCTCCATCACCACGGAGTCCATTTCTGCGACAACAACAAGTATTCTAGTCGTTGCAGAGTCTTTGGTGTCAATTTTGCGTCCAAACGACACCTCAGTAGCATGATCGCGGGTTGTTCGCTTAAATAGAAGCGGAATGATTAATTGCGCGCACTTCGCCCCCATGTTTGCCACCGCCCTCAAAAAATGGTCTGTGATTTCCAATCTGTCGTTTCGCTGCAGAAACAACTGTAGCATATCCGCACCGTGCTTCAAGTTCCTGGTCGCCGCTAATAAAACGGCTTCGCTAATGTAATCGCACGGAATTCGTTCTAAGCTTAGGAACTTATTCATGCTTCTCGCATCGAATGATGCTGCAATGTGGCTAAAGTGTACTTCGCTGACAACTATGCCATACTTTTGAATGTGGTCCGTTAGTGTCGTTACGATTGGCGCGTGGCACGCAATTTCCAGGAGCTTTGCCATCGCATCTTTCGGAGGTGGAACAGCAGATAATAGGGATTCAAGAACATCGTCGTAACCTTTTATAACTGCCTTTTCCAGGGGTGAACATGAGTTCCCTGGTTTGTCTGCATCGGCTCCGTATTCGACGAGGAGTTTAACAGTATTAGGCTGCCTCATTGTGACCGCCTTCTCCATCGGTCTGTTTAGTAGTAGTTTATATAAATCTAGCTGTCTTTCTATGGACTCTTTGCTAACAGAAGAGTCAAGAAGTTTCCGAAAACCGCAAATCCAGTCTTTACCGAGACCAACACCAATTCTCAGTGCATTCATCGAACTAACCAATTCACTCTGGCTCAATCTGGAAGTGTGGCTGCGTGCAATGTGATTCAGATGACCTTGCAGTGTATGGTCCAGCAGTATCCGCACCACCGCCATATTTCCCGCAACGATACCGGCAATTAGTGGTGTTTGAGATAGCTTGTTCATGGTGGTTGTGTTTGCATGGTGACGTAACAATAATTCGACCATTTCTGAACGATCGAATTCTATAGCGATATGCAATGCGGTATTTCCCTTATCATCCTCTAGATTGACATAGGCACCATTCTCTAGCAAAATTTCGGCGATGTCGGTCAATCCTGACTCAGCACTAATATGCAATGGGCTAGGTTCCTCTAGACTAGAGGCAAGAGTTGATGCACCGTGCTTTAGGAGTATTGTCACCATTTCTGTGTTGCCACGACATACTGCAATGTCGAGCGGGCGAAATTGAAAATCGTCCATGATGTTTACGTTTGCTTTTCTCGACTCTAGTAGATATTCCGCTACTTCTACTCTGTTCCCGGATGCCGCTATAAAAAGTGGCGATCGGTGCTGATCATCCACAGAGTCAACTTCGAGGTCAGACATAACAGAGAAGAGCTTCTCGGCTAATTTTTTTGAACCGCAATAGCTAGCTATATGTAACGCAGTAAATTTCTTTGGGAATTCTGGATTATGCTCATGGCTTGCCCAGTAAACCTGTAACCAAGAGTCACGTAATGGGGAGTCGTTGTCGAAGAATTTGTGATCCCAGTCGATATCTATTTCCGAAGATGCCTCCTCAAAGTGTTCAATCCAATGGTGTATAGCATATCGTAAGAAAGAGTGACGCTCGGCGCTGTTTGGTGGTGGCCCAAAGGTAGTCGGTGGAGTACAAAGCGAGTCATATCCTTCAATATGTGCCTCATTGCTCGGAACACATTGCCCAGATATCCCAGTACCTACGAAGCTTTCAAGTTTTGTGAAGAACGAGAAGCTTGCTGCCGCAAGTTTTGCGTGTGCGACAGTTTGATCGATGCGATATCCGATTTCATTGGCAGCATCTAGGAGATATTCCTTGGCAGTAAAGTGGACGAGACTAACTTTTTGGTCTTGAACGGTGACCAGATAGCTGCACAATTTAAGATCCCGTTCGAAGGTCTGAACACGGGTTTGCCATCCGAAGCCTTTGGACAAGTTGACGTGGAGAACGCTCCGCGCCGTCGCCAATTCCGAGACAGTCAGTGGTCGTACCGCTCCCAAGATTAATTCCAGAATCTCAAGAACGGTGTCCTTATGGTCCGAGTGGATTTCCTCTAGAATACTTTTGTAAAAATCGAACATCTTGTGCGGGGATTTAAGCGGGACCGGCGTCAGTATGTCAGACGCTGTGGCATTGCGAAGTCGTTCAACAGTTAAAGCCACCCACAGGAACGATCCCTCGGCCTTGTTGCTGAGCTGAGATACAAACCGGTTAGATAACTCCTCAGGATATGATAGGCCAGAAATTTTTTCCTGAATGAATTTATCAATGTCGGCACGAACCATCTCCTTGCTAATCGAGATCGTGTCAAAATACCCTTCCAATCCCAGTCTAGATAGAGTCTGCTCAATTGCAAGCATTCTGCGGGAGATCAAAACGAGTTTGAAAATTGAGGATTCCGTGGTGGTGATTGAATGACGAGGCGCGAACATCTCCTTGAGCAGTAGTGGTATTGACTCGGGGTCGCACTCATCCAGGCCGTCGATAACGCAGTACGGTACATGGGGGCGCATACCATTCACAATATCCACAAACAGTCGGACCATAATGTGGGGATTGGAAAACATATCGTTTCCGAACCTCTCATAGTCCTGTTTGAGATTTTTGATCAACGCTGGATCTGCCTCGACAAGTTGCGACATCAGCCCACGTAGTATTGAACATGGTGTGCTTTTCTGTTTGTTTTGATGATCACAAAAATGGTATACGACGATCATCGTGCCTTCGGTTTTGGCTCTTTGTTGCAGTCTTTCAATTATCTGCGTAGCAAGCATAGTCTTTCCAATTCCGGGATCACCATATAACCAGAGGAGGTCGTAGTGTTGGGATAGAAGCCAGGATTTATACTTTGGTTCACGCAAAATCCACTCGCAGGTTTCTGGGCTGCGGAACCCTTTTCTATGGAAAATTCCGGTCAAAATATCTTTAGGGTCTTCCAACCCAGAGACGAGTGCTCGGTAAAGTGGTGTCTCGCGATGTTTCTGTTCGACTTTTATTGGTAAGATTTTATGCCGATAAATTTAGAGTCATAACGCTAAACTTGCATACATTTTGTAATTTCCTGAACGTATCTCGACAGAACTCCAGCTACCTTCCGAAACCCTTCATCCTCAAGTGATGCAAACTTGCACATATCACTATGATTGCCGTTGATACCTTCTTTGCCTTCATCCGCATCACCAATGATAGCAGACATATCCCCAACAACCTGTATAATTCCCTTCATTAGCCTAGACTCCGAAAGGTATGTTTGCTTGCTTACTTTCCCACTGATCCCTTTGATACCACTCATGCCCTTTTCTTCTCGAAACGAGTGTATTTTGAGAGACTTTTCCCTGAAAATATTGCTGAACGCGAAATTGATCGTTTGAAGAATTTGACTATTGATCGCCAATGACCGAATCAAGTCATCGTTTGACGATATGCCTGCCAGGTTCAACATATTCGCTGCAAGCAGACCCCAATCGGTAACCTCACTCCCCCGATGTGGACAACCGAGGAATACGATTCCGTAAGTCGAATCTAAAATTGATAACAAGTGTGGATGTCGGGTTGCTTCTTTCGACTGCCGTAGGGCCTGTTCACAACCGTCAGATTGGAATGACAAGAAGGCAGAGAGGTAGGTCATATCTTTAACTATGATTCCACCCATGGAGTGGCAGACGAATATCAGCTTAGAACCCGATCGGATCTGTGGATTCTAGTCAGTAAAACTGTCGCTAACGCCAAAGAAGTGAAGCTGCGCACCTTTACTGGCTCACGAGTTAGTGCGTGTAGAAGGTTCTCCGCGTATTGGTATATTCCATTTTTGTTTACGCTCTTATAGCACTGTGTGAGTTGGGAATCGTAACCGTAGGTAAGGATGCGGATGTTTCTGATCTTCTGCGGTAGTAGGTCTTTCGGCCATAATACATTGATATCGTCCTTAGCCTGAGGCTTTTTCTTTGAACCAAACCACTTCGTCATGAGCCGGAAACGGGGATTGTGGAGCTCTCCATTCTCTTCTACCGGCTCTCTATTCGGCGCAGGCTTAGACTTGGACCATGATGTAATCCGGTTTCCTTGAAGTCCGTGGACGAATACGACGCTATTTTCAATGAGGTCAGCCCGGCTGTCCACTGATGTGAAGTGCTCGCGATCGTGTACTAGGCTGGGCGACTGACTCTGCAACAACTTTGCCTTCACCTGCGTAAAGTATCTCGAAGCCGTCAGACATGCTGTATACCTCGAAACAGCGGGCGATCTAGTTTGGCTGCGGAAGAGGTGGATCTAAGCGTAGGCGAGATTTGGAGATGGAGGCTCTAGCGGCTGAGAGCTCCATCAGCACTGTACGTATGGTTGCCTACAATACCTGCAATAATTCCTGCGACGCAACGGAGGGGAAGGCGGAGGGGCAATACATTGGTGGTCCATCAGGCTGCGCTAGCTGCAGACATGCCACCACACACAGCCTCTGCAGTTGCCACCCAATCATCAATTGCAAAACCTTCGAGGTGCATGCGCATGCGTAAGTGGCCAGGCTTGTAATTCGGCCAATGAAGATCGAGCTAATCCCATTATGAAGTACTGTTCCACTCGACACAATAGTCTCCACACATACCAACAAAACGCCCTCCCAATGGCGATTGGAAATTATGCCAACTAATCAGCTGGCCTCAAATCAGGCTCTCAAATATATTTGTGTGGCAAGCACTAAGATGAAAGTGGAAGTGATAAAAAGGGAATAGTGTGGCAGGGGTAAGGAAGGTGTGAGAGAGCCTGGAGACTTCGCTCCACACAAAAGTTCACGGGTCAACCGGATCAGCATCTCATCAACCCGGTGAAAATCTCAACACCATGGGTTTGTACTGTATTTAGATGGAAAGAAGAGTTTAGAGTGGGGGAAAAAGAGTTTATATGGGGCTCTAAGCAAGCCGGATAAAACTACATGTTCAAAGGTAAGGAGAATGACCGAGAGCAGCTGGTTACGGTCCAGATTAAGCCCAGATCAGCTTCGGGTTAAGGCTGCAGTGAGTGCAAATGTGGTTGAATTTTTTAAAAAAATCTCGGCATTGACTCAGGTAGATATAAACTAATACCCCCCAAAAGCTCAGCTCTCTGGAGGTGATTTGAATTTTTGGTGGGTGATGTCTCCAGTTTCGCCTCACTTTTTTCATGATCCCAATTTGGATCAGACTCACCATTTCTAGTATAAAATCACGTGAGATCCAGGGCCGGGGTACGACTAATCAGCTAACGAGACACAAGAACTTTCTCTCTATTCCGTCCCCGCCTACCCTTTGCATCAATTGATGCATTATTTCACAGAAGGGCTGATAGTCTTACAAATGTTGGTTTTCGGGGAAGCCGTGAGCCCTTCCTCTGAGGTCGTGTATATTCTACACCTCCTAAGTAGTAGCTCCATCATAGCAAGACCTAGAATGATCAGCCGAGAAATGATTTCGGCGATTCCTTAGTCGATGTTGACCGATAAACAGCGTAGAATCTACTTATTCAGGCCTTTATATTATATTTAAATCGAGAAATTTTGGTAGCCATCCAAATCCCGGATCTGCGAAATTCGCATATTTTTGAGCAAGTATCAAACTTCAGACTCTCAGGTTCTGAAAATTATGTTGCAGTTGACCGTTGTTGCGCAGCCTGGAGCCTGCGCATGCATGCTTCACTTTTATTATTTGCCTTAATACCACGACGCTACTACGGAGCCGATTAGTGACTACTGAAGGAAGTACTCGTCGGTTCACCAAGTTATTGGACACGTACTAACCCTAATCGGTTTGTCACGTGCCAAATAACTTGGTGAACCGACGAGTAGCACATCCAATGTCCACCCTCGAAGTGCTTTCCAACAAACGATCATAGAGAGTCCAAGCGCAAACACTATTCGTATATCATGTCTTTCCTGTTCTGCCTACTTACCTAGGTAATTATTCAGGTAGCGCTAGCGACAGCGGTTGGCCCGGCAAACTAGACTTGCATTAATATTAGCTTACTCGCACTGCTAACATACTAACCTTAATCTAACGTTACCTTTGCTCCGGATCCGGAATTTCAAGGGTTCAGTTTAAGTGGCCATTTGGGACGACCCGCGTAGAAAGTTAGATTGGAAGTGGTTTGAGTGGTCGTGTGGGCGTGTACTCTTCACCCCATGTTCTAAGCAGAGATGCAGGGGAGTTTAAAACTCCAAAGCTTCGACGGTCCGCTGAACAACAAGTCCACATGCCTCATTATAGTCGCTTATATAATTATATTTCAGGAGTGAGAACAGCTGCCCAAACCCGACCACACAACACACCTACCCATAAAACCTCCCCTTCCCACTCCCCAGCTGCAACGCCTCAAGTGCATACGCAACCACCCTCTCATCAAGCACTTGTTTTACGTACTCGACCACCATATCCACCCCACAACCTGCACCTCCGGCAGTCCAGAACTTCCCATCCACTACCCACCTCTCGTCTTTCCATTCCACCTCCGGATGCGTCTTCCTCAAAATCTCCAGTACCCCGCGGTTCGCAGTTGCTTTCTTCCCTTCCAGCACCCCGGCATCTGCCAGCCACATCCCGCCTGTACAAACACTCATGATCACCTCTGTCTTCTCCGCCGCCTCCTTCAGGAACTTATCTGCTGCTGCAGGGCGATGATCTGGCAAGGGACCGCCGACAAGGAGGATGTCGAGATCTCGAGGACAGGAGTCGTAGGTGTGTGTGGGGAGGAAGCGGAGAGAAGGAGTAACGAATGACGGCTCTAGAGACGATGAGATGTAGTGGAAAGTTATATCCGGGGCAAGGTCTGCGAAAGTGGCAGGGATGGCGCCGAAAGCGAGAGAGGCGGTGATGTACGCCTTTGAGCAGGATCCGAGGATGTCAATGCCCATGATGTCGGAGAGTTGAACGGCTTCGAGCATGACACCGATTTGGAGGGGCTTGGGAGACATGATTTCGGCGATTGTATTGTTGGTTCTTTCTCGTCGTCGGGTGCGAGAAGCTAAGAGGAGTTATGGCCGGCCTTTTATAGAATTCGGGGAGTCGTTCGCGTGGTCTGGTCGGGCTAGCTTAACAGCTATCGCCCGGAGTCATATCGCATTGAGGGCTGCACGGCTAACTACGCGTCGCTGCGGATGCACGTAGACTTGCATTGAAATTGCGCACATTTCTAAATTTTAAGAAGGTAAACGCAGTAATCTTTGGGTTCGGAGCCGTTGGAAGTGGAACATGCATCCGAGGTTCACCGGAGTGACCTCAGTGACCTTAGTGGTTGGTTCGGAGGAATAATTAAGCCGGTCATCGGACGCTACGTATACCTGTTGGTTCTATTGTTGTGGGATACTGAGTATAGGCCTACGGGATTCTTGGGAAACCCGTTGTATGCCACTCGTTTGTGGAAGCTTTGAAGTCGGTTATGGTCGTAAGCTTGCTTAAGACTTATGCCCGACAGTAATAAACTTAATTACTTAGACACGTGACAAGCGAGTGATAATTAGTGATTGTAAGTTGAGTGAGGGTTATGAGACTCAGATGTGGTTAAGGGAACGACGCGCAGGAACTCACCATATAGCCTCACAGACTAGCAGCATATTGAGTGGGAGAGTCTGGCGTCAATCACCATGATAATCCTCATGAGCATGAGGTGGGTGTTCATAGGGGAAATATTCCAGTGAGCCTCTGCGGGGTCTTGCATTGGTGAAAATCCGCTGCTTAAGACAATAGTCTTCGTGTAGCAAAACGGCCAGTATTAACCAGGCTAAGGTTTCGTTTATATGTCGTGACAATGCTCTGGGGTATAGGGTTATTATTATTATCCTACTTTTGAGAAAATTATACACCACGAAAGACCATAACCAAACTCAAGAAAGAGACAGGTTAAAGAAAAACCCACAGTAAATAGCTAAGCGGGACTACCTGCATTCATCTGCACCGCCTGTCGTTTTTTGATTCTCCCTCTTGCGGGGATGGCAATGAGTGGGGGTACACAGCAGTATTGCTTCGGTAGTAGATGGTCACAGCCTAAGTGGGTAGTGTTGTTAAAACGATGTACATCTAGGTACACTGAGGCGCACCCTGATGTCACCTGATTTTCAAACTTCAAATGTTGACAGTAAAGTTTACAGCTTAGGCGTACGCTGGGGTGCATGTACGGTTGTGTACTAAGGCATGCCCGCATAAGCTGTTATGTGAGTATATTTTATTACTTGCTGACGTTGCCATATGGCTTTGCAATGGGGTTCTGTTCATTAATACAAACTTCGATGGAATTACTACCCTGAGGGCCTTAACGCCCAAGGAAGAATAAGAAGTAAACAATCAGCAGACCTTACCGGCTGCGTACATCGATTAGAGAAATAGCAAGTTGGAAATATCTGATGTAATAAAGTTACCCAGAATCACACCAAAACACCAAACACAGTGCGGTGGGAGAGCGCTAGCGCAACTATGCTAGAAGACATACAATGAACAGAAGCATATCGCAGCCTTCTATCTACGGAAGTTTGGTATATAAGGTGTGCATGGAGATCTGATGAAGATTGGCAGTTTCGTTCTCAATTCTACTTTGTCTTCTGCTACAGTCTCCGCCCATCATGTCAAACGCAGGTTATCAACCAATCAATCACGAGGCTCTGTAGAGAGTTTGACCTTAAACCTTGACATTACTGGGATTGGCTTGTCTCGTCTCCAAACCCGAGTCAACATTGTCGAGGTTGTCCGTGTAAAGTTAACCGGTTAATTGCAATTCGTGCTGCGTTCTTCGAGTCGAAATTCGGACGAGGTATTCGGAGGTGGATGCTAGTGAGGGCAGAGAGAATAGGATTAGGTATTGGAGGACCTGTTGGGAACTGCGGTATTTATATGTAAAGTTTTTAGTCGTTCGTGTTTTACTCTATTGCAACAAATTTATTATAATTGAGGGAGAAAAAGGAGATACAAGTTCTTTTTGTCTCGTTCCAGGACTGTTGTGAGTGCTGGGGTTTGAGATGGCAGAGGTGTCATGTGATGGAGGTTGTTTCTTTGCAAAGGACTCAATTACTTAAAGGCGCCGTTACTCCGTCGGCGGATAGGACCACCCATCTACTACTAGCATAGCGCCCATCTACTTAAGTACGGATGGGGCAGATCTGTGAATAGGGTGAAGAAACTTCCGTGTGGTGCAACCGTCGTCGCCACAACCAGCACACCACACAACTACCCATTCAAGAGCGCCACCCCATCCGCGGACGGTAGATCCGTGAATGTGGAGCGAATTCGAACAAAAGTTCTTTCTTTAGCCTGAGATACCGGCATATGCAAACTCTAGTCTTGTATATTGTAGGAGGAGACAAGGTTCTGCTGCGCTTAGATGGGTCGTCGTATACACTTGGAATTTACTGTAAACACATCCTGATGTTCACGGATTTTCAATGCATTGCTCAGTTTCGACGATATCGATGCAACCTCCGCTAGCGCTATGAAGCCGATTACGCACAGCATTTGTACCAGCACCCCACTACTGATCCAATTACAACTGAACCACTGGGTATCGATTATTTTGGGACACCCACCCACCTTACTCCACCACTAATAAATTTCTCCAACCCACCCCCACTACTACATTTACAAACATTGAACTCTACGTATACCTGGCGGAGTCTTTCAAACCTTTGTTTAAGGTCTTTAATGTAATAAGTAAATTGTTTTCGTATTCAGGGTGATGTCACAAGCTCAAAGCAACCATGGCCAGTTGCCTTGGACCATGTTCATGATGGTTAAGAACAAATATCAGTAACAGATATTTTTAGTAATTCAAGACAAGCCGTGCAAATTCCATCCGCTGAAATTTGTTTTAATTCTGCCCGCTAAAGTGATACCTTCATCGTGACAGTGCACAGTACGCCTGCAGCGACTAGGAAGTGAGTGGCGACAAACAGGGCTATAGTCGAATCATAAATTCCTGGAAGACTTGACACTATGCATGCATGCGGTGAGCTATTAATGTTTCGGGGTCGGGGTGTACTATGAGTAACAACCAATTTCACTGAAGCAATTATGAATACAGGTATTATCAGACGCCGAATGGTAGAGGTGTAGATAACGTTTGGAGAGTTAGTGGTAGGAGGTCTAAATCTTAGGTCTCTTTTTGGGACTACTGCTGATGGGTTTGATCCTGTTTTCTCGATATATCGGTCCCAGAGAACGGCCTTTCACCTGCATCGAAACTAGCAGTAGGTGTGGTTCAACCTCTTGGCCTTGCATGAGACTGAATTTTTAACTATTATTTTCATGCAATCGATCATACCACTGCTTGGTGTTGTTAATTCAACCTTGGCAGTGCGTTGTTGCTCTATATCGGGGAAGCGGAGAAGGGAATTGTAATTAAAGTGCCCGGGTCTGAATTGGATACCAGTTAGCAAGCGGCAACTCAGGGCAACAATTGTTTGGTTAGTGCTTTATTGTTCTCTATATATCAATTATGCAATGTCGTAACATGCACAAGTGGCGCTGACGGAAACAGTTACATCAAAACTACAGCCATTGTCATCTTCCGAACTATCGACAACAGTTTTCTTTTCTCGCTACACAACACCACCCCATGTTTTCTAAACACAACAAACACGCTCTAGTTTCGTATACCGATGGTATCTTCACTCGTTACGCCGCCTCAACGCCGAAGCGTGTCGACGACAACGTTCATAGCGACCTAATCGCATTTCTTTCCATTGTCCAGAAATACAAGGTCGATATCGTCCCCATTATGTGGAATCCTGCTCTGGGTTCTCTGGGCGAGGGCGGTTCTGGAACGATAAGCCATTCAACTATCAGCGCCGAAATGTGCCTTGCATTCAAGCGGTTTCATGGCTCCGGATATTCAGACGGGTACTTTTCACCATTGATATCGGAGGTGTCCATTTTGAGTCAGCCACATATTCGGAACCATCCGAATATAATCAACCTTGAGGGAGTTTGCTGGGAGATAAACCCGAGAACGGAAGCCGTACCTGTTTTAATTTTTGAAAAAGCGGCATGGGATCTACAGCAATTTATGAAAGTGGACAAAGGCATGAACATGTCGATAAATGAACGGCTCAGCATGTGTGCGGATATAGGGAGTGCCATTATGGCTTTGCATGCTTACGGTTAGCTATTCTACGATTGTTCGTTTTGGAATTTTATTAACATAAGTATAGGCGTGATTCATGGCGATATCAAACCCCAAAATGTTCTGGTTTTCGAGGATGGTTCGGGCAAGATTACACCCAAAGTGATTGATTTCGGGTATTCAACGCTTTCTGCAAACGCTGGTGATGCAGGAATTTTTTTGCCAAAGTCAAGGCCATGGAATGCCCCTGAGCACCATTTCGAGGAATTCAAATTCTCTGAAGCCAAAAATGCAGATATTTATTCGTTTGGGATGTTATGTCTTTGGGTTCTGTTCGGGGATAAGCTGTTGACTGTTACTACCGATGGCGAAACCGAGTGCGTTTCATTCGACGAGCCACTAGCACGCAGCGGGCTCACATTGCTTGAGCGCTTAAAGAATGATGACAAAATGGAAGATATTGCCAACAAACTTATCGAGACACGCTTGGATCGCGAACACGAAAGCTCTCTGAAGCGATTTTTTAGCTCGACTGTTACCTGCAATTTTGAAAAGCGGGAATCTGGCATTGGAATCTTAGTGGATCTCTTCGGTCAAGAACGGTGAGTGCACCAAATTCAAATGCTTCAAAACACAGCCACCTTGGCTGAAAATTTCTAGGATCAGGCCGCTAGACATCGACCCCCTCAGAAGTGAGCTGGAAACCACGGAGGAGCCCCTAGCGGGTGAAAATTTCAGAGTAAGCTCTATGTCCATATTACCCTACAAATTTGACTGACTAGTAATCACCAAGATTGCTGAAAACCTTGCCGAATTTGTGGAGGCGGACTATCGCGTACGGATCCGAATTAGAGAAGACCTAGAAAATAGCTATTCCAGAAACATGTCCCGACCTTGTGCATCGAACATTGCATTACAAGTTGCTTTTTGCTATAAAATCGGTTTCGGGGTTTGTTTGTTTGTTTGTAATCATATTGCATTCGGCCGCTGGCGGCCATGGCATATATCCCGTACATATTTCCTCCCCGCTTCTTCCGTAACGTAAAGAAACAAAAGCAAAGTCGCGAGTCCTCTTCCCCCATTTACAAAAGAAAACCGCCAAAAAACAACATCATCTTTTACACCCCCCCATCACTCGACTCCTCGTGATCTGAGTTCTCCGCCTCCTCCGCCACTCCGCTAATTCTGCCGACATCTGTACATGATAAAAAATCCATCAGAGCCTGCGAACATTTTTCTTCTGCAAAAACGAGAGACATTGGCAATGAAATCTTTGGCTTCTTCAAAACCTTTTCAACACCCTCATACCCATCCTCCCCCTCTTGCCCATCAACTCAAAGCCTTTTTTGTTCTCGTTTCCATCTCTTACACCACTTAAAAAGGTGGTCTCTTGTCTGATATTCATGCCTGCACCACCAACATTTCATATCTCTTCTTTTTCCGATCCGCAATAGGTATTTCGCTATCAGTGCATGTCCTGACTTAAGCTGATAAAACCTCGCCGCAATCGTCTTTTTGGCTCCCATCACTGCACCGTTACCTCCCCTCTTCACCAACTCATACCGGTAACTATGCTTTGACTTCTTCCCCATATCTTTTATTTCTTTTTTACTTTCTTCCCATTTCACCTCAGTCAGCCTTCGGCTAATATGGGAGAAAGAAATATAATCTAAAAACGGTAGCGAATTTTGCGTTTCGGTATAACTGCCGCAATGCTTATACGCCGCCTTTGTTGCTTGTTGATCCGCTTCTTCATTGCCTTCTATCCCTTTATGTGCGGGTACCCACCGGTACTCCACCTGAATATTGTTTCTGGCTAATGCGTCGGTCCAGTTCATCGTTCGTAGTGCTAGCACCTGTCCTGGTCCTGGCTCGTCCGATTGTATTCGTCTTAAAGTTGCCTGGGAATCCGTAAACACCGTAACCCTGGTAACCTTCCTTTCTTCTGCCATCTCATCCGCGATCTTCATCGCTTCTGACATCGCATACATTTCCACATCAAATGCTTCCTTCTGTCGGCCTAGATGTGTCCTCCTCTTATTCCACCTTTCCCCTTCCTTCCATACCACTGCACATCCTACCCACTCATCTTCTTTTCTCGCTCCATCCGTCCAAAAAACAAGACCACTTCTTTCCGCCTTCACCTCTTTCATTGCTTGTTCTTTGTCCTGAATTATCACTTTGCCCTCGAGGCATCTTTTTTCCGTCGGTAATGTCGTTCTTTCATAACTCCTCCTTTCGAAAGGTTTATCCTCTGGGATCAACTCATCAATCCCCTCCACCCCTTGTAAGACATTCCTTCGTATATCTAACATTTTCCCTCCGCCTTGAGCATCGGGCATCATCATCTGTCTCAACTTATACCGT
>Ga0307515_10001970_pt1 | contig 45461 bp, 38 predicted proteins | sample 17_EM_MG_FD_194513 | JGI IMG/M metagenome (GOLD analysis project Ga0307515, IMG submission 194513) | Populus trichocarpa ectomycorrhiza microbial communities from riparian zone in the Pacific Northwest, United States - 17_EM | ecosystem: Host-associated > Plants > Roots > Unclassified | place... | reverse complement strand
CCGCCGAGAGATGAGAAACTGGCTGGGAGCGGGAGACTGTCGATCTTGGGATGATGCTGTACTTGGTGTATGCTGTACTCTGTGTTAACTCATGATTATGGCATGGAGAGATAGAGAGGGATGACTTCACTTCATGTTCTTAGGTGATGGTGGAGTTGAGCACACGAAGTTGAGAGATCGGGGGAAATCATCATGACCGACTGGGACTTGGAGAATTTCATGTGCGAGACAATTGACCATCCGCGATACGGCAGGTACAAGTCCTGAACCGGCGCGAACTAACACCCATATGACGTCTTCCCAACCTAATCAGGCAAGTCGTACCCCTGATTTCTCATATTCGCTCGTATTCTCCATATCATTCTCATCTTCATCCCCCATCTCTCCCTTTCACGTCCACATCTCAACCATCATTGCAGAACACAAAGTTAAGTCATCCCTCTCTATCTCGCCATGACATGATCATGAGTTGACACCGAGTACAGCATACACCGTGTACAGCATTCACCCAAGATTGTTTGTCTTCCCTTCATTCTCATGATTACGAGTTGACCCCTGAAAGTAGCTTCCGCTTCCGGTGTACCTCCCTTCAAGATCGACCGCCATCAGCCAGCTCTCAATCAGAGCTCAAAGGTAAAGTCACATTTTCACATTCCCGCGGTTGCGAGTTAACTAACTGATCAATAGAGTCTCATCACCCAGTGCGCCGTCCATCGACCGCCTCCAAGTACTCGTCCAAAGTCGCTCAAACACGGCCTCCAAGTGAATCTCCAATCTCGCTCAATGACGGCCTCCAAGTGCATCTCCAAACTCGCCCAATCATGGCCTCCAAGTGTGTCTCCAAACTCACTCGATTACGGCCTGCAAGTTCGCATGAGCATGGCCTCCAAGTGCATCTCCAAACTCGCTAGATCACAATCTCGGAGTGCGTCTCTAAGTTCACTCGATCACTGCCTCCAAGTGTATCTCCAAATATGCTCGATTACCGCCTCCAAGTGCATCTCCAAACTCGCTCGATCACAGCCTCGGAGTATATCTCTGCGTTCACTCGATCGTCATTTTCAGGCGCACCTCAAATTGCTCTCAAGCACCGCGTGCAGCCAGTCCAGATATACCGTGTGTAGATGGGTAGCTATATGGATACATAGATACATAGATGAGAATACACACTGAATACATGGCTGTGATTCGAGGTCCTCCCAGACATGTCGCCGGCGCTCCCAGGTTTGTCGCCGGCGCTCCCATGTGCTCCCAGGCTTGTCGTTGGCGCTCCCAGGCTTGTCGCCGGCGCTCCCAGTTACTCAGAAGGCCGGGAGGAATGCCCTCCTAGGGTCTGACACTCCTGAAATTGACGCATCTAAGTTTACACTCCACATCCTCTCAGACACTTCTGGAGGATTCCAGTGACTAAAATACATTTTGCTGATGCTATGCAACGCGACGGGTAGCGTGTAATTCTCCGTCAGAGGGTACAAGGTTCCGTCAGAGCTGTCAGAGCCGTCTGGAACACCCTGGTGTTTCTGACGGAAACTAGAGTTGTTGCTGATGCATTTTCAGTTTTCAAAAAACAACCATTCTTCTTGTACCCACGCTTGAGTGCAGTGTCCAGTCCTTTCAGGGATACATTAGAGTGATTTTGGTAGCTAACATGTTCAGAGAATTCATGTAATGCACACACTGCTCCGATTACCTTTTGATCAGAAGGTGTTTCTGCTGCGAATGTTTCTTCATTATTGGAGCAGAGATGATTTGGAGTGCAATTCACAACCAGTGTTCTAAATACTCGCCAGATCTCAGCTCCCTAGCAGGTGGAGCATTGTATTGAATGGAATGGTTTAGAGAAGAGCAGAAGGCCTGGAGGGCATCGTACTAATGCGGATCAATTGTCAAATTGATGATTGACATTTCAAGATTGCAGGTATTCTTGCAGCCAGTGTATGAATTCCTGAACCAATTCCAAGAGCTGCTGATGTGATTCATCAGGCTGACATAGCCAACAGTCATTGCAGACAGGGTAGTGTCACAAATGGTTGTTGTTGGGTGAACAGCTAAAGTGTGCAGTGCGACAATATTAGTTTCCTCTGGAAGCTTGGTGTAACTATGCTAATCTCTTTCGTTATTGAGTTCTCAAAAATTTTAATTCCCCATGGGAACACCTTTATGACTTTCACACATTGGGTATGAGTCATATGACACTTGGGCAACCATGACATGTTCTGGATAATCCACAACACAGGCTGCAAACCGAGGGTACCATAGTATAGTGAATTCAAACGCAAAATTCCATTTTGAGCCTGGAGTAGTAGAGTAAACATTCGGGAGTAGGGACAGCACAGTTCTAACAGCATTGAATCTTGTGTTGTGTGTGTTGTTGGCATCATTTGAGGGATATGGGATAATCCCAAAATGAATCCAGACTGATGTGTTAACTGTGTGGTGGATATCTTTTCGAATATTAGCAAATATGCAATTCCATATTCATGTCTGCTAATAGCCAAAACAATTTACCGAGTGACTCTTGTCAGATGCACAAATGACTGGCACAATCATCACCCTAGCAGGATGTTGGTGCTGTTTATCCAACTGCCAATTGCCTGTATTGATCTCCCTGAATATACAGCAGCATTCTGAATCTGGATGGTGCACCAATTCAAAATTGAGCGGCGCCTGTTATGGGAGCGATAGCAAAAGGAACAGAATACTTGTCAAAATATCACTATGGTATAATTTTCTGAAGATATGTGAATCATCTTCAATTGAACTCCCATTGTGAAGCTTAAAGTTGACCTCGTAGAAGAGCTGTCACAGGGCATCTACTAAATACAATGATTCAATTTTGACATTGTCCAGTCCACGCCTCAGATGTCAATGTATCCACATCTTCATTTCCGGACAAAATTATTGAGCATGTTCAAAGTTCTTTGTGGGCTGAAATGAATACCATTGATTCCATAGTTCTGAGTAGTTGCAATGCTTGTTGTACAATCCAGTTGGATTGCTATATGCTTTCCCCCACTGAACTCTCCACTCCAACTACCTCCACAAGAATCAATGTTAGATCAGGGGTACATGGCAGATCAGGTTTCTGGGGGTCTAAGGATTCTGTGTTGGGAGTATATTCAGATGGTGGGGCAGCAGATACATTGTCTATCAGTAGATCATTAGTTGACGAACTCGTCAATGGCAATTCAGCACCTACTGATGTGGAACCATAATGGTTCAGGTTGATTCCAGTCTGCAGGCAGTAAAATTCCATTGGGTAATAGCCCTTCTTTGATCAATATTGAGAGATATTGTTGAGAATTAGCTTTCAGCTGGTTCTTGACAAATGGTGTCTTTTTGTATATAACCTATCCAACATGTTTCCAGTGAGAGTTGACCATATCCAAGAAATGGCTGGTGATCATGTATACAAACAAATCAGAATGATTCTTCAGCTCATTATTTACAGCATCACCAATGGTGGTTTGAAATGACGCCCACTAAGGTTGGTGTGTTGCTTGAACAGTCGTATTGTGTCCGGCCAACTGTGAGTGTGGGGTAAAACTAATTTCCTTTAAAATGAGCCAGCTTTATAAATACGGAAATATATGTGATATTATGCACACTCATCATACACATCGACTGCTTAAAATCATTTGCTGAGAACAGAATGTTTCTTTTGTCATTACTAAAATGTTCTATAGATACTTGTTTATCAATTGCTGCTGCAATTACCACAATCGGCGTGATACAATGTCATTGGGAATAGTCCTAACACACGACCCTCTGAGCAGCTGATAACCGAGGTAGATTGGCTGTATAGATTGAATAGGTTGGTATTCTAACTAGATGTATGCCTGCTCAACAATTATCAAGAATTAATTGGATGCTAGGATGTTTGCATCTGTCACTGTTCGGTACTGGTGGATGAATCCTGGGGAGAACACTGGGGTTTTGAGAAGGAGTGTGAGAGCAAGCCATTACTGTTGTGGCCAGACTCACAGGCCTTGTATTGAATGAATGTGCAGGTTGTACATGTCCAATATATGTGGAATATCAGTAGTTATGTTTACATTGAAACTGGATATCAGTTCTTATTGTATTCATGGAGATATCCTGCCGTATCCATTCAATAACCTTAATACTCATGGAACCATAGAAAGGTTAGCATCTATGTACCATCCTACAATCCCAATTCAACTATATAACTAGGAAGGTAGGGTTGTACGTGATTAAAGTTTCATTATCACTGCCTGGGTTCATAGATCAAAGGTGTGGTGAAAAACTACTGTCAATGATAACGTAATGGGTTATAGGAGGCCTTCAATGCATCACTGCTACCGGCAATATACTCAACATTACCCTGATTTATTCTATAATTATATCTCATATCAATATAAAGTTACTATCGTTATGTGGGCTCTGCTTGTCAGCGACTGGATCAGCACAGAAGAAAGCGAATATTGCTATCCTGAGTGGCCTGGTTATGATGCATCGATCCGCTGATGGCAATTTGGAATTATCAGACAAGAATTAATAAATTACCCCAAGCAAAGATAGTCCAGTTTGGAAACACCCCAATCAATATCATCCATCCCATGGGTATCATTACTCACCTTCACTGCAGTCGATTCCAGGTGCTCCTCAGTGTCACCACCATTCTCCATTCCACACGACATACTGGTCCCAACCAAGCACTAGTAACCACCCATAATTATCACCATTTGAGCCCCTATGGCAAGGGTATGAACCCAACCAAGGCGGTTGTTGCAGGTAACAAGTTTTCCCTCCTACACCATTTACTCGAGGGGGGGCCATGATCTGGAGATACACCTTGTGTGACTCCACCACTCACAGGAATCAATCCCGTCATTAGGCCAACATCTTGTGGTGCTTCTCCACCAGGTCCTCCATTAAGCACACCTGGGAGACCATCGATCAGCTTTCCAAAACATAGATTCCAGGTGGCAGTGGGGCCACTGAAAACTGAAGTTGCAGGGATTGTGGAATTGCCCCCATTGTGAGACCATTGCTAAGACTATAATGATATAATTGATTAGACCAATGATTCATGGGACTTAGATAGTACTGAAGGCAAATCACATATCTGTCTGAAGTAACTTTAAATCTCCTTGAACCAATTTGTCAATTGATTAGGGCAGCCCACCTACAGTGTGTTCAACAAGTGGAAAAAAGCATGGGTAGATAGGTTTCTAGAGAAAAAGCAATACAGCATTAGCTGGGTTCAGAACCAGTAGAATTAACTTTGGGATAGACTTTTGTACTGGGAGACTGTGGTTGGAGATATTTTGGCAATATTTCAGTACTCACTGCCATTTGAAAATATTGATGATGCTTAATGAATTCAGCAGCAGCTGAGTTTGCTGATTTTGAACAATTGCATAACCAAGTTATGGGAGGCAATATACAAGGGATTGTGACACATCAAGTGGCTGGTGACAAATGTGAGAGAGTGCATTGCTAACATAGCAGAATGTAACCTTCCAGAGTAGCCAAATGCAACTTTGATGGTTGTGATGCACTGGAAGTCAAATGGCACAGATAAGCTTATGGCCCTCTAACAACTTGCAGCTCTGAACACAGATATGATGCACTGGGAAAAGCTCTTTGACAGAACCAGAAGAATGGAGGCCCAAAACAGCCATCCTCAATGACTGCTATACCCAAGGGCACCTTGGAGCATGATGAATTGGATGAGGAGTATATAGAATTATATGCATCCAGGGAAAGTATCAATTACCCTATATACAGGCAGACTTTGTACAACTGTTCCATTTCAGCTCCATTGTGGTGGAACCTGGGATACAATGTGCAATTTCTTTTTGTGGTAATGAGGATACCAATCGGAAATGAGAGTGCAGAGCACATCATTAGACCGGCTAAGGTAATTCCTGCTTGCCAAACAGCTACTCATTGTACATAGACTTTGGAAGGTTCTGATAAGGCTGGATGAGTGGAGGGAAAGGAGAACGGTGGGCAAAAGTGCTTGTATTCATGTAGGTTGTGATTGAAAGAATAGAATTGACTATATTCGATACATATATATGAGTTCCAAATGCTTCGGTGTCTGGGAAATATGTAACATCATGATGATTATCAGGAGCACTGGAGGATGACCCCATCTGCCTGGCAAACCTTGGTACAACTGAATGACATCGTTAAGCACAACAGGCAACAGATAACAGTGCAAGTGAAGTTCAGGAGCAACTGGGGGTGGTGAGGAGAACCTCTATCCAGATAATAGCAGTTCAGTATTGAATTCTGTTCTTGATACAATCTACACAGTATTGCATCCTGAGTGTTTTGATGAGTTGGTGAGGTTGCAGATTGACTGTGATTCACCAATCAAAACATGACTGATTTCCTGGCAACCAGTATTCAATTCCTGGCATAATGTCAACCCAGTTTGAGGTGTACCAGGTTTGGGCAATATAGTTCATTGTAAGGAGATTGGTTTGGGATTTGGATAGGCCAGACATTCTGGTGCCAGATGAAATGGGTCTGGGCACGACCATTACCGCTGTGGCAGCAGCTATACTATGCATCTTGCTGACTAAAATGGTTATTGTGGGGTTGCTGTAGTCAATTTTGAGGGGGAATACCCATGACAGATGTGTCAAGAATGCACTGAACGCCTATCCAGACATTATCAGAGATGATCGAATGTGGTCTCAATTGCTGAAACTGTTTTCGGTGTCATACCACCATGTGGTAATCCGGACAACTCCATTGCTGGGTCATCCAGCACCTTTATCTGTGTTTGAACCAATCCTGGCAGTCCCAATGCTCAGAGTGGCTGAGACATTCAAGTCTGTCATTGATGAGATGACATATGGGAACAATTCCTAACTGGTGAACTTGTTGGTACAGAATATGCCAGTCTCACACAGCAGAATCTGAACACTAGTATTGACAAGACTGACAACCAATGGAATATCCACCATGCTACATGTAATACCTTACTATTCTGAGAGACACCTTCAAGCAATAGCCAGCTCTCACACTAATCATGGAGTGTTGGGATTTTTCATGGGACTTGTTGGTACAAGAGGAAAAATTCAGTGACCTGGAAAATTGTAATGAAAGGAAGAATTGGATTCAAACTATAAATCAGAGCTATGCCAGGAATCTATTCACTTATTGGCGACCGTTAACAAATAATGTGGCTCGTTTAACGTATACCAGAAATGCCAACTGTTGATATGTCGATGGAAAAGTGTGGTGCAGAGCCACTGTATTGTTCTGAGATGGGTATGATTCATGCCATCTGGACTAAAGATGAAAAAGTTCAAAACAATCCAGAGTATCTGACAATACAAATAGCAAAGCCTCAGACAATCAAGAGGTGGTACCAATCAACAGTGAACAATTGAAAACCACAGATTCAGATCTGAAAGAGGAATGCACCCCTCATAGATCTCATGTGCACTGTAACAGAGTACGCAAAACTGATGACCCTGGGGGAATGGTACACTTCACTATGTGCTTTCGGATTATCAAGGCTTTAAGGATGGTGGTGGGAAATATTTTGATTGGTGTTGGGAGATACTGAGGATGGCTACAATGGATGAGGTGAATGGTACAAGCAACGCCCACATGATTCATACATGAATTCTCCGATTGTATTGTGGTTGAGGGAGCCTCTCTTGCCAATTCTTATCAACAAATCTGTGAAGTATCCTCAACCAGACCAAGGGGAAGCATCAAGTGAGGCCCTCTTTTACAAACAAGGGAGAAATGTAAATGCTTTCCCTGGTGCACCTCCTCTACAGGAACTTTTGCTCTTGTCCATTCCTGGCCAGGTTGGTCATTTGAATTGGTGGCTGACCAAGCATTTTACAGATCATGTGGATATAATTCACACATATGCACAAGTGGGCATTGACCAACACCTAGATATGCAGCTTAAAATGCAGACTTCACCAAATCCCTCTGTGTTCATAACTAGACCAAAAGTGTGTAGGACAGGTCTACCTCTTACCACAGCAAACCATGAGGTAATAGCACAGAGGTTCTGGGTTTTGAATAAGCAGTGCCAGGTATTTGCATGAGGTGTTTGGCTAGGGCAAAAAAGAATTCTCCACACAATGTTACTAAATAAGGGTCCTGGTTGCTAGGATTACAGTGGAAGAAATCTGTGCCAATGCTTTGGAGTGGCCCAGTCGAGAGTCCAGCACAGCAGGATGTGACTATCAAATATTGCGAGGTTGATGATTGACTGTATCCCATTGTCTTGCGAAGACCATACAATGCGACTGGCAGACAATGCGAATACATTCCTGTTGAATCAACCATCATGTTACAGAATTAGGATGGTGCAATCATGATATGCCTCATCAGACATACATCTAACAAAGTTTTCTCAACCACTAGCAGTAGTCAAACATCATCTTTCGTAAGGCACACTCTATAGCATAAATGCAACATCTCTCTGTGTCACTTTCTAGTGAATCACAGTTTTGATGTGGGAGTTGATGTTTCTATAATCAGGATTGGTTAGAGTGGAATTTCATTGGTATTCTTCATTACTATCAAAGGCATATATGAAATGAAGTCAATTGATAAGCACTGGGTTTGTGATAATGGAGGCAGACTGGTCGATTGGATGAGAGCTGTTGTCAGGATTAATCGGTGGCACTGAATTACTGATTCAGCTATTCCCGGTAATGCATTTGCCACTATCCGAATGTTGACATTCTGCCAAGTCCACAGCTACTATTTCATGTTCTAGGCTCACCTTGCAATATAACATTTGGCCTTAGTTGAGTAGTGGCATGCAATTCAGGGAAGGGCTTTAAATTATTTCTAAATGGCGAATGTGAGGTGCACCAGAACACTCAAGCCTGCTCATCATCTGGACCGAGACTCCATCAACCAAGCATTGATCAACAACTTTCTGATCCAGTGCAGAAATCTGCAAATGTCTTCAGACTTCAGTCTTGTTATGAAAAATCGAGCACTGCATATTGTCCAATCACAGTTGACAATAAAGGCAGTCTAAGTGATATTGAGTAACTGTGTCAGAAACTGAGACAGAGCTTACAGATTTATGGCAAATCTGCAGCTTTTGGTTGCGTATGATAGATGTTATGGTAGACCTCACTTCAGCATCCCAGAGAGATGGATGATGAGACATGACTTAGGAATATATCGCAGAGTTGCCACTTTTGCTGTGGGGAATCTCCTGGTGTAGGAGGAAAGTTGACAGATCTTCGATCTTCGATTATATGATGTATGATGCTGTTGAAGCGGTATGTAGCCCACTTTGACAAGCAATCATTCAGTATGGATGTATCATTCCACTCCAGAAATGCTCCAGTGCATCAAATCAGCTACTGCAGCACATGATCACATAGTGCTGTGCACTTCATAGAGTTGGATATTTAATGATGAGCTCGTTTTTGTCAACTTTGAATCAGCGGATGCTGCATACACTGCATCTTTTAAACATTGGGGTGCCAGCAGCAAATGAAGTGTTAGCAACAGGTCTGGGTAACCTGCCAGCGAGATGGGTTTGGACCGCAAAGACAGTTCGGTTCGGTTCTGGAAGCAACCTTAAACGCGGCCTGTTGCCTCTGGGCTGGCCAAAACTGGACCCATAACCGCCAACCTGCGGATTTTGCCGGGTTTGACTAGACCCATAAGATCCAATCTCCGATTCTGCATTTCGGGTTTTACTATCGATTGTCACATTCAGATACGCAACTGTCAATCACAAAATGTGGACATCAGTATGTCACCGTCATTTTTTGATGTATTGACCGCCTTAATGATCAGAACAATCAGAGACACGCACCCTACACCATCCTGAAAATGAACGTCAATGAAGCATCAACAATTGTTGGTCATGTAACTTGGGTAATCTGGGTGGTGATAGGTTGTAGACAGTCATAAACAAAGTATTGGCCGCATTTAGAGAAAAAAGAGAACACGAAACACTCCCTGCCTCATCCTGAAAATGAGCGTCAATGGAGCTTCAACAATGGTTGGTGTTGCATCATGGTTAATCACTGCGTGATGTGGCCATTATTGTGTATATACATCATTTTCACAGTTTTTGTACACTAAATGGCTGAAAAACACTTAGTGGTAGCTCTGTAAATCAAATTAGTTGTTACTGTCCTGGAGGCCGTTGCGGTGATATCCCGTGCTTATCTGCCAATACAGGCCGCCATGTCCTTGATGATGAATGCTTGCGATTAAGCACCACTCATACTACCGAAGATGCAAGACCAAAGATGGTTGAACCTCTGTCGACCCTCATTTTCATGATAGGGCGGGGAGGGTATTGCTAGCTGCTTTTCCTATAAAGGTGGTCACAATTCCTTTATGACTATCTCCAACCTATTACCCGCCAGATAACCCAGGATGCACGACAAAATGTTGTCGACGCACCATTGATGCTCATTTTCAGGATGGGGTAGGAAGCGTGTCACTATAATTTCTTCCTATAGAGGTGGCCAATAATTTGATTATGTATGACCATGACGAGATCAATTTTTGATTACTTCATTTAGAAGACCTAAAATTGTTGATACTCGGCTGATGCTCAGTGTGCCACAGGTGTATCCCCAATATGAAATCATTTCATTTGGCATAGTGTATCATTCACATTGTTTTGGCAGCCTTTCTAGTGTTTTCATTTACTTTCTCTTTAATCATTACATTGTTCTTTGTATAATACATATCAATATATCCTTTGAAATATACTTAACAGCGTCCGCTAATTGAAGATGATAATAAACTCAAATATCCCGTCCATTTCGATCAATGCTCGTCCTCATTTGGGGGTTCGCTCAAAACGCTTCTCTCATCTGCAACATGGATGTTAGCTGACGTACCGCACAGCAGGCTGTGTACTAACCAGTCGGTATTCCTGCATCAGTCAGTATATTTCGATTTAAATCTGTATTGTACTGGCATTCCTGGGCATAGGCATCAAGATTGAACAATTGAGCGCTTGGAAGAGGGGTATGTGAATATAAATAACCAGGTGCCAAATTGTAGATTGGGGAAAGTTGAGCTCCTTCAATGTCACCAGGCGGTGAAGGTGGCGTTCCGGGCGGAGGTGGCATCGGGTCCGGTGTCGGCTGTCAGTGTCTGTCATTTGGAGGTGCACCCGTTCATTTGTCCCTCCAGCTGGTCTGCACGTTATTTGCGGAGCGGTTTTGGCAAGGAAGGCTTCCATCCATTTGATTTTGACGAATCAGCGCCTGGTGTCTTTTTATCGCACCATTCACCTTCATATGCCTAGGAAGCTCGACTCCCTGCTTCTTCGCTTCTCGGACTGTGTTGCAAGGCTTCTTGATGAGATATTGCGTTTCCTCTATTGTGGCACGTGAAAAACCCCCTTTGGCCATTTCGGCCATGTTCAAAGCAAGGCGCATGTCAGACTGTTCCAGCTGTACCCCACCTCCTTGCCTTGCCATAGTAGCAGACATGTTAAAAACCTACAAGAAATCAGTGGCTGCTTCTAACATAGGGATTCAGCTATCACCTCATCCATATACACTTCCGTAGCGTACTCTAAGGTAATTAAATCCAGTATCGTCCACTGTGGGGGATATTTAACACGAAATTAGTCTGGGAAAATCTCATACCTGACATCATCATGATGTTCGATTTCGCAGACTGTACAGACAAATGTCTCAGTTAACCATGAAGGTTTTCCGGTATGGACACGATAAGTTGGTCACATAACTCTCTATGCATACCCACTGTAAGTTATACAGTTAGTTGATAGCAGTTCACAATGATATGATTATCCTCACATCCAGTGGCATGTTGCATCATATTCTTGCTGCTTCCGGTGTTATGGATGATGTTGCAATGTTCATCCTAGGTGATAGTTTCGGTGGGTGAATTGGCAGTGTCGCAGAGGACTAACTCGTGTCTGTGTTGTTGCTGTGTGCTAGCAAGTGACCCATTGGATGATACGCGCGTCGATCTGCTCGATCCGGATCCGCTCTCGCTTGGCTAAGGTAGTTGTGTAGCCAACATTTGTTGGTGTGGAATCGGAGGGGAACGTGAAAACGAAAAGACTTTGGGAAGTCCTGAGGAATATATCGTCAGCTTCAATTGAGAATGGAATAAGTAACAGGAAGCTTATATGTTCTATGCTAGATGGATCCTGCTCTGTATGGCTACATGGTGCAGGGGTTTCCCTGCGTCCAGCGATTTACAGTGAGTCGTTCTGATATTGGTTGATTGTTCACAGAGATACAAAGTGGTGTACTACAGCCGAAATCTCTCGATTGTCAGATGTAAACGGGTAATTCTACAAGGGAAAGGATGTCCAGTGATGTTTCTCTCAGAAGATCCCGGGTTTATTCCGTGAATCTGATGCCAACGATCATGTCATGTTGTACTGTACGCCTAGTGATAGCTATGGTTGCAGACCATTATTTTCGGTCCGGATTCAGCTCCAAACCAAACCGTTGCCAAACTGGCGGTCCGGGTTATCAATACACCCTAATCATCAACTCTGGAACGGTTGAATGGCAATTTACCAACCCGTCTCAATTGGGCAGGTTGTTAGTGGCTCACCCAGTGGGTCCATCACTAGATTCATATGAGGCTCTTGTTTATGCAGAGTGATAATAGTTTCTTATCAAAACCGTGTATGCAACAGCCAACAATTTATTATACCATGATTTGCAGTCTGCAATATCGATTATTTTGGAATCCGTGATTTTCGTTTGATAGATTGCATTTCTGCCTATCAAGGTGGTCAATATTTTTGTCAGGTGCTCGAAGATCTGTGCGGTGCATTGATTACCACATATGCACGACCAAACATTATTGACGCTCCGTTGACGCTCATTTTCAGGATGCAGTGGGGAGCATGTTGGTGTTGTTTTTGCCCCTAAAGGCTGCCAATATCTCATCAATGGATGTCTGCAACCAATCAGAACTTAGATTACTCAAGATGCAAACCTAAAGATCATTGCCGCTCCATTGACGCTCATTCTCAGATTGGGGCAGTGACTGTGTTGCTGTCTCTTTTGCCAAAAGATGCTCCCAATACGTCAGTTGTGCCAAACAGTAACCAAATCACTGTTCGTTTACCATTCTTACAAGACCAAGAATTGATGACCCTCCTTGGACGCCCGTTTTCAGAATCCGGAAGTGAACGTGCTGCTGTCGCTTTTCTCTATAAGAGCTGCTGATACATCGGTTATGCCTAACAGTGACCAACTTACTATTCAATTACCATACTTACAAGACCAAAAATCATTGACACTCCATTGACGCTGATTCTCAGAATGGGACATTGACCATGTTGCTGTCTTTTTCTTCTATCAAAGCAGCCAATACATTGGTCATGCCTAACAGAGACCAAATCACGATTCAATTACCATTCTTTCAAAACCAAAAATTGTCGACGCTCAGTTGACGCTAATTTTGATATATTGTCCATTCATCATCTGCTGCCATCGATAATTGTTTTCATGATGTTTTGAATTTATTGGTTGACTGTCTGACAGATTGAGACTCAGCCCTGTGGCAAAGCTGAGCCCAGTAATAGTCTTGCACTTTTCGCGCTCATATTAAGAAAATTTATGTATCTTGCCAAGAGAATCATTGTGCCCACTATGAATCTGTTTATCAACTGATAGTCACAAGCGACTGCTCACCATTCACCCATATTATATCACTAAATGAAACATTCGGTCAAGATACCTAAGTGAGCAGGTGAAACATATTGTCGTTGTCTGTCCTAGTGTGTCTGGATTCCCTTGTTCCTTCTTGTTTCGATTGTACTGACCATCACCAACATCTCTGCAGCCTGTCACTTGGACTCCCCTGTTGTCCGAATCAATCTGGGAACTGTTGGTGTGGAACTCATTTCCCACTGCTCTGGGCCTTCCGGATCCTCGATGCCATTGTCTCACTCTACATCAGATTGAATGTGTGCTGTGCAATCAGCTTTGCTGTCATTTGGATTACCCAAATTGCCATTCCAGTTTGGCCAAATTTTGGTGTCCGAACTGCTGTCAGCTGTGCTATCCTGATCACTGTCCACTGCATGCCGGTCGAGTCTTCTGATTCGGGGGACATGAAATATTTTGTTTGTTGCCAAGGGAGATCCTTTTCAGACAAAGCAGGTGGCAAAGGTGATCTTTCCAATATTTTAAATGCAGCCACAGCATTTTGTTGAAAGACTGACCAGGATGCTTTGATGATCTCTTCTGTGTCCGAAATGTATCCTACAGCTGTCATGTGCTTGTCTGGAGCACGACTTTCCTTCTGTGTAGTATGTAGGTTCTGGCTGCCCTCCCACATCTCCAAACAGTCGTGAACCTTGGCCTGAAACTTGTTTTTCTCTGTGTCTCTCTTCATTCCCAAGTCGTTTTCTGTGTTCATTGTATCCAATGCTGGGTCATCGCCTGCCAATATGCCCTTATTGGCCCAAGCAAGCTGCCTTACAACCACTGTTTCACAAAGGGTTTCGCCTATGGTTTATGACTGCCTCCAGCTGAAGACATCTCGCCCAAGGCAAAAACTGGCCTCCACTCTGACACCATGTGGTATGATGGAGAATATTTGTCACGCCACATTAGAGACATCGGCGTACTGTGGGTGCGTTTCCTGATGATGTCGACAACAGTCAGTGATATATGGTATCCACAATTTACTGCTAATCTCGATTGGGTCGGAGTGGTAACAATTGAGATTGGCATTTACATGCCCCCAGTTCTTTGGTTATCCAGGCAGTGAATTCAGATGAAGCCTGGGTGCTGTCAATAAGTGTGCTGCGCGATCACTTCGACCGGCTGTCGTTTCAGCCACATTGTTAGGCTTTAAGTATACCTGGTAATCGCTGGACGAAAAAGATGAATTGAAGAAAGGTTGACCGGATCCTGATGCCGTTGAAGAGGGGAAAAGATTGTAGATCTGTTTGCTTTGGGATTGAATAACTGGCACACATCTATGTTTTGCACAGTATTCATTCTCCACATACTTCAGAAATGCCTCTTGGTATAGGGTAGTATACGAAGTTTCGTCCTCAGGAATAGTAACCATTCCCTTGTCCCACTTCCTGAATGAGTGCAACTTGCGGAAAGGAACAAGGATATGTCCTGAGATGTGAAGCATACCCGCTGATGGATTAACTTCGGCACAATGATTGGACAGCTCCTGTCGCGCTGAATTCACAGCGAAATTCAAGTCCTCATTCAATGGAGTGTTCTTCTTGGGTAAAGCTCGCATAATGCCATCCATATAATCGAACATGTCATTGTAGGTTGTGATAACATGGTGCAATGTGACCGTATTCCTCCTGAACGCCCCTAGGGTCCAGTATCGGCATAGCCTCAAAACTGCCATGACATACTTCAAAACGGTCCATTCATCCTGTGTTGGGAAGAGTGGTCGGTATTCAATGTATTTTCCATTCTGCAGCTACTCCCGGGTGAATTCTCTGAATCGGTGGGCTCGCCCAAGCAACTGCAGTGTCGAAATCCAACATGTCATCATATCCATAATCAGTAGAACTGTGATGCGGTCTTTGGATTTTTGACAGTGCATGAACTAGTTTCGACAACGATGTGTTAGCGTTACTGATCCAGCAAGCATTCCCTACCATACGAAGGTCAGTTTCAGGAATTTTAAACTATCTTGAATTACGTACTTTCTCAATTATCTGTGCTAAACCTTGTCTCTTGGCTGACACCTTATTGATTCTAGCATTGCTCTCTTTTCGAAGTCTTTGACTCTTCCCAATGTGTATGCTTTCATTCTCTCCAAATTGGTGATCACGCTCATGGGCTTCCCAAGACTTTGTGCACCTTTTTACACTGATGCTACTCATGAATGCAACTGAAGCAAGCTGTATGATGTGCACCATGCATGGTATGTGGTTCCTCAATGCAGGCAACCCGATTCCGGAGGCCTGAAGGGTTGATTGCAGCTCCCAAGTCACTGAGTAATTTGAAGATGCATCATCAGTCATAATTCGAAGCAAACAGCCGTCAGCAGGCTCAAAACAATCAAGACCGTCCTTCACATGTGCAGCAAGCCTTGCTCTGGTAAGTTGGCCCTTGACCAATCCTTCTTGAGAAGCTTTCGAATGAGGAAATGAATAGGCGATCAATCTCACCGAAAGCAAGTGGTACTTTTTGCAATGCCCAATTTTGAACCAGGTTGTTAATAATGACCGTCATGATGGCTAGTTTGTTCGTTAATATCCACCTGTCCAATGTTAAACTAACTTGATTTTGTGACGGCAATTGCTTCATAATAGCATCCACGGTCAATGATGATTGTCTCCAACAAATGTTGCTGATGGTGGTTGCGGACAGTAGCAATAAGCCACTTTCTAATACTGTATAAGACCGTCGCAGCTCGACATTTGATATAGCGTTCCATGGAATACAACCGAAACCAATCCCAACATGGGGTAGCGATACAACGTGACATGGTGACATGCGGAAGTTTCATAGTCTTTCGCTGCCAGTTAGGAGCGGTTTGTCTGTCACTTGTGTTAATATTGATCAAACCTGCATGTCCAAGATGAATTTCTCTTGCAATCTTACTATTGTATTTCCTCGACTTCATTATCACCTCAGGTTGCCCAAAGTTCTTTCATCGGCCATTGAACTACTCAATTAAACAACTTCTGACTTTGTCAATTCATAGTACTTTGCGATGTGAGCTTGTGCCAGCCAGTGTTTCCGAATTGAGTGGGTCCCACATTCAGATGGAAGGCGAAGAACTTAATGACAAACAACACATACAATGCCGGTGCGGCCAGTGTCCCCAATTGTGTAGTGGAAATATAATCCCCACGAAGTAGCATTTCTAGAATTTTTCTAACCAATACAGGCTTTCGAGCCTACATTCATTGAAGCCCACCAAGCATCGAGGACGATATGCAAAGTCAGGTCGCTCAAATTACGAACGAGGACATGTTCATTATTGAAAGAGTTTGCTAACCTGTAGCAATGAGGAATGTACAGTTTTTGAATCCGACATCACGGTAAGAATTTGATCGCTGGGTGATCCGACTCAAAAGACTGCCTAATGTCACATTCTAGTCAAGTAGAATGCGGGTTCTTAAATATTGACTCTAGAGCTCCAAGCAAAAAATGTCAGACCTGTGAGACATTGCATGTATATTTGTGAAGTTGTATACAAAGATATATTGACAAGACTGACTGCGTAAAACACAATTTAGGAACAATGCAATGCAGTTGATCGCTGTGTAGTGTATTGAGCTCCCAAAAAAAATTTGATGCTTGCGGGGAGCTCATTGGTGGGAGGTGGACTCAATATCATCACTAGCAGTTTTGCCCATGAAGACAGCCAATACATTGATTATGTGTTAACCCAGTTCCATGGCCGTTAGATTATCCAAGATGCAAGACCAAAAATCATTGACGTTCCATTGACTCTCATTGTTAGGAAGTGGTAGAGATATTGTCACTAGCATTTATGTGCATAGAGGCGGCCAATACATTGATTATGGGTCAATCCCAATGCACAGCACTGGCAGTGTCCACGATGCCAGACCAAGAATTGTTGCCGTCATGTTGACACCCATTGTCAGGAGATGGTAGCAATATAGTCTGTAGCATTTTTGCCCATAAAGGCTGCTGACACTATGATTATTGGTTAAAGCCATTCCATAGCTGTTGGATTATCCGAGATGCAACACAAAATATTGTTGACCCTCCATTGAAGTGCATTTTTGGAGATGGTGGCGATATCGTCACTACCATCTTTGCCCATAGACGGAGCCGATACAGTGATTATGGGTTAATGCCGATGCACAGCTCTTGGGGTGTGCATGATGCAAGACTAAAAATTGGTGACACTGAGTTGACACTCATTGTTAAGAGGTGGTAGTGATATTGTCTGTAGCATTTTTGGCCATAAAGGCGGCCAATACTATGATTATGGGGTGTCGCAGTTACATTGCCCTCTGAATATCAAAGAGGCAAGACCAGATATCGTTGACGTTGCTTTGACGCTCATTTTCCAGAGGTGGTAGCGAAATCGTCAGTACCCTTTCTGCCCAAAAAGGTAGGCAACACTTCGATTATAGCATAATGTTGTTTCACAGTGGTTTGGTTAACCACGATGCAAGAACAAACATCGCTGACACTCCGTTGACGCCATTTTTGGGAGATAGTAGTGATGTTGTCACTAGCATTTTAGGCTTAAAGGCGGCCAATAGTTTGTTTATGTGTCATAGTGAACAAGTCTTGTTCTGGTTATCAGACTCACAAGACCAAAAATTGTTGACCCATCATTAACGCTCATTTCCAAGATGGAGCATTGAGTGTGTCACTTTTGATTTTACCTATAAAAACGGCCAATACAATCACTTTGGAAGGATATGACAATGCCCCCCCTTGTGTACTGAAAATGTAAGTCCAAAAACCATTGACGCTCCAGAGACCCTCACCTCACTGAGATCCTAACAGCGATTGGATACTCAACAACTGTATGTAAACATGGATACTGTCGTTATTGACTGCCAATCAATCGTTTCTATGTATACTTGGTTGCATCCACAAGCTTCAAAGCTTCTCAATTTCTGATCCAGCACTAGACACGTTACCTGAGTGATATATGACATCGGCCTCTCACGTTACAGCGCTTTTGGCCGGCAATTCACCTCATGTAGATTTGTACACTAGTCTTTGATATATTTAGCGAGACTTCCTCACCATTGCTCATCGAGCTCATTCTCTGCGATTTCCATGACCACCCATATTCACACTTCAAAATCTGAACAATGTGCACTAAGTCAGTGTGAAGAGTAATGCAATGGGATGCGTGAATGAATGCAGCACTTTAGTCATCATTCATCCTGGTTCGCTTTGTGCTTCGACTGCTCCACGTATGACTTGTGTGACATCACTGACTTAAATTTTGTTAGTGAGTTTCGTGTCTAATTTAGTTTTAGTTTTCTGACCTAACCATGACCGGCAGGCCAATATCGAATTCATTGGTCGACAGTCAATGCGATGTGGAGTGTAGAACATTGCCGTGGCCCATCCGACCCTTGCACATGCACAGACAAATTATCATGTCTCACAATTTGGTCACTGAAATCTAGCCAAAGCTGAAAAGTAGCAAAATAGGAACATGTATTGCATTCTGAAGAGATACATCGCAAAAATGACCAATTTGACTAGTCACTCCCCCGGTGATGCAGGAGCCATCACCATTTCTTCGTCAGATTCCGATTTCTATATGGTAATTAGCTTGTAACGCCATGTGTACGGGTAGAAGCTTCCGACTTCATCAGATTTTGATATCCGAAACATTGATGAATCAGACACTGTGTCGGGCGGGAGAGATGCAATGCAAATGTGTGTCTATGATTTCCGCAAACCTATCCGCATATGGCAACTCCCTGTTCGAGATGTCACTTGCGGCATTAGTGATGTTCCGGGGATGTGACCAAGTGTCTCCGTCGGCTCACCTAATGTCCTCAGTGCAGATGAATCTGCCTCATTTTTGCTTTGAGGTTGAACGACAGCCGGAACCTTCAATTTGGTTGTCCTGTTGATCTCATCTCTCTCAAAGAGGTAGTAGGCCGCATCTACCCAGCCTGGTTTCCTCAATTCATCAAGCCTCATCACCTTCTGCCAAAAACATTCCATGCCCTGCTATACCATTTTGGAAATTGTGCCCATCACCCAGCTGGGTTTGTCAACTTCACTCAGCTTGCCCAGCTCCAGATCTTCAACATCATCACCCTCAGCTTCCCCATCCTCCCCATCGTCGGAACATGCATGCTCGCTCAGACCATCTCCAATGGCGTTCAACATATCCTCCAATGTTGTTTCAGGGTTTGTGGTTGTCAATCCCACCATTTCAGCATTTCTCATATTTTCCTGGTCCTGTTTAATTGCTGTCTCGGCGTCTTCAACTTGCATTCGTGCCACAGCGGTCTCTCCATCTACATAATCCCCGATCCATTTCTCCTTCTCTTCTTTGCTTATACAATGCATTCCGTGTTGTTTCCCTGCTGCAAGGTTCATTTTGCATCAGAGACTGTTCAATGCTCCGAGGGCTCGGTCACATTCAGCCTCCGGGCCGCTCTTGCCTTCATTCACTTGCGGACGTCATGGGGTGGAGAGCAGTGTGGGATTGCCGTATTTTCTTGTCAGTATTGGGGAAAGGTTTTTTTCGGAGCGTGGACAATGGTATTGTGTGTTGACTGTGTTGATGGGCATGATGCTGGATGTTGCAAGATATGTACCACATGTAGGCAAGCTGCGTCTTTTATGTCGAGGTTGGTACACATGATCAACTTGAACATATCAAAATCTGCGTTTTGACTGTCACTACATTGGGAATAGCAATGCTAGCTGTTCATCATTACATGATATTTACAGTCTGTCTCATGTAAGATCCCAGGGATTTCTTGAGACATACATCAGTAGACATCCTTTATGTCGAAGAATGTGGTGTTTATGTCTCAGAATCACGAGATTTCGGCGGACGTTCGCCTGGATTGATCTGTGTAACAAACCACACAACATAGGACGGACTTTGTGCAAATTGCAAGACGGTTGGAAACCTGTGGAACCCCCAGCTATACATACCAGCAATTACCTTGGGTAGAACATGCAAGTTGGCTGATACGCATTACATTTTGACTTGAAGCTAACTATATATTCCTCAGGAATTGCCACTTGATTTCGTTATCATCATCCACAGGACTTCCCCCTCCTTTTCCTATTCATCATCTCTTCTCTGCCGCAGCAGCATATCATGGCTCCACAGACACCTCAGCATCGTGCGAGTGAATCGGAATTGACAAGAATAATGGGCGCTTCATCCAATACGACAGTCGCTGGGACCAAACTACAATGCAGACACCATGTAGCCGACCACGTCACCGCAAATGCAGCTACCGAAAATATGTCCGTGGACACGCAGTTAGATATTGTATGTAAATCCAGAAGCAGGAAGGGTAAGAAGCCACACGCAATAAGATGTGAGTATTGGTGTGTGGATGTAGACGGCTGTCAACTAACGATATAACATACAGCTGGTGTACATATGGAGTTACGTGACCACTTTATAGCCGCCCATAATGAGAAACCTTCATGTTCAACCAAGTCATTTGTCAGCACAGTTCGAAAAATCCAACATCATGATGATGTAAGCGCTGGAAAATTTGTGGACGTATTGATTGATAAGGATCCTCGAGAGTGGACGAAACAGGCTTCATCCACCTCAGAGGATGCTACGGCAGCCTGTATGGTAGTGGTAATAGCCAAATCTGATATGTAGATGCAGCAACTAATTTCTTGTAGGTTGTCAACATGTCCGCAACTATGGAAATGCAAGGAAGTTGGGTACAGCTTGAACAGTCTCACTTGTGTGTTCCATTGAATATGGCCAAAATGGCCAAACGAGGGGTTTTTGTGCGCCACAATAGATGAAATGCAATTGCAGATCAAGAAACCTCGCGCCGAAGTGTGAGAAGAGAATACATCGGGAGTTGAGTTTCCGGAGAATTAAAATGTGAAGGCTGCGATGAAGAGACACCTGGCTATGGTTCAGGAAAATCACACGGACGGCTGCCTTCAATGCCAAACTGCCACAGCACAGAATCCCCATACATGCTGGATGTTCAAAGGCACTGGTGCACCAACACCAGAGCAACTCAGACAGCTGACACCAGAACCGATGTCACATCTGTACAGAATGCCACCTGTGCCACCCACGAACCATGAGGGAGCTGGCGCTTCTGGAATCCCAGGTGTGCCACCCAGATATGAGTATTTACATACTCGTCTTCCAAGTGCTCAATTTTTCAATCTTGATGCATATGCCAAGGATCGCAAGCGCGATAAAACTTTTGATCCCAATTTGCTAACTGATGCAGGAACAACCACTGGTTAGTACACTATCTGCCATGTGGTAATGAAGCTGACATCCATGTCGCAGACGACAGCAGCCTATTGGGCAAACCTGACTGGGAAGATGAGCATTGATGAAATGGAACAGGATTTGTGAATGTATTATCATCTACAATGAGCGGACACTGGAATGTATATTTTAAAGGAGACATTAATATGTATTATTAAAGAACAATGTAGTGATAAGGGAGAAAGTACACGAAGACGGTAGAAAGGCTGCCAAAACACGATCAATGATATACTATGCCAAATTGAAAGATAACATAATGTGGATACGCCAAGGGCAAAATGAGCGTCAACCGAGCATCAAAGATTTTTGGTCTTGCATTATTGGTAACCTGTGAGGCAATTGGTTGTGGCCATTCATAACTGCGGTAATGCCTGGCTTTATAGGCAACACAGACAGCCACATGCTCCCTGCCCCATTCTGATAATGAGCGTCATCAGAGGATCACAGAATTTTGGTCTCGTAAGTAGTGTTAGCAATGGGTCTGGGAAACCCGCCAGCGGTCCGGGTTTGGACCGCGACAACGGCTGGGTTCGGTTCCAGACCCTTCCAAAAATCTGACCCGCTGAGACTTGGCGGCCCAAACCCGGACCCATACCCGGAAACCCGCGGGTTTCGCCGGGTTTGGCTAGACCCGTCGGTTCCCATCTCCAGTTCTGCGTTTTGGGTTTCGCATTTATGGTCGCACGCAGATAGGCTGCTGTTAATCGTAGACTATTAACATTGGTATGTCACAGTTCATTTTCGACGTATTAGCCTCCGTGATGTGCAAAACAAGCATAATCACGCACCCGACCACATCCTGAAAATGAGCGTCAACAGAGGGTTAACAGAGCATCAACAGAGCGTCAACAGAGCGTCAACAATATTTGGTCTTGCATCTTTGGTAATATGAGTGGTGCTTGATCACAAGCATTCATAAAGAAGGACATGGCAGCCTGCATAGGCAGATATGTACAGGACATTCTAGCCACATACTCCGGGATGGTAACAACTTATTTCATTTACAGAGCTACCACCAAGTATTCTTGAGCCTTTTAGTGTATAATAACAGTCATAATGATGTATATAGACAATAACTGCCACATTGCACTGTAATTAACCATGATGGAAGGCCAACAATTGTTGACACTCTGTTGACACTCATTTTGAAGATGGGGCAGGAAGCATTTCACTTTCACTTTTGCCTATAAAGGCAGCCAATAATGAGTTTATGACAATGTGCAACCTGTCGCCCCGCAGATTGCCCATGATACCTGACCACCAATCATTGATGCTCCGTTGACGCTCATTTTCGTGATGTGGCAGGGAGTGTATTGCAATCCGTTTTGCCTATAAAGGCAGGCAATAATGCCTGTATGACTGACTACAACGTATCGGAGGCGTGATTTCCCAGGACCCATGACCAAAAATCTTTGACGCTCTGTTGATGCTCATTTTCATGATGGGGCAGGGAGGGTATTGCGATCTGTTTTGCCTATAAAGGCAGCCGAACATTCCTTTATGACTAGCTACAACCTATTGGAGGTGTGATTTCCCAGGACGCATAACCAATAATCGTTGACGCTCCGTTGACACTCATTTTGCCATGGCTGTATCCACAATATGCAATCATTTAATTTGGCACAGTCCATCATTCACATTGTTTTGGCTGCCTTGCTTGCGGTTTTATTTACTTTCTTCTTGATCACTACGTTGTTCTTTAATAATTCATAGATATATATAATAATAATCTCCAAAATCCCATCTGTTTCGCTCAATGCTCGTCACCAGATGCAGAATCGCTCAATCCGCTGCTCTTGTCTACATAATGAATGTTAGCTGCATTCTCACACCACAGAGAGTGTACTAACCATCATCAGTCAGCATATCTGGATCAAAATCGGTATCGTGCTCGGTATCCTCATCATCGAAACATTCCGCACACAGAAGAGCTGTATGCGAATGGGTATATCCGGCCAGCAAATTGATAATTGAGAAGGTTGAACTCCGGAAGTGTTACCGGTTGGGGCAGGTGGCGTGCCAGGCAGTGGTGGAGTCGGCTCTGGAGTCGGCTCTCTGCGTCGGTCGGGTGGAGGTGCACCTGTTCCATTGCGTTGCCAGCGAGTCTGCAGATTCTTTGGGGTGCCATTTTGGCAAGGATGGCAGCCGGACTTTGGGTTTTGATGAAGCATTGCCAGGTGTCCTTGTATCGCCGCCTTCAGTTTTTCATGCCCAGGAAACTCAACACCCCGCTGATTCTCATCACGGACCTCGGTGCATCGTTCCTTGATGAGGTATTTCGTTTCCTCTATTGTGGCGCGCGAAAAGCCTTCTTTGGCCATTTTGGCCATATCCAATGCCAGGTGCATGTCGGACTGTTCCAGCTGTACCCAACCTCCTTTCCTTGCCATAGTTGCAGACATGTTGAAAACCTACAAGACATTAGATGCTGCTTCTAACAATGAAATTCGGCTGTTACCTCTACCATATACGCTTCAATAGCCTCCTCAAAGGTAATTACAGCCTGCTTTGTTCACTCACGGGGATGCTTATCAGGCAATTCATCTTCGAAAATCCCAGAGCTGAGATCATGATGATGTTCCATTTCGCGGACTGTGCGGAAAAATGCCTTTGTCGAACATGGAAATTTCCCGTTATGTGCAGCGATAAATTCGTTACGGAGCTCTCTACGGACACCCGCTGTACGTTATATCGTCAATTGACTGCCCTTTGTCTCGATATGGATATACTCACATCCAACTGCATGCTGCGTCTTATTTTTGCTGCTTCCAGTCATGCGGACAATTTTTAAATGCACTGTAAAGGCACGTACGCCTACGCTTGCCCGCAGACGTATGGTGTAGTGGTATACGGTTGCACACGAGAGCGAGTGAGTATATATGGAGGGTATAGCGGTAAGATATTCGATACAGATCTAAGTGCCGTAGCGGCGACCTATGTATACCGGCGCTTACCCGGCCTCGGGTCACGTGTCGCCGTTACATGCGCATCCTGGGTTATATGTTTGGTGGCTGCATTAGCAGCATCATGGTGAACTAACTTGGATCTGCGCTCTTGATGTGTGCCAGGAATGTCAGTATGTGATGTAGCGCCTGCCAATCGGCCGGTATTCGATCCGCTCTCACCTGGCGGAGGTGGTTGTGTATCCATGATGTGCTGGTGTAGAATAGGAGAGGAAGTGGGAAGCCCTGAGGACTATATAGTCAGCTTCTTGCCACAATGAAATAAGTAGCAGCCAACATGATCATTATGCTGAAGATGAATCCTACTGAGTATGTCTGCAAGTTGCAGGGGTTTCCCACCGCCCTGCAATTTGAAAAATGTCGGTCTGATGGTGTTTGTTTGGTGACAGTGATAAACTGTGGTTCACAACCACCGGAATCGCCTAATTGCTAGATATCAATCGGATGCTGTTCGGGGGAAAGGACGTCTGCTGATGTATGTCTGGAATGATCCCCGGGATATTACATGAAAATGACGCTAACAATTATGTCATGTTGTATGGTTAGCGTCACCATTCCTGATTGATTGACAGTCAAGAGGGAAATTTTGCTTTGTTCAAGATGAGTAAACGTACCAACCTTGACATAAAAGAAGCAGCTTGCCTCAATATTGTCCATAACTTGCAAGATCCAACATCTCGCCCAACAACAAAGTCCATGCAAACTACAATGGTCAATGCTCTGAAAGAGAACATTTCGCCACTTCCAGCGCGCAGATACGGCAAATCCACAAAGCGGTCAACCCAACGATGTCACCATGCGAATGAAGGCAAGAGCGGCTTGGAAGCAGGGAGATTCCGAGCACTTGAGGCATTGCGCAGCTTGAGATCGAAAAAGAAGCTTGTGGCGGAGAAACGACGAGAAACGCACTTCTCAAGCAATGAAGAGAAAGAGGAATGGATTGAGGATTATGTTGAGAGAGAAACCGCTGGGGCAAGAAAGCAAGTGGAGGACGCAGAGGCAGCGGTTCAGCAAGAGCAGCACGATATGACGCATGCTGAAATCGCGCGATTGACGTCCAGCGTGCCCGAAAAGACGTTTGAGGAGATGCTGGTTGCTACCGGAGACAGTCTGAGTGATCTTGCAAGTTCCGATGATTGTGAGGATGGGGAAGATGAAGATAATGACGAGACTGAGCAGGGCATGCTGAGCGAAGATGACGAACCCGGCCGGGTGATGGGCACAATCACCGAAACTGTACACCAGCACATGGAGAGGTTTCGCCAGAAGCAGATGAAGCTCGACGAAATGACTCAACCGGGATGGGAGGATGCAGCCGACTACTTCCGTGAATGAGATAAAAAGTACAGAACATTCGAATGGAGGGTTCCGGCAGTCGTTCGGCCGAGAACAAATGATGATGGTCTGGCACCTCCACCGACAACATTTGGAGAGCTTATGGAGAGTCTTGACATTGTCTCCGGAATATCACAAAGGCCGCAAGGGACTTCTCGACCAGGCAGTAGTCATATCAGGCCAGGTTCGGGGAATCCGCAGTCGAAATCAAGCATACCAAGCGGTGAGCCAGCTGCGGAGCCTCATTCATCAACATTGCTGACAGCGAAGCCAGTTGAACCAGGAAGCTCTGTTGAACCACTAATCTTTTACGCCTGCATATAGCCTCCAGCTGATTACCATATACATATCGGATTCCGACGAAGAGATGGTGACGGCACCTGTGTCTGCGGTAGAATAGATATGCAAACTGTAGTTTTTGATGTCCAATCCCTGTAAAAAGCAAGTTGTTTACCAATTTCGCTACGTGTCAGCTTTTTCTTGATTTCAGTGACCAAATTGTGAGACATGATGATTCGTCTGGGCATGTGCAACGGTCGAACGCACCATTTGAAAGTGCTAGAATCCAAATCGCACTTTAAGACGGCCAAAATGTACGGTTTCTTTCTGCAAGTGACTGTTCAGTGACAAAGCAAAAGCAACATTATTGACGAAATGTACTAACAAAATTTAAGTGAGTGATGTCATATGTGTCATGGACAGAGCGGTCAGTGCGCATGTCGAATTGATCTGAACGACAACCATCATGCCAAATTCATCCATGTATCCAACTGCATAACTCTCCGCACAGACCTGGTGCACATGGTTGAGATATTTGAAATTGCTTGTGGTACATCATGGAAATCGAGGAGAAGGAGCTCGATAAGGAATGGTGAGGAAGTTGAGCTATATTTACCAAAAACTAGTGAAATGATCCACATGCCGTCAATTGCCGGCCGAAAGCGCGGGAATGTGATAGGGCCACGTCATATCTCACTCCGATAGCGTAGAAAGCAGTTGATCAGAAATTGAGAGGTAACAACCCTCCGGGGTGCAAATGATAATACATACGAACGCAATACTGGAGGTCAATGATGAGTATATGATTTGTTGCATACAATTATTGAGTATACAAAGGCTGTTTCAATGTGATTAATGTGAGCGTCAACAGAGTGTGAACAATTTTGAGTCTTACACATTCAGCAATCAACAGGCTGCATTGTCACATCGGTCCTAAGCTAATATATAGGTCGGCTGTATTGCGAACTATGTAAATGAGACGCTCGTTGCCACATCCTAAAATTGAGTGTCAACGGAACGTCAACAATTTTTGGCAACGCATCATGAGACATCCAGTAGGCTGTGCGGTTACAGTACATCATGATCGTACTATCGGCCGCCTTTCTATGGAACAATGGTGGTGGCAACATTTCTACTATGTCCTAAAAATGAGTGTCAACAGAGCGTCATCAACTGTTGGCTTTGCATCTTGGTGAATGCATGAGCTGTGCGGTGACGTTACCCCATAATCGCACTATCGGCCGCCTTTCTAGGCAAAACCTTTGCCAACAACATCCCTACTATGTCCTAAAAATGAGCGTCAACGGAGTGTCAAGGACATTTGGCCTTGTATCATGGAAAATCCTAGGGCTGTGCGGCGACATTGAGCCATCATCGGATTACCGGCTTCCTTTCTGGGCAAAAACGGTTGCTACGACATCGCATCTATGTCCTAAAAATGAGCGTCAATGGAGCGTGAACGACTTGTGGCTTTGTATCATGGAAAATCCTAGGGCTTTGCGGCAACATTAAGCCATAGCCTGAGTATCGGCTGTCTTTCTAGGCAAAAACGGTTGCTACAACATCCAAACTATGTCCAAAAATGATCGTCAATGGAGCGTCAACGACTTTTGCCCATGCATCTTGGGAAATCCAAGGGCATTGCGGCAACATTAACACATAATCGGACTATCGGCTGTCTTTCTAGGCAAATATGCTTTCGACGACATCGTCACTGCGCCCCAAAAATGAGCATCAACGGAGCGTCAACAATTTTAGGCCTTCCATTGTTGAAAATCAAGGGGCTAAGTGACCACAATGATATATAATCCTGCTATTAGCCGCCTTTCTAGGCAAATATGCTTACGACAAGATCGTAACCATGGCCCAAAATGAGCGTCAACGGAGCGTCAACGATTTGTGCGCTGGCATCTTGGATAATCTAACCGGAATGGAATGCAGATAAACCACAATATACCTATCGGGAGCCTTGATTGGCAAAAATGCAAGTGACGATATCGCGTCCGCCTCCTACAATTCAGCGCCCACAGTGCGTCAAGGCTCCAAACGCTATACAGCAATAAACTGCATTATGCCGTTCCTAAATGGAGTTTTACGCGGTCAGTCATTGGAATCTGTCCTTGTATTCAACTTCACAAATATGCCTGCAATGTCTTACTGATCTGATTATCTTCCTTGTAGCTGTGGAGTCAATATTTAAGAACCCGCAGTCTGCAGTACTGTATTGTGATGTTCGGCAGTTACTCGAGTCGGAATACCCAGCATCCAAATTTCTCCTGCCATGTCGGATACAAAATCTTTGAACACCTCATTGCTCGATGTTATGATCTCTTCCAAAAATGAACCTGTCTTTATTCGCGATTTGAGCGACCTTACATTACAAATCATCTTCGATGCGTGGTGGGCTTCAATAAATGAAGGCTCGAAGCGGCATATTGCTTGGAATAATTCTAGATATGCACTGTCGTGGCGATTCTATTTTCACTGCGGAATTGAGGAGACCGGCAGCCGTGGCATCATGTGTATTATTTGTCATCAAGTTCTTCGCCATCCATCAGAACATGGGACCAGCTCAATGGGGAAACAGTTGCTGGTAAATGCTCACATTGCAAAGTTAAACAAATTAACAGAGTCAGAGGTCACTGAATTGACTAGTTCGACGGTGGATGAAACTCCTTTGGCCATCCTGAAGAGGGAAGGAAGTCGAGGAATCACAAGAGAAAGTTTGCCGAGGAAAATCAGATCTGATATCCAGTTTAATCCATATTGATTGAAATGACAGACAAAACGTTCCAAACTGGTAGGTAAGGACTTTGAAACTTCCCAATTTCACCGACACACGTGGAATCGCTACCTCATGTTAAGATTTATTTCGGGACACATTCCATGGAACGATATGTCAAATTTTGAGCTATGACGGTCATATATGGCATTATGCAACGACCTAGTCATACCGTCCACTACAACCTTTAGCAACATTTGCCGGAGGGAATATGCACTGACTGTGGATGCAATTAAGAAGGAATTGCCGTTACGAAATAAAGTTAGTTTAGCTTTAGAAGGATGGACTTCAAAGCACAAACTGGCCATAACGTCAGTTATTGCATACTATATTGATCGAAATTGGGCATTGCATGAAGTTTAACTCGCTTTCGATGTGGTTGATCGCCTGTTCTGTTCCCATTTCCCAAGCTAATCAAAGATGATAGGTCAAGGGCCAACATACTGGAGCAAGGCTAGCCATATATGTGAAGGACGTGCTTGATCGTTTCGAGCTTACCGACGGCCGTTTGCTTGGTCTTACCACTGATAATGCTTCCTCAAACTACTCAATGACAGGTGAGCTGCAATCAACACTTGAGGCCACTGAAATCGAGTGGCCGGCATTGAGGAACCACATACCATGCATGGCGCACGTCATACAGCTGGCTTTAGGTGCGTTCATGAGCAGTCTTGGTGTCAAAGGCCGCACCAAGTCTTGGGAAGCCCATGAGCGCGATCAGCAATTTGGAGAGAATGAAAGCATAGACATTGGGAAGAGTCAATGACTTCGAAAGGAGGGCAATGCTAGAATCAACAAGGTGTCGGCCATGAGACCAGGTTTAGCAAACATAATTGAAAAACTATGTATTTCATGAGATTTTGAAAGTCCTGAAACTAACCTTCATATAGGAGAGAATGCTTGCTGTCCTAATTATGCTGACACCTGGTCGCCGAAACGAGTTGATTCACTATCAAACAGCCAAAGTCCGCATTGCAGTACTTCCGATTATGGATGTGAAGACAAGTTGGAACTCTACTCTGGAGTTGCTCGAGTGCGCCTTCCGATTACGGGAATTCACACAGGAGTGGCTTCACAACCCAAAATATGCTGAATACCGGCCACTATTCACAACTCAGGATGAATGGACAATTGTCCAGTATGTCATGGAAGCATTGAGGCCATTTCGATATTGGACCCTTTGGATGTCATAGAGGCATACAGTCATATTGCATCCCGTTAGCATAGTGTACAATGACATGTTCGATCACATGGATGGCGTGATGCGAGCTTTGGCCTAGAAGAAGACTCTATAGAAGGAAGACATGTTCTTCGCGGTGAAGTTAGCTCGACAGAAGCTTTCCAAAGACTATCCTGCAGTGACTGCAATGACAGGCATGCTTCTGATTTCCGCACACATCCTCAATCCTTTCCGGAAGTTGCGATTGTTTAAGAAGTGGGACAAGGGAATGGATATTAATCCTGAGCACGAGACATGCTACACTACACAATACCCTGAGGCCTGTCTGAAGTATGTGGAGAATGAATGATGTGCCAAACATCTACGTGTGCCGGTCAATGAACTCGATATGGTCCTGAGCAGCAATCCCGTCCCCTCTGCAACGGTTTCAGAGTTTTATCAACCATCCGTTGAGCCATATGATTTGTCAAGCGATGATGAGGAATACATAATGCCTGACAATGTGGCTGAGACGACACCCCGACAAAGCAATCGCGCAGCCCGCTTATCGACCGCCGCAAGGCTCTATTTGAATTCGCCACCTGCAGCACCGAAGAACTGGAGAAAAATTAATCCAAATCTCAATGATTACCACTCCGACCCAATGGAGATTCGCAGTACATTTTGGTTACCGGACATAACCGATTCATGGCGCCAACAGGAGGAACCGCACTGAAAGTACGCCGATCTCTCCAATGTGGCGTGCGACATATTCCATATCATACCACACCGTGTCGCAGTGGAGGCCAGTTTTCCCCTTGGCCGAGATGATATTGGGTGGAGGCAGTCAAAAACCACAGGCGAGACCCTACGCGAAAATGTCGTTGTCAGGCAGTTCGCTCGAGCCGATAATGGGATTTTGGCAGGCACTGACCCAGAATTGGATCCTACAAACACAGAAAATGAGTCGGAAATGAAGAAAGCTGTGGAGGAAAGGAAATTGCACAGAATGGCCATGGTTCACGACTTTTTGGAGATGTGGCAGGGCAGCGAAAACCTATGTGCTACCCAGAAGGAATCTCGCGCTCGAAATAAGCAGGTGAACGCTGTAGGATACATTTTGGACACGGAAGAGATCATCAATGCATCCTGGTCACTCTTTTAGCATGATAGTGCGGCTGCATATTAATTGTCAGAAAGATCACCTGTGCCACCAGCTTTGTCTGCAAAGGACCTCCCTGGAGGACAAACTCAAATCCTAAATGACCGCCGAATCCGGAGAATCAACCATCATCCAGTTGAAAGCGACGAGGACCGCGCACCTGAAAGCATTTCGGACACCGATGATTGGCTCAACTGGTATGGCGACTTGGATAATCGAAATGACAGCGAGGAGGATTGCGCAGCAGACGATGAATCCGATAAAGAGCCGAACACTGGCATTTAGGATCCGGAATGCCCAGAGCAGCAGGATGTGAGTGCCGGGCCAAATGTCCCCGGAGTGGTTCGGCCAACCCGGAAGTCAAAGAGGCACGCTGAAAAGGTGTTGCTGATGGTCAATGGAGTAGAAACGCGGAGAATTAAAGGACTGCAGAACAAGTAGGACAGAATGGGTCAATGGTTCACCGGCTTAATGTAGCTTGACCAAGAGTTTCAGTTAGAGATATAGTATGGGGGAATGGTAAGAAGTAGCGTGTGAATATCGGTTCATAAATAGATGTATATCAGGCGCAATGAATCTTTTGGCATGATACATCATTTTTAGTCGTGTGGTAGTGAACAGTGCAAGATTATTATGCCGCTCGGCTTTGCCACAGGGCTGAGTCTCATTCATGTAGAAAGACAACCGATAAAGTCAAATCAGGATGAAAACAATTATCGACGGCAGCAGATGTTGAATGGACAATACATACAAATGAGCGTCAACGGAGCGTCAACGACTTATGGTCTTGTAAGTACAGTAATTCACCAGTGACTTGGTCGTTTTTATGCATAATGGACGTATTGGCAGCTTTTATTGGCAAAAGAGATATCAACATGGTTACCGCCCCATTCTTAGCATGAGCGTCAACAGAGCGTCGACAATTTCTGGTCTTGTAAGTACGCTAATTCACAAGTGACAGGGTCGTATTTATGCATAACGGACATATTGGCAGCTGTTATTGGCAGAAGAAATAGCAACACGGTCACCGCCCCATTCCTAGCATGAGTGTCAACGGAGGGTCAACGATTTTGGGCTTTGCATCCTGGGTAGGTTATGTTCCGATTGGTTGCAGACATCCATTCATGAGATATTGGCAGTCTTTACAGGCAAAAACAACAGTGACATGCTCCCTGCGGCATCCGGAAAATGAGCGTCAACGGAGCATCAACAGTTGTAGGACTTGCATATTTCGTGATCAAGGCATCGTGCGGATCTTCGCGTGCATTACTGGATCATTGACCTCCTTGCTAGGCAAAAATACGATATATGGAATGTGAAACACAGATACCAAATGAATCGATATTGCAAACTGCTCAACACGCAAAAGCACATTATTGGTTGCTGAAAACGCAATTCCGATACGATACTATTAACACACCTCAAATACAAGAGCCTTATATGAATCTATAGATGGACCCGCTGGGCAACCTGCTTACAACCCTCCCAATTCAGACGGGGTGGGAGTTTCCCATGGAACCGTACCTGAGTGGGCAGTTTGGCTTTATTGACGACCTGGACTGCCAATTTGGCAACAGTTTGGATTAACCTGGACCCGGACCAGAAGTGACGGTCCGGAACCGTTGCTAACACTACTCGTAAGTCAGGCAATTGAAAAGCGATTTGGTCGTTACCATACGTAATCAGAGTATTGGCCACCTCAATAGAGAAGAGGGATAGCGACACGCTCCCTGCCCAATCATGAAAATGGGTGTCAACGGAGCATCAATGATTTTTGGCCTTTCATCTTGGGTAATCAAAGCATGGTACATCAGTGATTGTATATGTATGATGTTTTCACCATTTTTCTAGGCTACAACACTCATGCAATCTTAGTCGCAGCATTGTAAATGAAATAAGTTGTTACTGTCCAGGAGGCTATCGTGGGAATGTTGCTTTCTCATCAGCCCAGAGAGTCTGCCAATTCCTCCTTAATAGAGGTCTGCGATGATGCGCCACATAGATTGCCCAAAATGCGAGACCATACATCGTTGACCCTCAGTTGACGCTCATTTTCGATATGGGGCAGGGAGGGTGTCACTTTGTCTTTTGCATCTAAAGTAGGCCAATACCTCAGTTATGACCATCTGCAACCAATCGCTGCTCAGATTGCCCAAGATGCAAGGCCAAAAAGCGTTACTCCTCAGTTGACGCTCATTTCCAAGATGTGGCAGGGATCGTGTCTCTCAATTTTATGATTAGGAAGGCAGCCAGTACATCCAAAAAGAACAGTGACATAGCATTGTTAATATTTTATGATTAAGAGTAGGATATCTGAATCCCACCATGCATAGGGATACCTGAAATACACAATCAGAGATTGGACCCGACGGGTCAAGCCAAACCCGGCAAAACCTGCGGGATAACAGTTATGCGCCCTCTTTTGGAATGCCAACAAGCAGTGGGTCGTGTTTTTCGACAGGTCTGCAACCAAACGAACCTGTTTTACCGGTCCGAACCCTGACCACTGACAGGTTACCAGGTCCTGACGCCAAACCTTGGCACACCTAACTATACCCATTTTTGTGACTGTCAAAACAAACATGTTGCTTAGTACAAGTTGATCAAATGTAACAACCTTCAGATGAAAGATGCAGCTTGCCTACATATCGTCCATATCTCCCAACATCGAACATCTTGCCCTACAACAAAGTCAACAGAGACTGGATTGTTCAATGCTCCGAAAATGATCATTCCGCCACATCCAGCGGACAAACACAGCATATCGACAAAGCATTTCACTCGATATCGTCATCATGCCAAAGAAGGCAAGAGCAGCTTGGAGGCCGGGATTGTCCGAGCCCTTGGGGCATTGTGCAGCTTGAAATCCAGAAAGCAGCTTGCCGTGGAGCAATGAGCGGACAGGCACTTTTCAAGCAATCACGAGATAGAGAAATGGATCAAGGATTATGATCAGAGAGAAACCGCTGTTGCAAGAAAGCAAATTTATGATGTAGAGAAAGCGATTAAGAATGCACAGACAGATATGAGGAAAGCTGATAATGCGGGATTGACAACAAAAGCAGATGAAAATAACATTCAGGAGACAATGGTCGCTATCAGAGACAGTCAGAGTGATCTTGCCAGTTCCGAAGTTGAGGAGGATAGGGAAGATGAAGAAGATGAAGATACATTGCTGGGCAAGCCAAGCGACAATGATGAACCCGGCTGGGTGATGGGCAAAATCTCCAAAATGGTATGCAGCGCATGGAGAGGTTTTCGCAGATGCAGATGAAGCTTAACGAATTGACACAACTAGAATGGGGCGACGCAGCCGACTAGTGCACTGAAAGAGAGTAGAAGTATGGGATGACAAAATTGAGGGTTCCGGCGGTTGTTAAACAGCAAACGGATAATAGTTAAGCCGCAACTGCACACACAACATTTGGAGATCATATGGAGTCTCTTCATATCGTCCCCAGAATATTGCAAATGCGGCAAGAGACTTCTTGACCAGAAAGTGGTCAAATGAGGCTAGGTTCCGGGAAGCCACAGTGAAGGAATTGCACCGTGAGTCTTCTACCGAAAGCGGAGCCCGATTCATCACCAATTCAGAAAGTGCAGCCTGTTGTCCCTGTAAGCTTTTACCACTGCGTATTACCTCCGCAGCTAATCACCAGATTGAATTTGGATGCAGAAGAGGAAATGGTGACGGCTCTTGCGAGCCACAGGAATAGAGATGGAAATCGCTAGTTTTGAGGTAATACCTCGATGAAAATCAATTAGTGTAGCAATTTTTGCTACCTGTCAGCTTTTTCTGAATATTAGTGACCAAATTGTGACACACAATGATTCATCTGTGTATGTGCAAGGGTTATACGCACCATGCGAAAGTTCTAGATTCCAAACCAGGCTGTAAGATGACCAATCAATTCGATATCTGTTTGCCAATTACTGTTAAGTGCGAAAGCAAAACCTAAATGAGTGACAAAATTTACTAACAAAATTTAAGTGACTGATGTTATACGTGTCATAGAAGGAGTGGTCAGTGCTCAGTACCACTCTATCTGCATGCCGACCGTCATGCTAAATTCATCCATGCATTCAACTGCAGAACTCTCCACACAGACCTGGTGCACATGGTTGAGATATTTAACATTGCTTATGGTATGTCATGGAAATCTAGGAGTAGGAGCTGGATGAGCAAAGGTGAGGAAGTCAGGGAATATTAATCAAAAAGTAGTAAAAAGATCTACATGGTGTAAATTGCCGGCTGAAAGCACTGGAATGTGATACGGCCATGTCATGCATCACTCAGACAGCGTGGATAGTGGTTGAGCAGACATTGTGAGGCCACAAAGCTTCTGGATGCAATTGACAATACATAGAAACCCAATATTGGTTGTCAATGATAACTCTACAATTTGTTGCATACAGTTATTGAGAGTACGATGACTGTATGGATCTGTTTGATGTAAGCATTAATGGAGTGTCAAAGCAGAGTGAACGGAGCGTCAACAATTCCTGTTCTTGCGACTAGCATAACCCAAGGGCTTGGAGTCGACATCAACCCATATTCAAAGTATTCGCCACCTTAATGGGCAACAATGCTAGTAACAATTCCACTACCACCTCCTAGAAGTAAGTGGCCGTGGAGCTGCAACAATTTTGGTGCGGCTCAGTATGCTCCACAGCAACAAAATGCCTAGCGTCGTTCCAAAATTCAATTCTTAACTGTCAGTCTTTTCTAAATGTCATTGTATACAACTTCACAACTCTGCATGCAATGTCTCACAGGTCTTACTTTTGTCTTGCGCGTAGCTCCAGAGTCTATATTTAAGAACCAGCGTTCTACTGAACAATAATGTAACTTTCGAGTCTCTCAACTGGAATTACGCAGCTTTCAAATTCTTACCACCATGTCGGATTCCCAATTCTTTAATACCTCGCTGCTAGAGGTTATGATATCTTCCAACAATGGCAGTGTCTTTAATCATGATTTGAACTACCTTACGTTACAAATCATATTTGGTGCTTCGTGGGCTTCTATGAATATAGGCTCGAAGCATCCTATTGCATGGAACAATTCTAGACATGTGCCTTCATGGCATTTCAATTTGCATTGCAGAATGTAGGAGACCGGCAGCCTTGGCATCATATGTATCGTGTATCATCCAGTTCCTCGCTATCCATCAGACCATGGGTCCAGCTCAATGGGGAAACACCTGCTGGCAAAAGCGTACATTGGAAAGTTGAATGAATTAATAGGGTCGGAAGTTTCTGAATTGACAGGTACAACCATTGAGTAAACAGTTTGGGCAATGCTGAGGAGACAAGGCAGTGGAGGAATTAGAATGGTAAGTTCGCAAAAGACATTCATATTCGACAGTTTGATGTTATCTATATTGATACAATTGGGAGACACAATGTTTAGAGTGGCGGTGGAGGACTTCCTAACAGCCGAATTTCACCAAGACACCTGGAATTGCTACCGCATGTTGGGATTTGTTCTGGCTCAGATTCCACGGAACACTAATTCAAACCTAGAGCTACAACAGTCTTAAAATTCATCATGCAGCGACCTGAGGTATCCATCCGCCAGCACCCTTAGCAACATTTGCAGGAGCGAATACTCACTGACAGTCGATGCGATTAAGAAGCAATTGCCCTTAAGCATCAACTTAGCTTTCCTTTGGACAGGAGGACATCAACGAAGAAATTAGCCATAATGTCGGTCATAGGTTAATATATGGATTGAAACTTGGCTTTGAGAGAAGTACAACTTGCTTTCGACGAGGTTGATAGCCACTTCTTTTCTTATTTCAAATGCTAATTAGGCATTTTAGGTCAAGGGTAAACAGATTGGAACATGGCTAGCCATACATTTGAACGAGATTCTTGATCGTTTTGAACTTGCCGACAGCCTTGTACTGGGAAGTACCACTGATAATGATTCCTCAAATTACTTGATGTCTCAAGAACTACAGTCAACCCTTGAGGCCTCAGGAATCGAGTGGCCTTCAATGAGGAACCACATACCATGCATGGCGCACATCAATCAGCTCACTTGAGGTGGGTTCATGAGCAGTCTCAGTGTATAAGGCTGCACCGAGAATTCGGATGCCCATGAGCGCGATCAGCAATTTGGAGGAAATGAAAGCACAGACGATGAGAAGAGTCAAAGACTGCAAAAGAGGGCAAGGCTAGAATCAGCATGGTGTTGGCTATGAGACCAGGTTTAGCCAAGATTATTGAGAGAGTACGTATTTCAAGACATTTTGGAAGACCTGAAAGTGACCTTCATATAGCAGAGAATGCTTGCTGTATTGATTCCGCTGACAGCTGGTCATCGAAGCGAGTTCATTGACTGTCAAGCAGCCAAAGTACGAATCACAGTACTACCTATTATGAATTTGAAAGCACAGTGGGATTTGACACAGGAGTTGCTTGAGTGAGCCTACCGATTTCCAGAATTCACCGGCGAGTGGCTGAAGAATCAATCATACAGTGATTACTGGCCAGTCTTAACAACACAGGATGAATGGACCATCATCAAGTACATCACGGAAGTTTTGGGGCCATTCCGATACTGAACCCTGTGGATGTCGACAAGGCATACAGTTACTCTGAATCATGTTATCTCTGTCTACAGTGACATGTTCGATCATATGGATGGCATTATGTGAGCTTGAGCTAAGAAGTAGACTCAATGGAAAGAAGACTGATACTTTGCCGTGAAGTTTGCGTGACAGATGGTGTCCAAATATTATGCTGAAGTAACTCCAATGACCGGCATGCTTCTCATTTCAGCACATATCCTTGATCCTTTGCAGAAGTAGTGATCATTATGGATGTGGGACTAGGCAATGGATATTCATCATGAGGAGGAGACATCTTATACTAACCGATACGAGGAGGCATTTCGCAAGGGTGTGGAGTACAAATACTGTCGCAAACATCGACTAATGTCGGTCATCAAACCCAAAAATGTGCTGGGCAGCATTCTCTCCTCTTCTGCAAAGGCTTCTTGATTTGGTCAATTGTCTTTTGATCCATATGATTTGTCCAATGATGATGTAGAATACTTTATGCCAAAAAGGGTTGCTGAAAAGACGCCAAAATGAAGCGATTGTGCAGCACACATATTGACAGCCGCAAGGCTCTATTTGAATTAACCTTCTGAAGCACCAAAGATCTGGGGGCAAGGTAACCCCAATCCTAATGATTACCACTCCAACCCTATGGACAGTAGCAGTGCATTTTGGTCACCGGATATCCCCGACTGGAGGTTTAAACAAGAGGATCCCCACTAAGAGTCCCCCGATCTCTCCAATGTGGCACTCGACATATTCTCTGTCATACCACAACGTCTCGCTGTGGAGGCCAGTATTTCCCTTGACTGAGATGTTATCTGGGGGAGACAGTCTAAAACCACTAGTGAGACGGTTCGGGAACACGTCCTAGACAGCCATTTTGCTTGAGTCAATAACAGTATATTGGTGGACGATTCCACAACATCGGATACCACGGAAACTGAAATCCACTTGGAATTGAAGAAAGTGGTGGAGGAAAAAACAATGCACAGGATGGCCAAGGTCCACAACTTGTTGGAGAGGTGGCAGGGCAGCCTAAATCTATGTGCTACATAGAGGGAATGTCGCACTCAAATCAGGTAAATGACTCCTGTAGGGTACATTTCGGATATGGAAGAGATTATCAAAGCATCCTAGTCACTCATTCAACATGATGGTGCGGCTGCATTTAAACTGTCAGACAGATCACCTTTGCCACCAGCTTTGTCAGCACAGAACCTCCTCGGAAGATGAAATAAAGGATTAAATGTCTGCCACACCACACGAATTGAATGTCAACCAGCTGGAGGTGGTGTGGATTGTGCACCTGATAGCATTTCCGACACCCAACGTTGTCTAAACTGGACTGGTGACTTTGAGAATCCAGCCGCAAGCGAAGGCAACTGGGAGGCATACAACGAATGTGATAAAGAGTGAGACAATGGCAACGAGGCTGTGGAAAGCCCAGAGCACCAGCATGTGAGTGCCACATTCAATGTTCCCAGATTGATTCGACCAACATGGAGGTCAATGAAAGATGCTTACAAGGGGTTGAGGACGGTCACTGAAATGGACACAACGAGGGATAAGGGAAACCAGACAAAGTAGGACCGAATGGGTCATAATGTTTACACCAGGTTCTGTATGTTGCTGGCTGGAGAATTTCACTTACAGAAATAGTATAGGAGAATATTGAGCAGTTGCATGTGAATATTTGGTAATAAACAGAAGTATTGCTGGCGAAATTGATCATTTAGGAAGATATATCAATTTTAGTCGAATGAGAGCGACGCGTGTAAGAATATTACTCGGCTCAGCTTTGCCAATGGGCGGAGTCTCACTCTGCCAGAAAGGCGATCAATTAGTCCAAACAATTATGTATAGAATTATCGATGGGAGCATATATTGACTAGACAATACATCCAAATGAGCGTCAATGGAATGTCAATGATTTTCGGTCATGGAAGCAAGGTACTTCTAAAGTGACTTGGTCACTGTTAAGCATAACCGATGTATTGGCAGCCATGATAGGCTTAACAGTAAGCGACATGGTAACTGCCCCATTCAGAAAATGAGTGTCAACCGAGCGTCACCGATTATTGGCTTTGCCTCTGGGATTGTCAAACTGTTGATTTGTGGTAGTAATTCCTATACTATGTATTGGCGGCCTTTTCAGCCAAAACAATTCATGATATCTTCTTTACCCCATCATGAAAATGAGCGCCAATGGAGTGTCAAAGATTTTAAGTGTTTTAAGTCAGGTAATAACAACGTGATCTGGTAGTGGTGGGGCATAATGCAGGTAATGGCAGCGTATATCCCCTGGATCATAAGGGTTTCTGGCCCATACGGGCCGCGCGCACAACCACCTCACCACACGTCCAAAAATGCTCATCACAGGCTGTCCTTTTCATCAAGTCTTCTTTAGTAGCAAATAAAACTTTCAGTCAAAGTGAATTGTAAATTATATGTGATGTGACTTTGTAAGTCTTACTGCCCCACCGAAATTTGCTCTCTGAACTGGCAACCCACCCCATGTCTATGCACCACTTCCCACCTTTCTCCTTTACAGGTGATTGAATTCCACAAAACAATGCCTTTCATTATTGAGACACCACTGTTACTTGCATTTTGAACATGCTTAGCAAAGTTTGGGTGGAGATTTGGTATTTCTGGCTGGGCTATCCTGCTGGTAAAGCCACCATCCCAGCTACTTTCCCTTCTCAAGGTGTACTTAAAATTGCCTGCAACTCCAGCTCTGGCAGAGGGGTAAAGATATGCCCTCTTTGATGTTTGACAAAGTGGGTTTGAGCCTTGTTCACTATGAGAGCTGTGCAATGGGTCTTGGTATCCTCCCTCTGAGCCTCAACTCTCAGGCACATTGCAGATAGAATTCTTTGTGTGTAATGATACTGGGACTTCAGAGCATGTCCTTAGCACTAAGCTTGAAAGATATTTTGGGGTGTTATGGGCAGAGTTGTCCATCTGGGCTGCACAGTGACATTTTGGAGTTTTCGGGGAGCTGATCTTGAGACAACCCTCCCAACAAAAACTGCCCTTTTTATCAGCACCCCATTCCTGTACAGTCCTTAATTTTTGCCAAAATGCTCTCAAGACATAAGAAAGTTGTTTATAATGCTCCCAGGCCAGCCCCACAGAGTTGTGGTTGCATCGGTAAATATTTGCAAGTGGGGAGTCGGTTACCATGCACAAATGGGCTGGGAATCCCAAAGTTACGATCCAGCGGATAGGCAAAAGAGAAAGTGACACGGTCATTGCCCCATTCTGAAATTCAGTGTCAATGGAGCCTCAATAATTTTTGGCATTGCAACTTGGGTTATCTAAGTGGTGATTGGTTGCGGACATCCATAAATGAGGTATCAGCCGCCTGTAGGGCCAAAAGCAACAGCTGCACACTCCCTGCCCCATGCTGCAAATGAGCGTCAATGGAGCCTCAACAATTATTGGTCTTGCATCTCGGGTAATCGAAGGGTAGCTCGGTGGCAATAATTCATATACCATGTAATTGCAGCCTATTCCACAAAAACAGTGCACAATATCTTCGTTACCCCATCATGAAAATGACCGTCAACCGAACATCAATGATCGTTGGTCTTGAATATTGGGTACTGAAGGCATCGTGTAGATATTTGAGAACATAACAGAACTATTGCCTGCTTTAGTAGTCCAAAATACAAAACTCGAAAGGAAAAACATTGATTCCAAAATAATCGATATTGTAATCTGCAAAGCATTCAAAGAGGGATTACTGGATGTTGAATAAGCGATTTTAGCCAGATACTATCATTAAAGAGCAAAAGCCAGAGCCTTAGATGAATCCACAGACAGACCCACTGGACTACCCACCGACAACCCACCCAATTCAGACAGGTTGGGAGATATCCATTCAACTGTACCGGAATGACATTGGTGTTGTATTGACCAGCAGGACTGCCATTGTAGTGCCGGATCCGTTCCGACCAAGATCCAGACCCGAAGTGACTGTCCGGAACCGTTGCTAACACGAAGCACATCCCACTCAGCCATGCAAATATCTGAAACTATGCCTGATTGGTATGTGAAGGCCATCACCAATATCCCTTGAATTTTAAACTGCATGCTAACTGGCATTTGAAGAAATGTAGCCACTGTATTTCAAAGCATAAATGCACAGCACTGTCCAATAAGTAATCTCACTTTACTTGGTATTGACTATGCAGCATATTTGGACCTATACTTTGAATCACTAAAATTGCTACTTCAAAGTCAGGCTTCGACACCAAGCTAGAGCTGGATACCGAATCTTAAAAGACAGATTCTGGGTAGCAACTCTCCAGATGATGTTCAGCAACTCCTGCTCAACACATATACCACACTTACTCCAAGCGGCCTGAGTTCTCAGTACCTTCAGTCCAGACTAGACAGGATTCTAACTAAATGTACTTTAGGGCTGCCAAGACTTGTATTTGACCACATATTATGTGAACTGATATCCATCAACAGAGTTCTAAGAGATAGTATCATGAGAGCTCAAGTTAAGAAAAGGCAGCTTTGAAGAGTGCAAATAGCTGTCCAAGTATAGCGAGCCTGCAATCCCAGCCATTGAATTGAATTCAGCATAACTGTTTAGTAGATCTGTGTGCACCTCAATTCACCACAATTGATTGCAATCATTCCACTGTCAGCTGTGAGACGATGACTCACTCTCTACTCATATCATCTAATGATTAACCAAACGCCAACGTTTAATCAAAGTCAACCTGGTTGTTCGGAGACTCATAATGAATTTGTGATATAACAAGGTGTAATTGACTGAATATTAGGTGGCAAATATGAATGTGCATGATTATTTGTACCACATTTGTTAGCAAGCTTGGTATTGACAAGTGCATCAATCAATGACATCACCCCAGAATGATCATTGTACATGATGATTCTGTCAGTATGCTTGCATCTCTTCTTTGTGAACTGAAATTCTCTCCCATATCAATTACCTGCTAGATTGTTGTGAACTAATTCTACTCACAAGGTCTAGATGATTACATGCAATGGAAGATATGCATTTAACATTGCCTCATTGACTGCTAACATAGCTAACAGTATCCTGATAAAATAGAATGTGATGAGAACAGATGTGCCTTTCAAATGGATATAACACATTTCGGGAGTCATATTTCTCCCCTATCATTATCACACTTATTATGACCCGTTGCAACTTACCAGTCACACATCACATTCCATATCTATCATGTAATGCGGCTTCTCAAATCAGCAACAGTTCCATGCAATGAGGTTAGTGTTAGCAACTGTTCCTGGTAACCTGGCACCAGTCCGGGTGTGGACTGGATAAATCGTTCAGTTCGGTTCAGGAAATGTCCAAAAACCCAACCCGCTCTGTCCTGCCAGGGTTGATACCCGGATCGGACATAAACCTGCGGTTTTATGGCCGGGTCGCTCCCGGACCGCGGTCCCATATAACAGTTCCTGCAACTTTGGCTCGAATTAACTATGTGAGTTCGGATCATATCGTGACATGATCAACACGTAGATTGTTTACGATACGCCGCTATTTCACATCCAGCATTCAGATTTGTGATCTGACTGATATTCGTTGGATGGCTGTGAAATAAGGGCACATTCTAAGCATAATCCGCGGGTTTTCAATAGCTACTCCAGGAATATTGGTCGGAACGCAAATCCGACAGGGGGAGGTCAAAAACCAGTTAAAACTGCACAATCTACATATTGATCATATCATGATACGACCATAACTCAAATACTTGATTGGAGGCAAATTACGAGGTTGAAATGCCCGGTTTTAGGTGGTAAAACCGGCCGAATTGCAACCGTCCGGGGTTTCGTGTGGTAAGACCTGTTGCAACGGTTCGGTTCTCGTTCCAACCCTAACCCCAAAACATTCCAGTGGGTTGGAACCGTTGCTAACACCAAATGTGGTTACATCCAATGCTCGATATTTCACACATTATTCTATGTTTGTAGGTGCTATTTGCAAGGGCACTCATTCTCAGGCAGGTTTGCAGCACTCCATATGGCCCGCACCAAGTGTTAGTTTGTATTACATACCATGTTAAAGCTGCAAGTTTTCTTCAGTTATGTCTGGCTCATGTAAATCTGATTCAATTCTGTATGCTTTGGCTGCAACCTACCTCCAAATCTTTCCTCCATACAGCACAGTGTCGATGTGAATTCTAACATTTGGCATTGGGCAATATGAATTCATCAATTCTAGTGAACTTGACAAATCGTGAATTATAACTCAAGAAAGCTGTCATTAATGTAAACATCAACCAGTGAAGTATTCTTGCCTGAACCATTTCAATGCATGCCTCAAATCGCATCATCCTAGATCCTGGGCAACCTCTATCTCTATTTTCCCAGCTTTTCTATTGCACTTAATCTCAAATTTAATGCTTATATACTTGTCTTCTACATTTGCCAACACTGTATCCTTATTTCAACAAACAGAACCTACTCCTGGAGAGGTGTGGAATTACTATTCACAGGTGAATCAAATGGTATACCTTGAATAAGCACTTACACTGATGTTAAAGAAAGTAGCCAATATTCATTGTCCATCAATGATTTGACATTACAACCCTCTCCTATCATGCATTGATATGCAGATCACTAATATGTCTGATTGCATTAATGATGCAGGATGTCGACACCAATCAGGATATCGGCAATGACAAACAGGAGGACACCAGAGAGTCCACTTTGTCAACTGACATTGAAGATAAAGCTAGTTATAACCTGGAGGTCCTACTTCTTGGCCAGGCACACCTGGACAAGTCCTTACAAACTTTAGGAGTTCTACAATGAACCAAATGGAGCTGTGCCAATATTGTCATTGCATTCCCTCTTCTTACAAATTCCCGAAATCCAGCTGTGGCAATTGCACCCCCACTGCTTAAACCCAGGAAGTTAACCCTCCTCAACAAAGTGTACAAGTCTGATCATCCACCACCCACCAAGATGCTCCTGCTACCCTAGTCTAGTGGAGTCCAGAATGTTCAACAACCCATGGCAAGTGGAGATTTGAATATACTCCAATACCAAAAGGCTACTTGTGATGTAGTGAAAATGTGGCCTCGAATCAGGCTCTAGCTCGTTCCATATGGTGTAGTAGTACGGGTTATACGCAGACTCGGCGTTTCTAGTATACCCGGGGCAACACGGTGCTAACCCGGATTAAGTATGTCCATATCGGGCTTAGTCTAAATAGTAATAGAAAGGTTTGAGCAGAGAGCCTGGAGACATGCTCTCACAGTAAATTCACGATACCAAAGAAAGTCAATTCCGT
>Ga0307515_10001968_pt1 | contig 45500 bp, 50 predicted proteins | sample 17_EM_MG_FD_194513 | JGI IMG/M metagenome (GOLD analysis project Ga0307515, IMG submission 194513) | Populus trichocarpa ectomycorrhiza microbial communities from riparian zone in the Pacific Northwest, United States - 17_EM | ecosystem: Host-associated > Plants > Roots > Unclassified | place... | reverse complement strand
GGACGCACAAGCGTTGGGGGGTGGCGACCTCTAGGTCTCCCGCATTTCGTAAAGATTGAGTGAGCCTCTGCGCCAAAGCGACGGGACCCTGATTTGCAACTTGACTCGCGCTTCTCTGAGTCAGCCTTAAGACAACCAAGGGATAATAGAGGTCATTAACCGTGACACCCATGAATGCTGAAGGGCCCCTGCTATCGTCAACCTCTTATCCGGGTTGATGTTCAACATCTCCGTAATCAAACCTGGCCCCGATCAGTACGACATAAGGGGTGAGAATACTGAGACAACTTGCTGAACACCATCGGGGACAGTCTGTTCCAGGGATCCTTATCGAAAATCTCGCCGTTCACGTAGGCACAGAACTCGAAACTATTCTCGGACGGCTCGTCCCAAGGTGTGTCTGGAAAGCATTGAGATGAGTGACCGACCAGATAGACGGGGGTGGCTCACTTCCAACAAGCATCGTAAAAAGGATAACCCCGATGCCCCAGACATCGATTGGTTCTGCTTTGTAGGGGGCACTTCCGGAGAGCTTGGAGGTAACTGAGATTTCACGAGTCCGGGACAACTGGAGCACGCTTACCTCTGGAGCTATGTACGGCAAACTCCCGCACCGTTCACTCAGCAGGCGTGTCTTGCCACTCTCTTTGAGTTTATAAACGGAGCACAGACCGAAATCGGATATCTTGAGAACACCAGCTGCGTCGAGCATAATGTTCTCCGGTTTGAGATCACGGTGACAGACACCTTCTCTATGGATATAGTCCTGGCGGTGGGACCCGTTTAGTTGGGTGTGGATCATCACTGAAGGAGTGATCGAACCATTCCGGATAATATCTGTGTGAAGTAGTAATGGGCAATCTCTTCGTCTATTCCAACGTCCGGAGCTGTCCTCGCTGATCAATTTCGAACAATGAACTATACGGGGCGGAATACCAATTTTGTCGAAGAGATCGCCACCGGCGGCGAGCTCCAGTAGCATGTAGATGCCAGGGTGGTAACGGGACTTTCCATTCGCCTCAACAACAATGGCGTTTATAAATTCGAGGACGTTAGAGTGCTTCAAAGCCGAGTGGACCTGCATCTCCTTCTCTATCATCTTGCGATCGTAAGGTTTCGTTTCAGGCGCTAACGCCACCACTTTGCATGCTGCCACTCGGTGCTCTTCAAAGTGAACCGCACGAAATACCCTGAGTCATCAATACAAATGATTCAGGGCGTGAAACGTCAGCGGTCTCGAGTGTGGCTTTGTCACCGTAAGGTGCCCTCACGTAGAGAAACCTCCACCACCAATTTGTTCAACAAGTTCGTAACCTTTGGACAAACAATAAATCTTGCGCGATACAATTTTCGAGAACGTCTGTGCTTACCGATGACCTTTGGATATCTCAGTGCTTTCGACATGCCGGGTATGAGGTGGCTGAGCCGGTCAAAGGAATTCAAGAGTCGGACGCGTTGGTCACGTGGAAGTCGATCACCCGCCTTCGGCACCTTCCGCTGCCCAGTCATTGCCTTGATCACTCAAGTACTTACCTGCTGGACTGCCACGACAGTATGCCCGAGCGTCCCTCAAAGAGGCATCGTCGGGGATATGGTGAGAGATGTTCTGTCGTTACCATCAGCGGCAAAACCTGACTCCCGCTTTTTGGCCACGACAAATTGCTCTCATGAAAACGGAATCACACCTCAACCGTCCTGATGTGATTTTTGGATGCATATGCCACGCATACCTTTCCCCTTGAGCAGACCGAAGGTCTCGCTCGCGGTCAAGGGGGAGGGGGCGCGATGAGCCTCATTCTCCCCGAGCAGAAGGGTCGAAGCCCCGTCACTCTGATCACAAGGATCGCGGTTTCTCACCAGGTGGAAGTGTATGTTTACGCTCTGTCGTATAAAAACCGAAGTTTGCTCAAAGTACCGTTAGCACCACCACTACCGAGGACGGAGGCGCGATGAGAGTCGGACCCCCAGGGTAGGTCTTGTGCCGCTCCAGATGTGGTTTGCACCCAGCTTTCATTATCAGATGCGCAAGTCAACCCGGTCGCGTAGTCCGCCAAAACCCCGAGACAGATCATATCGGGACGACTCCGAGGAGCGGAATCGATTGCTGCCGTCCCATCTGCAGAAAAGGAAGCGGAGGCCCCGGTCGCGATCCCGGTCTCGTTCACGTTCTCGGAGTTGGTGCTCGGACTCTTCAACGTCGTCTTCGCGCTCCAAACGTAGATCAAGTAGAAAGGATTCGAGAGATAAAAAAAGAAGACACGGGGGGAAACGGAGTGGAGACAGCGAACGTAATGAAAGGGATGTTCGAAGGAGCGTTCTGACTGGGAAGAAGGTCTGTTGGAATCTTCATTCATTGCACATCGCAACCGCGCCGGATTTAACCTGAGGAACCTTCCGTTTCGAGCAGATCAAGCTGAAAGTGCAAAAGGATGCTGCTGATCTTGAGAGGGATAGCAACAGGGAAGAACTCCTACAGTTTTTAAACTCTTCGTACGAGTAAAATCTCCTCGTAGTATTCTTGTTTTCTCTGTACCCTGCCTTACGACCGGGCCAAGACGTAATGGCGCATGATCATGGGACCACGCTCCTCCTGCCAATTGAGTCCCGCGCGATCACCGGCTCTTCGCCGTGACTGTTTTACCTGTGCGACCACCACCAGTTCCCCCTTGTCGTCGCCCTCATCTTCCCCATCCTCATCCACTCAGATCGGGCTGGGTCACATGGCGTCTACAACAACTACCGCCAATGCGCCGAAGAAGGCTCCCTACCCATTCTGGCTCGGGGGTATGTGTTGGCTGTATGCACGGCGATCTTGCGTTTCTCTGACATGCTCCCCAGGCGTTGCTGCAACTATCGCAGCGTCCATAACCCAGTAATCATTCCAGGTCCTCTCATCCAAGTCGGCAGTGTCGCTAATGACGTAATATGGCTTGTAGCCCGCTCGATCTCACCAAAGTCAGACTCCAGGCGTCCGGGGATAAGGGAATGATAGAGTCCTTGAAAAAGACAGTCCGCACGGCGGGTGGGTATCGCCACCAATTCCCCCAGGTGTCGGGCTGAGGATGTCTCTAGGTGCTCGAGGACTTTTTGATGGCATTTCCGGAACTTGGATGCGACAAATGAGCTACTCTGTCTGCAGGTTCTGGGCATACGACGAGAGCAAGAAGTACCTTGGCGCCGGTATGTAGTATACAACCTGGCTTCATTGAATTCCACACATTCACTTGTTCCAAGGCGCCTCCGCTCCTCCTTGGAAGTTGGCGCTGGCCGGATGTATGGGTGCGTGAACATTACTGTGCTTATTGTCCCTCCGAGGACTCGAGCCTCACTTGCTTATCAGCCGGTGGAATCGCTGGGTTGGTTGGAAACCCTGGAGGTTCGTGTACTGTGATTAATCGTACCGTGTGCGGGCTGACCCGCGTTCTGATTCATGTAGAGATCATCATGGTTTGCTTTCCGTGGGGTTTCCTCGGTTTCCGTCGACTTACGCGCTGTGTAGGTTCGCTTGCAAGGAGATATGGCCAAGCCAGTTGACAAGCGGCTGAACTATAAGAACTGCTTCGATGGGTTGTTCAGGGCAAGTCTCCCGCCATAGTTACACCCGTGCTTATTCTCAAAATGATCACAGATGGTGCGCGAGGAGGGTTTTTCTTCCCTTGCCAGAGGAGTTGGTCCGAATGTAGTCCGTGCAATCTTGATGAACGCCAGTCAATTGGCATCGTATGTATCAGAGCCGCTATCCCTTTTCCTGCCTGACTCCCCTGCCAGATATGACTTCTTCAAGCGTGAACTGCTGAAGACTCCATACTTTGACGATAACATGGCTTGTCACATAACTGCAAGCTTTGGAGCAGTCTGTCACTTTTCTTGTCATCTGTATGCGCGCCGTTGATAAGTGTCCATTCCAGGGAACCGTAGCCACAACAGTATGCTCTCCGGCCGATGTGCTGAAGGCACGTTAATCCCTCGGACCTGGCCTGGCAGTTGCTGACCTCCCACCCAGAGTCGAATCATGAATGCATCCGGATCGGGATCACGAGTGCGTACATCATTGAATCCGCCGACCTCGTGTCGAATGATCTCCGTTACGTAGTCTACGCTGGAAGTGATCAAGAATTCGTTGCGCAACGAGGGTCCGATGTTCGTCTTCAAGGGCTGGGTGCCTGCCTGGATCAGGCTGCAGCCCACGACCATTTTGATCTTCGTGACCTTCGAACAACTGAAGAATGTGGTGGACTGGACCAGGGAGCTTCGGAACAAGAAAGACTGAGCCGATCGCTTGGAAATTTTGCTATATCGTTGGACATTCTTGCTCGGACGCACATCTCTCCCATCCACGTTGTACTGTGTACTTTATAGATCCTGAAACGATTTGATTTGGAGATTTTCTCAATTGGCTATTTCGTTCAGCCATCCCCGGAAATAACCATGGTCATGGGCTAATAGGATCAAACTTACCCCAGAAAAACTAACCCCCAGGTACCTTATAAGCACCGACCTACCCCCCATGAATGCTACCGACCAAGATCACTCAAATCAGGAGCCTGAGCTCACTGTCTCTCCTATGCCTGTCGCCGAGCGCAACAGTGAATCTAAGTCCACCGCAGCTATGAAAGAGAGAAGGTTCAAGCTAGGCAGGCGAGCCACTTCCCTACCTCACTCATCGACGGCATAACTTACACCTTGTCGTGTGCAGAGCTTGCGATCGTTGCAGGCATGATAATTTCGCTAGCATAGTGACAGATGTTCAGATGATCCTGACCAGGCTTCCCTTTCAGGCGCAGGAGGATTCGCTGCGACGACGGTAACCCTTGTCAAGCATGCATCTCATCTGGCTCAGCATGTACCTTCGAGGAGAACGGGAAGAAGGGCCAGAAATCAAAGTACGCTTCAGCTGTTGTGCGTCCAGACAGTGGTCTAACGATGCTGCAGAAAAACGGCGGGGATCGAGGCTCGTATGAGACAGTTAGAACAGCTGATCCAAGCCATACCACCATCCGTTTTCGCAGCGAACGGATTGGTCAACCCCACAGCGACCCCCAGCCCGCAACCCTCCACCCTTGGAACAACATTTCCCGCATCCCCCCAAACATACCCACCTTCAGTCCCACCCCCACACTTGAACTCATATCCCCTAATCAATCCATCCTTGCGATTCACCACCAACGGAGATAGAAATTGTGAACATGGAGTTATCCCTACCTCCCCGAGTCACCTACTCCGAAGTAGCCCTCCCGAGGGTGCCACCCCTGTTGCACCCGGTTGCGCGGATCCTACCGAGAAGTTTGTGGGGTCGGCTCGCAGGATGCCTTTGTCACCATCCTATATGTACCTCGACGACGCCGGTTATCCCCGTTGGCAGGGTGAAACTTCGGGACTCCCCTTCTTGGATTCGTTGGTCGAAAGGCATTCAACCGGGACTGGTTAGCATACCATAGAAAAAAAATCTATGCAGTTCTGAGCGTGATTATCTACAGATGACTGGTTCCCAGACCGTTCGCCTCGTAAAACCGATGTGAATCCGGAAGCTGTTTGGCGCTATGTCACTTCAGTTATACCGCCGGATTTAATTGACAAGTGCGTATATTCCATTCTTCCGAGGTACAACTCCTGACGTCAGGATCAGTCTGGTACAGTGCTACCTATCCACCTCATGCTACATAATGCCGTTTCTCCACGTCCCCTCCTTCATGTCGGTGAGTCCTGTGGTACCCGGTTTTTTGCCCTGACCGACCGACCTTCTTAGGATTACGGGAATCCATCACGGTGGGGAGAACCGGGATTTGCGGCGCTTATCGTAGCCATATGCTGTCTAGCGTCCCGACACATTGACGACCCTCGTGCTCGTGCGGATCCGGAAGATGGGGGTTCTGCCGGAACACACTGGTTTGAACTATTCGGGAAGCTACGGAACACTCCCTCAGCCGATCGCCCAACTGTTCACACTGTCCAGGCAGTGCTTGTCGCGGGAGTGTACGCCATTGGTGCGGGAAGGTTATCGCGCGCATTTGCCCTCCTTGCAGAGTCTGTCACCCTCGCTGTCGACCTTGGCCTCCACAGAGATTCCGAGGCGTTCGACTGTTTCGACCCGATAGAAGATGAAGTGAGGAGACGGACCTTCTTCTGCGTCTATTTATGGGACAAGCAGGCAAGTGCCCACTTCGGGAGACCACCCATGATTAGGATGCGAGACTGTGATGTCGGGGAACCTGTCGCCGTGGACGATGAGTTCATCACTCACGAAGGTATCGGAGAACAGCCTGCTGGAACGCCAAGTAGGATCGAGGCGTTCATGGCTGTCGTCAAAGTATTCGTCGTCCTGGAGTCGCTCCTCAATCGCATGGCACTTGACCCAGTTGGCCGAGCGTCCCCCTCGTTCGTTCGTGCAGCAAACATGGCTTCGGGAGGCCCTCATCCTCAGGAGCTCGTGGAAGAAGAGTCTCTCTTAAACGAGATTTGCCAGAGTGTCTCCCCTCACTGGGTGTACAGCGCGGAGACGATGTCGAGCGGAGATGTTATCCGGGTGACGCAAGCAGAGAGGTTTCATTGCGCCGAGCAATTCGTCCGAATGCTCATTCATAGACACCGGTTCCAAGAACTCCTTGCGGAGAGGTGGTATAACGGTTCGGAAGAGCAATCAGAAGCGGAGGTGAAGGCCATCATCGAAGCCCACACATGCACGCTTCGGATAGTGACAGCCCACATCCACATCGCCACAAAAGGGTTGATGACATACTGTGAGTACCTCTCTCGCCTGCTGCACATTCTTCCTGATCCTGACCTTCCAAGTAGACGGAATTCACGTCATCCACCAGCTGACGCAAGCTGGAAGAACCATCATCGCCGTCCTATTGAATTGCACTTCGCCTCCCTTGCAGCACCTAATTCCCACATCTATGAATGCCCTGCGTTCTTGCGTCACGTTCTTGAGACAGTTCAGCGGGCGCTACCTCTGCGGACTGCGTTCGTGTGATATCATGGAAGAATTTTGCAGAGGTATAGCGACCAAATCCATCTCTCGATTACAATCACTTACAGAAGGTTTACAGTGGCTGGCGTTCCGCTTGACGTGCATCATAGGTCTGGGCCACAAGACAGAAAGATGCCACGACTACCTTGGCTACGACCCGTGCGGAGGAAAACCCCTTCGGTAACAAGATCACAGAGCGTCTCTGCCGACCATTACTCCGATCATTCTCACCCGTCTCCTGATTCCGGTTCCGATACTTCGCCCTCGGAGATATTCCACCGGTTGATTCCAGATCGACCGCTGGTACTTAACATCTCCCCGGACATGTCCAACACCCACCTACAACACTCACCTTCTCTCCTCGACACACCCTCGTCACAAGAAAATGTGTACCACTCCATTTTTACTGAGCTGGGGCTCTCAGATTTCGGGGTTGCGGATCCAGCAGTTCCGCCTTCAGAGATGTCGAACACGCAATTTGATCCCGACTTCTCGCTTCTGCTCGGAAACGGGAGTCTTCCTCAGTTTAGTGGGGGTATGATGGCTTGAATTCCTTTGTTTTCGCCTTGATTTTAGCTGCTGTCTTGGTTTACGCCATGTTTTCTGCAGGTCTAGGATGATCACTGTATCATTAATAATCACTTATGCCGTACGTAGGTAATTATTTTTCGTGATCTGATCCACTTTCATTCCTCCATGCTCCTGTGTCCATGTCTGTCGCCACTGTCATGAACCTACAAAATATCTCACTTAATTTACGGAAAAGACGAGGGATAATAATGATAGTTACTGCGAGACATGGATGGCCGTCAAAGTTTTCATCGCATCGAGGTCGGTAGAGAATTGCTCTAACAAAGACTTTGTCTGCGCGATCGTTTGGTTGAATTCGGTCAATGACCGAGCAAGTTGTGCGGAGTGGCGGTCTTTGGCTTGCGAGGCCATGATTGCTTGTGGCGGATGATTGGCAACGCGTTGGGTCCGTGAGAACTTCAGATCACGGGTTCACATTCAACTTGCAAGTGCAGGCAGCAACGGAATGATGCGACCTGCCTCAAGGTTTTGCATGGCTCTCATTTCCCTGGCATGGACATAGGCTGAAACATCCGAAATGGACGCCTTGCTTCGTCTGCCGCCTCCCTTGGGTGACGCGTCTGGTCTGCAACGGTCGGAGCGGCAAGGGTGAAACTTAATTCCAGAGGGCCACTGGACAGACCGTGCCGCTATTCGATATCCATACCCCAATCCCTTGGAATGATTGTTGGTCCACCGGCTTCATTCCGCTTGATCTGGGTGTCTGTGATTACAACGACACTTTGCTGTATATTGGCCGTGGTGGACTCGACGGAGATTTATAAAACCCACTTGTGTGCTGGGATGACTTTACCCACCAACCTTCAGACCGACCAGCTTCCTTCCTACACTTCTTCCCAGTTCGGACGACATGTCGTCTCAGCCAACTGCCAACCTCTACATTCCATCCGAGGCGGTAGTGCTGTCCTCCTTTTTTACCCCGGACGTTTTCCCTAGTGGAAAGGTGAGATCAGTCGAACCTTTGCCGAGCGATTTACTAATGTGGGCTACAGCGCGAAAACCTTAATGCTACCTACAACCGCCACAGCCGGAGACGGAGCTATGGCATAGAGAACACTCATCGCTATCATGATGCGCCTGCTGCCAGCGCTAAGAATGATCGCAGGAAAACTATCGATTGTGGACCAGCCCGGCCTCTTACCCCACGATATGACCCAACACAACAAATAGCCCGAATCCTCCCACAACGGATAATGACTCCGAGATCTACGACCGGAGTCCAATCTATCTGGTTTCAGTCTAAGAGCGAGTATCCAGACTTTGGAGTGTCACTCGCAGACATAGTAGATTATGGAGCCGAGGGGCTCATGGTTGCGCCTGAGGAGCGAGTATTTCAAACGTTTGGCCTCGATCATGGCGAAATCCAGTTCTCCATCCTTGTGAGTGGGGAGCCCGTGGGTACCGATTCACTCGCTAATCCGCATTTTACAGTGGCCCGGATATGGACACATCTCTTGGATTGCTTCCATCCCCATTAACAGCTGCGAGAGGAGTGGTCATCGGCACGGACCCATGACCCGGAGGCTGCTCGCCTTAGCAGTGGCTCAACATTTTCAAGCTTTCGTGACCGTGAGTCTTCCTCGGACAAATGAATTTGTCAGATCTTTGACGGTACTCAACTTAGAATTTCTCGTATTTGCGCTTCCCCAACCCTGACCCCAGCTGGAAAATCATGAACGACCGAGAGAGTGGCATTAGGTTCGAGAACCTCCGCTTGACACGTCTCACCAGTCACAGGGATGAGACTGGGAGGTTAAGTTCCTGGCAAGCGGAAATACTCGTTGTAGATGATCTATCCACTTGCACACGCCGATGTATCCCGTAAACATCCTGTATTTTTCGTGTATTTAACGCCCGATATTTATGCGGCGCGAGTCGAACCCTGTCGAACCACGCTCGGCGTCTGCTATACCAATTACCACGTGCTCTAACGCCCGCGTACACCTCTTTGGTTGAACCTCAAAGGACTTGTCCGGTTCAGCATACCCTGATTTCACCTCGAGATCGCCTCAAAGCGCCACAATCCAGTGCTCTGAACACGATACCTGGCACTGACCCTGTTTTCCGATACTGATCTAATTCTGTGGCTTGGTTTGAAACCCTACCCGCCGGGGACATTCTGCCATGTCCGCACCGCCACCACACCAGAACGCAGACGCCATGAGCGACCTCATGGCTCAACCCGAATCCAGAGAGAAGACGTGGGTCTGGGTACCCGATGATATAGAAGGGTACCTCTCAGGATGGGTTAGAAGTGACAAGGATGATATGGTCGAGGTTGTGCTTGATAGTGGACGTGGTGTATGCTGCCCTTTTTATCGATTTCTACCAATTTTGACCTCAAGGATTAGATCCGACGATTACCAGGATACAGTTTGTCCAAGAAGAACCCACCGAAATTCGATAGGGTGGACGATATCGCCGACCTCTCGTTTCTGAACGAAGCCAGCGTGGTCCACAATCTCCGTCTACGATATGGCTCTGGGGCTATCTATGTGAGCCCTAAAAGCCTTGCTTTGCTTTCCCCTACTTACAGAGGAGCAGACATATTCTGGACTATTCTTAGTTGCGATTAATCCATACCAGCCCCTCCCACTCTACTCAGACGCAATAATACACCAATATCGCGGGAAACTGAAGGACGAGAACCCGCCACACATCTTTGCTATCGCGGAGAGGGCATGGGTGAACATGGGTGACGAACGCGAAAATCAGAGCATCCTTATTACGTCTGTAGACCTGATTCTCAGTTGGCGTTTCGACTGACATTTGTATAGCGGTGAATCCGGTGCCGGTAAGACCGAGAGCACGAAGAAGGTCATCTCATACCTTGCTGCAATCGCTGCGGACACACATGCTCCTCCTCCAACACCAGGTCATTCAAAATCCCCATCTTTATCATCATCTTCATCGTTCAGCGTTATGCCGACCATCGGATTGCCTCGCGCTGCTTCCATGAAGAGGCACAGCAAACATATGTCGATGAGTGCATCTTCTTCGGCATCTCACCTCACTTCGAAGGGTCGACTTGGTCTCTTGGAACGTCAAATTCTCCAGGCCAACCCAATCCTAGAAGCTTTCGGCAACGCCCAAACTCAAAGAAACAACAATTCCAGTCGATTTGGAAAGTTCATCCGCATCAGCTTCTCGCCTGATGGAAGCATTGCCGGTGCAAATATTGACTGGTACCTGCTTGAGAAGAGCAGAGTTGTAGTGAGGAGTGAAGCTGAGCGTAATTTCCACGTATTCTACCAGTTGATGGAGGCTGGTGGGGCGCTGAAAGGTGCGTTCTACAAACAGGGGATCTTACGTTTGCTAATTCAGAACAAGATACCCTGTTGTTGGACGGAGGTGTGGAGGACTACGAGTACCTCAATAAGAGTCGGCGGGAAGTTGATGGAATCAACGATCTCGAGGAATGGGCAGCGCTGAATGTGGCGCTCGATACCGTTGGCTTTTCGGCTGCCGAGCAGTTTGATCTCTTCCGCATAATCGGAGCGATTCTACATATTGGCAATATTGTCGTCTCTTCTACCCGCGGAGACGACGCATTCTTGGCCGATCCATCGCAAGCGGAACGAGTTTGCCATCTCCTCGGAATACCTCTTTCGGAGTTTACGAAGGCGGTCCTACGGCCCAGGGTCCTCGCCGGACGAGAGTGGGTTACTCAGGCGAGAACGCGACAACAGGCCATCGACGAGTTATCCGCCCTTTGCAAGACACTATACGAGAAATCTTTCGGAGCTTTGGTCGAAAGGATTAACAAGGCATTAGACCGTCCCTCATCCAAGTCCACCTTCATCGGGGTTCTAGATATTGCAGGATTCGAGATATTCGATAAGAACGGATACGAGCAGCTGCTCATCAACTATACCAATGAGAAGCTCCAGCAGTTCTTCAACCATCACATGTTCGTCCTGGAGCAGGAGGAGTATACGAGGGAAGGCATCCATTGGGACTATGTCAACTTTGGGTTGGACCTGCAGCCGACCATCGATCTCATCGAAACCAGCGGGAACGCCATCGGTATCCTCAGCTGCCTGGACGAGGAGTGTATCATGCCGAAGGCTACGGACGCCACGTTCACGAACAAACTCCATAGCCTATGGGCTTCCAATATCCCCGAGGACGAGGAGGGTCATCTTGGACGCACGAAATACGCACCCGCACGGTTCGAACAGGGCTTCATCGTGCACCACTATGCCGGGCGGGTCGAATACAGAACGGAGGGGTGGCTGGAGAAGAACAAGGATCCTCTCAACGACAACCTCACACGTGTACTCGCGAGCTCATCCGAACGTTACGTCGCTTCAATCTTCTCCGAGTACGGGGGAGCCCCAGCGTCTCTTGTAGGCACCCTCGCCGGAAGGCAACGTATTATCAAGAAGGGAGCGTTTAGGACCGTCGCTCAACGCCACCGCGAACAACTCTCCAGCCTCATGGGACAACTCGTTGCCACCCAGCCTCATTTCGTGCGTTGTATCGTACCGAACCCTAACAAGAAGCCAGGACGAATCGACGTCCCCCTGGTTCTCGATCAGCTTCGATGTAACGGTGTTCTCGAGGGTATCCGTATCGCCCGTCTGGGATTCCCAAATCGTCTGCCGTTCGTAGAATTCCGCCAACGATACGAGATTTTGACGCCCGGAATTATTCCGCCTGGGTATATGGATGGTCGAATGGCTTGCCTCCGGATGGTGGATGCTCTTGGCTTAAACCAGCAGAGCTACCGAATCGGAACCTCAAAGATCTTCTTCAAGGCCGGGGTTTTGGCTGAACAAGAGGAGAAGCGAGGCGCCTTGCTGTTCAACATATTCTCTCGTTTCCAATCCATTGCCCGCATGTGGACCGCGAGGCGTCAGATGAGGAAGATTCTTAATCGAGCTATTGCCATTCGGACGATCCAGAGAAACGCGAGAATCTACGGCGATCTTCGGGACTGGCCATGGTGGCAACTCTACACCAAGGTAGACACTCGTTTTTGGGTATACCTATCTGTTAACGGTTTGATAGGTCCGCCCTCTGTTAGCTGCCACTAGGAACGACGATGAATTACGGAGGAAAGAACTTGAATTGGCTCTCGCGAAAGAGAGGGCGGAGAAGGACCAACAGGTTCGTGAAGAGTTGGAGAAGGTGAAGATGGGACTGCAGAACGAGAAGAGGAAGGTGGAGGAGGACCTTGCCGCAGAGAGGGCCCTGAACTTGGATAAGGATGCCCAATTGGAGAGAAGTAAGAAGAGGGAGAGCGATTTGGAAGAGGATGTGCTAGCGCTTCAAGCGGACCTCGATACCCTGGACTCTCAACTCGACCGTGCCTTGCAACTCCAGAAGCAGAGCGAGGAGCAACACGAGACCCTCAAACAGGCCTTCGATCAAGCTGCGGAACACCTCGTACGTTTGGAGCGCGAACAACAGGAGTGGCAGAATCGAGGGACAGAACTCAACGAAGAGCTTGCTAAAGCCCAGGCACTCACCTCCAGTTTGGAGCACGATCGAGTCGAACTCGAGAAGCTCAGCGAGGATCTCACGGATCTCGTCCGTCAGAGGGAGGACGATCTTGCGCGGCTCAAGGACCGATCTGAGAGTGCTGTGAAGGAACTCGAAGGGAAGCTCGCCTCCGAATCTCAAAGCAGGTCAGCCTATGATCCGAGCTATCCATTGTTTACGTTTGCTAACAAAATCTGTAGGGATCTCCACAAGACCAAGGCGGACGGACTTGAGGAGGACCTCCGTCGTGCTCGAGAACAACTCACAGAACTTGTTCGTACTGCCACGGATTATTCAAAGACCATCAAGGAGAAGGAAACCGAGGTCGATCGTGTACGCAGCGAACTTGAGACCACCAAACGCGAACGGGCTCGCCTTCAGAAACACGTCACAGAGCTAGAGGCAGACTTTGAAACCCTTTCCCTGGAGATTGACGAATCGAAGCAGACTAGGGAACGTGACCTCACGGCGCAATCAAAGCTCCAGAAAGAGTTGGATCAACTCCGTGCCCTCCTCGAGGCTAAGACAAGCGAAGAAACCAAACGATCTGAAGTGGAGAGACGTAAGGAAACCGAGTTGGTCAGCCTCCGCTCCGAAGTTTCTAAACTCCAACGCGACATCGCGGACGCCCGCACCTCTGCGTCAGAAGCGCAGAACAAACTCAAGGTGGACCTTGATACGATCAACCGCGAGCACAAGTCTCTACAGCAGACGTACAGCTCATTGCTAGAACGGGAACGGACGGCATCATCGAAACTCAAGGAGGTTACGGCAAATCTCTCCGAGGCGGAGAAGACCAAACGATCCCTCGAATCTGATCTTCAGTCAGTGCGTTCACGCCAGAATGACACAGATTCACAGCTTGCCGAAGCCCAGAGGGCCAAGGAGGTTGGTAATTTCTGATCGAATGCACACACCCGACTGAGTATTCTCTAGGCCCTAGAGCGACAGATCACAACCTCCCAGGCGAAACTCGCTGACTTCGAGGACACATTTATCCAACTCGAGAGAGACAAAGGGGTTTCAGAACGTCATCTGGAGTCCGTTCGCGAACAGCTCAAGGCTGAGACCACGAAGCGTACCGAATCAGAGAGGCTCAGCACAGCGAGGAAGCAGGAGATCGCGACGTTGAAAGATCGTAACATCAAACTTGACCGGGATCTTAACAAGGCTCTTACGGACATCAAGAACCTGGAGTGGCAGAACAAGCAATTGGAATCTAAGCAGGACAAGACCATCGTGGAGCACGTGCATGTCCTGGAAGAAGCCAAACGTGTCACCGATCGACAACTCGCCGACGCTCAGCTTGAGTTACAGAAGAACGCAGCTTACATCGCCTCGCTCGAGAAGACCAAGGGAAGGTTGGGTCGCGAAATCGAAGACTACGCCAGGCAAACCGAAAAGGAGGGAGTCGAGATCAGCAAGAAGGAGAAAGCCATTCGAATGCAGGAGCAGAAGGTTACCCAGGCGCTCGCGGAGGCAGAGAAGGAGCGGAAGAGCAGGGAGGCTGGCGAGATGCGTGTCAAGCGATTGCAGGAGGACCTCCAGAACTCACAGAGGCAGATCACAGATGTCACTCAGCAGATGATGGCCATTCAGCGTTCGAAGGACAATCTGGAGACGGAACTCGCTCGACTGGCAGATTCCACAGAGAGCACGTCGATGGCCAAGATGCAACGACAGTACGAAGCCAAGATCTCTCAACTGGAATCACAGCTCGAGGATGCGGAGTGGTCCAAAACCACGGCGACGAGGATAAAGGAGCAGATTGACAGACAACACGCCGAAATCCGTCGCCTGATAATGACGAGTGGACCCAAGGATGAATCGTTCCGAACTCGGTTGCTCAGGGAGCTACAGCTGGCCGACGAGGAAATGGAACGAGAGCTTACAACTCGTGGTCAGATTCGAGACATAGGTGTACGGTCACTAGCGAACGTCACACCCCAGAAGCGTTCCCCTCAGACAAATGGTTCCTCTCGCAACCGCAGAGATTCCCAGCCTGAGCCGTCCAAGGCCTCGGACAAGCAGGCCACCGTTTTACGACAGCAATTGCAAGTCCTCGAACTGCGTATGGCAGCCTCAGACCGGGTCCGGGAACATTTGGAGAACTCGCTCAACGAACTCAATGCGGAGCTCGACAAAAGCGACGGTTCTATTCATTCATTAGAACAGTACAAGGTCAAAATGGCCCGCGAGAACAAGCGACTCCTGGAATTGTTGGAAGACGAGAGAGAGGCGCGCAGGGCGGCGGAGGCTGCTCAAATCGGCGGGGACAAGGAATTATGGAACAAATTCCAGAGCACGATCGCTGGGGAACGGGAAAGCTACGCTCGCCTGGAGGAATCTAGGAAAGCCTTGGTTAGTGGTGTTGAATGTTCAGCGCAGGCGTAAAACTGACGTTTTCCTAGGTCGTACAACAACGCGCTGCACAACTGGAGCTAGAAGATCAACGTCGCCAAGTTCAGGAGTTCTCGAAAGCCAAGAAACAACTGGAGAACGAGGTATCAGAGCTCCGCGACCGTCTCGAACTCGAGGTCATCGCAAAGAACGAGGAAGCGAGTGAGTCACCATACCCTAGCACGCGCATAGGGAGTTAATTTCGTGTCATTTCTCAAGGTTTCAAACGTCAGCTGCAAGCCAGGTTACAAGACCTGGAGATCTCTTCCACTACTTCCACCACTGTTCATTCCGGCGAGTAGTAGATATTTGCTTTGGAAGCCGCGTCTGACCATCCCAGCAGAACTCCAAGAGGCTGTCAACGGCTATAAAACAAAGGCAGAATCGTACCTCTCCAAGCTGGAGGAGGCGGAAATCGCCAGAGTCAAATCCGCCCGCGCAGAATCACTTGGTTGGTCCAAACCTTACAGTAATTTTGGAGGGTCACTGACTTTGTTGAACAGCCCGGCGCGCTCTTGCAGATGCACAGAAGGCACAAGACGAGATTGTGTTGGAAGCCAAAGGACTCGAGGAACGCTTGAAGTCATCTGAAGAACGTGTTCGGGAACTTGAAGCTCGTTTGGAGGAGGAGGGCAGCGAGTCCGCTAACTCCGAGGTCCTTCGCCAGCGTCTAGCCGAGAGCATGGAAGACGAACGCAAGCAGCACGCTCAGGACCTTGCGGACCGAGACTTCGCCGCTGATCAGACCCGTAAGAAGTACCAGGCTGAATTAGCTCAGCTCAGTGAAGGCACGTCCAAGTAATTAATTGTTGATTTCTCCCTGACATTAGGCCATAGAGTTGCAATCTCAGCGGGAGAGTATGAGCCGCCTCCGAGAGGAGAAGCGTAAACTTTCTTCTCAGGCCGACGAATTACAGCTCCGTTACGATGACGAGGTCTTCAACGGCGGTGCTTGGAAGAAGGAGAAGGAACGCTTAGAAACCAAGATCGGAGACCTGAACAAGGCCTATGAGTCGGCCACCGGCGCACAGGCCGAACAACAGGCCCAGATCGTCTCCCTGCATTCACAAGTCCGAGAACTCCGAAGTGTACTCAACGACGCAGAAGCAGATAGGACACTCCTCCAGAAGGCTCGACGCGCGCTGCAGGCGGAACTGGATACCATCAAACAGGATGGCGTCGATTCCGGTACGTCTGGAACGGAGTTGCAGAAGGTCATTCTGCAGAAGCAAGACCTCGAGAGGAGCCTGGAAGAACAGGGCGATCGCGCCAAGATGGCATCTGACAGGATGAAGAAGGCAGAAGCATTTGCGTCCGAGTGTCAAATGGAACTTGGAAAGATCCGCGTTGAGAATTCAGAGCTCGATAAGCTCAATGTGCGTAGCCTATTCATCCGACCGAGATGCATTGAGTGAGCTTTTTCTCCCGCAGGCGAGCCTTGACAAGCAGATCAAAGAGCTCAATCTTCGAATCGTGGACCTCGAGACCAAGACGTTATCTCTCAATTCCTCTAGACCATCAAACGTCAACAGGAGGCTAGAATCGCGCATCGAAGAGCTGCAAAACCAACTGAGTCAGAGCTCTAAGGATAGCTCAAGGCTTAAGACAGCGGACAAAGGTACTCGTGAGGTGGCGATGCAACTCCAAGAGAGCGAGAGGCAACGATCGAGGTTAGAAGAGGAAGTGAAGTCATATGAAACTCGTGTCCATACGATGCGACAGTCGATGGACGAGATGGTAGACAACGTTTTGATGGTGTCGGATTCCCAGCCTGACTTCTTTGACTTTTCTGCACAGCAAACGAGCGAGAGCAACCTCCAACTGGTCAAGCGCCGGGTGGAACGCGAAGCAGCTGACTATAAGCAGAAGGCTCTGAAGTACGAAACCTTTTATCCTCGTGGACTAGGGCTCCTTTCTGACTTTAACTTCCCTTTTCGTTTCTCGTCCGCCCTACAGTCTCCAGAGAGAGGTGGAACGTCTACGGAGCCGATTGGAACGTCCATCCTCCGTGACCAGCTCTCCTCGAAAACAGCCCTTCGACAATTGATTCGTTGAGCGGCTCGGGGGGGGATGAGCCTACCGCGTTCCATCTTATTTCTTCCCAATCACTTTTTCACGTTGACGATGCCCATCCACGAACCTTGCTCTCCACGTAAGATTATGTATTGTGTCAGCTTCGCACACGTTTCTTTGCTCTCTGTCGTTATGTTCACGAGAGTGTCCGGGGTACTTCATGATCTACAGGTCCACACATACCTCCGCCGATCCGCTTCCCAGCTTACTCACGACATATGCTTTATGTTGCTGTGCTTTCGTCACACGGACATGTCGGAAGTTACGACGACAACGGCTCGGTGTTGGCAAGTTACCTCTGGCACACGCCACCCTCCCCTCCGCCTCGTGTCCCCTTCTCCCGCTGTTCGCATGTTTTCTTGATTTGTGTATGTTACGACCCCTCACGGCTCTCCACCCTTACATTTCTTCATCACAGGATATCCCTTTCTTGCTCATCTCGGATCTGTTATCTCCTTCTCTCCGACTCCACTGTTAACACGCCGAAGAATGTCTTTTAGTATACATCATGCACATATATCACTCGCAACCCCGGTGGCTATGCCGCAGAATACTCGCAGTGGGGCACAGGAGGTCCGGGCTCGGGGTGACAACAAGGGGTTGGTTAGCGTCGGTGGAGAGTCCTTATCGATCGATTGCACGCCCGGAAGCCACTTGTGACAGGTACACATCCATCGGTCGTACGTGCTTAGGTCCACGACATAGGCTAATCGCTGGACATAATATATGTATTACGCGTCTCTCCGAGTCCGCTTTCTCCTTGTATGTATTGTGTAGCAGACCCGGCGGGACCTGCGGCAGGGAACCTGTTCCATTACAATTTAAATGTGATAAGTCAACTCAGCGGCCCACCCGGACCAGGGTAGCCACGCGTTCAGTAGTGAAGTTACCAGCGACCCGTTTTCGACTCCCGGTTTCTGGAAGGAGCTTCTGACGGGAGAGAACCCAGCTGTTGTTGGCTTGGCTCAGGGTCCTTGAGGCGTGTTGGCAAGCAACCAGTACTCAGGGTTCGGGATGACCCTGGAATATAACGGAGTATCGGGCCAGGAAACTTAATGTGTCTGTGGATTCCGATGACGATGGGACACCATACATAGATCAAGGACAGGGGATAGATATGAAGTGAGCGCATGTATCAAAAGTCCTTTGGGATGAAACAATGAGTGGAACGATCTTGGTTGTGGGAACATGTATGGGAACGAACAACGAGGCCGAGCGCCACTGACAGAACGGCCTCGTGTGGTTTTGACAAGTACAAGGAACCAAGATATCCTGTGCATTAAAGGAGTGACAGGAAGGGGGATACATGCAAGTGCTGCCGAACAGCCCGGGTTTAAAGCGGTTGAGATTGTGGACATGGGAGGGGATGCGTGATAAGTATAACGACTGCGGAGATAGATGATTTGTTCAGCCATCCCCCCAATTGAATAAGATAGTCATTAGTGGAGCGTTATGCGTGGAGGAACAGAGTCTTAGCATCCCCCAAGTTGCCACATCTTCACGGAGTCACTAGTGAAAATCGTGTCAGAAATGGATCGTAGATCGTTGGTTCCGCGATTCGCCCAACCGCCCGGTTCGAACCTCCGAAGTAGGTTGCGATGCAGCAGGAGAAAAACTTACATGCGGAATGCACGTTGATCAACATCGCTGGGCCACGTACTCGCCCAGGTATCTTGTGCCATCGCGAAGTCATACTTAGCGGCTGTGATACGAGAAGAGTCAGAAAAGCAGATCTCAAGTGAGGGAAGAGCGAGTTGTAAACTTACTGTTAGAGGTGTCAAACCATGGTTTATCGCCAACCTCATCCGGGAACCACCCGCTGGTGCCACCGGCGGACAGGTTAATGATCACGTAGAATGCTGCGCCACCAATTGAAAGGTAGGGGGGTAACAAAGTCAATGGTATACGAATAGAAAAATACTGTTGGTAAGGTCACCTTGATCGAACGGGGCAGAAGGGCTGGTGTAAATCTGATCGACCACAATCTCTGAACTCCCGTTCTGCGCGGTGCTTGGGAATTTTCCGCGGTCCCTGAGATGTTTGAATAATGGATTAGCGGCCGTACAGAGAGATTGTGAGTTCCGAATTCAGAAGAAAACTCTTGGTGATGGGCACACAATGCGTTGGGCTCCGTCAGCGCGACGGGAACGGCCACGAACGGGATCTCGATGTGGGGAGCAAAGGGGGAAAACAATGACTCATTCAGACAAGGACTTACCAGAAGCTCTTCCCCTTTCCGGCAACGTTGAGATCGATCATCGCATTAATCCTGTTGTCAACGGAGATACGCATCCATCTGTCGGTCCATTCGAGGGTGTAAGTGTGAAATGCCTGATCGTATCCGGCGCGTTTCTGGCTCTGCCAGCCAAAGAGCCTTGCCATGATCGTGCTCATAGGGCCGTAATTGAGCGAGGAGCGAACATAGTTCACACCCTGCCCCCTGTATTCAATACCATTGCCCCGGGCCTCCATGATCTGGTGACGTGCATGGGAAAAACAGATTGTCAGGACGAGTGAATAGATGAAGGAGTAGGGATAGAAATGTGTCGCATCACCCGAATTATCGGAGAGTGGAGTGATGGTAGCGTTAGAAACGGAGTAAAGGAAAAAGGGTCTCACGTCGATTTCACCGCTGGCGGGCCAAGCTCCGTACACGCTATCCACCGGAAGCATCCAAACTGCTGGCCACAACCAATCGCTGGGGGGAGACATCAGAAACAAGATACTGTGTAGAAGCATATAGGAACAAGGATACACACCCTCTTGGAAGCTTTGCTTTGACTTCTACCTTGCCGTAGCGGATGTTGTACGAGTTCTTCGTGCTGATCCGTGCACTCTGTACAGGGGGGATGACGATTTTTTGGCTGGAATCCGAATTGATAGAGCATGCGGATGACGTCGAGTTTGTACAATCCTGAAGGCAGTGCGGTGTGAGATCAAGTAACGACGGAGGGGTGACAGGGGACACATACACCGAGCTCGTAACTACCACCGTTGAATATCGCATCTTTTCCGATCTCGTCAGAGGTGAGGGTAGGGTGAATATACAATTGACCGTTCTGGACGAATATATTCCTTTCGGATGCAGTCGTCATTTCAAATTCGTCGTTACTGATCGAGAGGAATAAGCGAGCGGAACGGTGACGGAAGAAAACAGACATACCCGAAACCGCCGAGCTGTATGTCGGGAGTCCAGTCATTGAGATTGAGGGAGTCGAAATTTTCGACAAAGACGGGACAGAGCTGACTGTCGTCGAGGAGATGGATCGATTTGTAGTCGAGGTAGACCTTCAAGGCACCAACGCAAAGACCGACGAGCCACATGAGGAAAGTGAGCCACCAGGAGAGTCTAGCACGATCGCCCTTTGAGGCGCGGAGCCAAGCCTTGTCTTGCTTGGTAAGTTTCTCAGCTAACATTGTCGAGGGCATGGGGGGCCTGTATTTTTTGACAGTACCAAACTGGGGGGTGGATGCATTGGGAGTACCATTGGCACCGTAGAGGGGTTGGATCGGAGGTGACCAGATGGTTGAGGAAGGGCGAGAGGCGGGAGAAAGGAATGGAGACCTAAAGGAGGGGATAGAGTTTGTCCTGGGCAGATGGGTCTGGGACTCCTGGGCCATGTTTCCAGCAACGCTATTCCTGTAGACTTGAGAAGTAGGAGTTCCTGGAGGGCCGCCTATGGCAGAGGGAGAAGGCGAGACATCACCATCCCTGGAACCTTGGGCAGAAGGAGGGCGGTCACCCAAGGAATGCACGGAGGCCCTGTCGGAATTGCGAGGAGGAAGAGGATCTGGGTTTCCGGGGTGGGACTGGAAGGGGTGTTTGAAGGAGGACGGTGGCGGACGACGCAGGAGGATTGAGTCGTCGCCTGGGGTGTCAGAAAAAGGAGATTCCGCAGAGGGGGATCTACGCAATTTCCTCAGGCTGGTCAGGCTGGGGGGCTTTGACAAGGTAGGAGACTGGCGAGCAGGCATGGGGGTTGCAGGAGAGCGTTCACGGTCAGGTTCAGAATGTTCGGAGCTAGAGGAGAGAGTTGTGGAGGAAGAAGAGCGATTGGCAGATGTCATAAAAGGCGGCCGGGGCGGAGCCAAGGAGGCGTAATCATCGGGAAAGGACTCGTATGGATTATAGGGAACGTCCTCGCCCACGGTGGGGTAATACGGGGAATACTCGTTGACCTGCGGACGAAACCTGGACATTCCGGAGAGGAGGAGGACGACCGCGAAGACGAAGGAGGTCGTGGGGAATTAAAACGCGGACGCTGAGGGATGATAAGCAAAAATGCATTTCATTCAATTTCCTCTGTGTGAGGAAGACGAAGAGAGAGAAACGAGGGATCGGGTGCTATAGCATGCTATCGGGAAGCGCCGACCATGCTTTGATTGACACACTCTGCCGCCTGAAATGTCCGCCCTGGGATTGCCCATCCTCGCCTCCGCTGTGCGTGCGATGGTCTTGTGAGAGACTGAGACTGTGGCCATCTCTCCTGCGTGGTGAACACGCTTCTGTCAAACAAGACAAAAAAAGGTTTGCGAAAAACATTCTTCGCTGTCGCTCGTCCTCGACGTCACGACAGGCGTGGAAGGACCCCGACTACCCGCTTCTCGAGAATTTTCTCTGGCGTCTCTTGCCTGTCTCCATTCAAGATGTGAATGCCGGTATCCATCCCTTCGGTTCTTTTCTTCAGTCCCGTTTCATTTCCGCTCCCACCCACCTCCTAACTCTGCCAGCCTCTTAACTCCCGGCGAGGGCTCACCTTCCTCCCCGTGTCCCTCAACTGTTCTCAACGGCTACCGCTATGGATTACGACAGATACGATGCCATTCTCCACCACATCTTCAAGCAGACCCAGGGCGACGCCTGGTTCCGCCCCAATGAGGACCAGCTTCCCTGTGGTGTCGCCGTCCGCGTCGGCGAGTCTGGAGAGTTTCGTGTCTTCCCCTACGAAACCATCGGCCTCGAGCCATTCGAGATGGCTGTCGCTGCCCTGAACCCCGCCGTGGCCGTCAAAGTCCGCTCGGCAGCTGTTCATGCTACCCTTGCCGAAGCGTATGTCAGCCTCGATCACAACATACGCTATCCCCCTCTCACCCTCCATTCCTAGTGCACCGGACGAGAACAGCATTTATGTCGACTCCAATACCCGCATCCAGGTCCTCGAAACCATGATGGACCTCCCCACGGCGGATAGGGAGCAGCTCGCCGCATTCATCGTGCGTCTTTTCTCCCGCTCGTCCTACCACTTTTCCCGAGTAACCCCCTATTGTTTCCGCAGCGGGACGAACGTGTATTGGTCGTTTGGTCCTCCTCCATCGAGGCTATCATTCCCACCTGCCATGATTTTGAGGAACGTCTCATCAAACTCTTGTGGCGATCTCGCCCCCCAGTCGCCAGTCACGAAGCCAGTCCCGAAGGAGCAGGCTCCGCTTCGAACTCTATCTCTAACCATTCCAGCCAACCAAGAGATCCTTTCCAGACCCCCACCCTTTCTCGTTACAGCTCTGTCTTCGGTGTCTTTCCTCCCACCCCAAGTCCCGGTGTCACAGGCGCCTTCCCAAACACCCGTTCTAGTGATCTGGAAAACGGTGTACTGACTGCCAAGGAAAAGACCAAACGTACCTGGTACGGTAAAAAGTACACCGTGAACATCGATCCAGATGCCCCCATCCCTCGTCCAACCGTGTTATATGCTTGTGTGTACAACGGCCTGGCTGCCGGACTTAGTCTATGTGAGTGACCTTCTCCCGTAAGCCGGCGGAACGCTCACAACTCTACCTACAGTCTTTATCTGCAACGGTGTTGGCTCCCTCCTCAAGCAATGGTTGCTCGACGGCAGCTACATGCACTTTGTTCTCGCTGCAACGACCCCTGCCCTCTGGTGTATATCTCTCTTCTTCTCCCTTCAAATCATGCAAAACTTCACTATGATCCTCGGCCCTGTTGCCCATTATCACACCAACTCAAAGTACTACTCTGCCATTCCTCCCCGCTCCAACCCCACCGTCGACCGCGCTCTTCCTCACATCACCATTCAAATGCCCGTTTACAAGGAGGGTTTGGAAGCTGTATTGGCCCCTTCCATCCAGTCCATTAAGAAGGCCATGAAGACTTACGCCCGCCAAGGCGGAACTTCCACCATCTTCATCAACGACGACGGTCTTCAACTGCTTCCACCCGCAGAGCGTGGCGCCCGTATTACATACTACACGAACCATGGAATCGGTTGGGTTGCCCGTCCTCCGCACTCGAACGAACCGGACGGCTTCAAACGGGCTGGTCGCTTCAAGAAGGCTAGTAATATGAACTACGCTCTCCAGCTCTCTTTGAGACTTGAGAAACACCTCGAGACCTTGATCGATCAGGAAAAGTCAGGCACTCGTCCCGCCCCAAACCACCAATCCGGTACATCCAGGTCTCGCAGGTTCAGTCTTAACACTAATGATGGGGGTGGACATTCAACGGAGAGCGACGAGGGCGACGAGATGACATCAGAAGACCGGGCTCTGTTGATGGCTGTTGAGGAAGTCCACGAGGCTGCAGGCAGACGTGAGGGATTCAAGCCATGGGCGGCCAACGGACGCGCGATGCGCATCGGCGAGATCATTCTCCTTGTTGATTCCGATACCGTCGTCCCTGAGGACTGTTTGAGGGATGCTGCGAGGGAGATGGCCGAATCTCCAGAAGTAGCGATCATTCAACACGAATCCGGTGAGTTGTTATTGAATCCTATCCAATACTTCTGGTCTGGTTTGATTTACGCAATTCCGACCCCTTAGACGTCATGCAGGTTGCCCATCATTACTTCGAGAATGGCCTCGCGTATTTCACTCGCAGAATAAACAAGTGCATTTCAATGGCCTGCGCAAACGGAGAAGTCGCTCCATTCGTCGGACATAACGCGTGCGTTACATGCTTGATTCTTATCTTTCCCTGCGTCAATTGACAACGCGCGGTTACCTTAGTTTTCTCCGGTGGTCTGCCATTCAGGACTCTGTGTTCATGGATCCTGCTGATCAGAAAGAGAAAGTTTGGTCGGAACATAATGTCTCTGAGGACTTTGACATGGCCCTGAGATTGCAGGAAAAGGGTTATATTATTCGGTGGTCCACGTACTCCAACGGCGGATTCAAGGAGGGTGTCTCGCTTACGATCGACGACGAGTTGAACCGATGGCGGAAGTACTCTTACGGGTGTTCCGAGCTGTTGTTTAATCCTTTCTCCAAGTGGTTGACCAAGGGTCCTATCAACGCCGCCATCCATCGGTTCGTCTGGTGTGGTGCACCGCTCCATTACAAACTCGCAATCTTGGCGTATATGTTCTCTTACTGTCCGTTTTCCCTTTCTTTTCTTCCCTCTTTTTCTGACGATTCCACGCTCCGCAGACGGCGTCGCTGCCACAGTCACGATCAGTATCCTCAACTACGTTCTTCTTGGATTCCAGTTCCCCGTGGACAACTTCTACCTGCACAGTTTCGAGATCTGGTTGGCCTCTACCGTAGTTTTCATTGGATCCGGAACTCTTGCGTTTACTCTTTTGGAATACCGGCTGGGGTACAAGGAACTCCTTCGTGGACTCCTCGAGAACGTCAAGTGGATTCCGTTCTTCTTTTTCTTCTTCGGCGGTCTCGCGATCCCAATGAGCGTTACGATCCTCGCCCACATGTTCTCTTTCGACGTCACTTGGGGTGCCACCGTAAAGGAGGTGCAGAAGAGTAACTTCTTCAAGGAAGTACCAAAGATCCTGAAGAAGTACTGGTTTTCTCTGACCATCTCATGGGCCTTGATTGCGGGGATAATCGTTGTGAGCACTCCGTTAGTCCCCATTGGCTGGAGGGTCAACGGCAGTGACTGGGGTGTGATTTTCCCTCTTGCCATTGCGGCTGGATCTCACGTTCTTTTCCCGGTACGTCTTTCCATCTTATGTTTGCAGGTTCGGCTGACTGACCCGTTTCACCCCATTGCAGATTGTTCTGAATCCATGGCTCATGATCTTCCAGTATTAATCACGCATCTATTCCCCGTTCGAGAATACTCATACAGGACTTTCACGACGGACAATCTCTTGTTTCTCATCGACACTTTGGGTGGTAGGATGGGTTGTGTTACTCCATGTGTACCTCAGCTCGCGCCCACCTGTTACTCATGACCATTCTGCTACATCGATACTATACCTGCATCCTCACGCATTCATCTCCTTTTTTCTCCCGTTAACCTTCGGACCTCGAGATCTCTGTGCCTTCTTACCTTTAGTTTCCTTTCTCCTCTCGTCCGGGTATTTTATTTAAAATGCGCGGATGTCACTCCCGACCGTCGGGTAGTGTTGTGCAGCTGCTTGTTTCCTGGATAGTTGATGTGTTCTTACGACGGCTTCGAATATGCTTATACGATACTTGTGTACCGATACGGAACAAAGGGCGAGGGGGAACTATCAACCGGGACCGCGATCCCGCCCCGAGCGGGTGAGCTGACGGGATCAGTGACTGCAACGGTAACCACGTGAAACGAGATGCCATGGCTCCATAGAGTCGAGAGCATCCCCATTGAACTGGCAACGGGCTCGTCCCCTCACACATCACCTTCGTTTCTCCTCCCTCAACTGGTCCTTTCGTACGGACGGGTCCTGTCCTGTACATATCACTCTTCTTCTCAAGGCTTTCATTGCTGCACATAGACACTAAGTACTACGCCACCTGTTTTCGCCCCTACTGTTGATCAGCACCCGAAAGGCGACGACTGTCGACCCTCCTGCCTTCTGGACAACAAACTCTTCTTCTCAACAGACTCTTACCTGAACTAGGCTCTTATTCGCGCCCATTGATATGCCGCTTTCATCTACCGGGAAGAAGAAGATGCTGGCTTACGGTAAGCGTTTCCATCGACCTTTTCCGGTTCTGCCGAAAACATGTGCTTGAGCGCGTGTTGCTAACATGGACGTTTTCCAGCCTTCATCGTAATTCTCGACATGGTCGTGTTGGCACTTTCAGTGTTGGTGAACATGTTTCAAGAGTTCTTCTGTAAGTCATTACCTGCTCTTTTACTTGCCCCTCCGACATCACCGAGTGCTGATCATCAATGTTAACGTGACTGGAATCTTCACAACATAGTCGTGGCGGACCTGCTCCCATTGGCCCTATCCATCGCGACACTGGTTATCTTTCTCCTGCAGTGCGTTGTATCGGTTTTAGATCGACCCAAATTCCCGATGTGCTGACGAGATACATACATGCTCCACTCTCCTATCACAGGATCGTGCTCGACTTGAGATCTGAGAACGCGTTTACTGCTCGACCGGTGTTTGAGATTCCCTTACTGGGGACCCTCACGGTCGTTTGGCTCGGTGAGACATGTCGTCATCTTTCCCCGGTCCACGGACTACGCTCTTATCGCCTTCGCGCTATCCTATACGTACAGCATTCAACTCCTTCTCGACATCAAAATATGCGGGTCTTCCGAACTGTTCAGTCTTTTCTGATGGTGAGTTCCGAGATAGACGCTTTGTGCACTCGATCACTCAACATACTCGCTTTCGGTAACCAGATCTTCCCGATGAACAGGCCTGGTGCCGTAACGCGCAAGCCCTCAGAGTAATTATCTGGATTGAATGGACAGCCCGTATGTTTTTGATCTTCCGCTCGGCCATTGACGCCCCCCCTTTGCTTGTGACGGCTAAACGATAATCCGTTCTCCAGTGCTCGTAACCACCCTCACACTCACGCGGATATCGATCGTCCGATCTCGCCGCGGCAATACCGCGGTCTGGCACACGGCACTCTCTCGTTATCGTCCCAAAACACACTCCCGGGAGTTTATCCAGGATGCTTCCAGTTTCTACCGTGGTTCATCCATATTCGGATTCGGGATAACTGGTCACCAGAAAGGCATGTCGATGACCTCGCAAGATTGGTTTGCTCCTGCGGAACCCGCTATCCGACTGCACAATAAAGTTGACGACCAGATGGACCACGCTGGGGATCCTTTCTTTAGTGCAGGAAGGGCGGGCCTGGGCACTTACGGAAATGGGCCACTCTCCGCCGTTCCCCTGCAACAACAGGTCCAGACTCCGGGCTCCACTAGGGGTCCTCCCGTCACCCATACTATTGACGGGTTCGAGATCGTTTCGACAGGGTATTACTTTCAGCGCGAGGGCGACCGGGAACAGGGTGGTTTCCAACGCAGAATGTAAGAGTCATATAGTCAGCTTCGCATCCCCTCCTACCACCTCCCTTGCAAACCACACTTGTAACATCCCCTGCCCTCTCTCAAGATCTCACCGCCCACTCGTTTGTATTTATGAACTATTATTTTGCGAACGCTGATCGAGCTTTGGTTTCTCGCATTCTTTCGTTCGCCAAAGAACGTTCTCCCTTCTGTCCTCCTGTTCTGTTATCTACCTCCATTTTTCTGCTTAACGCCAGTCGCCGTGTTCTCTTCGCCAATATCACGGGCCCTCGGGCTTTGACCCTCGCTTCTACGGCCAGAAGCGATAGTACATTGAAAAACGGATAGGGTGGCCGGGCCGTGGTTTGACGTGGCCCTCCAAGCGACATGCAGATCCAAGCTGCGCGCGGCCAGCGGGTCGGAATTGGAGACGCTCGTTGCGGTGGTGTGACAGTGTTTCTGCCGTGGATTTTCTGCGCACAGCCTACTCACGTCAGTACAAGTGTCGTGTGATAGGTGTGATGGACGTTTTGGACGTCCGTGGACCACCATGAGGCGGCGCCGCGGGTGCTATCTGAGATCATTACCGCTGGCTGTTTACCGAGGGAGGGAACAATCCCGCGCCCTCGAGGCGGGTTAATGTCAAGACCCCTGAATGACCCTAAGTGCGCGCCGAACACCAAAATGGCCAACCCCCCCGGCCCCCCTGGGCCAGTCACACACATGGTGTGATGGAGTCGAGACGGGACACTAAAGAGTGTCAAAAGCACGTGCGCAGAGCGACGGGTCGGTTGAAAGAGCTGAAGCGGAGATATATAGAACGATCCCTGTGCGTCACCGTTTTTTTTTTTTTCAATTATCCAATCACTCGCATCTCCTCTGTATTCCCGGTTTCCTGAGAGCGACGTCGACCCGCCACTCAGGGATCAAAAATCGTGGAGTCGGGTCGATGGAGTAACGTCCGACATTTCGCTTCTTTCCCACACCGCCGCGGAATTGGATTCGAGGTGCCACACGACAGATGCACGTGTACGGGTAACTATCTCATGCTGATGCTGGTACAATGGATGAGAATTCTTTGGGTCTCATGGACGGTCATGCCGGCTGTCAAAGGTGTCTGTCGCTCGTGGGGGGATCAGATCGAGTGCGGGAGCGAAAACGGCCAGAAAGGAAAAATAACTATAGGTACAATGACGAGCAGAAGATGACCGAGTTCGGTCGTTCGAGCATCTCCGAAGCTTTGTCAAACTTTTCTTGGAGCTCGATGTTCCCGATGACTTTTGCCGCCTGTGACATCTGCCTTATCAGTTCCTGCAACCGTCGGAACACCCGAATCAAGCTGCCTTCGAACTGATCTGTCAGCTGTGAAAGATAAATGTCGTTAACTCTCGTCACTCGAATGGATAGTTAGTCGCCAGGGGTACCTTGCAAATCTCGGTGAAGGATGCCCCTTTACACCACTGCACAACTGCGTCCATGAGTTCCACCTTGAACGATGAAATGTATTCGTCCTCGTCGAACGTCAGTTTCGACTCCTTCGACACTTTCGCTATCCTGCGAGCAATCTCTTGCATCACCCTCAACGGAGCAGCCAACTCTTCTTTGAGCCTCGTCGTTTGTTCACTCTAAGGAATAAAATAAGAAACACTACACCGGGGGCGAGAAAAAAATGCGGGACGCACCTTCTCCGTGAACACAAAACAGCTGAGCAAGCCCGCACAGTGCTCTGGTGGTAAAGTATTGAATACGCCGTTGAAAATGAGCTCTGTCAAAAGCAGTTCGTCCCCGGTACTGATCTCGCAGGCGACTCGGCCTTTCATGTCGACGATATCTGAGGCGGTGGTAAAACCCAACCGACGGAGAACGCGTTTCCGGCACTTGAGTTCCTCCATCTGCAGGACGTTGTTGGTCGCCTGGATCCTCTTCTTGAGGTCACTTATCCGCGCCTGGTGATCCTGCTTCCTTGAAAACAGAGTGTAGAGGTTCGGCAATCTCGGATCCTTGTGTAAAGGGCTCGAATACATCTTCTTTTCCATCGTGTCGATTTTCTAGAAATCTATCAGCTTCGGCCTCACAGGTAACAAGAACGGCAGAAGAAACCTTAATCAGCTCCAGGAATTTCTCATCTTTGATGCCCATATTATGCACGGGGTCCAACAGTCCAATACCGTCAGGGAACCGTCGCTGCACCTCCAAGATACTTTTCCACACCGTATCACGCGCTGCCGGTTGTCGGATATCTTTCGCGAGGAAAATTCTGAGGTGGCTGAAGGCCTCGATTGCGGTCAAGAGAATCGGGACGACCTGTGGTTCACCCTTGTGACCAGGTTCACAGGGTTGGATGCCTCCGGGGGTGGGCGTCATGGTCACTTGGTTTTTCGAGACAGACGAGCCTTTTTGACAGTTCACTAGGACGTCAACGATATATGACTCGTGGGGGCTCCATTCATCTGGTTTCGGCGTAGGGCGACCCTAGGATAGTGTTAGCGGTGCGGGCAAAGGGAACTCGAACATGTTGCGTACCTTCGCTGGGACTCTCTTCTGGTAGTTGATGATGACGCCCCAACCAAAATCGAGTTTCTGCCATTTGACTTTGAGCAATCTACCAGGTTGCAGGAAATGAAGACAATAGTTGGGATGGGTGATCACGTCTCTGAAGTCAGCAGACATTTCGTCTAGCTGCCTCCGGTATTCCCAATAGTCGGCGACAGCCTCTTCATCCGGGACCACAATTGCCTGTTTCTTTTCCTCTTCCTCATGGAGTTCTGGTTTCTGCGATGTCAGCCAATACAACAGATGTCATGTGGAAAACTTACCTTTCTCAAGGAGTGGGACACCCACACTGCTTTGGAACTGGAAGAAACACCGTTCCAACATGAATTGAGGACTGATACCCTCGACCTTCATGAGGTTCAGTATCATGTTATATCCGAGGTGGAAGGCCGAGTCCAAGCGATCTGCCTCTCCTTTGATCATCCCCTTCGCGTCGGTCGGTTCCAACTTCTCGTCGCACATCATGATAACAACACCACGGTCATCCAGACCACGCCTACCAGCACGTCCTGACATTTGAATATACTCTCCGGAGGTCAGGTTTCGGAACTCCTTCCCGTCGAATTTGCGAGCTGCTGTGAAAACCACGGTTTTTGCAGGCATGTTGAGACCGATCGAGAATGTTTCCGTCGCGAAGAGAACCTTGATAAGACTCTCCTGGAAGAGGATCTCGATAACCTCCTTAAGAATTGGTAAGAGGCCACCATGGTGAATTCCAATGCCGCGCTTCAGGAGGGGGAGAAGGTTTGTAATCTGGGGTAGTTGTCTATCGTCCTGAGAGAGATTATTTATGGCGTTCTCGAAGATGTTCTGGGCAAGGTCTTGTTCCTCGGCACTATTCAACTCGAACTTTGACAGGGTGAGGGCGAGGCCTTCGCATTCGCGTTTGCTGAATGCAAAGACGATTACCGGGTCGTAATTCTTCAACAAAATTAGCTTTGTGATCTTCTGGATGTCGGACAACCCTGGAAGGCATCTTCAGCGGAGGAGTTGAGAGAACGAAATGAATTTACCAACCTTTCTTATCCCCACCCTTCTTCGTTTTCCCTTTCTTCCCCTTGCCCGACCTTGGATCTGCTGGGTCTTCACCCTGCTTATCCTGTAGGACGCCCATGGCTTTCGTGAACGTGTCCTCCTTGAACTCCCCTTTCTCGTTGACAACCAAGTAAATTCCGTCCCCGCCCGTTGGAAAAAGGTAGTGCTGCAGGGGCGTTGGTCGGAAGTCTGTGTAAACGATGTGACACGGTTGTTGGTGGGTTTTACATATCCATTCCGCGAACTGCATCGCATTTGGGATGGTGGCAGACAGGAACACATAGCGGACAGAATCAGGAAGGAGAATGATGGTTTCTTCCCAAACAACACCTCGCTCCTTGTCTCGCATGTAATGGACTTCGTCGAAGATGACCCAAGCAACTTCACGCATAACTTCGGATCCGCGGTAAAGCATTGATCTCAAAATCTTCTCGACGTTAGTAATCTCAATCACCTTCGGCCACAACGCGACGCACCTCCGTGGTCATGACGAGGCAAGTGGATGAAGGGTCGATAGTCACGTCTCCGGTCATCAGGCCGACATCTCCAAACTCAGCACGCATGTCACGGTATTTCTGATTGCTGAGAGCTTTTATCGGGCTAGTGTAAATCACCCTCTGCTTGTTCTGTAAGCATTGGGCAATAGCGTACTCGGCGACGACAGTTTTCCCGGCACTGGTGTGGGCTGAGACTAGCACACTTTCATTTCGTTGGATGGCGTTTACTGAGAGTTGCTGGAAGGGGTCAAGGGTGAATTTGTATTCTCGCGCCGGCTTTGTTGGTGGGACGTGTTGGGATATCGAAACGTATGGATAACCTGGGGGCACAGCGACCTGATGTCTAACCTGTGGGCATTCTAGTTAATACGCAAGTGGGAGATATTGACAAGATGACGCGCCTGATGTCTAAGTTCTAATCGAGGACCAGTCTCGTCCGTCTCGGCACTCATAAGGCCAGCACTAGCTTTGAGTTCGCGTTTAGCCTCAACCTCGACTTCATCGAGAACAATTGGGCCAGGCGTGGCGAAGCGCTGTTTCTTATGTGAGGCCCCGTTTTCGCCAGAACGTGGTGGTTCTCCATTTTGAACAGGCTGTTCGACAGATGGGCTGGCCTTGCGCTTTCGTGTGGGAACGTCCACCATGTCGACCTCGTCCAGATCTTTCTCCAGCGCATCTGGGGCCTGTTCAAGGAACGAAAAGAGGTCGGTTGGATCCATCGTTCGGAAGAAAATTATCGGAACCGGTGGGAGGGTGAGTGCGTGTGGGAAACGCGTGATCCGACCGAAGTAACCTTGACCTCCGTCCAGCACAATCAACAGCATGGCCGACCCGGGGCCGTCCGCAAACTCGCTGTCGTCGACAAACCCTCACCTTTCGTTCCCCTCCGAGGAGCAAGAACCTCAAGCCCCAAGCAAACCTCCAACCTCTGCTCCTGCTCCAAAACAACTACTCCCAGATCGTCTCTATGTCGGAAATCTGCATCCATCCGTTGATGAGTCCGTGCCTCGATCTTTGGTTTCAAATATGGGGACCTGACCGAGCACAGATTTGCTCTAGTCCAGATGTTTTCAAAGTTTGGGAAGATCTCCCACTTGGATTTCCTGTTTCATAAGACCGGGGCACTAAGAGGCAAGCCCCGAGGCTACGCTTTCGTGCAATATGCAAACAAAGACGTACGTTCTCCACCTTCCTTTTCCACACTATCTCGTGCTAACCCCGGGTACTATCATTTACATTATTATGCTCCTCATGTGCATATGCGTGTTGAGCAGGCGGCCCGGGGTTGGAGTTCTCTGCCTGAAATTCAGGTTGCATGACTAGAGCAGAATGCTGACGGTGTATGTATGTTCAGGACGCACAAAGGGCACTATCCGCTGCGAACGGAAAGCTCGTTCGAGGAAGGAAAATAGTCGTAACCTACGCCCAGCAGGCGCCGTTGGACAATGCACACGGCTCGGTGACAGGGGGTAAAGTACGGAAAGCCATGAACGAAGCTGGTCGTCCTACTACTCTTAGCTTGCTGAAGACGGGGGAAGGTCATGGGGGAAGGTCAGATGGGTACGTGATCGCCATCGCTCGCATCGCCCTATGGATCTAAGGAATTTCGCTCAGCACAAAGAACAAGATCGCACTCATGGAGGCAAAGTTGAAGCAGATGGCTCGAACAACGGCCAATCCGAGTCAAGACCATTATCCCCCATCATCACGCCAGTCACGCCCTCGTCAAAGCCCGTCCCTTGTCCGTCCCACACCTCCCAAACCCTCCCCCGAGTCCCTACTGTGTAAACAGTCAATATTTCCCCGGACCCAGCCAAGCGCATCCAAGCCCAAACCGTGATGGCCATGCACGGTGTTACATCGAGTCACAAACATATTCCAAATAAATTTCCTTTCACCATGGCCACCCTTTGCCATGGTCCATGGCCTAGCCCGCCAATTCCCATCAGATGTGGCTCACTTGTCCACGCCTCCTTTGTTATATAACGCACGACTGTATTGTTAATGTTACTCATCTTCTCCCCCCACCCCGTTGACCATACCCCACAATGAAGAAGACTGCATCAATGAACTCCAAGAAACGCTTGCGTTCTCGTCTCCCAGAAGCTGCTGGTATATACACCCCACACCAGCATCCCCGCAGGATGAACTAACGAGTTTATTGACAGGCACTGCCGACGCAGGACCCGTGGATGCACCGGTCAACGAACCCCAACCAACAGCCTCCCAACCAGAGAAACCTGCTGCCACTCGATCGCGAAAGAAGAAAGCCAATGGGACACGCCAAACGAAACGGAAGGGTGCTGCCGCAGCGAAGCTCGAGCCTGTGCCACCCAATGAAACCGCGCTTGCCACTCCCTCGAACCACGTGGGGGGTGACGGGGGTGAATCGGGTTCCGGCCTGGCAGCCTGCCCACCCACTCCCGCGCCAAAGAAGAAGGCGCCTCGACCGCCGAAGCAGGGCACTCGCGCTTCTGCGAGGCTTAGGGGAAATAACCCGACAGCCGCCCCCGAGCCAACGCCGGTTGAGCCAACTCCGATTGAGCCAACTCCGATTGAACCAACGCCGATCGAGCCAAAGGACAAAGGAGGGAAACGAAAGCGGGGACTGGGAGACAAAGACAAAGACAAAACTGTCGAGCCTCCCGAGAAAAGGCCTAAGAGCCCCGCCAATCAAGCAGAGACACCCGCAGAAGCTGGCGTTACGATCCCCGACGACGGCAAGTCCGATGATCCAGTTTCGAACAAGAGCGCCACCGTCGATCATCTCGAGCAGCCCACTGACGACGCCGCGTCTGAAGAAAGTGAAGGGGAAGCCCCGTACGAGAGTCCCTTCACCCCGGAGGAACGTGAACGGATGCGGAACAGGAGATTCTTTATTCGGGTGGAAAATGGGGTGGCCTTGCTTGGGTTGGGATACGCACATGAACAGTAGGCAGATCGTTGTGATTCGGTCCCACATTTCTAGAACAAGTTCGGATATCCTTTGTACATGACTCTAGTCAACGTCACCTTCTAGAAGACGCTTTACTTGTAATCTCAGACTACCATCCAGACACCTCATGCGCCACAAGCAACTTTCATCGCCGTCTTCACTTTCCTTAATCCTTAACAGTGCTGGGCGTGGTAGTCCAGGTTGCGAAGGCTTAACCACCACAATCTTCAGTTCTCCTATAACATAGCTCATTAGTTTCGATCGTAATGCCGAGGTAAGACGAAAGATATCCGACCTTTGAAAGGCAGTTGGTCCGCAGAGACCACTCGCAGCCTTAGCTGGAGTTTCTGCAAAAGGCGAACTACATCATCTGAGGATCGTTCACACCACCCCCTCGAGTTACAACTCTCCAAACTATTCCATATAGACTCAAAGTCGATGCTTTGGGATGATGTACTCGGGTCCTCGCGCACGAGTGGATCTGGAGGGTCTGCAATGAAGGGCGAATCCAAGGCGATCAGGTCCGCCCTCTCGGCCTACAAACGCTCGCGTCCCATTAATGCAGGATTTTTGCCACTGCAGAACTCACCAGATGGTTGACCTCCGCATTCAAGAACGGGGAGTAATCCAGGTTTCTGACCTCGGTGGGCATCAAAGCTAATTCCCCCGCGGTCATCGTCTTCGCCATCTCCGGGTCAACGTAGTCGGAACTCAACGAATCAACAGATAGCTGGGAGGAACTCCTTGCCGACATAGAACTCCTGCTTCTGTGCTGGGTGGGAGAGCGGGAATGGTGCCTCCTTGCTGGTGGCGGAGCTTCGTAGGCGTCGTATCGTAGCGGGCGTTGTGGGGGAGACTGAGGGGGTGATAATCCTGGCACCAGCGAAGATGCCTCAGATGCCGAGGGGTGTCCCTGAGTCTGAGTGGTTGGTTCACGCATCTGTCCATAGTTAGCCTCGACAGAGAGGGTGAAATCCGGGAGCTGGGGGGGGGGGCAAGTTAGTAGCCCATCCGGGATTGCCACTAGTTCACGAACGGAGGATGATTTCGCAGTAGACACGATCTTCCGCAAGAAATCCTTGTTCTCCACGCAGAACAGGAACTGACCATACCTCTAGAGAACGGACACATTAGCGCGATGTTGACAGTGATGAACAACTACCAAACTCGTCTCAAGAATTTCCCAGCAGTCTCCGCTGCCTTCTTGACTCTCTCGACCACTTCTTCGGGGACTTCCTCGCATTCATCGGAAAGCTTGAGCATAACCAATACGCATGCCTCCTTCACAGACGCTAAACGAACGTGAGCAAAGTTACTACCAACACCAACCCACAGGTTTTCTCACCCGTGTACACGAAAAACCTGGTCGATAGTCCCTGTAATAGACTTACTGGCGAAATGGCCACCGACTTGCTATACTCGCATGCTAACGCGGCAGCGATTAGGAGGAAAGTTGAACCCATGACTACGTTCTCTTCTGTAAGAGTTGTCAGTAGCACGGTGACCCCGCCAAGGGCCGAGAATGAAGCTATGGGTGGCCGATAAGGATGTGTCTCGGATTATTTCAGGAAACGTACCGGTTCTAATGTACGTCAAGGCGTACTCGACCACCTCTTGGATCACCTTCCCACCCGTATCCTCCCCTTCAATGGTCTTCAATGCCCGTATGAGATACTGAGCGTATGATTCACTATCATCCCCGCCGAGCACCTCAGCCACCTGAAGTATCCGGAGGGAGTATTCTGCCTTGACGTCTACGGCCGCTGCCGAGGAGACGGATTCCAACATCCGGGAGAAGTAGGTCACAACGATATCCGGCTCTACCTTGTGCAGGACCTGGAGTGTCTGAGGTAATTGGATCAGAAATGCTTGGATATCAGCTGTTGAGTTATGTTGCGTACCTTTTTTCGGATTAGACCATCGGGGGAATCAAGTTGTTGCATTATTAGCTCCACTTCGAAAGCGTCCAACACCGCGGGGATTTGCGAATCGATACCCGCCCATAGTCGCGGCTCGGCGGTTTCGAGCAAACAAAGCAGAAGATATTTATCATTCGGGGGGCTTGATCCGACCAGGTGCCGCACATAAGTAATGGGAGAAATGGAGGAATTATCGGGCGGTATTGCAGCAGCCGTTATGGCTCTCGTTATTTGTAATAACAACGCTATGCCATGTTTCAGTAGCAGCCGCGATCAAGTGGTGTTCTACACACCCGGATTCGTGCTCTCCTTTTGTGAGGCGAACTTGACGATGCTGTGGTAAAGTCCCAACTGGTCCGCAGGTGGCCTACCAGAGGTTTATAACGAAGCCGGCGAGGAAACAATGGCGCACTTACCCAATTTTGCACAGAACACTGAGTATATGCGTGAGTAGAGATGATTGGGAAGGCTCCGACCGGTTTTTCCAGCATTGCAACAATAAAGCTACTATCCGCCCCCGGGCATCGTCTTTAGTGACGAGAGATACCTACGGACTTCAGCCTGCGTGAGTTCACCGAGAAACCAGAATACCCACTTGGACGAGGTAAGGAATTAGTATAAGGGCGGCGTTTGCGACCCCAGAGTCGAGGTCTCTGAGTCGCTTTTGCACCTTTATAGTCATTGGGTCGATGATACTTTGCTGTATCTTTGACAGAGCCCGAAGCGCAAGAAGGGTCCTTCGACGGACATGGGGTCTTGATTATACAAGGTATGAATAAGGTATATTTTATTGCTGCAGACGGCGTGTACTGACGAATTATGAGAAAGGATATCGTAAAGGCGGGTCTGGACGGCAGGGATAATGTCTTCTAGAGGATACTGGATGATTGTGTCCAGGGCCAAGCAGACTCTTGTGGTGGAAGAGCTTTCCAAGTCCTGGGTAAACATGGTTGTACAAAGTAGTGTGGAGGGTGAAAGGCAACCAAACCTTCCGGAGGGTATTGACCAGTAATAAGTTTGTCGGGTGGTCAGGTGGCATTACCTCAACACAAAACAAGTAACCTACGAGGTGTCAGCCCACACGGCCCATAGGATGGCGTGTGCTTACCGATGCGTTTGTCGGATACACTTTGACCCATCTCAGCCAGGTTTATAGCATTGGGTAGCGCGAAGCCCAAATCTGGGCGGGAAGTTCCAGTAAAGGTCATGGAACAGTACAACAGCATAATCAGGTTTTCTTTGCATTCGCGCTAGACACCTTTCTGGCTGAGAGATCGGAGGGCAATGAGATGGCGCACAAACCATAGACAACGGTCGACCGGCGAACTGTTTTCGGATCGAGGCCACCTGGACCATCAGAATATCGTCGACGGCCTGTAGAGAAGCGGCGTTCTCAACATGTCGCACGAGAGCGTAGTGCGCCCTGCTCAAGGCGCGAGAGGAGAGGAATGGGACATCCATGGTCGGTGGTGGCAGAGGCTGGAAGAGGCACGTGAAGGGTCCCTGGAAGCCTTCCCGTTTTGGACATCAGCGGTGTCGTCTACTTTGACGATTGTTTCTAACGTCGCGTCCAGTCGCGTTCAATCCGGCATCACTCCCGTCCCGACCTTATCTCCCTCGATGTCGACAATAGATTCTCCAAAGAGAACCGCGTCGCCCGTGTGTATTTCCTTGTGCATCCACACATTTTGTGCTTACCACTCCCCGACAGGCCCAGGGTGCTACACCCGTCGATCCTGAAAACGCCTCTGGAAAGCGTGGCGAGCTCGAACCCATCCAAGGCGGAGAGATTGGAAACCTCGCCCCATTTGAAACCCCTACCGGGGGCGAATCTAGTTCTGCCCCGCTCAAAAACGAAGAGGATGTAGACATGGTTGAAGGTGGAGAGGAAGAGGGGGAATCTGGCGAGGAAAACGAAGAAGAAGACGCGGCCCAACTCGAGGCCACGAGGATGCGCCTCGAAGACCAAGCTCGAAAGTACTTGGCCCAACAAACGCACCAGGTTATCATCCCGTCCTACTCCGCCTGGTTTGACATGTCCAAGGTCCACGAAGTCGAACGACGAGCCCTCCCTGAGTTTTTTAACTCTCGCAACAGGTCAAAGACACCATCCATCTACAAGGAATACCGCGACTTCATGATTAATGCCTATCGTCTTCGGCCCACGGAGTACCTCACGGTCACCGCCTGTAGAAGGAACCTGGCTGGGGACGTTTGCGCAATCATGCGAGTTCATGCGTTCTTAGAGCAGTGGGGATTAATCAATTACCAGGTTCGTCTTAAGCTTCCTCTGGCGTAGTATTACGTGAGGCTAATCCATAGAACGCTAGATTGATCCAGAGCAACGGCCTGCAACCCTCGCTCCACCATTCACGGGTCATTTCCGTGTCATTCTCGACACCCCACGCGGTTTACAATCCCTGCACCCTGGTACGCGTCCGGGGCACCCCCGAGCCCAGATACAGGCACAAGGTCAGAACGGTCAGGTCAAACCCGGTTCTGGTAGTAATGCGGCTGCATCCCTCGAGTTGCGATCCAACATCTATCAAACAACTCCCAAATCCGCTCGACAGATTTCTTCGGATGACGTTAAGACCTTGGCAGAAACCTCTGTGAATGGAGCGACTCAGCCAACATCCCACTCGTGTAACACTTGCGGCGTCGACTGTACCTCCGTTCGCTACTACTCCCTCAAGGTCAAGAACTTCTCGCTCTGTCCACCGTGTTACCTCGATGGCCGCTTCCCCACAACCATGTTCAGTGGTGACTTTGTGAAACTGTCCTCTTCCACCAATGGAGTCCACCACGTCGGAGACGACGACTGGACAGATCAAGAGACACTGCTGCTCTTGGAGGCCGTTGAAATGTACGACGACGATTGGAACGCCATCGAGGAGCATGTCGGCTCACGCACCGCTCAGCAATGTATCCGCAAATTCCTGGAGTTACCTATCGAGGACCCATACCTCCAGACAGAAGGTTCCATGGGCTCACTGCGGTTCGGTCGGGTGCCGTTCGAGCAAGCTGATAATCCAGTTATGAGCGTCGTCGCCTGGTTGGCCGGTGTCATGGGGCCTGGGATTGCGAGCCAAGCTGCGAAGACGGCCCTGCACGACCTAACAAATGGGAAACCGGAAGAGGGCGAACGGAAGTCAGCCGATGCTACGAAGGAGGGCGAGACTACCCGAACTTCACCTAATAGGGACGAGACCCCCGCGAACGATGGTGGAGATGGTATGAACGTCGACGGTCTTGAGCAGAAGTCCGACCCCCAAATCCCACATTCGAAAGTTGTTCGCGCAGCGCACCTTGCTCTCGGCGCGTCAGCGAAAGCGGCGGACACCCTTGCAGACGCAGAGGACGCCCATATCAAATCGACGTTAGCCAACCTCATCAAACTCACCCTCACGAAGCTGGAGATCAAGATGGCACAGTTCGAGGAGCTGGAGGAGCTATTGGAGGATGAGAGGAAGGGGTTGGAGAGCGCACGGGTGGCTTTGTTGAACGAGCGACTGACGGTTAAGCAGTCGTTAGAAACGGTCCGGGCAGAGCTGCAGAATAATGGGGTCGACACTGGCGCCGTCCCCAACATGGGATATACGGGGCAGGGCACGAGAGTAAGTGGCGTCCAGGATGGCACTTCTTTAGAGGGCCAAGGTGGTCCAATTCCTGGTGGTTCGATGATCCCTCTTACTTGAATCGATTTGTACATCGTAGATAGCGTGTTCTGTCTTTCTTGCTTTCGAAACCGTTCAAAAGGCCAAAAACAAATCATATTAGAGAGCGCATTACAGAAACACGAAGGCGAACTACAGATGATGCAAAAGGTAGAGAGATCATCGGTCGACAGCTTCGTAAGGGTGGCGCACCAGCTCGTCATAAAGGTCACTTGGGAGGTCTCGCACAAGGGTCACGGCGATACCTATCACGGGTAGTGCCTCCAGCGGCGGGAAAGTACGCAGTAAACGCATCGGGCTGAAGACGCGGTGAGCTGTTGTGCCCGGACGGAACTTCCCAAGTATTCACCTTGAGGAGCTCATGACTTCTTCCCTGATCAAGAGCAACTGGGCGATGACACATAACACGTTCAAGTGAACGCCAAAAGCCAAAAGGAAGTCCCATAATTTGAGAACCTGATCAAGTGGGGGCGTGCACGCACAGAGTGTTAATACAGCTGCAACACTGGTGTTAGTGTGGCCCTTGTCAAGTGCATGTCGTAGGACTGACAAGGGAAGGCGTAAAGTTCTGCTGAGAGGTTTTTTGACCGGAGGTATTGGAAAAGTTCTGGGTCCACAATCTTTAGACACCTATCTAGCAGCTTCAAACCGCGATGGACGCCCTCGAGTGTTGGTTGTACATATAGGGGGCAGGATTCTTCAATGAATTTCGCGAAGCAGAAGAAAGCCTCAACCTCAGACGGCATGGTATAGAGGAAGGGGGCGGCCAAAACATTCATTCCCTGTACATATGTGAACCCGAGCCGTTGGGAGTCTTCGCGGTCTATAACTGATGGTCGGCCTCTTAACATCGAGGCAACATAAGGTGGCGCACCATGATTCCTCCAGACAAAAGCATCAAGAAGTCGTACGAGCATGTCTTCGCGTACACGTTCCTTGAAACCTCGGTCTGTGGCAAGCGTCCTAGACAATGTATCCTGAGTCCGGTTTCGAACCCTCCTGCTTAGGACGCTACCTGAAGGTATCATTCCTAATCTTCTCCCTAACCTCACAGGGTCCCCTGGAGACATATTCCAGAAAGGTGTTCGCCGGCAACTCTGTCACACCCAAGAGTATCTTCCATATCCTGGGCCGGAGGGTGGGATCCTACACGCGTGGTATGTGATGAGCACTTCGTAGAACACGAGACCAAGCGGACCGTTGCAGAGGGGATTCCGTCGACCAAGATCAATCGTCGGAGTTTCTTTACGGCTTCGGTGAGGTCCGCCGCAGACCGCACCCTCGACGAAGACCTCGGCAGAGCCAGGATCTTGTTAAAGGACTTTGCGGTATCAGAAGTCGAAGGCTTCGAGGACATTCCTTGGGAGTCACGTGCGACACTGCATTTCTTCCGACGCGACTACTGTACGTTCCATGCGCTATTTTCTCCGTTCGCCAAACGGTTCGCTAAATATCGTGTACTTCAGGGTATACGAGACTCCTGGACGGGGAAACGAGGAACTTATGGCAGCGTGGATTACACCCGTGTCCGTCCTTCGAGTACCCGCCCGGCTGGAACTCTGGAATTGGGCAACTAGATCAGTCCCCCTCTCATTCACAAGGAATTCCACCATATCCACTCCTTACACCGAGACTGCCCCCATGATTGCGCTCCGGGAACACCCCGTTCCGGGAACTCTGTTAGACTCTTCAATATTCGAGGTTTCTGAAGAGGACGAGTACCAGTCCGTCGCCAAATCGCTTAAAAACTCCGTTACCACCGTCGCCACCAACTCGAGCGGATTTTCCTCTTTCTCCCTACTCCAACTAGTTCTTCAACGTGATTATGCCAGTGCCAGTCATGTGCGAACAGAAATGATCCAACACCACCTGCCGATCACCCCCGACCACGCATTTATTTGGCCCGCGATCCAAGCAGTGAGCTCCTCTGCAGATCCGGCAATGAGGCTGAAAGAGTTTTCCGAGTGGTTCTCCCTCATTCCGGTGGCAGATCAACGGACGGAGCCACGGCCAATGTTCGATCGTCTGGTACACTTACTCAGCAATAACCCGCAAGTTGATGTCGACCTCATCGCGACCTTCGTTCGTATGTGCGTCTCGAAGGGTTACATGCTCGGGATTCCAAACCAGATGATTCCTCTTGTCGTTCGATTCGCTCCCCCCTCCGTCAGCTTCCAATTCCTTGAGGATCTCTGCTCCTCGGTCGCCGAAAAGTTCACTCTTGACAAGAAGATGAAACGGAAAATCCGATTCTGGTGCAAGACCGCTATGTCAGAATACCTCAGCATCGGTCTCGTCGACCAAGCGACAAAAGTCTTCCAAATGGGTTTGCAATATGGGGCCAGCCTTCCTCATGTTCCCTCTCGCTGGTTGGGGAAGGCGGTCATCAAGGACCCCGATCATTTCGGGCTATCTGAAGAGACCATCTTGGCGTTCAAACCTCCGAAAACGCGCCTCCCACGCTACAGGGGCCCCTCACGCCGCCCCGGCCTCATATCAGACATCCCCTCAGCCCTTAGTCCCCCGGATTCCGACACAGACCCATCCGATCCAAAGGCACTCCTGTCAAAAGTGTTGGAGAATACCCGTTCTGTGAAGCCACCAGATCCACTCGACATTGCGCGTTTTCTGGAGACCTTCGACTCGCAGCCAGCCATCGTCCAATTCTTGTCCGCCCACAACCAACGCAAACCCGTCCGATATCGCGGGCAGTGGGTTTTGGGCGAAATGCTGTATTACGCCAGGCGCAAGGAGTGGAAGGAACTGATCGGGGCTTTCGACGCGTACTTCTTCCGGGCTGGGGTTCCGAAGAAAATCGACGAGTACAAATTACGGGGGAGGGTAACTGCCCTTAACGTGCAACAACGATTGTTCCCATCGCCCTATCATACTAGCCTGGTCTGGACGGCGTTTGTGGAAATCCTGCAGGAGGGTAGTCCTATATCAATGTTACGCAAGGAGCTGGTCGAACAGGCGGCGGCGGCCAAAACCAGAAAATATGCGCAAGCAGGACCATTGCGGGTTTTTTCATTTACCAGAATGTTCGACGCGGGCCATTTCGCCCCGTTCCTAGTAGCGTCATATCGGAAGCGGAGATATAAGCTCCTAGTGGAAATATTCGGTGAAATGCATCGTCTTGGAATCAAGCCGGGCGTGGGTCAGCTTTCGTTGCTGGCTGGTGCTTATGCCGGGATGTCCGAGCGTCGTGAAGCCATCCGTATTCTGGACAGGATAGAAGGCACTCTGAAGGAGGGAGGTGCAAACCGGTTATCGCGGCCTCACCCCAGAGATGTGTTCCTCTATACGCCCGCTCTGAGGAGGTTCATAAGGGGGAAGGATATTCCTGGAGCTTCTCTGGTGGGGCAGCGGATACTGGCCCATGGTTATGTGAGAGGTACTAGTCCGTATGTTGACCGGATGCTGGCGAAACTTGAGTTGCCCCCCGCGGTTGCCAGTTGATTGTTACTGGTGGGTGTGAAAAAATTGCCCTAGAAAAGCTTGGCTAATTTTTACTCTTTTTTAGATCGCGGACCGGTGTCAGTCCACCACTTGTCCGACCCAGGAGGTGTATTGAGAGGAGTTGGTTTACGTATGCCGTTGCTACCGCACGGCCAATAGTGGGGATGGACAGCCTCACTAAAGAAAGTGTCGGTGTTGTTTGTCTCGAGGGCTCTCGCGACCGCGACTCATAGGATATTCAGGTCGTTACTGTGTGCATTTAAATTGGTCGGGATGGATAATGTTACTGTGAGAGAATCTACGGTGGAAAATGGGAACGTGCACGTCCACGGTTGAGTCACAATATACAAATAATGTACAAAAGTGCCCAGGGCAGATTAGAGATCGTGCGCAGCCTGCTATAGCGGCAGAATAGGCAAATCAAGACGATAAAGTAGAATATGCGTTGCCCGGTCTCCGAGGGTAGTGAGCTGGGCATCCTCTGTGATGGGACCTAAAGATGGTTGCCCGGAGTTCACCATCCCATCATAGGCCCACCGTCTTCCAGAAGCGTCCATAAAATGAACTGAAAAGTGTCCCATGCCTGCGTATACAATACCAGCCAGAGTGTAACCGGTATTTGACCCGGATTCTTGCTCCAGAGTTAGTGCCGTTGACATCGTAAACAGCCGATCACCTCCAGGGGGAATGTCGATTCAAATCCATGGGAGCGGGACAACCGGCAACGACGAGTGATAGTAGGGTAGTATGTCGCACGATTGGCACTGGGGTGGTTTAGCTCAGATCTTGCGGAAATAACTCGAGAGCCATAGCTGGAAGGTTGGCTTTTCAGTGAAACCGTGCTCGGCTGGAGACACGTTATGCATAAGCAAGATGAAGGTGACACCGTGCTCCTTGGTCTGAGGTTGATGTGATTCATCGTAGCAAGTGAACTTGAGGGAAACCAGGGGACGGTCTCCCTCAAAACGACACATGTGAACGAAGATGTCGGAGGCAGCGATCTGGTTCTGGCCAAAGCGGGGGAAGCTAATGGGGTCGATTGCGCTGAGGTGGTTGCGAACCCGGTCCCGGTATGTATGAAAAGGGAAGGCAGCCACCTATGTAGTAGAGGTATCCGTGTTGTCGTCAATATGTTGTCGAAGAAACAACAAAGCATCTCATTAAAATCTGAGGAGTCCCGCCATCCCTGTCTCCATGATGAATTGGCGTAACGATAGGTGGAGAAGGTCACCATAAACACAGAGTCATAAGCACATGAATAATTAGGCCCGTCCCAAACGCAGCCATAACCGATGCCTTGATGTGTTGGAGGTCCTTGACCTTAGCCTTCAATCGAAGGATCTCGGCCTGCTCGTCCTCGGTGGTCACGGTCGTCTGCGGGCTGTGCGCGGGGCGCGTATGCGTGCGATTTGCCTCTTCTGTGTAGGCGAACAGGAACTGGGTAATCGGGGCGTTTGGTTTAGCGGTGCCAGACGAGAGGAGAGAGGAGGGTTTGGCTCACTCGGTCTCCCGACCAATTTCCAGTCGCCCTTCGGTCACCGTACGTGATCATTAGCGATCACACAACCTCGCTAGGAAATATCGTATCTCCTCCTTCAATAACAAAACCCTGTGGACTTGGGCATATGTTTCGACGTGTGAATGTACAGGAGCCCCCCCATTCTCTCCAGAGTGGGGAAATGTCGTGCGCTGATTCTTTTTGGTGGGGGGTCGCCCATCCCCATGCCAATAGTAGACACCGGAAC
>Ga0307515_10001967_pt1 | contig 45503 bp, 31 predicted proteins | sample 17_EM_MG_FD_194513 | JGI IMG/M metagenome (GOLD analysis project Ga0307515, IMG submission 194513) | Populus trichocarpa ectomycorrhiza microbial communities from riparian zone in the Pacific Northwest, United States - 17_EM | ecosystem: Host-associated > Plants > Roots > Unclassified | place... | reverse complement strand
TATTAGCAGTAGGAACCTAATATACATTTATGAAGCAGACCAATCTCAACACACGAGACGCGAAAATAATTGTTTGGTTTGGCCAAACAAATACCGGAAATCTTGGGGGAGAGCAAGGGAGGTTCGTTCCTCTGATCCCGTTGACGACGTCACAGTTACAAGGCGATGAGCCTGAGGGAACTCACAGTGGAGATACGAACCAGGCTCCAAACGAAATTTATCTGGAGGAGGTGCTTCCAGAAAGAGGCCCTATGACAGGAGGAATACATGTTGCTATTTTTGGCGAGAACTTTCCTTCTACTCCACTTTACGTATTGTTTGGGGAAAACTGGGTTCGTGCCGTAAGTCAAACTTGATACTTCCCTCATCGTAAATTGATCCCAAAACCTATGACAGAAGCGGCGCGACGCCCGTACTCTTCGGTGCCGTCTCCCTCCTTCTGCTAAGCTAAGGCCGGCGTTGTGAAAGTGACCCTCTCACAAACCCCCTCCGAGAATGCACCTGAAGTTGGGTGGAGTAATGCCACTTTTGAGTATGAAGACACTCGAATCGAAGCGTGAGTCCACCTTTAGGAATTCCACAAGGTTAATGTCATGACTGACACCTGACAGTCAGCTCTCAATGCTCAAATCCATATATCAGAAGGCAGATGAAACAACGGTGCAAAACACTTTTGCGTCGGTTCAACAGTCGCTTGCTACAATGAATACCCAAACCAACCCGAGTCTGAACACAAGGGTCGATCACTCCGATAACCACGAAGGAGCGGAGACATCTCCGGGGCCAGAGGAGGTCAATTTGGAAGAAATCTCCATCCATTTCCTTCGAGTATACTCTATTCACCCCAACTGGAAGCAAGTAGTCTCCTCGTGCAATGACCACGGTCAGACGATGGCACACATTTCCATCACTTTGGGTTATCTCCGACTTCTTCGGTACTTATCCACATGGGGGATCAACCTCAACGTTGCGGATAATATGGGATTAACCGCTCTACACTACTCCTACCTTTTTAAACAGGAGGAGTGTGCCAAGTTCCTCATCCATTCAGGTGTCGACCAATTCATTCTCGATGACCTTGGTCGTTCCCCTTCCGACCTAGACCCATCCTTGGGGGTCAGATTACGTTCAAATACGGACATCGATAGTGATAATTACGCCGAGGGCGCCTCACCTATCGAATACGACAATGAAATGCCGGATGAGACGGAGAAGCTCTATGCAAAGCACTTCTTGGTTCGGCAGTGGATGCGACAGGGTGAAGATGAGAGAAGGGGTGAGGTACCCCCATCCAGGTGCCAAAGTCCAGAGACTTTGGGTCCCCCCAGATCGGCTGGTAGTCCTCCAGCCTTGGACTCGGCAGATGAGAGGGATTGTGATGCAACCTATGACCGTTCTTCCTCTTTGATTGTCCGTATTCCAAAAGAGAACTCCACACCCACCGTACCGGAAGAAATGAGCTGGGAATCGTCAGTAGAAGTAGCAGTTTCACCCCGTAATACCCCTCCACCCTCTCCCCTCTCCGAGATCTCCGCGGGGACGCCAGGAGCTAACCGACCGTCCGACACCGGCCAGAACCAATTCTCTCACCCGGCTCCATTGGGCAGTACACTCAACACACCTGACGTACAACACCCTGAAATTTATCATGGAACGCGCACCCTTCGCCGTTCCGCGGATCGCCCGCTGGTTCAACGCAGCAAGTACTCCACACACACAAACCCAACGCCCCAAGGACCTGGCACTGCACTCTATACGAGGGACCAACTTGCAGTTCAAAGAGAACTTTTCGAGGCGATCGACATTCGGTTCCTCCCCATGTTGCAGGCAATATTCAATTCGGAGGAATGGATATGTCAAAATCAACCAATCCCACGGAAATTGATCAAGGCACTCTACTTAAGAGACTCTTTGACAGACGGAATCACCTGCGTATTCTGTCCCGATGTCACATTCAATCAACACGGACGCATCATTGAACACCTTCAGCAACACCTTGGTTTACGCCCGTTCTATTGCACAGAACCCAATTGGTATGGTCTTGGTCCTAGGACATCGCAGGTCACTATAGCTGAAATCCTTCTAGTGCGAGAACATTCTTGCGTAAACACGACCTCAAAAGTCACTCCCGCGTTCATGCTACTCCCAGCCGTGTGCCATGTCCCAACAACTGGTAAGTCAGACAACCGTATTCTTCGACTCCTTCGTTGATGCCATACAGTGGCACATACTTCCCCGAAAATAAGCCCGAAAACATCAATCGTCATCTTCGCGAAAATTGTAGCACTCAGTACTCAAAGTAAACCTCTATGACTGCTCCGGGACGTGGGACCCTGCTAAGGAAGCGGCCCGTTTCGTACCAAGTCTCACCTGGCTCTGAGACAGAGGCTGCTGGTGACGAAGACGAGGAGTACTGACCTGCTTCACACCGGCATGCTGGTACTGGGTACTGGGGGGAGTAGATCAAGTAGGTAACGACTCGGTGTGAGCCAGTGGGAGGAAGTGTCATTGAAGGCGAGGGGTTGCGGCGGTGGAGTGTTGCGTGTTAGAAAGAAGACTCAGTCGGCACAACAAGCACGGTGTCATTTGAAGCATAATGAGGCCCCGAGGTTGTTCCATTTGATGCCCAGTTGCTTGATGTGAGAAATCATCTCAATTCCGGGCTTGCCTTTCTTTTCTCTTCCTACAGGGAGGCTGGCAAGGGCATTCGACCATATTTCGGTCACTTCCAGCACCGTCCCTACTATTACGGGGAGGTACGCGAGTCTGCCTCAAGATTCAGAGTCTGTATTGTCCTTACAATCTTTTGGTAAGCTTTCTCACTTTTGATTATTAAGCAGTGCCTTGTCCAGTGGTCACCCGCAGAAGGATTAAGGATAACCAAGCTAAGGTGAAGAAGAAGAGTCCCTCCTGTGCCACCTGGTACGTCCCATTAGACCACCTGACTCAGTTCCATTGTGACGCAACCTGTAGCGAAGAAGTGCTTACAAATTCTGCAATAAGAAGCGACTTGTTAATTTGAGAACATTCCGAATAAACTATCCACGATTTATATGTCTCTATTCGGCGGTGCGAACTTTGGACGCCCGTCTGAGAGTTGAGGCCGGATGTCAACACCCCCGAATATCGAGCACCCAAGGGACTGCATGGTGTACTCTATGATAGCCAGCTCCTTCTTTTGCGAGTGATTCAACCCATGCCTGTGAAACGAATCTATCGGCGTGCTTCATCCAGATCTGTTTAGGTTGCTCTTCTGCTTTTTATGGCAACGACCGCGTTTTGGGGTTCCCATTGATGGAGCTGATCTGCACCACCTCGAGTTCGACTGACCCCTGTGTTTGAATTGGCTACCCGACTTGTAAACACAACCCGACTCTCAGACTCAAATGAAGGCTCCTCGGGAACATCCGGAGTACATCAGCCTACCTCGCTAGTATCAAATGAAGGCCCCTTGAGGACATTTGGGGTTTCTGATACGCCCTCAGCTCTACCTTCAGGACAGGGATCAAGCGCTCCGAATTTGCTCATGCCGTTGAGGACACCACAATTACAAGTCGATGAGCCTGAGGCCCCTCATAGTGGAGGTACGAACCAGGCTTCAAACGAAATTTATCTGGAGGAAGTGTTTCCAGAAAAAGGTTCTATGACAGGAGGGGTACCTATTGCTATATTTGGCGAGAACTTTCCTTCTACGCCATTTTACGTAGTGTTTGGGGAAATTTGGGTTCGTGCTGTGAGTCAAACTTGATACTTTCCTCATCATAAATTGATCCCAAAACCTATGAAAGAAGCGGCGCGACGCTCGTAGTCCGCGATGCCGTCTCTCTCCTTCTGCTAATGCGGGTGTTGTGAGAGTGACCCTCTCACAAACCCCCTCCGGGAATGCACATGAAGTTGGGTGGAGTAATGCCACTTTCGAGTACGAAGACACTCGAATCGAAGCGTGAGTCTGTCTTTAGGAATTCCTACAAGGTCGTGACTGACACCTGACAGTCAGCTCTCAATGCTCAAATCCATATATCAGAAGGTAGATGAAACGACGGTGCAAAACACTTTTGCGTCGGTTCAGCAGTCGCTTGCTACAATTAATACCCACACCAACCCGAGTATGAACACAAGGGTCGATCGCTCCGACAACCACGAAGGAGCGGAGACATCTCCGAGGTCGGAGGAGGTCAATTTGGAAGAAATCTCCATTAATTTCCTTCGAGCATACTCTATTCACCCCAACTGGAAGCAAATAATCTCCTCCTGCGATGAATACGGTCAGACAATGGCACACATTTCCATCACTTTGGGTTATCTCCGACTTCTTCGTCACTTATCCACATGGGGAATCGACCTCAACGCTGTGGATAATATGGGATTAACGGCTCTACACTACGCCTACCTTTTTAAACAGGAGGAGTGCGCCAAGTTCCTCATCCATTCAGGTGCCGACCAATTCATTCTCGATGACCCCGAGCGTTCCCCTTCCGACCTAGACCCACCCTTGGGGGTCAGATTACGTTCAAATACGGACATCGATAGTGATAATTACGCCGAGGGCGCCTCACTTATCGAATACGACAATGAAATGCCCAACGAGACGGGGAAACTCTATGCAAAACATTTCTTGGTTCAGCAGTGGATGCGACAGGGTGAAGATGAGAGAAGGGGTGAGGTACCTCCATCCAGGTGCCAAAGTCCAGAAACCTTGGGTCCACCCAGATCGGCTGGTAGTCCCGCAGCCTTGGACTCAGCAGATGAGCGGGATTTGGGTGTGGCGTATGACCGTTCTTCCTCTTTAGGTGTTCGCATCCCAGAGGACAACTCCACACTCATCGTGACGGAAGAAATGAACTCAGGACCGTCGATAGAAATAACGTTTCACCGCATAATACCCTCCCACCCTCTCCTATCTCCGAGTTCTCCGCTCAGACGCAAGACGCCAACCGACCTTCCGAAATTGGCCAGAAACCATTATCTCACCCGGCTCCATCACTCGATTTCGAGCACCCTCAAATTTATCACAGAACGCGGACTCCCCACTATTTCGAGCATTGCCGGCCGCCAGACGTCTCGACAGCTGGGCATGCGCCTCTACCACAAGACACATCAGAGGACGTCGAAGAACAGAACGGCTCTAAACCTGCAGGAGTGGCAGTGGCAGGTGAGGTGCAGTCTGTGAGTTTCAACCCCGAACCCATAGCCGAAGGGAGTCGCATGAGAAGCAGAGCACGTGATAGTCACCACAACCGGATTTCAATCGATGAGGGAACTGGTACCGTCTCTCTAGCAGCTTCAGATCAAGGTCAGTATTGTATCATTACAGAAGGGGGCTTCTGACATTGTCTCCTGGTTTCCATCTCTCATATATATATCTATCTAAACTGACACGCTCCAGATGATTACCTACCGATGAGCGGGGGCCCCGTAGGCGTCAGGCTTTCTATGATTGGACACCAAATCAGAACCGTGGATTTCCTGGTGGATTTCCTTGTCTGGATTTCAAATTCCTCCGTTTCCAGCTGCCAGAACCGATCATCGGTCGCTCAACAGACTATCCTGCGAACGTGAACGAGTTTGGGATCAGCGGCCAATCCGTCTATACCGCCTTATTTCACCATATGGACATGGAAAAATTCTCCCGCAAGTTATGTAGTCACACAGTTGTTGACGACCTCGAAGACGCCATCACTCACCAGCGCGTTGATCACTTTGGTCACTACCCATATCCGTGCTCGGCCACCAACTCCCAATAGTACGCGTGTTTTGCTCCTTCCTTATGAGTACGACTAACGAACACATTTCGATTCAGTGGGGCGCGATTCGGAAGCCAAGCCCTGCTGGAAGAACACCAGCTCGCTACTGGGCATTAGTTTCAGAGAAGAGAGGGTTTCATAGCTATAGTATTTTTTGATAACTAGACGGGAGTACTGCTACAGCTCACGGCTCATTTTTGCTACGGTCTTGAGCTGAGCTGAGCCGTAGAGTAGAGTTGTGTTGTGCTTCTTAGTTGCCTGATGGATTAATACTTGTGATTGTCTCCTGTTAGCTACTGCCCCGTCGGATCCCCAACTCGTAGCATGTGATGAAGTTGTAAAATAACTAGCATTTACAATCCGCTGTAAGAATTGAATCGTGCGAATTAGACCACTGTTTCCTCTTAAGATGTCCAGCAATCGTCCCACGACAAAGAATTCACGCGTTGTGTGAATGAATAGAGAGCAAAGTGTATTCTTCAGAACCACGGGTAACAGACTTGAGAACAACCTTTGCTTCAAATTGCCGGCCAGCGACATGTCTCAACGATACTTCGTATCAAAGGCTTTGCGCGCGCGCCGTCGTTCACCGATCACATGGACTTGAGCCTACATATCGATCACATTTGGACGGATATACAAATACAACCGTATTGTTCATATTTAAACAAATCGTAAGTAAAGCCCTAAAAGCCAGCTTCACCAGTCCATGTACGATATCCCGGTCCCACCGGGCAATCACATCCGTTAACCCTCACAACACCTACCGGCCCGCCTCCTAGCATATTCAAAAAGGGGCCTATCAGCTCGCCACCGAAAACCAATCACGCCATATCTCCGTCCCCATCCTCATCCTCCGCCTCGCCATCCAGATCAACCGTATCGCGATCACCACCACCACTATCGACGGTCTCCGTCTCACCCTCCATGCCGTGCGTGGCCATGCCCTGCTGGTTCTTCCGTCCCCGCTTGCTCGGCCCTCGCCCTAGTCCCAGCCCTGATCCGACTGCGTGGACGTGGAAACAGTGGTGAGAATCCCGGGTGGGATGAGCGTATCGACCCCTACCGCCTTTTGCGCTTTGATGACTGGGCAGTAGTTCGATCGGTGCCGCTGGAGGTTGTACTCACGCCCCTTGCCTTGGATATTCGCACCACTGCAGGGGAGGAAGGAAATATCAGCGCTTGGTATAAATACGTGAATCAAAACAGAGAGTGGTTGCCTGGGGGATATTACGGAAGGGAGAATGGGCAAGTCCTGGCAGGACGTGTGAGAAGCCCAACCAGAGATATATGCAAATCCTACTACTCTCCTCCGGGAAGCATTCGAAGCGTTTTAGCTGTGCTGTAAATCGAGAAGACATCCCGGTTCCCCGGCACCGACATTAACCCCGCCGCTCAGCAAAACGGGGTACCTTGAGAACACCGCCTCTGGTAGAGGGGCTAATATGCCACCAGGTCTCCTAGAAATATTCGTACCAAGCATCACAAGTAAGAGATCGGCACCGGCATTATGCCTATTACGATCATGCTTGCGTAGAAATGTGGCACCGCTAGAAGATTGAGTGAGGACCCGTCAGACGAGCTATAGCGCCTGACTGGGAACGATCGAAGGAATGACGTACCATCCAATGCGACCATCGGCCTGAATAGGTTCACAGGCGTATGGTGGTTACCAATGTGCACTCTGGCGCGTTCCTTAGCGCGGTCGGTACGCACGCTCATCTTGCCGCATCAGGGGAAACGGCATCGAGACTGCATGCGCGCGAAGGCCAACGGTTTCTGTGAGGGGCGTGAGATACTGAGCAGGGACAGCTTTGTTCTGAGAGAGGGTGTCCGTCAGTACTCCTCGAAGAACGGAAATGGGGTTGGGTAGGATGGGATAGGCGCATAGGCATGGAGAGTCAACTGGGAACAGGACACGGACCTGCCTGTTTACAGCGGCGAGTGCAGTATGCTTTAGTGCTTGGTCCTCACCACAGTCGGCTAGAGCTTGGGTAACGGTCCTCCTCGCTATGAGTACTCACCTCGTCCCCACCATAACCCACCCTCTGAACCTCAAGCACCCACGTCCTTCACCCCGGCCATGACTATGGTAGTAACCTACATCCTCAATCGAGTTGGCGGGGGTATTCTCGTATTCATAATACGGTGTTTTATCGTCAAAAAGGGCGAGACCGGGGAACTTTCACTTACCGGGCTACCCCCTCTACGTCTTCTAGAGAAGCTGGTGCAAGGTGTGCTGTTCATTGAGCAGGGTAGTAGTTATATGAGGCATGGTTGCGACTGTGGGTGGTCACGTGCACGCATAGGGGGTTTCAAGACAACTAGCGGCGCCAGATACTTAGATGGATCACCTGAATGGAAGGATAGTAAAGAAGAACATGAAGCAAGTCGGAGCGACTACCACCCCATCGTTCCATTGCGATGGGGCTCCTAACGGCCGTCACTAAGTGAGCTGTCTGGGGGGTTAGCGCTCGGATGTGGGCCCAAGCGGCTCGCCTGCACCTACTTACAAAGCGTCAGTTCATATCGGTCTCGCCATTCTCCTTCACGAACCTCTCCTTCCTTGAACACGTATAAAGTAGCTGCGAAGGTGTTAGGCAGGGCGGGGTTTGTATGGAAGAACATACGGCGGTGCCTATATTCCGAGTTGAATTTGACAGTGCCGATGTCACCTTCTCATTCCCTGCTTTGGTGAGATTCGGGCGAACGTAGCACTGAAAGGGCATTATTGCAGTTGTTGAGTAGTTTGTACAAGGGAGATTCACTCTTCTGATGGTGTGGTGAACGCAAGTGACGCCATGTCTTGGCCTCTAGCCCTGCCTCTAGAAGGCGTTTGAGGGGAGAAGGTCGACTGTGTGGAAGATGAGGGATTACGTAAATCCACTTGCCTTATTACATTCGACCGCCACCGCCCCTTCAAGCGAAGTGTCCCGTCTACAAGGAAAGCGTCTGGTTCAAGTAGATGTAAGGAAGAGACGTCTAGATGGATTTAACAGCCCTCTTATTCTGTCATTTACCCGTATGGGTACCAGGGCTCGTTAATATACGAATGTTGGGATGAGGGTCACAAACGACTTGACCCGGAGGATAGGCCGGATGGGAGATAAGCCGGATGGGAGATAAGCCGGGTGTATGCGAGTTTTTAGACGTGCTGGGGTGGAGCGTGTAGAGGGGTATGTAGGCGGGGAGAAATGATCATCAAACGACGTACTTATATGGCACAACAACGTACGCGCAATTCCAATCGTCGTTAATTGTGAATGTTGATCCGTGAACTTGACGACCTTGTTTGTCTCTACTACAACACCAGGAAACGACATTGTAACTGGTCTTGAATTCTGTTGTCCTATGACGCGCGTGCACCGTTAAAATCAGAACACACTCATAGCCGGTGGTGTCCCGCACGATCAAAGGAAATAGAACATGTCCAAGTTCACCCGTACTGAGCGGTGCTTTCGCTGTACCCAACTGGTCCATGAATAGTATGTACCGCTGTTGCCTGATTGGTCACATCTTTCGGGTGTTAGGAACGGCGCTTGCTGAAAGTAGCCGAGGCCCAGCCGTTCTGCGGTTAACTGGACAGGTCCTTATGGATTGAACAGTGAATCGAGACATGCTGCCCGCGCAAGGGGCGCTTGGTCAGAGGAGCTAGGAGAGACGGTACACTGAGAAGATCGACTAGGGCGCAAGAAACACGCACAGATCGTCGCGCGGCGAAGACTAATATACTCCAACACTTGACTCCTTGATGGCTTCAAAAGGCCTGATACGACCCCTGGCTTGCTCGGTACTGCATTCCTCCACCCCAATGTACCAACACCTTCCCCCCCCCCCAAGGGCTCTACCAAGCCGGCGACGACGCGCTGGAGGATTCTCTCGTTTCACCCCTCACTGGCGATGGGACGCAGAATGGCCAGAATGCAGCAACGACCCCACCACCTACCCCGGCAGAACCACAACTAAATGGGTTGCCAACCTGGGTCTGTCACTCCGATCTCGATCCGACCATTGCTGACCGCCCCGCTGGCTGCTGGCTGGTATTTCCAATTCCAGGATGTGGAGACGGCTCAAAGCCCATCAGGGGAAACATTGTACTCCTTCGAGTCAAGCTCACCTGTCTTTGACGCTGCACAATTGCCAGCTGTCCCGAGCGAGGTATGATTTCGTTATCTGTCAGAATCAACCCCGTGGACTCTGCTCTTGGTTCAATATGAAATAGTAGACATTGCAGTGTCTTCACAGTCCGAAGAAAACAGCCTGGAACCCCCGCAACTGTATTTTTGACCCAAAATGCTGACCACGACTTTCAGATCCAAAACATGAACGATGTAACGATGCTGCCTGGTTCTCCCGCCCGATCTACCACCATTCTGCCCCAAACGGCGGACTTGACTATGGGCAATATGCCAACGGTGCGTTTACTCTCCTTCACTCCCTCATCCCAAAATGCGTCAATACACCCTTCGCTTGTTTGTTGGCCGCATTCGATCTCAACCTCTGTCTTCCGATAGATTGCTACCGAATTACGCTATTCACCTCCACATGACCCTCATCTACCTGACGACACAGAAACCCATCAAACTAAGGAAGTCATAAAATCTCCTGAAACGGAGATCGCATGTCGAGACCAATGGGAATTGGAACGCCGGGAACACCTGCGTAAAGTGGAATTGGAGGTTATTCGCCCCGAGCTCGATCAGCTGCATGCCAAAAAATGCGAAATACAACGCGAACTGGCGTGCCGGTGGACAGAATATACCGCCCATATGCCAGCCGTGCAGGAGGTTGTACAGGTAGAGGTCGCAAATGGTGTTGCATCTCTAGAGCGAGAGAACAGCGAATCACAATCCCTTCTTGCTCCGATACGTCGACTCCCTATCGAATTGTTGGCGGAAATATTTGTGATCGCCATCACATGCCATTGGCAGAAACCTTTTGATATGACACGCGTATGTCGGACCTGGCGCTCCACTATGTTTGGAATGGCACACATATGGTCCCGTTTGACACTCCGACCCTCAACGGCTCAGGAGTACGTCGAATTTGTGGTGGAGAGGACGAAACAGGTTCCCTTGGAAGTGATCATCGACTCCAATAAGATTAGCGACTCATCTCACGGTTACGTGCGAGAAGGGATGCCATATAAAGGAATGGCTTTGGCTTTGAAAACGATGCCACGGTGGAGAACCATGAATGTGGTTTCCTTTCCTGGCGAAGAAGACTTTATCAGGGCAGCAGAAGAAGGGGAATCCGCGATGGATTTCGTCAGACCTCTGGAGAAGCTTGAAGTCTTCAAAATCACTGGTCCTTGCGAGATAACCGCGCAATTCAGCCAGTTCCTCGACACCATCACAGAAACGTCCACCGAAAAGCTTACACACGTCGAAATCGCGAGCCCGAATGTCATAGGGTTCCTTTCCTCCCCTTGCTATCACGCCTTCTTCAGTCGCCTCCGACACTTCAAGGTCAACGTGAGGGAAATGAAATACCCAGCAGACATTCTCCCCTACTTCGAGAACCTGGAGGTGCTCGAAGCGTACCGACTTCATCTCCCAACATACCCTCACGATATGGACCTCCCAATCGTCCGCACCCTCAAACGGTTGAATATAAAGGTGGTCTCCGTGCAATGGATGTCCGGTCGTACCTTCCCAGTCTTGGAAGATTGCACAATTGTTTGGCCACACCAGCCAGAAACCCTCCGTTTGTACAGGGGCGTCGATCTGCCTGCGTGCACGCGGTTTACGTATGATGACCACTTGATTAGGCCAATTTCCGACTTCCGTCTTCCGAAGCTCGACAAGATGGTCGTACGGCATGAGGCATGGAATCGACCAAGGGGTAGCACACAGCTTGCTTCTGTTTGGGGCGAATCGTCGAACCCGGAGTGGCCGAAACCACGAGTGTTGCATCTGGACACCCAGTGCCATGATCAGCACCTGATCAATACGCTTCGGCTGCTCCCTGACCTCGAGGAATTGGTTTTGGGGCTCGTGAGTCCGAATGGACTGGGCGAAGGGTTTTTCGATAGCATGGTCGCGAGAAGGACGAAAGGCATGTCATCACCCTTAGGTCCTGTGCTCGGCTCAGCACAGCCGAATGGAGCATCCAGCGGCCATTTGGTTTCTCCCCTGGTACCGAAACTCAAAGTTTTCGGAATACGCTATCGTAGATGGGTGAGGGAGGAGGACGACGACGAGATCACGCCGTGGCTGGAGAAAATCATTCAATCACGCGAGAAGACGGAAGTTCCACTACAACATGTCAAGTTTTGGCCAACCAAGGATACGCCTGAAGAAGACGCGAAAGAGCTAGTACCACTTCGCGAGAAAATCATTCAATCACGTGAGAAGACGGAGGTTCCACTACAACACGTCAAGTTTTGGTCAACCAAGGACACGCCTGAAGAAGACGCGAAAGAGCTAGTACCACTTCTCACACTTACTTCTTGCGCCTTGCGCAGATCAAAATAGATGTCCGATTCCTCGAGGAGCGTTCGACATACGCTTTGCGTGATATACCACCCGAGTCAATCGACCTTACATACCAAGAGTCCTCTCAGGTAGTCCTTCCAACCGATTCCTCATTCCGCTCTGGGCATCCAATGTCTTCTTAAAGACGCCTCTGGTATTTTATTTGGAGGAGGTAATATGGTCGCAATCTTGTGAGACCAACGAACTGTTGAGTGTCAGAGCGAACACGATATCTTTTCCTTGTCACTTTTGGTCACCCCTTATGCCCCACCACGCACTGAGAACCCAGTTGTATAATATTTGTTGAGTGAACGTGACTCATCACACGCCATATTTTTGTGTTTTATGTTTTGTCCCTGTTTTGTATATTTAGCACACTGTTGTCTCCCTACTCTCTCCAGCGTTAGGTCTGGTCGTGCTCGTTCAACAATATTTTCAAACAGACTCTGTGTCATACTGAAAGTCAGGGACCAATACGACACCTGCCATTCGACCCTAACTACTGCTCATAGCATACCCCGTGAGTCGACTGGCCGCAACGAATCTCTCAGGAAATGACATCTCTGGTCCTGTTTACTTGATTTAAGTCAGTATCCTGTTGTACATACTCTGCTAATAGTACTGATCCAGTATTAGTGACTTGGGAACATGAATAAGTGCGAGCAGAGGCGGAAGCATCCGATGAACATCAACAAAAGGCGGAATAAGTAAAAAAGATCTGCTGTGGAACATCAATAGTAACGCAGTACACTCGGCTTTCCAAGGGAAATGAGTCCGGAGGTTCCAAGATGCGAGAAATGTTCGATAATTGGTGACACAGGGACTAAAGAATGGATATATTCAATCAATCGGGACACACCATTGAACGCCTTCAGCAACACCTTGGTTTACGCCCGTTCCATTGCACAGAACCCAATTGGTATGGTCTTGGTCCTCATCGTAGGTCACTGTAGCTGAAATCCTTCTAGTGCGAGAATACTATTGCGTAATAGGGAGTTCAAAAATCACTCCCGCACTCATGCTACTCACGGCCATGTCCCATGTCCCAACAACTGGTAAGTCGGAGAACCGTCATACAGTGGCACGCACTTCTCCAATAATACGTCTGGGAACATCAGTCGTCATCTTCACGAGCATTGCAGCAAGCGAGACTCGGAGTAGACCTATGACTGTTCCGGGACGTGGGGCCCTGCTAAGACAACAGCCCGTTTCGTACCAAGTCGCCCTGACTCCGAGTCAGAAGCTGCTGGTGACGAAGACGAGGAGTACTGACTCGACATGACCTGCTTCACACCGGTATGCTGGTGCTGGGGGACTGAGGGAGTAGCTCGAGTAAGCGACGACTCGGTGGGGAGCCAGTGGGAGGAAGTGTTAGTGAAGACGAGGGATTGCGGCAGTGGAGTGTTGCCTGTTAGAAAGAAGACCGAGTCGGCGCAACAAGCGCAGTTTCATTTGGAGCATATTGCGGCTCCGAAGTTGTTCCATTGAATGCCTAGTTGATTGATATTCGAATTCATCTCAATTGGGTTTGATTCCCAGGCTTGCCTTTCTTTTCTCTTCCTACGAGAGTTACAACTTGTGCCCACCTTGAGCCAAACAAACCTTGACCAGCTTGGACCCGACCACAACTTCCACGTAGTTCCAAGCGGTAAGTTTCCCTCTGAAGCGCTAATGGTGGTCGCGGATACCTGGCTGGGGGGCTACAGCTGACCTTGGGCGCTGGCCCCCTGCCGCTCGCTACTCGTCGTCGCCGTCTCTCGGTCGTCGCCGTCCACGACGCGCCCTGGCCAGTGCTGCCTCGAGCAGCGCTAGCAGTTGGGTCCTTTTCTTCTCTTTTGGGTGCCCCTCCTGCCTGGCCGACTTCCTGGACTCTCTGGTATGTCGTCTCCCTTTTTTGCGGGTTTTTCCCGCTTTTCTCTGGCTCTTGGCTGGCTGCCTCGCGGGAGCGGTGCGTTACACTGCCCGCGGCCACGCATTGCTGGCCATTCATTTTTGGTTCCCCTCGTATACCCTGGGGGCCTCTGCTCGGTGAGTTTTCCCCTGTCCCTCCACGCTATGCAGCCGGCCTGTGGCTCGCCGCTGATCGCCCTCGGGCATTCCCCTGTGGGTCTGGGCATGGACAGACGGTTGGGCTTAGCGAGTCCCTGCAGCTTAGAGTGCATGTGACCCTCTGTCCCACCCCCCAGACCGAGGATTTTACAGCACAGCCAGCCATCCCCAAACGTTGGGGCCTCGGCCTAGCCAAACCAGCCATGCGCAGGGGAATCCTCTCCCTGTCGGACGTGCTGTTAGGGCATGTGGCATCCCCTTCGAGAGTAGAGCTGGGGCGTCTGGAGACAGCGCGCCCCCACCCCTCTGCTCAGGAGTAGGGACGGCAGTGCAGTAAACCGTCATCACGGACGACGGACGACATGTCCGGATGACGTCCTTTCCCTTCCCCCATCTCTGGTTATCTGAGCGTCTGTCGGACGTTGCGGACATATGGTGCCCCACCACGGTGGTCCACGAAGCTTGCCTGTTGCATGCTGGGGTAGACACCACCCCTCAATTGGTCAGTGCCCCCTCACCTGAAACCGGGAGTGTGCCTGGGGCTGGGAAAGCGACGCATCTCTGGCACGGGCCTGTGCTAAGGGCGTTGCCGGACCAGCCTCAGTCCTGCCTAGGGAGTCTTTCCCTCACAGAGATGCCACACTCTGTATACTAAACGGCCACGGACTCTTGTCATAACCCTCCCGGCACGCGGGCCCCTGGATGCTGCGGCCGGAAGAGAGGCGCGGTGTGTGTGGGGGCATTCTAATAGCAAACGCTGTGGGAAAAGTGGAGACCATGTGCTGGGTCTCCATGGAGGGAGCCTCCGAGCTCTTTGCACAAAGAGGCGGGTCCCACCCAGCTTGGGAGTCTTTCCCTACAGAGTGCTGGCGCGATACACTCAGTCTAAACCGCACTTGGTGGTGCATCTACCAGTAACAAATGAAAAACGGCTAGGTGGCCCTCCACTTGAAAAACGGGATGCAGGGGTCAATTTTTGGCCCCTGGCTCATTTGGCCCTTACCCTGGTCGCGCTAATGGGCGGTCGGGGTTTGGGCCTCGGGGCTGAGAGTGCTGTGCGATATGCCTGTGCTCGCGTGATGGTCAAACACGAGAATAAAAGCTGGTGGTCACGCTCCACTTGAATCCTAGCCAGTGGTCTAGTAGGTAGCTTTAGTGGACCGGTTCCTCGGGACCCCCACGGATGGAGATGCCGAGCCCGCCCTTTCCAGCTCTCTTGAGCTGTCAGGGAATGATTAACAGCCACCTCCCCAAATGGCCAGGGGCTACTAGCCACCTGGGCCCATACCCAGTGAGATGGCACGGCTGCTCCCAACTCCGTGTACGGTCCTCTGGATCAGCCGGTAAAAAACGCGCCCACAGATGGTATCTGCGTTAACAATCCTCCCTGGACTGTGGAGGTACCCACACTAAACATTACTGCTTCTGGTTTTGAACGGCGACGCGATGGAGCGTGGTCTCTTCTCTCACCTGTCTCTTCGTGAGAAGTGGAATTTTTTGCTGACTCTTGGGGACCCCCCTCCTTTTCTCCTTTTTCCTTTGCAGATTTACAGAATCTACAAGATACCATGACACTCCCCGCTCAACGCGTGCAGATCGTCACCACGGCAGAGGCCGTAGAAATCATCAACGCATGCCTTTTTGGCGAAAATCGAGCCCCTCCCCAGCCCCGGGTCCCCTTCCGTAGGAGGGCCAAGCGCAGCTGCACCCCGTTTGCCCCGGCGTCGCTCTCCAACACCGGTCTCCTGGACGAGGTAGTCTTGGAGGACGCGCCGGCCGCTGCCCCTCCTGTTGTGCCTCCCGTTACGTCCCGGGTTGCTTCCCCCTGGCGCCTGCTTCGGCACCCTGGGTTCCTTCCTGGGCTCTGCTATTTGGCGGCAGTGCGAGAGTGTAATGTCCACAAAGCCGTCTGGACCCTCGGGTATTATCCTACAGTGTTTGCCCTCAGGAACTCCCCCCTGATCGAGCAGCACTGCGCTTTTGTCGTGCCTCAACGCACCGGTTTATTCCACCTGATCACCAACTGATCGCCCGGCTCTGCCACACTCCTAGATGTCCCTGGCCACTGGTTGGTCAGGGCTCAATTGCCCCAAGCTGGCCCATCAATGCCACGCACGGGCCCATCCGGGGCTAACGCGTCTTGGGGGAGACCTTTGTCCCCCGATCTTCTCCGCCCTCGCCCAGCTTTTCGTGCCCCCCAGGCCCCGATGGGTGGCCAGAGAGGCCCCCCGCCTCTGAGGGCGCCCCTGCCCCCGCAGGAGACTCTTTTGAGGAATGCCCCTAGGTTCGACACCGGGCCCCCGGGTTTCCAACAAAAGAGGAACAAAGGGAAAGGCAAGGGTAAAAACAAGTATGCGCTGTTCGCACCCTACTCTACGGATCCCCAGGTTCGGCGGCCCTCTTCCCCTGTCGCGAAGTGGAGAGCAGCCATATCGGACCCATTGGACGATGCCATGAACGGCTTCCGCGCCGTCCTGGATGGGTACCCAGCAGTCCTGACTAGACCAGCCTGGTCTGACCTCGTGTCCTTCCTGAACAAGGCCAAGAAACAGGCGGACTTTGATAGGAAAGACTTCGTCCCTACACTGAAGGAAGAGTTTGACTCCCTTTTGGAAAAGGTGCAGGCGGCGGCTTTGGCCCAGCAAGAAGAAGAGCAGCAGCGTGAGAATGCGCTGACCGAGGCCTCTAATGCGCTTACAAGTATGGTTGCGGAGCTCAGGGAGCTGGATCGTAACATAGCGGAGCCCCTGCCAGGTGCTGATGTTCCGGCACTGGAATCCCAACAGCGCCTCTTGAGGGAGAGAATAGCAGAACAAGAGAGAATGGTAGACAAGATGGATGGTGCGGAGGAGCCCGCAGAGACAGAGCTAGCGGACGCCCCCTTGGTTATCGCTCCTAGCGCTCCCCCAGTCGCCCCTAAGCCCTCATATGCAGAGTTGTGGCCTGAGACAAACTATCAGGATCACGCCGCCCGTACCGCCCCCCTCTTCCTGATGGTAGTGGGGAAGGCGCCGATAGCCAGCCTGAAGCCGGTCATGCGGGACCAGGTGGATTCCAAACTCTACCTTCCCTGGTCCTTGGAGCTGTACTCTTGCGAAGAGCTCGCCAAGTTGGCCCCAAAGGGAGGAGCCCGGTGGAACAACCGCTACGAGGACCCCCTAGAGCCCGTCAAGAGCTGGTCTTGGTCGGAGTTTGAGACGGTATACGACAAACCCGGTTACCACTTCATGTTCGCCAGGGTAGCGCAGCTTGGGCCTATGTTCAAGGACCCCAAGCTGTCGTTGCTTCGCAGCAAGCTCGCTCAGCGGTGGCAGTGTGAGGTCCACTTTGAACGTATGAGCCCCAGACAGGATTGGATGCTCTGCACGGTGCCGTCGGGCTCTGCAGGAGAAAAAGAGGCACAAACCTTCGACCTCATTAGACTGGCTGAGACTAACGCGGCATATGTTATACGGCGGTTCGCCCCCATGAGCAGAGCCAGGGACCTGGAATGGGTCGTCAAAGGGTCCGTAGCAGACGAAACGTTGATTTTCCTCCAAATGCGCAAGCGGCTCCTGGAGTTCGAGACTGGTGACGTCTGCCTGGGTTGGCGGGTCCTGGGTGTCAGGAAAGGAGGTGCCACTTCCAAGTTTAGAGGGATGTTTACTCTGGAGTCTGAGGATGTGTATTGGCCCTGGTCAATGGACTTCGGTCACAAGCACGGCTCGGTGCCAGACACTTCCCCGCTCCTCAACTTTGAACTGTCTTGGTCTGCCAGACGCCCTTACGCGTGCCAAGGCTGCTATTCCTCAGATCATTTTACAGCAGAATGCCCCCTGCCCTTCATGAAGTTGGGGGGGCTGTCTATAATCAGTATGCCGGCTAGGAGCTTGGTTCTGAACAAGAAGGCAGGCGAAAGGGTGCTCGACCTCGAGAAGGCTACGTGGCAGCTCCCGATCAGAGTGCCCCCTTCTCCCTCGGTCAAGAGCGCTGCAGCGCCTCGTCACGCCCGCCTTCCCGGACAAACGACTGCACCCCCCACCCTGTCGGTGGTGGAAGAGGAAGATTTGGATAAAGATGTGGACATGGAGGAGTCTGACGACGAGAGCGTCTTGGAGCAGATAGAGCCGGGGCGCATCACTGCCCTGTCGAACTTCCTGTGTGGGCGCCTGCTGGGAAATGCCAACCCAGTTGTAGGCCTTACCAGGAACTTAATCCACTCGGTGTGCAAGTTCTTCGGCGGCTCGATCCACCCTGTCCTGTTCTCCCTTCGGAGGGATGGGCACTTGCCAGTGGGCGTGTCCAACGAGACTCTGGTTGACGAGTTCACTCGTCCCCCCTCCAGTTACTCTACTAGCCCTCCTGGCAGTAAGCTATTACCCCATGATTGCCATACCACTCTGACGCGAGTTGGTCTAGACCCCAGTGGCGCCAAGCCCCCCCTTGCCCATGGCGCTGTGCGCCTTGGCACACCTGTGGCTGACAGGCCTGCTACTTGTATGTCCAGAGCGCTCCCTTGGGAGTTGCCAGGGTTGGCGATGTGTTCCGAACTAACTTCATTTGCAGCTTTGCTGAACAACCCTGAAGAACAAACCGGGGGTGCACGATATGTGACTCCTGCTGTGCTGAGTGCAATCACGCACTCTCAGTCACATGTTAGCGCTACACCCACACCCAACCCCGCCTCTGCGCCCCCCATCGGCACGATACAAGTATCTCTCAGGTCTCCTGCCGCAGCCCCTAGCCCGGCGCCCGTTCCTGTCGCACCACTCGCTGAGTCTCAAGTTCCCTTAGGGACCCATGTCGTGGACCACTCTCATGAGATGGCCAAGTACTACGCGCCTGCACCCCAGCCTGTCCAGCCTTCCCAGTCCTCTACATACACTTGGCCGGATAGCCTGCTCGACGTAGCACTGGAGCCGGTGCCTTCTGCTGTTCCCGCTCCTCGACAGCCTACTCCCGCTGTGGCCCCTGTGGAGTCAACAGAGCCCTTGTTTTTCAGTCCTTCACCCCCCGCGGTCCTCGCTCCAGTCCCGAGAGACTCTCTAGCTAATCGAGCTCTCTCGTCCATGGCTATGGGTCGTACTCTGGCTGAGGATCTGATGGATATAGAGGCAGGGGTCCCCCTGCCCTCTCTGGAGGCCCCTGTTTTGCGGAACCCCCTAGTCGGGAATGGCGACGAGATAGACGACATCCTTTTTTCACATATCAAACCTCTGCAGGGAGACGCTTTGATCAGAGCTGCGGGTGTCCTCCCCAGTGAGCTCCTACCTATGCGGACGGCCGCAGCCGCAGCCCCTCCCGTTCCCGCTCCCGAGCCCAGCGCTCCAACACAACCCAGCTCCGCCCCTCCGACCCAGGAGCCCTCATATGTTGTGGCACCTCCCCATGGTACATATGACGACCCCTCGTTATCGGAAAGTCTGTCCCACCTGGCCGGCCTCTTTCCTTCGGTCAGTAGCGAGACTTTCACCGTCGTCCTGGACAAAGTGGGCGGAGATCTCTCAGCAGCGTCCGCTTGGATGCAGTCTGTGTCCGATGTAACCAAGGTCAAAGGTGTTCTGGTTAAGGCTTTCCCTGATGCTCCTGAGGAGGAGGTTGAGAGCTCCCTCAGACACTTCAAAGGGGACTTTATGCTCTCCTTTTACGGGTTATCCAGGACTTTCGCGCACACCAAGGAGTGGAATGACTTCAAAAAGGCTAGAAGTAAAGGGGTGATGGAGATAGACGAGCCGGCGCCGGACTTCATCTACGATGACCCCGCAACCGAAGCATATGAATGGCAGTGGTGGCAGATCGCAGTTTCCATCTGGAGTCACAGAGTGGCAGATAACCCTGATGTGGTTAACATGTGGGGACAGTTAGCAGGCATTTCTACCGCCACCCGGGAGATTACCCCTCGTTTCGTGGAATACGTTTACAGATTGGGCCAGTGTAGTTTGGTCATGTCCGACTTTGTGTCCGCGGTCAAGACCTTGCGAGCGCAGCTGGACTTTAAAGCAATTGAAGCTGTGGCGGGCGCTGCCACCCCTTGCGATCCTGATACCCCCAGGGATGCAGCAACCACCGTCCTGCAGGTCCTATTGACTGACGGCTACATCTCCCCCCCCGCCGCCGCCTGGCTCGCTATTCGTGTGTCGGGTTCTCCTTCAATGTACGCCGCCATGGCTCCCCTCTTCCTGGCCTTCCCCAAGGTGCGGAGAAAGCTGTGGAATGACCGTAACCTCCACCTTGCGGCATGGTCGACCACCAACATGAAGCATCGTGCCGGCACAGACAGCCCGACTGGCTCAAGGATTAGTGCCGCGGACGCTAAGAGCGCATACTCCAACGTCGTCCCAACTGCGAAAGGCAAGGAGGTACATCCCCTCTTCTCCAAGGGGGTCAAAGGGAAGGCCCCCAAATTGGTCAAGGCGCGCGCCCCGAAGAAGGGTGAGCAGGGCAGGAAGAAGAAAGCGGAGGTTTCAGCTGTGTGGTTGGCTAAAAAAGGCGAGGCCATCCTTGCCGATATTGATGCTGAGCTAGCGCTCATGGAGGAGGACAGAGAGAGTGAGGAGTAGCGCTTTGGTTTCTCGTGGTCTAGTATGCGATGACTTTTCTGGCCTGGGTCGGTTTCCCTTCTGTTTCTAGTACTAGTCTGTGACTGGCTTTGCGCTGATGGATGTCTCTGAATATGTTGTCTTTGATTTTAGCTTTCGGTGTTTCACCCGATAGGAGGTGTGGTCAGCTGCCCCCCGGCACACCTCCCCTATAAATGTCTTTTTCTTTCAGGTCACACCTGGGGCAATCCCCCTCTTAGCTGCCATGGACTTCAAGCTCGCCACTTCCCGACGTCCCGCACAGGCTGTTGGCTACCCGGCTCAGGGCCGAGGGGCTGACGGCGACGGCGAGGGGACAGCGGGTACCCTCCCGGTGGGCGTGGGGGCCATCGGTGTCACAAACAGCCAGTCATGCGAAATCCCCCTCCTGCCGGCGTCGCAACGGAGTGTCGGCAGAACCAAAGGTAATCTGCGTCCTCCTCCGATGGCGGGCTCGCGCCCTGCGCCTAACAGTTGCGTGGGGGCGCCTCCTAATGGCGCAGGGCCCATGCCCAGTGCCAGCTCACCGTCCCCTGAACTCGTACTGCAAGATAGGTCCTTCCGGGTTGCCACGTGGAACATGTGCAGGCAGACCCGTAATCAGCCCCCGAAGGCCAGAAAGCTGCCTTTCGCGGAGAGTCTCCTCACCCTGGAAAACCTGGATCTGTTGTTACTAATGGAAACACACATGGAGAGCTTGGCCCCCTCCAGAGCCTCGGTGGTTCTGGGCCAGGCCGGTATGAAGTCTAAAGCCGGGCTCGCACTGATTTCTAGAAGCAGTTCTAGCTGGGAGGCTCTTGTTCATGACGTATTGGTCCCAGGATACGCGTTCATCACCCACCTGCTGCACCGGCAGAGTAGGGAGAAGCTCTGGTTCCTGGGAGTATATGGAGATACCTCAAATGGGTACTCCTCCCTGAAGGAATTCCTGCTGCTCCTGAGGAAGGAGCTGCGAAACTACGTCGCCAGATTAGACGGAGGAACGTGGAACGGCTGCGTAGCCGCGGGGGACTGGAACTTCGTGACTTACCCGGAGGACCGGTTCCCATTCACTGAGTCGCACGCCAAGGCAGCCCCTTTAGTGAATATTTTCAGAGATATCACGTCCATCTGCAAGATGGAGGACTGTGCGGGTAATGGGCCCTCAATGAAGCGGTGGACTTGCAGTAAGATGATGGCGTCCGGGAGAACCTTCTCCAGGATTGATAGGATCTACCAGCCGACAGAAGGGTGGTCTTGCCATAAGCCCGTTCCCATTGCGACCACCTGGTCGGATCACAGAGTGGTCGTCGCGATGCTGGTGGTTCTGTGGCCTCGGGTGGAAAGAGCGGTGCCCGCCCGGCGCCTCCCCTCTCTGGACCTGCTTTCCAAATCACGGACGTTCTGGCCGGATGTTCTGGCTCTCTGGGACAATATGACAACAGGTCCCCCTGTGATGCTCGCACAGTGGGTAATCTTCAAGGAGGAGGTTCTGAAGGCAGGAGTCCACGCATCGCAGACTACCAAGAAGGGTAGTAAGAAGGACTGGCTAAAAGCTGTCAAAGGTGAAACCATGCATCCTGCTGACATCTGCATTGCCATGAGGAAGGCGGCGGAGCAGCTGCGCTCCAAGCCATTCGCGCGTCCCTTGCAAGGCCCTGTATGGCCGGAGGCTGTGCCAAGGTATGAGAAGCCGCCCAGGCAGACTGTCCGAACCTTCGTGTCTAGCTCTGCCTCCCCTTGGCAGGTGCCTGAGAGACGGCCGGCTCGAAGCCCTGTCGCCAGCATCCCTAATGACACTGCCGGGAACAAGGGAGTCAATTCCCGCCCCGGGGACGTTGCGGCCTTGCTTGACGAGTGTACAAGGAAGCTGAAGGATAATGTGAAGAGGAAGGTTGATAGGATGGCCAGTGAGCGCACTTCGGAGTGGTTCCGGCTCTCCTCTAACAACAAATTGGATGAATGGGGTAGTAGAGCGTCTGTCTCGGTGGAGGGGCTGCGTCATCCTTCTGAGGCTATAGCCTGTACTGACTTACTCGGGATGGCCTCTGTGGCCCGGGATTACTTTAAGGAGTTACACACACCGGAGGGAATGTGCCCTGATAGGGCGCGATCCCAAGACCAACTGCTGCAGGCCCTACGGAACGAGAGCTCTGTGCGCGCAGACCCCACTGGCTTTCACTCCGGGCCTTTCTCGCTGGAGGAAGCAGCTGCCCTGAGACGTAAGATGCCTAACACCGCGCCGGGACCCGATGGCATTCCCTATGGGTTCTGGAAGTCGTTGATAACCCTGCTTGACTCCCTTCAGGGTAAAGCGCGGCCCCCCAAACCTTTCTGGCCGGTTTTCCTGGACCTGACGGACGACCTGCGGTTGCGTGGCACCTCCCGCCTAGGTTTTAAGGATGCCAACATAAGTCTGTTTTTCAAGAAGGGTGACCCTACCCTGGTGTCTAACTACAGACCCATCTCTTCCATGAACACGGACTGTAAGATGTACACCAACTTGCTCAACGCGAGGTTGGCCCCTTGGGCGGTGAGCAAGATACACGAGGATCAAAAAGGTTTTATCCCGGGGCGGCAGTTGAAGGAACATACCAGGTTAGCGTCGGAAGTGGCGCATTTGTGTGATGCAGATAACGCCCCCGGTTACCTAGTCAGCCTGGACCAGGCCAAAGCTTATGATAGAGTGGACCAGGCATGGCTCCTGCGGGTTCTGGCTGCCGTGGGCATCCCGGGTGAGCTCCTCCAATTGCTGGGAGATGTCATTGCAGGTTGCCGGTCGAGGGTGCGCGTGAATAGCGGGTACAGCGGTGGCTTTGTACTGCACAGGGGTGTGCGGCAAGGCGACCCTCTTTCCTGTTTGCTCTTCAACTTCTCGATAGAACTGCTGGCCGTAAGGCTGCGGCAAGTCGTATCCGGGATTTCGGTCTACGGCCTCCCCCCGGTCAGGGTAATGCTCTACACCGACGACATCAATCTCTTCCTCTCTACCACGGATTCCATCCCCGCGGTTAATGATTGCCTGCATGCTGCGTCCTACGCCATAGGCTCTAAGTTCAACCTAGATAAGACGGATGTGAAGCTGGTGGGACCGCATGATTTCCGCTTGAAGTGTTTCACGGACCAATCCATGGGCGGGCACACCATCCCTGGCGCGTTCATGCCTCCCCCCGGTAGCCCGTTGCGGATACTCGGTGTTTGGGTGGATAGTCGCGACTCCGCTGCACCCAGATGGTCCCAGATAGACACCCACATGGGACGGATTATTAAGCAGTGGAGGATCATAGGCGCCTCGGCACAGAACCGGTCGGTACTGGCGAAGACCCTCCTGTTGTCACGTTGTCATTTCTTGATGGACAGCAACGGCATCCCGGCGTATTGGCGTACGCGCATCGGCAACAAGATACAGAGGTTCGTGAGGGGCAATATGTCCTGCATGGCCTACCGGACCCTGGAAGCCCCCATTGTGGAGGGTGGCCTCAACTGCCCCTCCCTGACCGCCCGGCAGGAAGCATGTGACCTACGCTTCTTGAGCGAGCTGGTTACTGGTCCCCAGAACGTGCCCTGGAAGAGGTGGGTGTGGAAGGACCTCGCGTCGGCCTCCTTCACGAGCGACAGGGGCAAAGGCTCGGGCCTGAACCCCTTCATTCAGCGTGCCCATGTTAAGCCCTCCCTGCTACAGGATAGGCTCCAGCAGGCCTTCTTGACTGCGCGGGACGTAGGGCTAGACCTTTTGTGCACTGTGCCCTCTCACGTGGCTAGAAGTAAGGCCCTGGCCCCTTACCACCCGGCCATCCACGATGTTACTTCCAAGAACAACCGGGACCTGCGCAGCGACATGCGTGCTCAAGGCTTACGGACTGTTGGTGATGTCTTCAGCACAGACCTTTCTGCGCTGCAGCCGGCCAGCCTTCGACCTGCCCTACGCCGGCTTAAAGCAGAGCTCTCAACTACGGTCTGGTCCCCGAGCCAGACACTTTGTGCCTTCGCCCCCGATAAGAGCGTGAAAGTGTGGCCGGCGATGACGAACACCCTGGGCTGCGTCCGCATCTTCACCAGTAACTCGCTATTGACCACTGTCAAGCAGGTCAAGGCTGCCAAGGAGGCCCTGTCTTGCATGGAGATCCACGACGATAGGGATGCCTTCCTGGCTAATTACAGCAGGCAGTTGACTGCCAGACCTTATGTCAGGACCAACGCCCCTGGGGTAAGGGATGGGTCCGGCATTGTTCTGGACCGGGACATACACATTTGGACAGATGGCTCCGCGCTGGATAATGGCCTGGAGTCCTGCTCTGCCGGGGCGGCTTGGACCTCGGACCTGACCTTTCACGACGAGGTTTCCCTTTGTGGCGCGCAGCTGTCCAATAACGTGGCTGAGGTCACCACAGTGGTTATGTGCCTACAATCTTGGAGGGACGCTCATATCGTGGTGCATACGGACTCCTCGTTCGTCCTCAGGCTGGTGGCTGGAAGCCTCCTGGCCATGGAGTGAGACGGCTGGGGGGACGCCCCCAGGCACTTTAGCAGAGGCGCACCTACAGGCCTCTTGAAGTCCCTGCTTTACTTACTCAGAGATAGGTCGGGGTGCATAGCGTTCGTGAAAGCTAAGGCGCATGCGGATGATGAGAATAATAACCTTGCAGACTTCCTGGCTAACGAGGGAAGGCTCCATGGGCAGCTAATGGACATCGGTCGCCTCACAGTTCCCCCCGGTTGGGTGGATGACTTCCCAGTGTTATGCCACCAGCCTTTGGACTACCTCACTAAGCTGGTAGTCCGACGCCGGGTCCCGGCCCCCTCCTCCACGCTGCGGTTCACCAGGTTCTCGGACAGGTGGACTGTGACCATGTACAACCTCTTTGGTGTCGTCCTGGATCCTGGGCGATACATAGCCAACGTCTGGAAGATTAACGTCCCCCAGAAATTCCGGGAGACTCTGTGGAAAGAGATGAATGATACACTGGTCCTCGGCCACAGGTACCACGGGAGGTCCGATCTAGGGAGATGGTGCAAGTGCGGAGTCACCTTGTCCCTGGATCACATTCTGGTAGGGTGCACCCAATATAGGTTGGATGGCCTCCAGGCCGTCCTGCTTGAACATTTACAGCGGGTGTCTCCCAAGCTCCCTGCTCGGTCACTGAGTCCAGACAAGTGGGGACGATCTCCCTGGTATCCCTTGCTGGCATTGCGCCGTATCGAGCAAGACGCGTTTCGGCCCTCCAAAGCTATTCGCCGCCCTAATGAGGCCCTTTTGCTCTCTCACCCTGTGAGGGAGTGGCTTACAGGCACCTACTTCTGGCACCTCTGGAGATGGAGGATGAAGGAAATCCATGACTCCTCTCTCTCCTTTCTCCCTGACAGGTTCGTGGATACCCTCGCGACGGCCCTCGCCTGCGCACCTCTTGTCCCGAAGAGGCCGGATAAAGCCCCGGGAGCCTCCGCCCCTTCGGGAGGCCCTCCCCCTGTGCCCCCCCCGGCCCTGGGAGCGGCGGATACACAAGGCGCGCCCCCACCATGTGCGCCTGAGGCTCCAGACCAGCGGGACGCTATTTTGCAGACCCTGCTGTCCCAACCGAGTGCCCCCCACTTTTCAGGGAGGCGGGCCGCCATATTGAGGACCTTGACTGACGGCACGTACGAGTGATGCGTGCCTCTTGAGGACCTTCGTGGCGGGCTGGCGGATTGTGCCTCTCCGGAGTGCACTGGATGACCCCTCCCAGTGGTCTCTTAACCCTTCCGGTGCCCTCTGGAAGAGGGGTACCGGTCCACAGAAGCTTGCTCGTGGACCAGTCGTAGTGCTCCCGCTGCAAGGCGCCGGATAGCTGGTCCCCCGATCCTGCTCGCCTGAGTTGGTGATGGGGCCCCAGGGGGGACCTAAAACTTCTTATGGGTGGTCCGGTACGGCGCCCCGTCCACCCGAGGGCGGGGCTACCTTGCCAATGTTGGACAGGAGGCCCCCTGCAGGTTTAGTGGGTATTCCTCGGCCCTCTGGCCGCTGGCGACCCCCACACTCCCGGCCTCTGAACCTGCGCTGCGTGGCGGGTGTATTGGTGCCTCCAACAGGCGACGGGGTCTTAAACCAGATTCCTGCAGGTGATGGCAGGGAGAGTTCTAGAGAACAGGTCGTGCCGGGTGATGGGGCACCAATCCACAGAAGCTTGCTCGTGGGTCGGTCGCAGAGCGACCTCCCTGGCCCACAAAAAAAAAAAAAAAAAAAAAAAAACCAAACCTTGACCACAACACAAATTTGGCCCAAAATTGAGCATCCGCCGCTCCTTTAAATATATATATATTCATTTCTTTGTTCATCATAATATTTTTCGCCATTGTAATGGCATCACCGCAGCCTCGTCATGGTTAGTTACGGTCACATCGCCACAAACACAGGCGCAGACGCTGACCAAAATTGCATTGAGCTTCATGCACCCACTATTCCGTCTCCTACGTACCGAAGGAATTTCTCGGTCTGCTTTCTCAAGCTGTGCAGTGCGCAACGACGCTATCTGACGACGAAACCTTGCAACTCATCAAGGGCGCTTCAGACGAATCACAAGACGCTGGAGACTCGGATTCCGACGAGTATCACCCGTCTTTCTACACCTCTTGCACCCGACAATCTACCTTGATCGGACGGTGGGTGTCAGTCCTCCCCCAAAGAGACGTCGAGCACCCCCCCAAAAAGGTGTGTACTGAGTCTTAGAGTGCGTTTATTAGTGCTAACGTTGTTTCTGTCCCCCCAGAACGTCTCCGTCTCCGTCGCAAGCCTTTTCGATTACCCAATGCCTGTTGCAATGACCCCGACCGTTCAGACTCGCTCAAATGCATCTAAGCGGTCAAGGACACCATCTGTAAGCAATACGACCTCGAAACGAGTCAAAAAAGACATCACCGGCCAGGTATGCACTCGACCCTTTTTTACCAAGCAAACACGCATTCCCTTCACTTTTGCACATTGTACATATCATTAATATAGACACGCTGCTTGCTGCCTAGTCTAACGGATGCATGATATAACCAAAATAAGCCCAGACCTTGTCCGATGTGATGATGGTGTCATATAGTAGAGATGAACAATTTGATTGACTCCCTCTTCATTTAATAGCTTTCGGTTTCGCCTAGCCCGGATTATGGTCCCAAATGTTCCTCCGCCATCACTTCAGAGAAACCAATGACACACCTAGGGCTTCACAGATACCATGGCATATCTCAAGGTGGTCAAGAAGGAACATTGCGCGATCCTTCAGGTCCCGACTAAATTTTCGGTAGCCCCTGTTGGAGTCGGAGTGTGCGCTTAAGGCGAGTGCGTGCAGCGGGTATGCTCCAAAAAAACTGTCTTAATATAGATATCATTATAGATTTTTCATGATAGTTTCAGATTTTTTTGAGCAATCTGTGAGTTTACGGCCCATCGCTGCACACTTTGTTCGGCTCAAGTTGTAATGGTAATCAAGCTAAGGTGATGAACAACACCACCTGGTACTTCCCATTAGACCCCATGACTCAGTTCCGTCGTGACGCAACTTCTAGCGAAGAAGTGCATACAAATTCTGCGATAAGAAGCGACCTGTCAACTGATAAACATTCCATCAACTATCCACGATTTATATGTTTCTATTGGGCGGTGCGAATTTAGCTAGACGCCCGTCTGAGAGTTGAGGAAGTCAACACCCTCGAATATCGAGCACCCAAAGGACCGCACAGTGCACTCAGCTCCTTCGCCTGCGAGTGATTCAACCCACGCCTGTGAAACGAATCTATCGGCGTGCGTCACCAGACTTGTTTTGGTTGCTCTTCTGCTTTTTATGGCAATGATCGCGTTTTGGAGTTCTCATTGATGAAGCTGATCTGCACCACTTCGAGTTCGGCTGATCCCTGTGTTTGAATTGGCCTCCCGACTCGTAAACATAACCCGACCTTAGACCCAACCACCTAACTCCACCTGAGCACGGTCAATGGACGACCCATATCGGAGTTCGTATGCCTTCGCACGAGCGGGTGCACTTTGGAGAATCACCCAACTCACTCTCGTCCAAAGTAGGAGCCCCTCCCACCGCGCCACTCCCTTCAAATGCTATGGAAACCACCACTGTACCACTCCGGTGCTGTCTACCATCATGTGCTACGGCTATTTCATCTGACGGATGGCCTGATTTTTGTAGATTTAACAAAATACTTGTCACCAAACCCTCTTCCCAAGCAAATGAGAAACTGTTGGCTCGCATTGACACTAGAATCAAACTCCACATCTCATTCTACCCTGGATCTTCGATTCAGTTCCTCAAACTTCCGAAAACCACTTCAGTGCACAGTGACGACCCCGCACAAGGGCAGTCCTTGAAGTTCTCTCTGGAGCTGAGAGGGTCTGCCGGTGGGGCTATTATTCAATATGTTTGCTCAAAATGCAAAGAGAGAAAGGACCAGGCGACGTGGGATATAGTTGATTTCAAAGCCCAATCCACGATCATCGCTATCGAGAATGGAGCAGTGACCATCGAATTTTCCATCAAGTGCTACGCTCGTCATCATGGTTTGGACCACAACGACTTCCAGTAAGCACCCCATTTTCGCCTCGGGCTGGGTCCTCATATGTCTGGCTAGCGTCGATGCCATTATTCAGGATCATCACGATAATGTCATCGATCGTGCACGACTCCCGCTTCTTGTGAATATCTCAGGAAAAGGAAAGCAACTGGTCAGGGTCAGGAATGCTCGAAGAAGAGCTGTGAGAGGGGTGTCTGCTCAACCACACAGTAATTGTTATACTTCAATCTCCTGCGGACATCTGACACCGTATAGATCTCAACTCTCCAGGGATCATTCCTTCTGTCAATCTCTCGGCCCAAGTTCATGGTGCTGTTCAAGACGGGTTGGCCTCTTTGGGGGTTTTTCCAGGAGACTGCCAAGAAAATAGTAATTCGCGCTCTGTCCAGTTTGGCTTTTCTGACATTCATTCTTAGGTAACAACAATCAACTACTACCCTGGGTTGATAGCATGGCAGGGGTTCCTTCAGGCGCCGGTCTCTTTCCTCACTTCACCCTTCCCACACCTACAAGCGACTTGCAACAGCCCGTTCTATTTCCCCAACCTGGAGTCAGCTCTCTTGATATAGGTACGGGGTTCCTTTGATATATAACGAGCCTAACCCTTATCATTTCGATTCCTTAGGGCCCCCAGTCGAGACGCGCATAGGTCTCGATGTGGTCTATGATCGTACAGATGCGAGTACATTACCCTGCATCGAACGGACACTCCCTGTTATGCCTCTTGGAGCTCTGACAGTTCCCGGATCCATCTCAGTTGAGCCACAATTCGGGCGTTGTGTAGGCCAGGCTTCTGGAGTACATCAGCCTACCTCGCAAGTATCAAATGAAGGTTCCTCGGGAACATCTGGGGTTTCTGATGCGCCCTCAGCTCTACCTTCAGGACAGAGATTGAGCGCTCCTAATTTGCTCATGCCATCGACGTCACCACAATTGCAAGTCGAGGAGTCCGGGAGCCCTCATAGTAAAGATACGAACCAGGCTCCAAACGAAATTTTTCTGGAGCAGGTGTTTCCAAAAAAGGGTCCTATGACAGGAGGGGTAGACATTGCTATATTTGGTGAGAACTTTCCTTCTACTCCGCTTTACGTAATGTTTGGGGAAACCTGGGTTCGTGCTGTAAGTCAAACTTGATACTTTCTCAGTCATAAGTTGATCCCAAACCCTATGGCAGAAGCGGCGCGACACCGGTTCGATGCAGTGTGGTCTCCCTCCTTCCAAAGCGGGTATTGTGAGAGTTACTCTCTCACGAGCCCCCTCCGGGAATGCACCTGAAGTTGGGTGGAGTAATGCCACTTTCGAGTACGAAGACACTCGAATCGAAGCGTGAGTCCATCTTGAGGAATTCTTACAAGGCCGTGACTGACACCTGACAGTCTGCTCTCGATGCTCAAATCCATCTATCAGAAGGCAGATGGAACAATAGTGCAAAAGATATTTGCGTCGGTCCAGCAGTCGCTTGCTACAATGAACACCTCCTCCAACCCGAGTATGAACACAAGGGTCGATCACTCCGATAACCACGAAGGAGCGGAGACACCTCTGAGGCCAGAGGAGGTCGACTTGGAAGAAATCTCCATACATTTCCTTCGAGCATACTCTATTCACCCCAACTGGAAGCAAATAATCTCCTCCTGCAATGACTACGGTCAGACAATGGTACACATCTCCATCACGTTGGGTTATCTTCGACTTCTTCGTCACTTATCCACATGGGGAATCGACCTCAACGTTGTGGATAATATGGGATTAACGGCTCTACACTACGCCTACCTTTTTAAACAGGAAGAGTGCGCCAAGTTCCTCATCCATTCAGGTGTCGACCAATTCATTCTCGATGACCTCGGGCGCTCCCCTTCCGACCTAGACCCATCCTTCGAGGTTAGATTACGTTCAAATATGGACATCGATAGCGCTAGTCACGCTGAGGGTGCCTCACCTATCGAATATGACAATGAAATGCCGGACGAGACAGGGAAGCTCTATGCAAAACGCTTCTTGGTTCAGCGGTGGATGCGACAGGGTGAAGATGAGAGAAGGAGTGAGGTACCCCCATCCAGGTGCCAAAGTCCAGAAATTTTGGGTCTCCCCAGATCGGCTGGTAGTCCCGCGGCCTTGGGCTCCGCAGACGCGCGAGATTTGGGTGTGGCGTATGATCGTTCTTCCTCTTTAGGTGTTCGCATTTCAGAGGAAAGCTCCACACTCATCGTAACGGAAGAAATGAACTCAGGACCGCCAATAGAAATAGCGGTTTCACCGCACAATACCCTTCCACCCTCTCCCATCCTCGAGTCCTCCGAGTTCCTCGCTCAGATGCAAGAAGCTAACCGACCTCCCGACATTGGTCAGAACCCATTCTCTCACCCGGCGCCATTGGGCTGTACAGCCAACATACTCGATTTTGAACACCCCCAAATTCATAACGGAACACGGGCTCTCCACCATTTCGAGCATTGCGGGCCGTCAGACGTCTCGACAGCCGGGTATGTACCTCTACCCCAAGACAAATCAGAGGACGTCGAAGAACAGAACGGCGCTAAAGCGGCAGGAGTGGCAGTGACAGATGAGGTGCGGTCTGCGAGTTTCAGCCCCGAGCCACCGGTCGAAGGGCGTCGCATGAAAGCACTTCTTGGTCACGAAACAGGGATTTCAATCGATGAGGAACCTGGTACCGTCTCTCTATCAGCTTCAGATCAAGGTCAGTATTGCATTATTACAGCAGGGGGCTTTTGATATTGTCTCCTGGTTTTCCCTCCTCTCATATATACATCTCTCTCTGAACTGACACGCTCCAGATGCTCGGGGCATCAGGGACACCTCGTCTCGATCTCCAAACCAACCGACGAGCTGGGGCCTCCTAGGCCTCCTTCAAGCAAGCCTTCAGGCGAATGAACAGAAAATCAGAACCACCGACTTCCTGTTGGATTGCATCGCCTGGATTTCACAGTCCGACTTCGTCCGCTTCCAGCTGCCAGAACCGATCGTCGGTGACTCAGCTGAATGCTATCCTGCGGACGTGGATGAGCTTGGGATCAGAGGCCAATCCGTCTATACCGCCTTATTTCACCATATCGACATGGAAAAATTCTCCTGCAAGTTATGTAGTCACATAGTTGAGGACCTCGAAGAGGCCATCACTCACCAGCGCGTTGATCACTTTAAACACTACCCATATCTGTGCCCGGCGACTCACTCCCAATGGTACGCATGTTTCGCTCCTTCCTTATGAGTACGACTAACGAACACATTCGGTTCAGTGGGGCGAGATTCGGAAGCCAAGCCCGACTGCAAGAGCACCAGGACGCCACTGGGCATTAGTTTCAGAGAAGAGTGGGGTTTTATAGTTATAGGATTCGGAAAACTGGATTTGATAACTGCACGGGAGTACTGCTAACACGGCTCACGGCTCATTTTTGCTACGGTCTTGAGCTTAGCCGAGCCGTAGAGTAGTATTGTGTTATGTTTCTTAGTTGCCTGATGTATTAATACTTGTAATTGTCTCCTGTTAGCTACTGCCCTGTCGGATCCCCGACCCGTAGCATGTGGATAAATTGTAAAATAACTAGCATTTACACTCCGCTGTGAGAATCGAATCGTGCGAATTAGATCACTGTCCTCTTAAGATGTCCGGCGCTCGTCCCACGACAAAGACATCACGCATTTTGCGAATGAATAGAGATCTCGAGGACAAAATCATTCTCCAGGACCACGGGTAACTGGCTTGAGAAAAACCTTTGCTGCGAATTGCTGGCCAGCGACATGTCCCAACGATCCGGCTCCAGAACATGATGCAAGTCGGAATGATTACCACGTCATCGTTCCATTGGGCCACCTCATGGTGAGCTGTCTGGGTGGCTAGTTAGTGGATGGGTCCAAGCGGCTCACCTGCGGCTACTTACAAACGTCAGTTCATATCGGTCTCGCCAGTCTCGTTCCCGAACATATATAAGTAGCTGCGAAAGTGTTAGGCAGGGCGGGGTTTATATGGAAGAACACACGGCGGTGCCCGTATTCCTAGTTGAATTTGATTGTGCTGATGTCACCTTTTCATTCCTTGCTTTGGTGAAATTCAGGCGAACGTAGCACTGAAAGTTAGCCCAGGGGGGAAGGTGAACTGTGCGGAAGATGAGGGATACGTAAATTCACTTGCCTTATTTCTACTCATACATTCGACCGCCCACGCCCTTCAGGCGAAGTATCCCGCCTACACGGAAAAGCGTCTGGTTCAAGGAGACGTGAATAGTGAAAAGGAAGAGAAGTCTAGAATCTAGATAGATTTAACAACCCTCTTATTCTGTAATTTTACCCGTACGGGTACCAGGGCTCGTTAATATACGAATGCTGGGATGAGAAGGGTCACAAACAGTGGTTGGGGATTCGGCTGGGAGATACAGTAAGCCGGATGTATGCGAGTTTTAGACGCGTTGGGGCGGACCACGTAGAGGGTATGTAGGCGGGGAGAAATGATCATCAAACGATGTATATGGCACAACGACGTACTGGCAACCGGCGCAATTCCAATCGTCGTTAATTGCGACTGTTGATCCGTGAGCTTGAGGACCTTGTTTGTCTTTACTACAACACCAGGAAACGACATTGCAACTGGTCTTGAATTCTGTTGTCCTACGACGGAACGCGCTGGTCGCATCCACCGTTAAAACCAGAACATGCGAACTCATACTCTGTGGTGTCCTGCTCGATCAAAGGAGATAGAACATGTCCCAGTTCACCCGTACTGAACGGTGCTTTTGCTCTACCCAACGGGTCTGTACCGCTGTTGCCTGGCTGGTCACATCTTTCGGGTGTTAGGAAAGGTGCTTGCTGAGGGTAATAGCGGAGGCCCAGCCGTGCTGTGGTTGGCTGGACAGCTTCTTATGGATAAAACAGTGAATCGAGACATGCTGCCCGCCTATAACCAAGGGGCGCGTGGTCAGAGTAACTAGGAGAGACGGTACACTGAGAAGAATCGAAGTGGGGAGTGCCGTATCATGGAGTTGAGTGAGTGACACTCTGTTTGGTCTTGTCCGTGGACGAATTTAAATTGCGCATGAGTCGGGCTGACGTCGTGGGTGTCATAATTCCCACCGCCAGACTCTTTTGTCCTTGATGGCTTTAAAAGGCCTGTAACGACCCCTGGCTTGCTCGGTACTGCCCCAATGTACGAACACCCTTTCGCCCAAGAGCTCTACCAAGCCGCCGACGACGCGCCAGGAGGCTTTATCGTTTCATCTTTCACTGGCGATACCACGCAAAACGGCCAGAATGGGACAACAGCGCCACCATCTATCCCGGGTGTACTCTCGGAAACATCACTAAATGGATTGCCAGTCTGGGTCTGTCTTTCCAATCTCGATCCCGCCTTCGCGCCACTGACCGCTGGCTGGTATTCCCAATTCCAGGATGTCCATGCAGCTCATATGGCTCAAAACTCATCAAGGGAAATAATGTGCTCCTTGCAGTCAAGCTCACCTGTCTTTGACGTTGCACAATTGCCAGCTGTCCCGATTGAGCATCAGGTATGGTTTCGTTATCTGTCAGAATCGACCCCGTGGACTCTGCTCTCGGTTTAGTGTGAAATAGTAGACATTGCAGTGTCTACACAGTCCGAGGAAAACAGCCCGAAACCCACATAACTGTATTTTTGGTCCCAAACTGCTGATCACGACTTCCAGATCCAAAGCATGAGCGATGTAACGATGCTGCCTGGTTCTCCCGCCCGATCTACCACCATTCTGCCCCAAACGGCGGACTTGACTATGGGCAATATGCTAACGGTGCGTTTACTCTCCTTCACTCCCTCATCCCAAAATGCGTCAATGCAATCCCTTGCACTCTTCGCTTGTCTGTTGGCCGCATTCAATCTCAATCTCTGTCTTCTGATAGATTGCGAACGAATTGCCCTATTCACCTCCACATGACCCTCATCTACCTGACGACACAGAAGCCCATTAAACCAAGGAAGTCATGAAATCTCGTGAAACGGAGATCGCATGCCTCAAACAACGAATATTGAGACGTCAGGAACACCTGCGTAAATTGCAGGAAATGGAATTGGAAGTTCTTCGCCCTATATTCGATCAGCCTCGTGCCAATATATGCGAAATACAACAAGAAATGGCCCGCCTATGGACAGAATATACCGCTCGCATGTCAACCGTGCAGGAGGTTGCACAGGCGGAGGTCGCAGGCGTCCAGAAACACGTTGCATTTCTAGAGCGAGAGAACAGCAAATTACAATCCTTTCTTGCTCCAATACGCCGACTCCCTACCGAATTGTTGGCGGAAATATTTGTGATCACCATCACATGCCATGGGCAGAAACCTTTTGATATGATACGCGTATGTCGAACCTGGCGTTCCACTATGTTTGGAATGGCACACATATGGTCCCGTTTGACACTCCAGCCCTCAACGGCTCAGGAGTACGTCGAATTTGTGGCGGAGAGGACGAAGCAGGTCTCCTTGGAAGTGGTGATCGACTCCAATAAGGCTAGCGAGTTATCCCACGGTTACATGGGAGAAGGGAAGCCATACATAGGAATGGCTTTGGCTTTGAAAACGATGCCACGGTGGAAAGCCGTAAATGTGGTTTCCTTTCCTGGCGAAGCAGACTTTATCAGGGCAGCAGAAGAAGGGGAATCCGCGATGGATTTCGTCAGACCTCTGGAGAAGCTTGAAGTCTTCAAAATTACTGGTTTTTGCGAGATGAGCGCGCAATTCAGCCAGTTCCTCGATACCGTCACAGAAACGTCCACCGAAAAGCTTACACACGTTGAAATCGCGAGCCCGAATGTCATAGGGTTCCTTTCCTCGCCTTGCTATCATGCTTTCTTCAGTCGCCTCCGACACTTCAAGGTCAACGTGAGGGAAATGAAGGACCCAGCAGACATTCTCCCCTACTTCGAGAACCTGGAGGTGCTCGAAGCGTACCGACTTCGTCTCCCAACATACCCTCACGATATGGACCTCCCAATCGTCCGCACCCTCAAATGGTTGAATATAAAGGTGGTCTCTGTGCAATGGATGTCCGGTCGTACCTTCCCAGTCTTGGAAGATTGCACAATTGTTTGGCCATACCACCCAGAAACCCTCCGTTTGTATGGGGGCGTCGATCTGCCTGCATGCACGCAGTTTACGTATGATGACCACTTGATTGGGCCAATTTCCGTCTTCCGTCTTCCGTCTTCCGTCTTCCGAAGCTCGACAAGATGGTCGTACATCATGAGGCATGGAACAAACCAAGGGGTAGCACACAGCTCGCTTCTGTTTGGGGCGAACCGTCGAACCCGAAGTGGCTGAGACCACGAGTGCTGCATCTGGACACCCAGTGCTTTGATCAGCACTTGATCAATGCGCTTCGGCTGCTCCCTGACCTCGAGGAATTGGTTTTGGGGCTCGTGAGTCCGAATGGACTGGGCAAAGGGTTTTTCGATAGCATGGTCGCGAGAAGCACGAAAGGCATGTCATCACCCTTAGGTCCTGCGCTCGGCTCAGCACAGCCGAATGGAGCATCGAGCGGCCATTTGGTTGCTCCCCTGGTACCGAAACTGAAAGTGTTCGGAATGCCCTATCGTAGATGGGTGGGGGAAGAGGAGGACGAGATCACGCCGTGGCTGGAGAAAATCATTCAATCACGCGAGAAGACGGAAATTCCACTACAACATGTCAAGTTTTGGCCAACCAAGGATACGCATGAAGAAGACGCGAAAGAGCTAGTACCACTTCGCACACCTATTTCTTGCGCCCTGCCCAGATCAAAATAGATGTCCAATTCCTCGAGGAGCGTTCGACATATACGCTATGCTTTATATACCACCCGAGTCATCGCAGAAGGTGAAGGAATTGGACCTTTCGGCAGCCTTGAGGGCCATGTAGCAAGCGACCGGCTTTCGAAGGCAGTGGGACACCCTTTGCTGTTACGCGTGGTGTGTCCCGCTGTCACTGTCCGGCTTCGGGATGACGAATGCGGAGATCGGACCAGCTATTCTGGCTGACCCAGTTGTATTGCCTTGCATAATTTCGCTGCGGGTGGAGACAGAGCACGCGAGATTTAACGAACAACATCAACCCGATATTGATTACCTGCGATGGCGCCTTGATCACCACTACGACCATCTGAGCCGCACTTCATTATTGCGACCGAGCCAGCAAGGGTCCCACCACGCCCACGCCAGCTGCGGCGACGACAAGGCCATCTCGCAGACGTTCGACAAAGACGTTCATCTCCCTGGGACTTGAATCAACGTTCCATACTTCGCAATCTGTGGCTTGGCCAAGGCGCTAGCCTTTCCATTGCCCAATGGCATGTCCACCCTTGCGACTTCGAGAGATAAGGTGCTTTGTGGGTCGCTCGTTCTGGACAATTCTATCGTTGATGCTAACACCGTCGTTCCTCATCTCCAGTACGTCGTGTATCATCGGAATCCACAAAGGCGATCGAGCCTCAAGAGTGTCGAGATCACCTCCAGCAGTAGAGTCCAAGCGCAACCTCCCTTCCATATATTAAACCAACTTCTCAACCCTTGCTCCTTCTGCACGAGGTTCCTCGATGAACCACGTTCTCTCGCATTGCATGAAGGAAATGCGTGGACAACCCAACAAACCGATATCCCCGCCCACTATCTCCGCCTTTACAATATCTGCATCGTTCACCGATCACATAAATGGACTTGAGCCTACATATCGATCACATTTGGACGGATATACAAATACAACCGTATTGTTCATATTTAAATATATCGTAAGTAAAGCCTTAAAAGCCAGCTTCACCAGTCCATGTACGATATCCCACCAGGCAATACCGACCGGCCCGCCTCCTGGCATATTCGAAGAGGGCCTATCAGCTCACCACCGAAAAACACTCCCGCCATATCTCCATCCTCATGCCATACAGATCAACCATATCACCATCACCACCATCACCATCGACGGTCTCCATTTCATCCTCCATGCCGTGCATGACCATCCGCTGCTGGTTCTTCCGTCCCCGCTTGCTCGGCCCTGGCCTTAGTCCCAGCCCCGATCCGACCTGCGTGAGCATGGGAACAGTGGTGAGAATCCCTGGTGGGAGGAGCGTATCTATCCCTGCCGCCTTTTGCGCTTTGATGACTGGACTGTATTCGATCGGTACCGCTAGAGGTTATACTCGCGCCCCTTGCCTTGGATATTCGCACCGCTGCGGGGGAGGAAGGGAATGTCAGCGCTTGGTGTCAATACGTGAATCAAAACAGGGAGTGGTTGCCTAGGAAATATTACGGAAGGGAGAATGGCAAGTTCTGGCAGGACGGGCGAGAAGCTCAACCAGAGATATATATGAATCCCACTACTCTCCTCCGGAAAGAATTCGAAGCGCTTTAGCTGCGCTGTGAATCGTGAAGACATCCCGGCTCTCAGGAACCGACATTGACCCGGCTGCTAAGCAAAACAGGGGCCTTGAGAACACTGCCTCTGGTAGAGGGGCGAATGTACCACCAAGTCTCCTAGAAGTATTCGTCCGGATGTAGGTACCAAGCATCACAAGCCAAGAGATCGGCGCCGGAATTATGCCTATTACGATCATGCTTGCATAGAATGAGGCACCGCTAGAAGATTGAGCGAGGATACGTCAAACGGGCTATAGTGCCTGACTGGGAACGATCGAAGGGATGACGTACCGTCCAATGCGACCATCGGCCTGAATACACTCACAGGTGTATGTGTGGTTGCCAATGTGCACTCTGACGCGTTCCTTGGAGCAGTCGGTACGCACGCTCATCTTGCCGCATCCAGGGAAACGGCATCGAGAACTGCGCGCGAAGGCCAACGGTTTCCGTGAGGGTGCGAGGTACTGAGAAGGGACAGCTTTATTCTGAGAGAGGATGTTCGTCAGTATTGGGGGCGACCTCGCAGAACGAAAACGGGTGGGGCATGACGGGATAGGTGCATAGGCAGGAGAGTAGACTGGGAGCAGGACACGCACCTGCCACAGTTTACAGCAGCGAGTACAGTATGCTTTAGTGCTTGGTCCTCACCACAGTCGGCTAGAGCTTGGGCAACGGTCCTCCTCGCTATGAGCACTCAACACGTCTCACCTCGTCCCCACCATATAGACCCACCCTCTGAACCTCAAGCACCCACGGCCTTCACCCCTGCCATGGCTATGGTAGTAACCTACATCTTCAATCGAGTTGGCGAGGTAATCTCGTATTCATAATGCGGCGTTTTATCGTCGAAAAGGGCGAGACCGGGAACGTTCACTTACCGGGCCACCCTCTCTGCGTCTTCTGGAGGAGTTGGTGCAGGGTGTGCTGTTCATTGAGCAGGGTAGTGGTTAATTGAGGCATGGTAGCGACTGTGGGTGGTCGCGGGCACGCATAGGGGGTTTAAAGACAACTAGCGGCGCCAGATACTAGCTTAGATGGATCACCTGAATGAAGGGGTAGTAGAGGCCGGCTCCAAAACATGAAGCAAGTCGGGGAGAAGGTGAACTATATGGGAGATGAGGGATTAAGTAGATCCACTTGCCTTATTTCTACTCATACATTCGACCGCCCACGCCCTTCAAGCGAAGTATCCCCCCTACACGGAAAAGGAAGAGACGCCAGATAGATTTAACAGCCCTCTTATTCTGTAATTTACCCGTACGGGTACTAGGGCTCGTTAATATACGAATGCTGGGTCACAAACGACGGTTAGGGATTCGGCTGGCGGTTAAGTTGACCCGGAGGCAATAATAGTATAGGAGATAGGCCGGATGGGCGATAAGCCGGATGTATGCGAGTTTTAAACGTGCTGGGGCGGACCATGTAGAGGGTATGTAGGCGGAGAGAAATGATCATCAAACGGTTATATGGCACAGCGACGCACTGGCAGCCGGCGCAATTCCAATCGTCGTTAATTGTGACTGTTGATCCGTGAGCTTGAAGACCTTGTTTGTCCTTACTACAACACCAGGAAACGACATTGCAACTGGTCTTGAATTATGTTGTCCCACGACGGACCGTGCTGGTCGCATGCACCGTTAAAATCAGAACATACGAACTCATACTCTGTGATGTCCTGCACGATCAAAGGATATAGGACATGTCCAAGTTCACCCGTACTGAGCGGTGCTTTTGCTCTACCCAACGGGTCTGTACCGCTGTTGCCTGGCTGGTCACATCTTTCGGGTGTTAGGAAGGGTGCTTGCTGCAGGTAGCGGAGGCCCAGCTGTGCTGCGGTTGACTGGACAGGTTCTTATGGATCGAACAGTGAATCGAGACATGCTTCCCGCCCATAACCAAAGGGCGCTTGGTCAGAGAAGCTATGAGAGACGGTACACTGAGAAGATCGAAGTGGGGGGTGGCGTATCATGGAGTTGATCGAATGAAAGTCTGCTTAGTCTTGTCCGTGGACGCTAGGGGCAAATTTAAATTGCGTACGAGTCGGGCTGACGTATCGGGTGTCATCATTCCCACCGCCAGACTCTTTGGTTCCTTTAAAGGGCCTGATACGACCCCTGGCTTGCTCGGTACTGCGTTCCTCTGCTCCAATGTACGAACACCTTTCCCCCCAAGAGCTCTACCATGCCGACGCGTCGTGGGGCTCTCTCGTTTCATCTCCCACTGGAGTAGGCGATGCGACGCAGAACGGCCAGAATGCAGCAACAACGCCACCATCTACCCTCTCGGAAACATCACTAAATGGATTGCAAGCCTGTGTCCGTCTTTCCGATCTCAATCCGGCCTTTGCTGACCGCTCCGCCGCTCGCTGCTGACCAGTAGTTCCAATTCCAGGATGTGGAGATCGCTCATATGGCTCAAAACTCATCAGGAGGAATAATGTACTCCTTCCAGTCAAGCTCACCTGTCTTTGGCGCTGCACAATTGCCACCTGTCCCGAGCGAGCACCAGGTATGGTTTCGTTACCTGTCAGAATCGACCCCGCGGACTCTGCTCTCGGTTCAATAGTAGAACGCAGTGTTTACACAGTCCGAGGAAACAGCCCGGAACCCCCGCAACCGTATTTTTGGTCCCAAAATGCTGATCGCGGCCTTCAGATCCAAAACACGAGCGATGTAACGATGCTGCCTGGTCCCCTCACCCGAATTACCACCATTCTGCCCCAAACGGCCGACTTGACTATGTGCAATATGCGGACGGTGCGTTTACTCCCTCATCCCAAACGCATCAATGCAATCCCTTGCACTCTCCGCTTATCTGTTGACCGCATTCGATCTCAACCACTGTCTTCTGATAGATTGATCCCGATTTGCTTCCACATGACCCTCATCTATCGGAACGCCAGGAACACCTGCGTAAATTGGAATTGGAGGTTCTCCGCCCTACGCTCGATCAGCTTCATGCCACTACATTCGAAATACGACGCGAAATGGCGCGCCTGTGGACAGAATATACCGCTCGCATGTCAACCGTGCAGGAGGTTACACAGGCGGAGGTCGCAGGCCTCCAAAAGCACGTTGCATTTCTAGAGCGAGAGAACAGCAAATCACAATCCTTTCTTGCTCCAATACGCCGACTCCCTACCGAATTGTTGGCGGAAATATTTGTGATCGCCATCACATGCCATGGGCAGAAACCTTTTGATATGATACGCGTATGTCGGACCTGGCGTTCCACTATTTTTGGAATGGCACGCATATGGTCCCGTTTGACACTCCGGCCCTCAACGGCCCTGGAGTACGCGGAATTTGCGGTGGAGAGGACGAAGCAGGTCTCCTTGGAAGTGGTGATCGACTCCAATAAGGCTAGCGACTTATCTCACGGTTATGTGGGAGAAGGGAAGCCATGCATAGGAATGGCCTTGGCTTTGAAAACGATGCCACGGTGGAGAACCGTGAATGTGGTTTCCTTTCCTGGCGAAGCAGACTTTATCAGGGCAGCAGAAGAAGGGGAATCCGCGATGGATTTCGTCAGACCTCTGGAGAAGCTTGAAGTCTTCAAAATTACTGGTCCTTGCGAGATGAGCGCGCAATTCAGCCAGTTCCTCGACACCGTCACACAAACGTCCACCGAAAAGCTTACACACGTCGAAATCGCGAGCCCGAATGTCATAGGGTTCCTTTCCTCGCCTTGCTATCGCCCCTTCTTCAGTCGCCTCCGACACTTCAAGGTCGACACGAGGGAAATGATGGGCCCAGCAGACATTCTCCCCTTCTTCGAGAACCTGGAGGTGCTCGAAGCGTACCGACTTCATCTCCCAACGTACCCTCACGATATGGACCTCCCAATCGTCCGCACCCTCAAACGGTTGAGTATAAAGGTAGTCTCTGTGCAATGGATGTCCGGTCGTGCCTTCCCAGTCTTGGAAGATTGCACAATTGTTTGGCCACACCACCCAGAAACCCTCCGTTTGTATGGGGGCGTCGATCTGCCTGCGTGCACACACTTTACATACGACGACCACTTGATTGAGCCAATGTCCGACTTCCGTCTTCCGAACCTCGACAAGCTGGTCGTACGGAATGAGGCATGGAATCGACCAAGGGGTAGCACACAGCTCGCTTCTGTGTGGGGCGAATCGTCGAACCCGAAGTGGCTGAAACCACGAGTGCTGCATCTGGACACCCAGTGCCACGATCAGCATCTGATCAATGCGCTTCGGCTGCTCCCTGACGTCGAGGAATTGGTTTTGGGGCTCGTGCGTCCAGATGGACTGGGCAAAAAGTTTTTATATAGCATGGTCGCGAGAAGTACGAACGGCGTGTCATCACCCTCAGGTCCTGGTTTCGGCTCAGCACAGCCGAATGGAGCATCCAGCGACCACTGGATTGCTCCACTGGTACCGAAACTGAAAATTTTCGGAATGCGCTATCGTAGATGGGTGGGGGACGAGGAGGAGGACGAGATCACGCCATGGCTGGAGAAAATCATTCAATCACGCGAGAAGACGGAAGTTCCACTACAACATGTCAAGTTTTGGCCAACCAAGGATACGCCTGAAGAAGACGCGAAAGAGCTAGTACCACTTCGCACACCTATTTCTTGCGCCCTGCCCAGATCGGAATAGATGCCCGATTCCTCGAGCAACGTTCGACCTATGCGCTCTGCGGGATATACCACCCGAGAGGACTCTCGGGTGGTCCTTCCAGCCGATTCCTCATTCCGCTCTAGACATCCAATATTTTCTTAATGACGCCTATGGTATTTTATTTGGAGGGGGTGCAGTACAAAAGGTCACAATCTTCTCAGACCAACAGACTGTTGAGTGCCAGGGCGAACAGATATCTTTTTCCTTGCCACTTTTGATCACCCCCCTTATGAACTATTCACACCCCGCCACGTACTGAGAACCCAGTTGTATAACAGTTTCAAACAGTCTCTGTATTATACTGAAAATCAGAGATCAATACGGCACCTGCCATTCCTCATAGTATGCCCCATAGGTCGACTGGCTGCAACGAACCTCGCAGGAAATGACATTTCTGGACCTGTGGACTTGATTCAAGCCAGTATCCTGTTGCACATACTCTACTGATAGTACTGGTGCGTATCAATGACTTGGGAACATGAATCAGTGCGAGCAGAGGCGGCACGAGCATACGATGAACATCAACAAAAGGCAGAATAGGTAAAAGAGATCTGCTGTGGAACATAAATAGTAACGCAGTACACTCAACTTTCCAAGAGAGATGAGTCCGGAGGTTCCAATATGCGAGAAATGTTCGATGATTGGTGACACGGGGACTAAAGAATGGGTATATTCAATCAATCGGGATACACCATTGAACACCTTCAGCAATACCTTGGTTTACGTCCGTTCCATTGCACAGAACCCAAGTGGTATGGTCTTGGTCCTCATCGCAGGTCACTGCAGCTAAAATCCTTCTAGTGCGAGATTATTATTGCGTAGTAGGGAGCTCGAAAATCACTCCCGCACTCATGCTACTCACGGCCGTCCCATGTCATGTCCCAACAACTGGTAAGTCGGACAACCCTATTCTTCGGCTCCTTCATTGATATCATACAGTGGCACGCATTTCTCCAATAATACGCCCAGGAACATCAGTCGTCACCTTCACGAACATTGCAGCAAGCGAGACTGGGAGTAGACCTCTATGACTATTCCGGGACGTGGGGTCCTGCTAAGACAACAGCACGTTTCGTACCAAGTCGCCCCTGACTCCGAGTCAGAAGCTGCTGGTGACGAAGACAAGGAGTACTGACATGACCTGCTTCACACCGGTGTGTTGGTGCTGGGGGGCTGGGGGGAGTAGCGACGACTCGGTGGTGAGCCAGTTGGAGGAAGTTTCAGTGATTGCGGCAGCGGAGTGTTGAGTGTTAGAAAGAAGACTGAGTCGGCACAACAAGCGCAGTTTCATTTGCAGCATAATGAGGTTGTTTCATTGGATGCCCAGTTGACTGATATTCGAATTCATCTCAATTGGGTTCGATTCCCGGACTTGCCTTTCTTTTCTCTTCCTGCGGGAGAGATCCTAACTTGTGCCCACCTTGAGCCAAACAAACCTTGACCACTGCTCAATTTTGGCCCAAAATTCAGCATCATCCCCGTCGCTCCTTTAAAAATATATATTCATTTTTTGGTTCATCATAATATTTTTCGCCGTTGTAATGACATCACCGCAGCCTCGTCATGGTGAGTTACGGTCCCACCGCTACAAATACAGGCGCGGACGCTGACCAAAATTGCGTTGAGCTTCATTCACCCGCTTTTCCGTCTCCTACGTACCGAAAGAAGATTTTTGTCTGCTTTCTCAAGGTGTGCAATGCGCAGCGACGCTATCTGACGACGAAACCTTGCAGCTCATCAAGGGCGCTTCAGGTGAATCACAGGACGCCGGAGACTCGGATTCCGACAAGTATCACTCCTCCTTCACCACTTCTACACCTCTTGCACCCAACAATCTACAGTGGTCAACCACCCAACTGACACTCAGTTTTGGAACGGCTCTGACGAGAAATGGAGGACTTCAAACAGCCCGGTGGCAGTCGTATTGTATATATATATATTGTTCCTTGATATACAATACATTTTTGGTGCATCCGCTGCCTGCGTTCGAGCTGGAGGAGGGAGCCAAGATTCAGGCCCGCCCACTCAACTGACATCGGGTTATTCCAGGGGGTAGGGAGCAAAGGTTTAGAAATGAAATGAATACTAGCTATCTTACGACTATATTACTAATCTATGGAACCCTAGGCTTCAGATCGATCAAGTAC
>Ga0307515_10001966_pt1 | contig 45520 bp, 33 predicted proteins | sample 17_EM_MG_FD_194513 | JGI IMG/M metagenome (GOLD analysis project Ga0307515, IMG submission 194513) | Populus trichocarpa ectomycorrhiza microbial communities from riparian zone in the Pacific Northwest, United States - 17_EM | ecosystem: Host-associated > Plants > Roots > Unclassified | place... | reverse complement strand
GTGCATTGCCGGCGCGGAACGCGGCGATCGCGCCGGTCATCGATTCGTCGTAGGTGCCCTTGTAGGTGGGCACGATCTTGTAGTCCTTCTGGCTCGCGTTGAAGTCCTTGGCGAGGTCGTTGACCCACTCGCCGTTGACGGCGGTCATTGAATGCCACCACTGGATCTCGACCTGTGCGTGGGCGGGCGTTGACAAAGCCAATACCGATGCGGCTGCGACAAAGGACGAGAGAAGAGCTGAAGTTTTCTTGTTCATGACGACTCCGAGTGATGAATGCCAAGGCTTTTGGCCAGCCGGGCAGTTTGCGTCGATCTTGTGACAGGCGTGTTTATGTCGCTTTCGCCGCATCGCAGCAACGGGGATAACCCGCCGAGTTGCCCATGCCCGTACGCCGGCGGCGCTGGGAGGTGCTGCGTTACCATTCGCTTCCAAGTGCAGTAGCAGGCGCGCGCGTCGCCTGGACCCCATGAACGCACCCGTTTCGCTGAACCAGATCACCGCTGCGGCCGACGCTGCGCACAACGCGCCCCGACTGCGCGAGATTCCGTACAACTACACCTCGTTCTCCGACCGCGAGATCGTGATCCGCCTGCTGGGCTCTCGTGCGTGGGAGCTGCTGAACCGCCTGCGCGAAGAGCGCCAGACCGGCCGCTCGGCGCGCATGCTGTACGAGGTGTTGGGAGACATCTGGGTCGTGCAGCGCAACCCCTATCTGCAAGACGACCTGCTCGACAACCCGCGTCGCCGCAAGTTGCTGATCGAAGCCTTGAACCACCGCCTCGGCGAGGTGCAAGCGCGCCGCACGCCGGCAGGTGACGGCACGCGCGATGCCTTCGTCGGCGAGCTGCTGCAGGCGGCCGACACGGCGGTGAAATCGTTCGCCGACCAGTTCGAGCGCGTGGCCGAGCTGCGCCGCCGCACGACCAAGGTGCTGGGCCGCCACACGGCCAAGGACAACATCAAGTTCGACGGCCTGTCGCGCGTGTCTCACGTGACCGATGCGACTGACTGGCGTGTCGAGTACCCCTTCGTCGTGCTGACGCCCGACACCGAGGCTGAGATGGCCGCGCTGGTCAAGCACTGCATCGAGCTCGACCTGACGATCATCCCGCGCGGCGGTGGCACCGGCTATACGGGCGGTGCCATTCCGCTGACCTGGAACAGCGCTGTCATCAACACCGAAAAGCTTGAGGCGATGACTGAGGTGGAGCAGGTGCGCCTGCCCGGCATGGACCGCGACGTGGCCACCATCTGGACCGAAGCGGGCGTCGTCACACAGCGCGTGGCCGATGCGGCCGAGCGTGCGGGCTTCGTCTTCGCCGTCGACCCCACGTCGGCCGAGGCCTCGTGCATCGGCGGCAACATCGCGATGAATGCCGGCGGCAAGAAGGCGGTGCTGTGGGGCACCGCGCTCGACAACCTCGCCTCGTGGCGCATGGTCACACCCGAAGCCAAGTGGCTCGAGGTGACGCGCCTCGCCCACAACATGGGCAAGATCCATGACGTCGACGTGGCGAGCTTCGAGCTGAAGTATTTCGACGCATCGGGCAAGGTGCTCGAGCGGACGGAGCACCTTGACATCCCCGGCCGCGTCTTCCGCAAGGAAGGCCTGGGCAAGGACGTCACCGACAAGTTCCTCGCCGGCCTGCCCGGCATCCAGAAGGAAGGCTGCGACGGTCTCATTACCAGCGCGCGCTGGGTCGTGCACAAGATGCCGGCGCACACGCGCACGGTGTGCCTGGAGTTCTTTGGCAATGCACACGATGCGGTGCCGTCGATCGTCGAGATCAAGGATTTCATGTTCGCCGAGGCCAAGGCAGGCGGCGCCATCCTCGCCGGCCTGGAGCACCTGGACGACCGCTACCTGAAGGCCGTGGGTTACGCGACCAAGAGCAAACGCGGCGGCCTGCCGAAGATGGTGCTGGTGGGAGACATCGCCGGCGACGACCCCGACGTGGTGGCCCGCGCCACCAGCGAGGTGGTGCGCATTGCGAACAGCCGCGCCGGCGAAGGCTTCATCGCAGTGAGCGCCGATGCGCGCAAGAAATTCTGGCTCGACCGCAAGCGCACGGCAGCGATCAGCAAGCACACCAACGCTTTCAAGGTGAACGAAGACGTGGTGATCCCCTTGCCTCGCATGGGCGAGTACACCAACGGCATCGAGCGCATCAACATCGAGCTGAGCCTGCGCAACAAGCTGGCGTTGGTCGATGCGCTGGAAGCCTTTTTCGAAAAAGGCAACCTGCCGCTCGGCAAGAGCGATGATGCTGGCGAGATCGCCTCGGCCGAGCTGCTGGAAGACCGCGTGCAACAGGCCCTGGCGCTGCTGCGCGACGTGCGCTCGCTGTGGCAGCTGTGGCTGCACGACCTCGATGCGGTGGACGCGCAGACGGGCCGCAGCTACTTCGTCGCCTTGCAAGACCACACGCTGCGCGCGTCGTGGAAGACGCAGCTTCGCGCGCCGCTGCAAGACATCTTCGCCGGCTCGGCGCTGAAGCCCATCGTCGACGAATGCGTTCGCATCCACAAGGACGTGCTGCGCGGCCGCGTGTGGGTGGCGCTGCACATGCACGCCGGTGACGGCAACGTGCACACCAACATTCCCGTCAACAGCGACAACTACGAGATGCTGCAGACGGCGCACGAGGCCGTGGCGCGCATCATGAAGCTCGCGCGCAGCCTCGACGGCGTGATCTCGGGCGAGCACGGCATCGGCATCACCAAGCTGGAGTTCCTGACCGACGACGAGATGGCCGACTTCACGGCCTACAAGCAGCGTGTCGACCCGGAAGGGCGCTTCAACAAGGGCAAGCTGCTGCGCAACGTCTCATTTGAAGGGCTGGGGCTCAAGGCGGACCTGACCAACGCCTACACGCCGAGCTTCGGCCTGATGGGCCACGAGTCGCTGATCATGCAGCAGAGCGACATCGGCGACATCGCCAACTCGATGAAGGATTGCCTGCGCTGCGGCAAGTGCAAGCCAGTCTGCGCGACGCACGTGCCGCGTGCCAACCTGCTGTACAGCCCGCGCAACAAGATCCTTGCGACCTCGCTGCTGGTCGAGGCCTTCCTGTACGAAGAGCAGACGCGGCGCGGCGTGAGCATCAAGCACTGGGCCGAGTTCGAAGACGTGGCCGACCACTGCACCGTGTGCCACAAGTGCCTGAGCCCGTGCCCGGTGGACATCGATTTCGGCGACGTGTCGATGAACATGCGCAACCTGCTGCGCAAGATGGGCAAGAAGAGCTTCCGGCCCGGCAACAAGATGGCGATGATGATGCTCAACGCCACCAACCCAGAGACCATCAAGCTCTTGCGCATGGGCATGGTCGACGTGGGCTTCAAGGTGCAGCGCGCGGCCAACAACCTGCTGCGCGGCCTGGCCAACAAGCAGACCGCGGCGCCGAAGTCGACGGTGGGCACGGCTCCGATCAAGGAGCAGGTGATCCACTTCATCAACAAGAAGCTGCCGGGTGGGTTGCCGAAGAAGACGGCGCGCGCGCTGCTCGACATCGAAGACAAGAACTACGTTCCGATCATTCGCGACCCCAAGACCACCACGGCTGAGACCGAGGCAGTGTTCTATTTCCCGGGTTGCGGCTCGGAGCGCTTGTTCTCGCAAGTGGGTTTGGCGACGCAGGCCATGCTCTGGCATGCTGGTGTGCAGACCGTGCTGCCGCCGGGTTACCTGTGCTGCGGCTATCCGCAAAAAGGAAGCGGCCAGTTCGACAAGGCCGAGAAGATCATCACCGACAACCGCGTGCTGTTCCACCGCGTGGCCAACACGCTGAACTACCTCGACATCAAGACGGTGGTGGTGAGCTGCGGTACCTGCTACGACCAGCTGCAGGGCTACCAGTTCGACAAGATATTCCCGGGCTGCCGCATCATCGATATCCACGAGTACCTGCTCGAGAAGAACATCACGCTCGGCGGTGCTGGCGGCTATCTGTATCACGACCCCTGCCACACACCAATGAAGCTGCAGGACCCGATGAAAACGGTCAAGGCGCTGCTGGGTGACAACGTGCTGAAGAGCGAGCGCTGCTGCGGCGAGAGCGGCACGCTGGGCGTGACGCGCCCCGACATCTCGACCCAGGTGCGCTTCCGCAAGGAAGAAGAGCTGCGCAAGGACGAAGCGAAGCTTCGTGCGACGGGTTCGGTGGCCGACAAGGGCCAGGTGAAGATCCTCACCTCGTGCCCGAGCTGCCTGCAGGGCCTGAGCCGCTACGGCAACGACCTCAACAACGGCTTGCTCGAGGCCGACTACATCGTGGTCGAGATGGCCAACCAGATTCTTGGGGCCGACTGGATGCCCGAGTACGTCGAACGCGCGAACGACGGTGGCATCGAGCGGGTGTTGGTGTAACTAGCCCCCCAGTCGCTTTGCTCCTGCCCCCCGAGGGGCGCCGCCTGGTGGACCGGCCGAGCCGGATCCACTGGCGTTGCTCGAGGTGGACTTCGCTTTGCTTGTCCTATTCGGCGGAGAGGTTGCGCTCCTTGATGAGCGCGTGCCAGAAGGTGGTTTCCTTCTGCACGAATGCGGCGAGCGCCGGGCCGTCCGAAGGTGTCACTTCCAGGCCGAATTCTTCGAGTCGGGCCTTCACCTCGGGCACGTTGATGGCCTTGTTCATCTCGGCCGAGAGATGGGCCACGATGTCGGGTGGCGTGCCTTTGGGCACGAACAAGCCTTGCCAGGCGGTGACCTCGAAGTCCTTGATGCCGATCTCGTCGAGTGTTGGCACGTCGGGCAGCGAGGGCAGGCGCTTCTTCGACATCACGGCAAGGGCCTTGACCTTGCCGGCGCGGATCTGCGGCAGGCCGGCAGCGGTATCGAGCACCATCATCGGTACCTGGCCGGAGATGACGTCTTGCACCGCGAGTGCGGTCCCGCGGTAGGGCACATGAACGATGAAGCTCTTGGTGCGGTCCTTCAGCAGCTCCATCGCCAAGTGATGCGGGCTGCCGATGCCGGGTGACGCGTAGGTGTATTTGGCCGGGTTCTTCTTCACCTCGTCGAGCAGTTCCTTGGCGCTGTTGAGCCCGGCGTTCGGGTTGACGGCCAGGATCAGCGGGAAGCGCGCCATGAAGCCCACGGGCGTGAAGTCCTTCGGGTCGTAGGGCAGCTTGCGGTACATCGCGCTGTTGAACACCATCGCACCGTTGTCGCCGGTGAGGATGGTGTAGCCGTCGGGCGGCGACTTGGCGGCGTTGTCGGTGCCGATGGTGCCGCCGGCACCCGGGCGGTTGTCGATCACCAGGGTCTGGCCGAGTTGCTTGCCGAGTTGCGGCGCGAGCTGGCGGGCCAGAAAATCAGATCCGCCCCCTGCTGGGTAGGCCACCACCCAGCGCACGGGCTTGTTGGGCCACGACTGGGCCTGCACCATCACGGGCGCGATCAAAGCCGAGGCAAGGGCCATGCCGAGCAAACGGCGGGACAGGGCATGAGTCATGTTGGGTGCTCGTGGGCAATGAGGTGACGCCCATCTTATCGAGGGCCACCGCGATAATCCGCCGCATGACGCTCAGCTTTAGCCCGCCCTCCGATCCCGTCGCCACCTGCGATCTCTGCCAGCACGCCGGTGGCCGCCTTGTCTGGACGAGTGACGCATGGCGTGTGATCGGTGTGGCTGACACCGACTTCCCTGCCTTCTACCGCGTGGTGTCGAACCGGCATGTGGCCGAGTTCTCTGATCTGCCGATGGCGCAGCGCGAGCGTTGCATGCAACTGGTGGGCGCCGTCGAGCGCGTGCTGGTGGACCGTCTGACGCCTACCAAGATCAACCTGGCTGCGCTCGGGAACATGGTGCCGCACCTGCATTGGCACGTGATCGCTCGTTTCGACTGGGACAGCCACTTCCCGCAGCCGATTTGGGGAACGCGCCAGCGTGAGGTCGATCCCCCGCCTGTGCGTCGGCTGGCGTGCAGCCTGGATGAACTCGATGCGGCGGTGACTGCAGCGCTGGTCGCCATCTGAGCCGCGGCGTCCTGTCTCTGTGCGATCGGCGAGCGCAGACACCCCTAGAACTGCGTGAAAACCCTCAAGTGAGTGCCGGTCGGCAGGGTGGCTTCGATATACATTTCCGAGAGATTTCAGCCCAAGGAATGCCTGTGAGCCCGGTCCTGCCCATCGATCTGTCAAATGGTTTCAAGCTCGACCCCAAGCAAGCCCGCGAGATCGGCGCTTCGCTGTCCAGCGACTACTGTTTCGCAGAGCCGTTCCCGCACATCGTTCTCGACAACTTCCTGCCGCAAGACCTGATTTCAGGCTTGTATTCGCACTTCCCGAAGGAACGGCTTGAGTCCGACGTGGTGTTCGAGTCAGGCTACGCCGGCCACCACAAACGCCAAGTGCTCCCCGCAGACTGCGACGACTTCTGCCGTCGGACGTTCGACTTCTTCAATTCGCAGCCGTTCCTCGAGTTTCTCGAAGGCCTGTCGGCCATCGAGGGTCTGTTGCCCGACCCGTACTTCGTTGGTGGTGGCTTCCACGAGATCGGTGTCGGCGGCAAGCTGGGCATTCATGCGGACTTTCGGATCAACAACAAGCTGCATGTGAATCGGCGCATGAACGTCATCGTCTACTTGAACGAAGGCTGGAAGGACGAATACAGCGGCTCGCTGGAACTCTGGAGCCGTGACATGAAGAACATGGTCAAGAGCGTCAGCCCGGTGTGGAACCGCTGCGTGATCTTCAACACCGATGCCGACTCCTACCACGGCCACCCGGATCCGCTGACCACCCCCGATGGCGTGCTGCGCCGCTCGGTGGCGCTGTACTACTACACCGCGTCGAAAGCGGTGTACGAAGAAGTGCCCAACCGATCGACGATGTACGCGGCGCGGCCGCAAGACAACGCCGAGATCCGGCGCGAAGCGACCAGCCTACGGATGGAGCAGCACCTGCAGGAATGGGTGCCGCCCGCCGTGCTGCGGTATTCGCGTGCGGTGATGAGGCGAGTCAGGAAGTTGGCCGGGTCGAGCACCTGAGCGGCCGAGCGGGCCGAAGCCCAGTCCTCGCATGAGCTCCGTCGCAACGCAGCGAGCGCGTGTGTTCGCGCCGGAGTTGGATGTGCTGCGTGGCATTGCCGCGGTGCTGATGATCCTCAACCATGCCGGTTTTCGCCTGCTGAGCAGTGCGGATGCTTCCGCGTCGCCCAGCGCTGTAGCGGTGTTTCTCGGTGGTTTTGCGCCCGTCGTCTTTTTCTTTGCCACCGGTTTTGGCATCGCTTTGTCGGCACGTGCGAGCGCCGGTGTTGTGAACATGCGGTCGGTGATCTGGAAGGCGGCATTGCTTGTCGCCGCCGACCAGTGGTTCTACTGGCGCCACGGCGTGGGTGGCGGATTCGATTTCTTCGGCTTCATTGCGTTGGCTTCCGTCACGGTGACCTTCATTGCCTCTCGTCGCCGGCCTGTTTTGATCTGCCTTGCGCTGGCGCTCGTGTTGCTGGCCCTGCGCTATGTAGTGGCGCCGATGCTGCGCGGTAGCCTGTCGCAGTTCGCACTTTGGAACTGGGTCACGGGGGTCCAGGCTGTCGAGCACGTGTCTTACCCGCTCTCGCCGTGGATGGTGTATCCGCTGCTCGGCTTTGTGCTGGGCTGGTTCTACGAACCCATCCAGACCTTGGCCCCTGGAAGCCGGCTGCGCTTGTATGTCCGAGGAGCAGCATGCGTCGCCGCATTTGGCGGGCTTTCGCTGGTGCTGGCGCTGGTGTTCAAGAGCTCGTTTTTCCGCTGGGGAATGGTTAGCGCGGGCTTTCTGGTCTTGTCGCTGAGCGTATTGATGGCTGCGGCCCTGGTGGCGTGGTGGCTGTCGGTCTCGCATCCGAGGCTGGCAAGCAGCGTGGCGTTACGCGGTGTCGCGTCGTTTGCCGTGATACCCATCCACTACGCGATGCTGGATCTCTGCGAGATGCTTTTGCCCCTGCCGCTCGCCCAGTGGGCGTACGCATTGCTGGCCGTTGGCATCATTGTCGCGACCGTCTTCCTGTCTTCGCGGTTTTCGACGCTCGTGTCGGGCTTCTCGAACCCGACATTCCGCCGAACCATGGTTCCCGCGCTGCTGACAGCGCTTCTTGTCTTGTCGCTCGGCGTCATCGCCGGTGTGACACGGAACACCGCTGCCATTGCTTTCATGACGCTGGCGGCTCAATTGCTCGTCGCTGCCCTGCTGGGTGTCAAGCCTCAAGCCTCTCAGCGAAGTGCCGCGTTACCTGCCTGATCGCTACACTGCATCAGATTGCTTTGATCGAGTTCCCATGACTGGCCTGACTGCTGACACCCCTCAACCAACGTCCATCACCGTGCACGGCAAATCGCGTGTGCTGGAGGTCAGTTTTGCTGATGGCAAGGAATTTCGCATTCCGTTCGAGCTGATGCGGGTGTATTCGCCTTCTGCCGAAGTCAAAGGCCATGGGCCCGGGCAGGAAGTGCTGCAGACCGGCAAGCGGGATGTGGATCTGGTCCAACTGGAGGCGGTGGGCAACTATGCCGTGCAGCCCAGGTTTTCAGATGGCCACGACTCGGGCATCTACTCTTGGGACTACCTCTATTTCCTGGGCTCTCAGGAAGCTGAACTGTGGGCGCAGTACGAGGCCCGGTTGAAGAAGGCCGGCGCCAGCCGTGACGAATCGATGGCCATGTCATCGGCATCTGCGTCCGGATGTGGACATCACCACTGAGCGCAAGGGAATCGACCATGAGCGGTACCCATTTTGGCTTCCAGGCTGTCGACGAATCTGAAAAAGCCAACCGTGTGCGCGGCGTGTTCGATTCCGTCGCTTCGCGCTATGACTTGATGAACGACCTGATGTCCGCAGGCCTTCACCGGGCATGGAAGGCCTACACCGTGGCCGTGGCGGCCGTGCGCGAAGGGGACAAGGTTCTCGATATCGCTGGTGGAACGGGCGATCTGGCGCGCGCATTCGCCAAGAAAGTCGGCACGGCCGGAACGGTGGTGCACACCGACATCAACGAAGCCATGCTGAGCCGCGGCCGCGACCGCCTGCTCGACGAGGGCTTGGCCTTGCCCACATCGATCTGCGACGCTGAAGCCTTGCCGTTCGCGACCGCCAGTTTTGATCTGGTCAGTGTGGCTTTCGGCCTGCGCAACATGACCCACAAAGACCAAGCCTTGGCCGAAATGTGCCGAGTGCTGCGCCCTGGAGGCCGTTTGCTGGTGCTCGAGTTCTCCAAGGTGGCAGCTCCGCTGGAAAAGGCTTACGACTGGTATTCGTTCAAGGTGCTGCCGCAGATCGGCAAGCTGGTGGCCGGCGACGCCGACAGCTACCGCTACCTGGCCGAGTCCATCCGCATGCACCCGGGACAGCAGGAGCTCAAGGCCATGATGAAGAGCGCCGGCTTCGGCCATGTGGACGTACACAACCTCACCGCCGGTGTTGCGGCGTTGCACGTGGGCATCAAGTGCTAGCTCGTGCAGACACGCAGGTCGACTGACGCGCGACTCCAGTAGGCACTCCGCAACGGTTTTGATGCAACTTCCTCACGGCTCTCACAGAGGAAGGTTGCCCTTGTATCCCTCAGTCGAGGGCGTGGTGCGTTCCTGCTTCGCCGCTACACTCGGCAAGCTGCGGCTTCGCGGTTTCCCGTTGACCCAATGCCTCGCGCGAATCTTGCGTGACGGTGGTCTACCCGTTGAGCGGTGAACGTTGTCTGGCCCTGCTGTCAGGGCTCTGGGATTGATGATCGAATGATTTCAAGAACCGATGCAAGTGCTCTGAGAAAAAGCAGGCTGGGCGTGAATCGTTTGACGCGGGTGGCTGTGTGTGCGCTTGCGCTGGTACTGGTGGGTTGTGGCGGTGGCAAGAACAAGGCAACGCAATCAGCGGCCAAGGTGAACAAAGAGGAGATCACTGTTCATCAGATCAACTATGTGCTTCAGCAGCAGCGAGGCGTGCCGCCCGCTCAGGCCGCATCCGCGGGCCAGCAGGTGCTGGAGCGCCTGATCGATCAAGAGTTGGCCGTGCAAACCGCCAAGAGCAAGGACATCGACCGTGACCCTCAGGTCGTTCAGCAGCTTGAAGCCGCCAAGCGCGAGATCATCGCGCGTGCCTACATCGAACGCGTTGGCTCGGGGGCATCCAAGCCCACTCCAGAAGAAATCCGGAAGTACTTCAACGAGAAGCCGGCGCTCTTCAAGGAGCGCCGTGTTTACACCCTGCAGGAGCTTCGCATCGAAGCCAAGCCGGAGCAGATCGCCGAGTTGCGGGCCAAGCTGCAGGAGTCGGCCACGGTGAACGATTTCGCCGTGTTTCTGAAGGAAAAGGCTTATCGGTTCAGCAACAACCAGCTCGTTCTGGCGGCTGAACAGGTACCTCTGGGGAGTTTGGATGATTTCGCCCGCATGAAAGAGGGCCAGTCGGTACTGAATACCTCTTCCAGTGGGGTGCAGGTCGTCACCATGGTGAGTTCGCGCAGCCAACCACTTGATGAGGCGCAGGCCTTCCCGGCGATCGAGCAGTTCCTTTTGAACGAGCGCAAGCGCCGGATCGTCGAAGAAGATTTGAAGGCGCTTCGCGCCACGGCCAAAATTCAGTACCTGGGCGAGTACGCCAAGGGTGCTGCCTCCGGGGCGGAGCCCACGAAAGCCCCTTGAGGCACTTACGGAAACGCATGACCATGTCGATACGGCAATTTCTTCGGTTCGGTTTGGCAGTGCTGGCTTTGCTGTCGTGCGCGTTCGTGCAGGCGCAGGACAAGGCTGAGCACATTCTTGGCTCCGGCGATGTGATTCGCATCACCGTCTACCAGAACCCGGACCTGACGCTTGAGACGCAGATTTCCGAACTGGGCCAGATCACTTTCCCGCTGATCGGCACCGTGACCCTGGGCGGGGCGTCCATCACCGGTGCCCAGGAAAAGGTCGCCAAGCAGCTTCGTGACGGCGGTTTCGTCCTGAAGCCGCAGGTGAACGTCATGGTCGTGCAGATACGCAGCAGCCAGATTTCGATCCTGGGTCAGGTTAGCAAACCAGGGCGCTATCCGATCGTCACCGTGAACAGCCGAGTATCTGAAATGATCGCGGCAGCGGGCGGCGTCTTGCCTGGCGGCGCCGACGTGGTGACCGTGGTGGGTACGCGCGATAGTAAGCCTGCGAAATACGCCATCGACTTGCCTGCCATCATGCAAGCCGGCAAGCGCGAACTCGACATCACCGTGGCAAACGGCGACATCATCTATGTGGACCGTGCTCCGAGTCTTTATATCTATGGTGAGGTGCAGAAGCCCGGCGTGTTCCGCCTCGAGCGCGGCATGACGGTCCTGCAGGCGCTGGCGCAAGGTGGTGGCCTCACGGCGCGTGGCACCGAACGCGGAATTCGTGTACATCGGCGTAACGCGAGTGGTGAGGTGAATGTGATGCAACTGAAGATGACCGATCTCGTTCAACCCGACGACGTGATCTACGTTCGCGAATCCGTCTTCTGATCGGCACACCATGTCCATCCTGCAGTTTCTACGGGTAATCTGGGTACGGAAGTGGTTGGTGCTCCTGGTAACCATCGTGGTGGCTGGCGTGGGCCTGAACATCTTCTTGCGGCAGCCCAAGCAATACGTTGCCAATGCATCGCTGGTCATTGACGTTCGTCCCGACCCTCTGCTCGGCGGGCTGGCATCGCCGGCCAGCTTGGCCACTGAAATCGAGATCCTGAAGAGCGACAAGGTCGCCACGCGCGTGGTGAAGGTGTTGCGCCTGGAGAACTCCCCCGTCTACGTTCAGCAATGGCGCGAGGCGACGGGCGCGAAGGTTCCGCTCGAACAGTATTACGCCGATGGCCTTCAGCGCGGCCTGACGGTCGAGCCGGTGCGACTGAGCAATGTGATCAGCATCACCTACGTCTCTCGTGACCCGGTATTCGCCGCAGCGGCAGCGAATGCGTTTGCGCAAGCGGCAATTGATACCGCCATCGAGATGCGTGTCGAACCGGCGCGTCAATCGGCAACCTGGTTCCAGGATCAAACCAAGACGCTGCGTAGCAACCTCGAGCAGGCTCAGGCACGCCTTTCAAAGTACCAGCAGCAGAACGGAATCGTGGTCTCGGATGAGCGCCTCGATCTGGAAAACGCCCGTCTGATTGCGTTGACGGCGCAGCTCGCGACCGCGCAGGCTGAAAACGTCGATGCGGCTGGCCGGCAGCGCAACACCGGTGAGACCTCTCCCGAAGTGGCGTTGAGCGGGGCGGTGCAGTCGCTCAAGAGCCAACTCGGCACGGCAGAAACAAAACTGAGTGAGATCAGCAGCATCGTGGGTGCGAATCACCCACAGCGCTTGCAACTTGAAGCCCAGATCGCAGAGATCAAGCAGCAACTGGCGGCTGAAATCCGCCGCGTTTCCAGCACCACCTCGGTCGTCAGCCGTACCAGTTCACAAAAGGTGGGTGAGCTGCGCGCGATGATCGAAGCCCAGAAGAAGCAGTTGCTGTCCATGCGGTCCGAGCGTGACCAGATCTCCGTTTTTGTCAGAGACGTGGAGACGGCTCAAAAGGCCTATGACGCTGTCAGCCAGCGCGAGGGGCAACTCAGCATGGAAAGCCAGACCAACCAATCGACGCTGCGCATGCTGAGCAAGGCAGTGGAGCCCTCGGAGCCATCGCAGAAGAAGGTGATGATGGGTGTGCTCGGGTCGATTTTCGGGGGCGTGTTGCTCGGCTCCGTTCTTGCGCTTGCCTGGGAATTGCTAGACCGGCGCGTGCGCGGCCCTGAGGATTTGCAAATTCTCGACGGCGTGCCGGTCATCGGCGTGCTGCGTCCGAATGACTCGCGTCAACCCGTGTTCAGGCGGCTGGCTGCACCCAGCTTCGCGATGAGCCGGGCCGCGCTTCCCAGTCCGGAAGGGTTGCCATGAAGATGACGGGGTCCGCCGCCGTCTCGTTGCCGCCGGCGGTCCGATCGCTTGGCGCCATCCTGATGGATGCGGGGCTGTTGCGTCCCGAAGATGCTGAGCGGATTCTGTTGCTTCAGCGACAGGAAAACCTGCGCTTCGGCGAGGCTGCGGTGCGCCTCGGGTTGTTGACCGAGGCAGACATTCAGTTCGGTCTCGCGCGCCAGTTCTCATTTCCTTATCTGCGCTCAAACCCGGACAAGAAGTCGATTAGCGAAGAAGTCGTTGCGGCTTATCAGCCATTCAGCCCCATGGTTGAGCAGATGCGGGCGATACGAAGCCAGATCATGCTGCGCTGGATCGACAAGACTGAGCAGCGTCACGTCTTCACCGTGGTGGGGGCTGAACGGGGTGAAGGGCGCAGTTACCTGGCAGCCAATCTCGCTGTGGTCTTCACGCAGCTCGGCGAGCGGACGCTTTTGATCGACGCCGACCTTCGCCACCCCCGCCAGCACGAGCTGTTCAACATCCAGAACCAGGTTGGGCTTTCGACCTACTTGGCGGGCCGGTCGCGGGATGAAAGCATCATCCGCATCACCGATCTCATGGGCTTGTTTGTGTTGCCGGCCGGGCCCATTCCGCCCAACCCCATCGAATTGCTGAGCCGGCGCAGCTTTGACGAGTTGCTGACCCATGCACGTGCCAGCTATGACGTAGTCATCATCGACACGCCCGGCTTGGTCGAGGGGGAAGACTGCGCCCTGGTCGCTGTTCGCGCGGGTGCGGCCATTGCCGTCGCTCGCAGCAATCAGACCCGCGTTAGTGGGTTCGCCGATATGGTGAAGGGTCTGTCGAACGCGGGCGTCGTGATGGTCGGGACCGTGTTGAACTCTGTGCCTTCCAAGAAGAAAAGAGGCAAGGCCTAGAGAGAAACCAGACCAGCCACCCCCAAGGCTGGTCTCGCAGGCTTGGCGCGGGAGCGCCGAAGCGGCAGGTGACTGCTGCATCAACCTGTTTGGCAGGTGATTCCAGTCCATCTCTTCCTTTGAGCCGCGGTCATCGGTTTCCAGCGATCGATCCGAGCTGTGTGATTTGTACCAAGATGCGAAGAAATCACAGCCTAATCGGGTAAACCCTCGAGCCTCAGCCCCCTTGTTCAAGGGATGGACAGGGCACGTATTCATTGGGTTTTCCGATGGAGCGGGGTGCATGTCACCTCCCGTTGGCATGGCTGGGGGCGTGTTACGTCCTCCTCTCTTCAGTTACAGCCCCCCCTTTCAACTCAGGCAACCTTCGCTCCATCAGTGAATGTCGCGGTGATCAAGCGCCCAGATGAAGTCTGGCAACGCCGTGGGGTAGTTGGCAAAGCTCAAGTGTCTGCAGGCACCAGTCAAGCGCTACTCGCCCGGGATCAGAGGCCCTAGTGCCCCTGATATGAGTCAGACGTGAAAATTGGAGTGCTTGAAGTGAAATTCGAAAAGACATTTGCCTGGCAGGCAACGTTTGCCGCCGCTTGCCTTGCGTTGGGTGGTTGCGGAGGTGGCTCGTCCACCATGGCCCCATCCCCGACCGACGTGGATCGTACGACCGAGACCTCGGGCGTCGATTCTGATGCTCAGGCTGCCACCCTGGAGGACGATGGTTTCCAGACCGCGCAAGCCGTGAGCAGCACCTCAACCAGCTGGATACGGATTGCCAGCGAAGGTGCCGCTTTTTCTGTCACCGGCACACAGACAGTTCGATTTGGCTGGGACGGAAAATGGGTCCAGAAGCTCGTCACGGGCTCTGGCAAGTGCACCACCACTTTCTTCAAGGCCGATCCGGCTCCGGGCAATGCCAAGTATTGCGAGCGCGCATCTACTGCCTCAGCGGTTCCGGCTGTCGAGACGTGGACACAGATCGCCAGCGAGGGCCAGACCTTCACGTTGGTCGGTCCGCGTACCGTCCGCTATGGCTGGGATGGCAAGTGGGTCAAGAAGGTGTTGTCGTCTTCGGGCTCGTGCACCAATGAATTCTTCGGTGCCGACCCCGCCCCGGGCAACAGCAAGCAATGCTGGGTGAGTTCGATCCTGCCGATCGCCACGGCACCAGCACCAGCACCAGCACCAGCACCAGCACCAGCACCAGCACCAGCACCAGCACCAGCACCAGCACCAGCACCAGCACCAGCACCTGCACCTGCACCTGCACCAGCACCTGCACCTGCACCTGCACCTGCACCAGCACCAGCACCAGCACCAGCACCAGCACCAGCACCAGCACCAGCACCAGCACCAGCACCAGCACCTGCACCTGCACCTGCACCTGCACCGGCACCGGCACCGGCACCGGCACCGGCACCGGCACCGGCACCGGCACCGGCACCGGCACCGGCACCGGCACCGGCACCCATGGTGTCGATCAACACGAGCCTGATTCCCAAGCTGACGCAGAACCCTGTGGGCGGCTGGTCCCAGGACATGCTGATTCCGACCACCGAGGTCGCTCCTGCATCCGACATCGGAGCCTTCCGCACTGGCTGCCAAGTGACCAAGTACGCGTTCGATGATCCGATCGTGTACCCGGGTCAGCCTGGCAAGAGCCACCTGCACACGTTCTTCGGCAACACAGGGATCGATGCGTATTCGACAGCGACCAGTCTGTCGACCACCGGCAACAGCACCTGCCGCGGCGGCACGATCAACCGCAGCTCGTACTGGGTGCCATCGATGATCGACACTCGCACCGGCGCGCCGCTGGCGCCGATGTTCGAGTCCAACTTCTACTACAAGACGGGCTATGCGCTGCCGCCCAGCGCCATCACGGAAGTGCCGCTGGGCCTGCGCATGATTGCCGGCGATGCCAAGGGCAACCCTAGCGCTCCCAGTGGCGCAGCGATCTACGCTTGCGTTTGGGACGGTGGCAACAGCAACTGGTCGTCCAGCATTCCGACCGATTGCCCGGCAACGGCCAACTCCTGGCTCATCATGGGCATCGACTTCCCGCAATGCTGGGATGGCGTGAACCTGGATTCACCAGATCACAAGAGCCACATGACGAACCCCATCAACGTGAAGGCGAACAACACCGGCAACTGCCCGGCTACGCATCCGGTCGCGCTGCCGCAGATCGCCTACCAGATCCTCTACCAGGTGAAGGTGACGGGCGAGACCAAGTACTGGCGTCTGTCGAGCGACAACTACGACACCACCAAGCCCGCTGGCTACAGTGGTCACGGCGACTACTTCATGGCCTGGAAGCCTGAGATCGTGAAGGTTTGGACCAAGAACTGCGACAACGCACAGAAGGATTGCCACTCGCATCTGCTGGGTGACGGTCGCCAGATGGTCATCCCTTGAGCCATCGAAGGCCTGGGCTGACATAACGTCTCCCAGAATCAGGGCAGGCTCTTGAAAAGGAGTGAAGGCCGCTGACGCAAGTCGGCGGCCTTTTGCTTTGGCATCTCGACATGTGCTTCGCTCGCCGAAGCTGCGTTGGTTCTGAAATCACCCTCATCTAGGTGTTACCGCTGATACGAGGTCGGCAGGTACACTTCCTCGCGGTTTCTGCTCACTTCAACCGCAGTGCTGCCGCCAGCATTGCTGGCTTGCAGAATCAAGCGCGGACAGCTTCAGTCTCCCCTTCGTCTGCTTTTTGTTTGCCCGGCTCCAAGTAGCTTCTCGAAGATTCACCACAAGAGACGCGTGTGAATATGTTGAATCTCGAGACCAAGCACAACGCAGACCCCACAGTCAGCACGACGGCAGGCTGGTCTGTCATTCTTCTGGCGCTGGCTGCCATGTATGTGCCGACTTACTGGGCTGCTGCAGACTCCACTTGGCAGTCTGAGGACAATGCCCACGGGGCGCTGGTGTTGGCCGTCGTGTTCTGGCTCTTCTGGCGGCAGCGGAAGTTGATCTCTGAAAGTCCCGTCGATCCTTCCAAGGCGCTGGGCGGAATCAGCTTCACCCTGGGTCTCCTTTTCTATGTCTACGGGCGAACTCTTGAAAGTCGCTCATTTGAGTTTCTGTCGCCTGTTCTCGTCATCAGCGGCCTGCTTCTGGTGATCAAGGGCCGGCAAGCACTGAAAGCGGCTTGGTTCCCGGTTCTGTATCTGCTGTTCACGATCCCGCTGCCTGCAGTCGTCGTGGACACGTTGACGGCGCCACTGAAGCAGTGGATTTCAGTGCTGGTCGTAAATGCCTTGTACATACTCGGCTACCCGATTTCGCGGGCGGGTGTGATGATATCCATCGGGCAATACCAATTGTTGGTTGCAGACGCTTGTTCAGGCCTTCACTCGATGTTCAGCATGGCCGCCATTGGCACGCTGTATGTCTATCTAAGAAACAGCAAATCGAGGTTTCACAACGCAGTCATGTTGGCCTCGATGATTCCCATCTCTTTCCTCGCCAACATCATTCGAGTCGCTTTGCTCGTGCTCATTACATACTATCTGGGCGATGAAGCCGGGCAGGGCATCTTGCATGGTGCTGCCGGCATGGTATTGATGCTTTTCTCGCTTGCATGTCTCTTCGGAATAGATCTGCTGTTCAGCCGCTATGCGAAAGCCAAACGGCTCGCTGGCTGAAGATCACCCATGACTAGCTGGATACACCGTGTCTGAGCAGTTCCGAGCCCTGATTTTCATCCTGGCGATGATGCTGCCCATGCTTGCCATGGCGCGCGCCATCTTGGGCGATCGGGTTATTCCAATGGTTGATCTCGATCGGAGGTTGAAAGCCTGGGTTGGCATTCTGCTATCCGCCTTTCTAGCGCGGAATTTCTGGCTTTACATCATTATTTCCGGCGCACTCATGGCGTGGGTCATGAGTAAAGACAAGAACCCGATGGCGGTCTTCTTGAGTTTGTTCTTTGTCGTTCCACCGACGACGACCTTCATTCCAGGTTTCGGCCCAATCAGCTACATCATTGAAATCAACCACTTGAGATTGGCCTCTCTGGTCATCTTGGGATGGGCATATCTCAAGATGCGCCGGGAGAAATCTGTCGAGCCCTTTGGCGCTTACATGCTTGACTGGCTTGCGTTGGCCTATCTCGCCTTGCAGGTAATTTTGTTCCTGCGATCCGACCCCACTGTAACGACCATCCTGCGAACGTCAGTGGAACTGTTCATTGATGGTTTTCTCCCGTACTTTGTTGCCAGCAGGGCAGCCCGGAATATTCCGGCGCTTCGTGACATGCTGGCATCATTTTTGTTTGCCATTCTCATGTTGGCGCCTATCACCATCTTTGAGTTCGGCAAGAACTGGCTGCTTTACACCAGCATCAACGAAGCGCTGGGTCTGGGGTGGGATGTCATGCCGTACATCATGAGAAACGGCAACGTGCGCCCTTATGCGACCGCGGGGAACAGCTTGATTCTTGGTTTCATCTTGGCCGTGGGCGTGGGTCTTTATCCTGCGGTCAGATCCATGATGACAGTTCGCAACTGGTATCTGTCTTACGCGTTACTCATAGGCGGCCTGTGCGCGTCCCTGGCCCGAGGCGCGTATGTGGGGGCCACGGTGGCAATCCTTGTTGCCGCGGGGACCGGACGCGGCGCAGGAACGAGGTTGTCTAAATTGTCTCTGGGCGCGGCATTTGTCGTGGTGGTGATTTCGCTCTCGCCATTTGCTGATCAAGTTGCCTCGTATCTGCCATTCATCGGCAACGTCGATACAGACAACGTGACCTACCGCACCCGACTGTTCGACGTGTCGATGCAGGTTATCGCCATGAACCCTCTGTTTGGTTCGAGCAACTTCATGCTTGATCCTTTGATGGAACAAATGCGCCAAGGCCAGGGGATTATCGACATCGTCAATTCATATCTGGGAATCGCGCTGGGAACCGGGTATGTGGGGCTGGGCATCTACGTTTCAATTTACCTGGTCGCGATGGCCAAGACCTGGATGGGGATACGTCGTTCAGCGGTGGTATCACCTGAGCTTGAAGGTATCGGGCGGGCATTGCTCGGTACCAATGTCGGCATCATGATCATCATTGCCACAGCGAGCTGTTTCTTGTCGATGCCCTTCATCATCTGGATCATGATGGGGCTCTCCCTGCGATATTCACAGTTGACGACCAACCTCGGCGCAGCAAGAGTTGGTCAAGGTGCTCCGACTCGCCAGCCTGAGCCTCAGCGCCGACGCACTCCTGGGGCTGCATAAAAAATAAAATGAGCGAAGCAAACACAATACACACTGCGGGTTCAGGAGGGGTATCACTCAGTCGGCGTCTTTCAGGTGCGGCGGCATGGGTGGTATTTGGAGCTGGTGCAGCCCATATCATCAGACTCGGTGGAAATCTCATTGTTACCCGGCTGCTGGCACCCGAAATGTTTGGGCTGGTTGCCGTGGCGGGTTTGGTTCCGATGATACTTTCCATGTTATCCGACATTGGATTCAGGGAAAATGTTTGTCGCAGTCAAAAAGGTGATGATCAGGAGTTCTTGAACACGCTTTGGGCAGTTCAAATATCGCGCGGAGCAGTGTTATGGGGAGGCTGCCTTGTCATCTCCGGAATCCTCTATTGGATCGGTTGGTTAGGCTGGCTTTCTCCTCAATCGACCTATGGTGACCCCAAACTGCCGTGGGTCATTGCCGTGAGCTCCATGAGCATCGTTATCTCGAGTTTTCACTCGACGAAGGTGTTCTCCGAGAATCGGCATTTCAGAATCAAGCAACTCCTCAAGATTGAACTCCTGACCCAGATCATCGGGTTGGTTGTGATGATTGCCATTGCGTGGGCCACCAAGTCAATCTGGTCCATCTTGATCAGCGGGCTGATCACTTCGATCGTGTATGTCGCCTTCAGCCATTTCTGGTTGCCGGGAGAAAACAATCGCTTGGCCTGGTCCAAAGACCATGTCAAGGAGATCATGACCTTTGGCAAATGGCTGGTCTGGTCCTCTGCATTCACAGTATTGGCCAGCAACGGAGACCGGATTCTTCTTGGCGCGTTTGTCTCTGCTCAGATTCTGGGCTTCTACACCATCGCGGCAAATCTGGCTGGGGCTGTAGACCTCTTGGTCGGACAAATCTTCAGCCGTGTCGTGATGCCGGGTTTTAGCGAGGTGGCGAGAACCAACCCCGAACGTCTCGCTGGGGCATATCACAAGATACGTGCCCGTTTTGATCCGCTCATGCTGGGGTTGTCTGGATTCTTGTTCGCCGCCGGGCATGTTGCGATCAACATCATGTACGACAGCCGCTACAAGGCTGCAGGTTCCATTCTCGAGATATTGGCGCTCGGTCTGATTATCTCTCGATACTCACTTGCTCAATCCGTTTATCTGGCGACAAATCGACCTCAGTATCTCGTCTGGCTCAATATCACCAGATTCATTAGTATCTATGCTTTGGTTCCCGTTGGGTTTTATTTCTTCGGTTTGAATGGGGCATTGCTCACCATTGCTTTAAGGGAGGTTGTGACGGTGCCCATGATTTTATATTTCAATTCAAAGTACAAGATCAACAATTGGGTGCTTGAACTCAAGGTGCTGCTGGCATGGCCACTCGGTTATGGCGTTGGATTGGCTGGGGTGTGGGTATACACCATGATTCGATGAAAACTTGCGCCATCATTGATTCAACCGTGGCCGTCGTTGATCAGATACCTAGCCTGTTATGACCAAAGTTTGCATCGTAGCGTCGGACGATCCGAGCAATATCAGGTTGTGGTCGGGGACGCCTTATCACATGGTTCAAGCTTTGGCAGGTGAGTTTGATGACATCGTCGTCATCAAGAGGCCATATTCAGAGTTCTTCATCGCTGCGCGCTCCTTGTTCGGGCGAATTGCCTCGAAGTTGTCCCTGAAGAACATCTGGTTCGAATACATACCGGGCGTGGCATGGTGGGGCGCACGTTCGACGATCAGGCAGATTCGAGAGATCAAGCCCGATGTCGTCGTTGTCATTGCCTATTGCCCGCTGAGTGGCGTACTTAGCAAGCACTTTCCGACGGTGCACATTTCGGATGCGACCTTCGCCCTCATGGATGGGTACTACGAGAGCTTTACCCGCCTACCCGCGCTGTGCAAAGCAAATGGTGAAGCGCTTGAGCGCACAGCCGTCAGAGCGTCGAAGTTGTCTCTTCTGTCGTCTGCATGGGCCGCCGATTCAGCCATCTCCCACTACGGTGGCACGGCCGATCAAGTGCATTTCATTCCCTGGGGCTGCAACTTTCTTGCAGACCCGAACGAAGGCGGCACCATCGATCGCTTCGATCCCAAAACCTGCAACCTGCTGTTCCTCGGGATGGACTGGGAAAGGAAGGGCGGGGCGCTGGCTGTGACCGCCGTCGAGGTACTCCGGGCACGAGGGGTCGATGCAAAGCTCCATGTCGTGGGGACCGCTCCGGCAGACGCTGTTTCGTCAGAGGGCATTCAGTACCACGGAGTGTTGAGCAAAGCCGACGAGGCTCAGCGTTCGAAGCTGCGCGAGATCATGCTGCGCTCGGCATTCCTGTTTCTACCCACTCGCCAAGACTGCACACCGATGGTTTTTTCGGAAGGCAACTCCTTCGGGATGCCAGGCATTACCACTGACACGGGTGGCGTGTCGAGCGTGGTGGCGGAAGGCGTGAATGGGCATCTCTTGCCATTGAACGCCGGGCCCAATGAATATGCCGACTTAATCGAGGGCCTCTGGTCCGATCAGCAGAGATACATCGCGTTAAGAAAGAGCTCCCGGCGCCAGTACGAGCAGGTTCTCAATTGGAAAACCTGGGCCCATCAAAGCGCCACGCTGATACGCGCTGCGTTGCACGCTTGATGCCAGTGCCGCACGTTTGAAATGAAGTACTTGGACCAACTGTCAGAGGGGCGAGACAACAACTTCAATCTGTTGCGCTTCATCGCAGCCACGATGGTGATTTGGAGTCACAGCTTTCCGCTGGCCTTGGGTCCAGGAGACAACGAACCTCTTAGAAGCAGCCTCGGTGTGACCTTTGGCTCGATCGCAGTCGACATTTTCTTCGTGTCGAGCGGCTATCTGATTGCCGCGAGCTTGATGTCTTCAAAGAACATCTTCCGGTTTGCGTGGGCGAGGTTCTTGAGGATCTATCCGGGGTTGATTGTCGCGACCGTGTTGACGGTAGTTTTCATCGGCGTTTTCATTTCAACCGAAGACGCATCCCGGTATTTCCAGGATCGATCGACCTGGAAATTCTCGATCAAGAACAGCGCGCTGCTGCTCGGCATCGAATACAGCCTGCCCGGCGCCTTCACCCACACGCCTGCCGCTTATGCCGTGAATGGGTCGCTCTGGACGCTGCCCAAAGAACTCTTGATGTACGCGATTTTTGCCGGAGTCTGGCTGGTCGCGGGCTTGTTGTTTCGACTCTTTGCCTTGAATCGCAAGCTCGTTTTCAAGGTACTTGTTTCGATCACCTTGGTGGGTGCGCTTTGCGTATACCTCTTCGGGCTGAAAGAGTTCATCGAGGACTCGAACACCCGCCTGCTGACAGCCTTCACCTTTGGTGCCTTCATCAGCCTCTTTCGGGGCCGGTTACCGGCCAACCCCGGCTTGGTCATCTTGTTGGCGGCTGCGATTCTGCTTTCCTCCCTGGACAAGAGATCGTTCTTCTTCGTTTACACGCTTCTCTTTCCCTACCTCGTCATCTGCTGCGCTTTGCTTCCTGTTTGGCGCCTCAAAGAATTCAATCGCTTGGGTGACTATTCCTATGGCCTATATGTGTACGCATTCCCCATCCAGCAGGTCATCATGACTTTTCTAAAAGGCATTCAGCCCGAGACTTTGTTTGGTATCGCATTTCTCGCGACCTCGACTCTGGCTGTCATGTCTTGGCATGTCGTCGAGAAACCAGCGTTGTCCTTGAAGAACATGAAATTTCGACGCAATGGGGCGCCAGAGAGCCCCAAAGATGCGCTACCCACTTCTTAACTAGTTGACCTGACGGCATGGCTCTTTTCGAAAACATCCGAGCGGACTTGAAGGCATATGACGGAAACTGGGGTGCTCAAGGATTCTGGGCCATGGTCGTTTATCGGTTCGGGCGGTGGCGCTATACGGTCCGGTTTGCTCCACTCAGGAAACTCTTTTCTCTCATCTTCAGAATACTATTCAAACTAACTCACATCTTGACGGGTATCGAGTTGCCTTGCGAAGTGGTTATCGGAAAAAACTTCGTCATCGATCATTTTGGTGGGATCGTCATCAACGGGCAGGCAAAGTTTGGGGATGATTGCCGGATTCGCAGCGGGGTTGTCGTCGGTTTGAGCCGAGTTTCAGAGCCGTGCGCACCGGTCATCGGCAACAATGTCGATATCGGGACCGGTGCGAAGATATTGGGGCCAATCACCATCGGCAACAACGTTCTGATTGGCGCCAATGCAGTGGTTATTCGCGACGTGCCGGACAATTCTGTCGCGGTCGGGGTACCAGCGGTTATCAAGCCTCGAAAGGACATGTGATGCATCCGCTGGACTATTTCAACAGGGTTTATGTCATCAATCTCGCTTCACGGGTGGACCGGCGTGAAGAAATGGCTGAGCAGTTTCGAGCGATCGGGCGCGACCTGAATCAACTGAATATCCAGTTGTTCGAGGCGAGCAGGCCCGAGAACGCGGGAGACTTTCCGTCGATCGGTGCGCGCGGTTGTTTCATGAGTCATCTGCGCATTCTTCAGGACGCCTCCGCCAAGGGACATGCACGCATCCTGATCGTTGAGGATGATCTCAACTTCGCTCCCAACTTCGTGGCCGATTCGGGCCAGGTGTTCGATTTGCTGGCCAAAACGGACTGGGCGATGTTCTACGGCGGCTACGAGGCCCTGACGGCATCGCCTGCCGCCAAAAATGGCCTCGCTCGCCTCGAACCTTCGGATTCGCTGAGAACCACTCACTTTGTAGCCCTTCAGAAGCCGGCGATCGAGGAAGCGTCCGCTTACTTGGCTGCAATGCTAGAGCGGCCGGCTGGCGACCCGGCCGGCGGGCCCATGCATGTTGACGGAGCATATGGTTGGTATCGACAGGCCTACCCAAGTCATGAGACGTGGATTGCCATCCCAGAGCTGGGGCACCAGCGCTCTTCGCGGACGGACATTCACGACCTGCGCTGGTTTGACCGCTGGTGGCTGGTGCGAGATGCGGTGGCCGCGGTGAGGCGCCGCCGCAATACGCGCTGAGGGCCAACGCCCGAGTACCGCTGAATGCTGGGGTGAGAACCCCGCGAATCGAGGCTGTCGGGCGCGCCTCTAACGCGAGACGATTGATAGCTATACAGCGCTCGTCTGGTGCGTCCTGGAGTGGATGCTGTTCGACTCGTCCGACCAGGGAGCAATTGAACCGACCATGACGCTGCGCATTGCCTATTTGATCAATCAATACCCGAAGGTGAGTCACAGTTTCATTCGCCGAGAAATCCTCGCACTCGAGCAACTGGGCGTGGAGGTACAACGCTTTGCCTTGCGAGGCTGGGCGGATGAACTGGTTGATCCCGCCGACATCGCGGAGCGCGAGCACACACGCTACGTACTCCAGCGCGGAGTGGGGTCGCTGATGCTGGCGGTGGCACGGCAACTGTTTGCTGCGCCGATGCGTTTCGGGCGCGCATTGCGCTTGGCGGTTCGCATGACGGCTCGATCCGAAAAATCCTTGCCGTATCACCTCATCTACTTGGCTGAAGCTTGCGTGCTGATGGCTTGGTTGAAGGACAACACCGCTGACCATGTGCACGCGCACTTCGGAACCAACCCGGCCGAAGTGGCAACGCTGTTGCATGCGCTCGGCGGTCCATCGTTCAGCTTTACCGTCCATGGCCCGGAAGAGTTCGACAAGCCAGAAGCCATTGCGCTCGGCGAGAAGATACGACGCTCGGCCTTCGTCGTTGCGATCAGCTCGTATGGGAGAAGCCAGCTTTACCGTTGGTCTCGGTCGCAGGACTGGGCTCGCATCAAGGTCGTCCACTGTGGCCTTGACGCCGGTTTTCACAGCGGCACCTTGCCTTCTATCACCCACGAGCCACGACTGGTGTGTGTTGGGCGGCTCTGCGAGCAGAAGGGCCAACTGCTCCTCGTTCGCGCAGCCCATTTGCTCGTTCGCGAAGGCCTCCCGCTCCAACTCGTGCTGGCCGGTGATGGAGAGATGCGCAGTGAGATCGAAACCTTGGTCGCGGAGCTCGGGTTGAGCGGCCATGTGCGCATTACCGGCTGGATCGATGCTGCTTCGGTGCGCACCGAAATCCTGGCCGCCCGCGCGCTGGTGCTGCCGAGCTTTGCCGAAGGTCTGCCTGTCGTTCTGATGGAGGCGCTGGCGCTTGCGCGCCCCGTGCTCAGCACCTACGTTGCAGGCATTCCCGAATTGGTTCGCTCTGGTGAGGCCGGCTGGCTGTTTCCCGCGGGTGACGTGGAATCGTTGGCAGTTGCCATGAGGGAATGCCTTGCTGCTTCGCCGACGGATCTCGACAAAATGGGAGCCGCTGGGCGGCGGCGTGTGCTCGAGCGTCACAGCGTCGACACCGAAGCGGCCAAGCTGATGGAGCACTTCCGAACTGCCAGCCAGAACCAAGAGGTGCTTGCGTGATGTTCTTGTTGTACGGTCTCCTGACGATTGCCGCGGTGCTCGTATCGCTGCCTGCTGCAGTGCTGGTGATTCAGCTTCTGCTGTCACTGCTTCGCCCGAAGCTGCCGTCAACGCAATCCAGCTCGTCGACGCGTATCGCGGTGCTCGTGCCGGCTCACGATGAAGCCTCAGGCATCGCTCACACCATCCAGTCCATCAAGAAGCAGTTGCCCGATGGATCCCGGCTCGTCGTGGTCGCCGACAACTGCAGCGACCACACGGCGACGTTGGCGCGACAAGCCGGTGCTGAAGTCATCGAACGGTTCGACGCCGTGCTGCGCGGCAAGGGCTATGCGCTGGATTTCGGTCTGCGCTGGCTGTCGGCTGACCCACCGGACGTGCTGATCGTGCTCGACGCCGATTGCGAGATTCACGCAGACGGGATTCCTCGCCTTGCTGAGCGTTGCCTTTCCAGTGGGCGTCCCATCCAGTCGCTCTATCTGATGCGCTCGGCGGGTCCGTCGAGCCTGCGCATGCGCATCGCCGAGTTCGCCTGGTTGGTCAAAAACCACCTGCGCCCCCTGGGGTCAGCCCGCATCGGCGCGCCTTGCCAGCTCACGGGCACCGGCATGGCCTTTCCTTGGCGCCTGATCGCCTCGGTTTCACTGGCCAACGGTCATCTCGTGGAAGACATGAAGCTGGGAGTGGATCTGGCGATGCAAGGCACACCGCCGCAGTTTGCTCCCGATGTCCTTGTGACCAGCAGCTTTCCGACGACGGCTCAAGGTGTCGCGAGTCAGCGCCAGCGCTGGGAGCATGGTCACCTCGCGATGCTCGGGCGTGAACTGCCTCGCCTGATCGGGGCAGCATTGATGCGGCGCAGCCCGATTGCATTCGCGTTGGCGGCTGACTTGCTCGTGCCGCCGCTCGCCTTGCTCGTTCTGTTGCTGGTGTTCGTCCTTGCGCTGGGCTTGGTCGGGTGGCTGGTGGGTGGTTGGACGGCGCCCGTTGTGATTGCCGGCACAAGCCTCGTACTGTTGTGCGTGGCGACCCTTCTGGCTTGGTTCAAGCATGGCCGTTCCGTGCTGACGCTCTCCGATCTGCTCAGCGTGCCGAGCTACGTGCTGTGGAAGATCCCTCTCTACCTTCGGTTCATCTTCAATCGCCAGATCGACTGGATCAGGACGCAACGTGATGGTGAATGACTATCTTGAAGCCACCGAGGTGCCGTTACTCGCCGCCCGGGAACCGGTGCCCGCACGCCTTCGCCTGACCAAGCCGGACACGCCGCACGCTGTCGACTTCGGGCGCAACATTCATTGCGTTCTCGGCCTGACCTTCGATGCGCTGTCGCTCGATGAAGCCGTGGCGCAAGTGCATCACGCTGCGCAGACTGGCACGCCGTGTTTCGTGTCGACACCCAACGTCAATTTCCTGATCGCCGCGCAAACCGACGCACCGTTTCGTGCCTCGGTGCTCCACAGTGACCTCAGCGTCGCCGACGGCATGCCCATCGTGTGGATCGCTCGTTTGCTGGGCGTTCCGATCCGCGAGCGTGTGGCAGGAGCCGACCTGTTCGATCGCCTGCGCGTCGACGCTCGGCAGCCGCTGGGCGTGTACTTCTTTGGTGGGCCGGACGGTGTTGCTGAAAGCGCCAGCCGGCAGTTGAACGTCACGCCCGGCGGTCTTCGTGGCGTCGGCGGGGAATCGCCTGGTGCAGGCACGGTGGCCGATCTGTGCAAGCCCGAGAGCCTGGCCCGTATCAACGCGTCAGGTGCCCAGCTGCTGGCCGTGGCCTTGGGCGCAAAGAAAGGCCAAGCCTGGATCGAGCTCAACCGCGCGAGCCTGAGCGTGCCGGTCATCAGTCACCTCGGTGCGGTCGTCAACTTTGTCGAGGGGCGGCTGGCACGTGCCCCGGTCTGGGCGCGGCGCCTCGGCATCGAATGGTGTTGGCGCATTCTGGGAGAGCGCAGCCTCTGGCGTCGCTATTGGAACGACGGACGTTCGCTCGCTGCGCTGGCGTTCACGCGCCTGGTCTCTACGTTCTGGCTTGTGCGTGTCGTGATGCCTTTGCGCCGGTATGACTCGCCAGGCGACTTGTTCATCGCGGATTCGGCGACGCACTTCAAGATGACCGTGAAGGGCGCATGGCGCTCTGACGCTGCCGTGCCTTTGCGCCTGGCTCTCTGCCGCGCTGCCGACAGCGACAAGGCTGTCGAGCTCACCTTTGAGCCGGGTTCGAGCATCGACCTTGGGGTGGTTGGTTTGTTGCTCCTGCTGGAGGAGTTCTGCTCTCAGCGCGCCATTCAAGTTTCCATCGTCCCAGGCGATGCGGCCATGCGACGCCTGCTTGAGCTGTGCGAGCTGCGATCGCTCGCAACGCCCGTGTTGGTGGCCCAGTGAGCGTGCGGCGCCCTCGAAAATCGGCCGACCTCGCGCCCCACCTTCGCCAGTGAATCCATGAACGAGCAAGCTCTTCGCGTTTTGATCGTTGCCGAACATGCCAGTGCGCGCTTCGGTGGCGAGGCGTCACTGCCGCTGCACTACTACCGCGTGCTGCGCGCGCGGGGCGTGCCTGTGTGGTTGATCACCCATGCACGCGTGCGCGATGAGTTGCAGAAGATTTACCCAGACGACAGCTCGCGCATCTTCTACATCGAAGACACCTGGCTCCACCTCACACTCTGGCGCATCAGCCACTGGATCCCAGCCCGACTCGACTACATCACCACCGGCTACCTGATGCGCATCATCACGCAGCTTGCGCAACGGCGAATCGCCCGTGATGCCATTTCGCGCTTCGGGGTCACGGTGGTTCACCAGCCCATGCCCGTGTCCCCCAAGGAGCCGTCGCTCCTGCATGGCCTGGGTGTGCCCGTGGTCATCGGGCCGATGAACGGGGGAATGAACTATCCCGCGGCTTTTCGCAGGCAACAGTCTTCGCTGCTGAATGGCGTGGTGCGAGTCGGCCGCGCAGCCGCCAGTGCGATGAACTGGCTGATGCCGGGCAAGCGGCGTGCCGCCGCCTTGCTGGTCGCCAATCAGCGTACCCGCGATGCCTTGCCTGCAGGCACGTCTTCCAACGTGATCACCCTGGTCGAGAACGGTGTCGACCTGTCCCTGTGGAAACAGGCGGCAGAGAAGAGACCCGAAGAGCAGGACGTCGCTCGCTTCGTGTTCCTCGGCCGACTGGTCGACTGGAAAGCGGTCGATCTGCTGCTGACGGCGTTTGCTGCGGCCCGCACACGTGCGCGCATGTCCCTGCTGGTGATCGGCGATGGCGCGGTCGCCCCATCGCTCAAGAGCCTGTCGAGCGAACTCGGCCTCACTGCTGCAGCCGAAGGTGACGAGTCGAAGGTCTTCTTCGCTGGCTGGATGCCCCAGGCGGACTGCGCGCGTAAGTTGAGCGATCAGCACTGCCTGGTGCTTCCGAGCTTGATGGAGTGCGGCGGCGCCGTGGTCCTGGAGGCGATGTCGCTGGGCATGCCGGTGATCGCGACGGCTTGGGGTGGACCGACCGACTACCTCGACTCGAGCTGTGGAGTTCTGGTTGAGCCCGAGTCGCGAGACGCTTTGGTCAGCGGCTTGGCCGATGCAATGGTGCGCCTCGCCGAATCCCCCGCGCTGCGTGCATCGATGGGGCAAGCCGGCCGAGACAAGGTCGTTCGCGAATTCGACTGGGAGGCCAAGGTAGATCGCATGGTCGAGGTCTACCGCAGCGTCATGCCGAGAGAGGTCGGAGCAGCGACGCACGAGATGGCCAGGTCATGAAGGCAGACCTGCCGGCATCGGTGGCACGCGAGGGCGGTACCTCAACGCATGCGGCTGCTGTCGACGCGATTTCTGCCGAGACACCCGACTGGTCGCGGGAGTACAAAGGCTGGGCTCAGTGGGCGCCGTCGCGAGCACTCCTGGCGAGCGTTCGCAGCTATCAGCGTCATGCGATTGCGGGTCGACCCTGGAGCGGCATTTTCCGCAGGCTCGCTGTATTGCGCCACCGATGGTGGAGCGTGGTGACGGGTGCGGACATTCCTTTGAATTGCCGCATCGAGGGCGGGCTGATGATGCCGCACCCCAACGGCATCGTGATTCACCCCGAAGCCCACATCGGACCCAACTGCCTGCTGTTCCAGCAGGTCACGATCGGGATGGGAAACGGCGGCGTCCCGCGCATCGGGGGGCATGTCGATGTGGGTGCTGGCGCCAAGATCGTGGGTGGCGTGACAGTCGGCAATCACGCCAAGATCGGAGCCAACGCGGTCGTGGTGTGCGACGTGCCCGAGGGAGCCACGGCCGTCGGCGTGCCAGCTCGAATCATCGGGGCGTGACCTTGTTCGCGCTTTGCACAATTTGAATCATTGAAACGAAAAAGCATGTCTGCAACCACTGAAACACCATCGCAGCGCCGGGTTTTTTGCGTGCTCAGCGCGCGTTCGTTGCCATATGCCGAGAAGGCCATCGAAAGCCTTTTCGCCCGCGTCGCCGAACCGATCTCGCTGGTGCTCATCACCGATGGCGAGCAGGACAAGGTGGAGATCGTCGCTGCGGTGAGCGCCTTGACCGTGCCGCCACAACACAGCTGGTCAGTGCATTCGCAAGCCGAAGCCGACGAACGTGCGGAACAGCAGTTCGCCACTTACCCGAATCTGCGGCAGTTTCGGATGGGACACCCTTGCTGGCGCAAGTTGACCGACCCACTCCTGTTCTGCGACCGCGGCGACGAGATGATCATTCTCGACCCCGATCTGTACTTCCCGAACACCTTCACCTTCGAAGCCACGCCGTCGAAAGGCGTGCTGCTGATGTGGCAGCCTCCCAGCTGCTTGCTGCCCGATGACGTCGTGATGAAGGCGTATCACACGCCCATCAAGCTCGCGCACCACGTCGACATCGGCGTTGCCCAGTTGCGAAACAGCCTCGATCTGGCTTGGTTCGACTGGCTGGTCGGCAGCCTCGGTGGCAAGGACATCCCTCGGGCCATGCACGTGGAAGCCATCGTCTGGGCGGCCATTGCCATGCGAGACGGCGGTGGCTATTTCGATCCCGCGCATTGGTATTGCTGGCGCTATCGGCAATGGAAGCGGGTCGCCCTGAAACTGGGGGTGCCGGGCTTGAGCTTGCTCAAGGCTGAGGACCTGAGCAAGGTCAAGTGTTTCCACGCCAGCGGCATCGCGAAGTGGTGGGTGAAAGAGGCGTGCGAGCGGAACTTGTTCCCTGCACCGCGCTCAGTCACCGAGAGTTCCGTCGCGAAGCCGTTTGAAGAACTGACCTTGCGCGAGTACGAATCCGACCAGCGCATCAAGCGCATTGCCCGCAAACTCGGTTACTACTCGCTGATGAAGGCCAGTGGTTGAGAGGCCTCCAGGGGCGTATGCTGCGAAAGTGGGCACTTCGGGGCTCACTCAAAGCTAGAACCGCCATGTCGACCCTCTCAGATCATTTTACCCATACCCCAGCCGTCTTGCGGGGCACTTCCCTGCTTGTTGCACTCCTGATGGCTTCTGCCCTGGTGCGACAAGACATGCCCGGTGACTCGCTCGTGGCACACACCGCTGGCGAGGCGGTCGACCCGGAACTGCAGCGCGCTGCAGAGCGTGGGTCTCTGTGCAGCAACAGCAATCCCACGGGCGTTGGCTTGCGCGGTGAGTACTTCGCGAAAGAGAAGTTTCAGGGTTCGCCTCTGCTCGTGCGCACCGACGCGGGCATCGATTTCGACTCCGCTTTCGACTGGAGCGCTGGCCCTGGCGTTTCGCAAACACCGAAATCGGTGCGATGGACGGGTTGGGTTCGGCCTCCGGTGACGGGGCGTTATCAGTTCCACATCCGGGCCGAGGGTGCCACCATCACGGTGGCACGCAAGGTTCTTACGGGCTTGAGTGATCCCAACGATGCTTATGTCGAGCTGTATGCCGGGCGCTACGCACCGGTGGTGATCGAGATGAGCCCCGTGCCTGCCGGAGCTGAACGCATCCGCTTCGAGTGGACGACGCCCTACGGTGCACGGTTTGTGGTGCCGCGCGCGCTTCTTTTCACGCCGACTGAGAGCGTGGTGGCGAGCAAGCCGTAGCCCGCTGATCGGCTCAGGCCCCATGTGGCCTGAATGCGGAGCAGTTGGGAAAAGCAGATTTTTAGAAGCCGTGGTATGACCCTTGCGTTATACATGCGGCGAGGTTGTGCCCCGCAATCTCTCCTCAGCCTGGTTTGGGCCAAGAAACATGATCGACAAGAAGCGCTTGATTCAAAGAAGCTCTCTTTCACTGCTTCTTCTATTGATCGTATTTCTGTATGTGCTGGCCTCTTTGAAACCAGCGGCTCCCGAGTACTACGCCGAAGGTACCCACATTGACTTCTTTGGGGCCGACCTCTGGCGCGTCACGGAAAACGTGAACGACACCCACATCAAGCACTACAGAGATCGGGTGCACCCTCTGTTTTCGCTTGCGGCCACAACGCCCACCGTCCTGCTGAAGCAAGCATTCGCGTGCGACAACAACACCTGCGGGCTGCGGATCTATCAGGTTCTGTTCGGAACCTTGGGGTTGTTCTTCTTCATCTTGATACTCCATGAAGCAAGCCCCCGGCCGATGGCCGTGGTCCTGCCGACAGTTTTGCTCTTTTGCTCGTCTGCCACGTGGAGGGTGTGGAGCTACCTGCCGGAAACCTCCCTCTACGCCTTCTTCTCGATCAACTTGGCGATCTACCTGTTTCTGCGGTTTCAATCACAGGAAGGGCGAATCGCATACGGTATTACCTCGTTCTCAGGGACGATCACGAACGGCGGCTTGGGTCTGCTGCTGCAATTCTTCTCGATGAAAGACGATCGCAGGAAACTTGTCGGGTGCGTGGCAGCCACTCTGGGAATGCTGGTGGTTCTCGCTCTGGTTCAGAGAAACATATTCCCGACGTCGATTCCGTTCTTCGACTTGGCAGAAGCCGGCGAAGAGGCCAAGTACATCAACAGAGATGTCTCCGAGCTGCCATGGCGAACCTTGGATTTCATCTTGTCTCCGCTGGTCTTGCCTTGGTCCCTCCCGACGGGAGACTCGTTCAGCTCGATCGCGATGCTGAAGGCGTTCTTCGGGAACTTCGGCGGGCAGACACGCCGCGCGCTGCTGGGGCTTTCTACACTGGTCATCTTGTTCGGCTTCGTTGCCTTTCGGTGCCGAAAAGCGTTTGTCGATGTCTGGAGAAAGCAAGACGTCTCGACGCCGGTGGGCAAGCAGATCGTCATGGTGCGATCCCTCGTCATCTTCATTGCGGCTCAGTACGTCTTGCATCTGATCTATGGCGACATGCCATTCCTGTATGCGATGCATTTCCTCCCGGGGATCATCATCGTCCTGACCTATTTCGCAGCGAAGCAGTTTCCGAGGCTCTATCCCATCCTGGTCACGTTGGCGATTCTGGCAACTCAGGAAATGAACGCGGGACTCTATAGCTTCTTGTTCCCGCGTTAGCCAATTGCCGGTGCATGCGCGATCCGGTTCGCTCAGCCAGTTCACGCCACATCGTGATGACTAACTGACGGGCAGAGCGGAATGGGTGACGTCCGGCCGCTGAGCGAGCCGGGCTTGTCGAACGCCACCTCTCAGATCAGCAGCTGCTGCGTTCAATCAGGTGCGGTTCGCACCATCCGTGATCACGTGGCAATACCGTGGTCTTGCACGCCTGTCTCGAATGCGAAGCGTCCTGACAAACCCCGCAATCACAGGGGTGTGCGCCAAGGCAACTTACAGAACAATTCAATTTAAGAAACGCTTTCAAAAATTGAGTTGCTCGGTGCTGGGCGAGGGTAGGGATTTGCTGCCCACCGATGTCAGCACGCGGTGACACTGTCAAGGGTCCCGTGATGATTGGTTCGATCGGTTCGGCGTGGACAGTTTGGGGTCGCAAGCATGCGACCGCCTTGGCCGTTGTGTTGCTGGCTTTGCTGGCCTCTTGCGGTGGGGGTGATGGCGCCACCGATGCTGCGAGCCCAAGCGACAGCGGTCGCGAGCATGCCGCTGCACTGCCCAACCCCGCGGTTTTCGTTCCTCCTACGCCGATACCTGCGGACGCTTCTTCAAGAGGCATGTGGTCGCCTGTCTACAACTGGCCATTGGTCGCAGTGCATGCGACATTGCTGCCCGATGGTCGCGTGCTGACCTTCGGCAGCAGTGCGACGGGGCAACAAGGCGCCACCGGCATCTACGACGTGTGGGACAGCACGCTGGCGCCAGATGCGGGCCACTTGACGCTTCCAAACGGGACAGGCACCGACATCTTCTGCAGCTCCAATCTCTTGTTCGCGCCCTTGTCTGCGCAGTCGACGGCGAGCGTGTTCATTGCCGGCGGTGACAACTGGAACGGGTCGTCCACAACGAACTCGGCCAACCCGAACAGCAACATCTTCGACGTGACGACGCGCACGCTGACGCGCCAGACCAACATGCAGAGTCCGCGTTGGTATTCGACGTCGACCACGCTGCTCAACGGAGAGATCTACATCCAGGGTGGCAGTGGCGGCAACCAGCGCCCTGAAGTCCGTGGGCTCAACGGCACGTTCCGCTTGCTTTCGGGCGCAAACACCGCGGGCATGGACTCGAACTACCCGCGCAACTACGTGGCACCTGACGGCCGGATCTTCGGCTACGACTCGAATGGTTGGATGTACTACGTCGATCCGACCGGAACGGGCAGCTTCAGCATCGCGGGCCAATTGAACTCGTCATACGCTTCGTGGACGGGCAGCTCGGCGATGTTCCGCCCGGGGCGGATTCTTCATCTCAGCGGCAGCTCGAGCAACGCAGCCATCATCGACATCACCAGCGGCGCGCCGGTGCTCACGCCGACGCAGTCGCTGTCTTCGCAACGCGCCTGGGTCAATGCCACCATCCTGGCCAACGGCCAAGTGCTTGCCACCAGTGGCAGCCAAGTTGCCAACACGCTGACGGGTGTCAACACCAAGGCAGAAATTTGGGATCCCGTCACTGGCCAGTGGATGGTCGGCCCTGCGGCCGTCAAGCCTCGCCTGTATCACTCCAACGCCCTGTTGTTGCCCGACGCGAGCGTGCTCGTGAGTGGCGGTGGTGCGACGGTTCCCGTCGGCACCGGACCCTCGGACAACCTGAACGCTGAAATCTACTACCCGCCATATCTGTTCACGGCTTCGGGCCAGCGCGCGCCAAGGCCTGTTGTGACTGCCGTACCGGATTGGGCTGACATCGGCAAGGTGATTGCGGTCGACGTGTCGAATGCCACCAGCGTGAGCCGCGTGACCCTGGTCAAGACAGGCGCCTCGACCCACAGCTACAACATGGATCAGCGCTTCGTCGACCTGACTTTTGGTGCCAACGGCCTGCATCTGTCGGTGCAAATGCCATCGCATGCGAGCGATGCAACGCCGGGCTACTACCAGCTCTTCGTTTTTGATCAGGCAGGCGTGCCCTCTGTTGCGCGGGTCATCCGCATGGGCCCAGCAGCTGCAGCCAACCCGGCCATCGCGCCGACCTTGACCAACCCCGGCGCGCAGACCACCGAGCGTGGTGCGGCCGTCACCCTGGCTCTGACAGCGACCGACCCCAACGGTGATGCGCTGGCGTTCAGCGCCAGCGGGCTGCCTGCCGGCCTCACGATCAACAGCACCACTGGTCAGATCACCGGCGCGCCGACCACCGCAGGCACCTACGACGTGGTGCTCACGGTCAGCGACGGCGTCAACGTGGCGAGTGCATCTTTCTCGTGGGTCGTCACCTTCAGCAACGCCGTGGTGCTCGATCCTCTGCCCGCAATCACGCCTGTTCAAACCGGCTTGTCGAGCAGCTTCACGGCGACCACCCATGGCGGTACGAACGTTGTCTACCGCTGGAACTTCGGTGACGGAACCGGCGACACGGCGTGGTCCAGTTCGCCCACTGTGAGCCACAACTTCTCAAGCCCTGGCACCTACAACGTGACGCTCAGCGTCACGGACGACAGCCAAGTGCTGCAGACTCGGAGCTTCATTCAGACGGTGTACCTGCCGGCCACGGCCAACAAGCCGAACGCGTCCTCCAACATCGCCATCGAAACCCCGGCAACTGGCAATCCTCGACTCTGGGTCGTCAATCAGGACAACGACACCGTCAGCGTTTTCGACACCATCACTCGCGCGAAGCTCGGTGAGGTCAGCGTGGGCGCCGCGCCGCGCTCGGTCGCCGTGGCTGCCAATGGTTTGGTGTGGGTCACCAACAAGCGTGGTGATTCCATCAGCGTGATCAACCCGGCGACACGCGTTGTCGTCAAGACCATCGCCTTGCCACGCGCCTCGCAGCCCTTCGGCGTGGCGATGTCGCCAACCACGGGTCAAGCGTTTGTCGTGCTCGAGGCCACCGGCCAATTGCTGAAGTTCGACAGTGTGAGCTACAACTTGCTCGGCACTTTGTCGGTGGGGTCCAATCCTCGCCATCTGTCAGTGACTGCCGACGGCGTCAGTGTCTACGTCTCGCGCTTCATCACGCCGGCGCTGCCGGGCGAGAGCACGGCCACGGTGACCACCAACCCCAGCGCAGGCGCCGAAGTGGTGGTTGTCAGCACCGCGGGCATGAGCTTCGTGCGCAATATTGTTCTGCAGCACAGCGACAAGTTCGACCTCGAGAATCAGGGGCGAGGCATTCCAAACTATCTTGGTGCCGCCACGATTTCGCCCGACGGCACACAAGCGTGGGTGCCTTCCAAGCAAGACAACATCAAGCGTGGCGTTCTGCGCGACGGCACAGGCCTCAACTTCCAGAACACGGTGCGTGCCGTGAGTTCGCGCATCGTGCTGGCCACGAATCAAGAAGACCTGAGCAGGCGGGTCGACCACGATAATTCCAGCGTGGCCAGCGCCGCGGTGTACGACAGCCGGGGTGTCTATCTGTTCGTCGCACTCGAAACGAGCCGTGAAGTGGCGGTGGTCGATGCGCACGGCGGCTTCCAGATCATGCGTTTCGACGTGGGTCGCGCGCCGCAGGGCCTGGCGGTTTCGTCCGATGGCAAGACGCTCTACGTCAGCAATTTCATGGACCGTACTGTCGGCGTCTATGACCTGCAGCAGCTTCTCAGCAATGGCCAACTGAACGTTCCCGTGCTGGCGACGCTCACGTCGGTGGCGACCGAAGCGCTTGCGCCGAACGTGCTCTTGGGCAAGCAGCACTTCTACGATGCGCGTGACACCCGTCTCGCGCGCGACCGCTACATGAGCTGTGCGAGCTGCCACAACGATGGCGGTGGTGACGGCCGCGTATGGGACCTCACCGGCCAAGGCGAGGGCTTGCGCAACACCATCCTGCTGAGGGGTCGGTCCGGCGCACAAGGCCTGTTGCACTGGAGCGGCAACTTCGACGAAGTGCAAGACTTCGAAGGCCAGATCAGAACACTGGCTGGCGGCACGGGCCTGATGGGTGACGCAGCGTTCAACACCGGAACGCGCAGCCAACCGCTGGGTGACCTGAAAGCGGGTGTCAGCGCCGATCTCGACGCGCTGGCGGCTTACGTGGGGTCGCTCTCGGCTTCGGAGCCGAGTCCCTTCCGCAATGCAGACGGATCGTTGTCGGTGGCGGCCACCGCCGGTCGCGCCGTCTTCCTCGCGCAGAACTGTGCTGCGTGTCATGGCGGCTCTGCATTCACCAATTCAGGTGCGATGGGCCTGCAGAACATCGGCACGCTCAAGGCTTCGAGTGGCCAGCGCCTCGGTGGCCCCTTGACGGGCATCGACATTCCGACGCTTCGCGATGTGTGGCGCAGCGGGCCCTTCCTGCACGACGGGTCGGCCCAGACACTGGACGAAGCCGTGCTGGCACACAACGCTGTGACCATCACCAGCGCAGATCTCACCTCTCTGGTGGCTTACCTGCGCGAGATCGGCGCAGAAGAATCGGTGGCTCCTGGCACGGTGAGCAATCTGACTGGCTCTGTGGACCAGGCATCCACGGCCGTCGATCTGACGGCCGTGGGCACGGGAGACTGGGCGCACTGGGGTGATGGCGGCGTACCGGGCTTGGTGCGCAAGGCCAGCGGCGGCTCTCAGATCAGCGACTACACCTTGGTGCAAGGCGGTACGGTCGCCCGCTATGGCAACGACCTGCGGGCGATAGCCTGGAGCGATGGGGCACCCACCGCCACCAGCACCGCCAACAGCAACGGGCTCTATGTTTCTGGCCAAGGCAACGGCTTTACCTTCTCCGTGCCAGCCGGCACCACCAGCAGAACGGTGACGGTGTACGTGGGTGGCTGGGCATCGTCGGGTACCTTCCGTGCCCACCTGTCGGACAGTTCCGCGGCTGATTACGTCAACACCACCGCGATCGCGACCGACCAATACACCCGTGCGTACACCATCACCTACAGCTCGGCGACCGCAGGGCAGCAACTGGTGCTGACATGGACGCAGGCCTCCGCACCTGGCAACGTCACGCTGAACGGCGTGGCCTTGACCGGTGCGGCCGGTGGGCCGAACCATGCGCCTACCCTCGTGACGCCGGCGGCCCAAACCGGCATGCAAGGCCAGGCGCTGGTTTTTGGTGTCAGCGCCTCTGACGTTGACGGTGACACCTTGAGCTACAGCGCTGCTGGCTTGCCCACCGGCCTGACCATCAACGCTGGCACTGGCGTGATCAGCGGCACGCCCACAGCAGCGGGCAGCTTCAGCGTGGCTGTGACCGTGCAAGATGGCCGCGGTGGTACGGCGATTGCCAATTTCGTCTGGACGATTCAACCGCCTGCCAATCTGCCACCGACGGTCGTGACGCCCGTGACGCAGACCAGCGTGCAGGGCAGTGCACTCACGCTGAACATCAGCGCCAGTGACCCGAACGGCGACACCTTGGCCTACAGCGCCGTCGGCTTGCCGGCAGGGCTGGCCATCAACGCCACCACTGGCGTGATCAGCGGTACACCGACCGCGGTGGCCAGCAGCATCGTCGTGGTGACAGTGCAAGACGGCAAGGGCGGCAGCGCGACCGCCAGCTTCACCTGGGTAGTCCAGGCGACGCCTCCGCCCAATCAGGCACCTGTCGTTGGCACACCGGCTGCACAGACGAGCACCCAGACTCAGCCTGTGACATTGACCATCAGTGCGAGCGATGCAGATGGCGATACCCTGAGCTTCAGTGCCATCGGCTTGCCTGCCGGCTTGAGCATCGATGCAGTGACCGGCGCGATCAGCGGAATACCCACGACCGTTGGCAGCAGCAACGTGGTCGTCACGGTGGTCGACGGTCGCGGTGGCAGTGGCACGGCTGCGTTTGCATGGACGATTCAGGCGGCGCCCCCCGGTAGCTTGGCCGGTACCGTGAGCACGGCCACCACCAGCGTCAACCTGACCACGGTCGGCGCTGGCGACTGGGCCCACTGGGGCGACGGAGCGGTGCCTGGCTTGATGCGCAAAGCGACGGGCGGTAGCCAGATCAGCAATTACACCTTGGCGCTTGGCGGCAATCCGGCCAACTACAACAACGACTTGCGCCCACTGTCATGGACCGATGGCACTCCTACCGCTGCGAACGCGGCCAACACCAATGGTTTGTACATCTCCGGCCAGGGCAACGGCTTCACTTTGACCGTGCCGGCGACCACCACGAGCAGGACGGTCACGGTGTATGTGGGGGGCTGGGCGTCGTCGGGTACTTTCAGAGCGCATCTGTCGGACAGCTCTGCAGCTGATTTCACCGACACCACCACGGTCGCGACGGGCCAGTACGCACGCAATTACACGATTACTTTTGCGTCGGCGGCGGCGAACAAGCAGCTGGTCATCACATGGACGCAAGCCTCGGCGGCCGGCAACGTCACCTTGAACGGCGTGGCACTCGGCGCGCTGGTGACAGGCCCGAACAACCCGCCCACGTTGGTGACGCCTGCGGCTCAGACCCGCACGCAGGGTCAAGCGCTGACGCTGGGCATTAGTGCGTCAGATGCGGATGGCGACCCCTTGAGTTATGTCGCCACCGGCTTGCCTGCCGGCTTGACCATCAATGCCAGCACGGGCGTGATCAGCGGTACCCCGACGACGGTGGGCAACAACAGCTCTTCGGTCACTGTGCAAGATGGCCACGGTGGCAGTGCCACCGCCAATTTCACCTGGGCGATTCAAGCGCCGGCCAATCAACCGCCGACGATCGTCACCCCAGCGGCGCAGACGAGTACACAAGGCCAGGCGCTGGTTCTGGGTATCAGCGCCACTGACCCGAACAGCGACCCCTTGAGCTACAGCGCGACGGGTTTGCCTGCGGGCCTGACCATCAACGCCAGCACGGGTGTGATCAGCGGCACGCCGACGACCTTGGGCAACAGCAGCACCGTGGTGACGGTGCAAGACGGCCGCGGAGGTGTGGCCACGGCGAGTTTTGCTTGGACGGTGCAGGCACAGGCCAATCAGCTGCCCGTCATCACGACACCTGCTGCGCGTACCAGCACCCAGGGGCAGGCGGCGACCTTGGCCATCAGCGCGACCGATCCGGATGGCGATGCGTTGACCTACAGCGCATCCGGTCTGCCTACGGGGTTGAGCATCAATGCAGCGACCGGCATGATCAGCGGAACGCCGACGGTCCTGGGCACGAGCGTCGTCGTCGTCACCGTGCAGGACGGGCGAGGCGGCAGCGCCAACGCGACCTTCAACTGGACCGTCCAGGCCGCAACACCGGGCAGCCTCTCGGGCACGGTCAGCGCAGCAACGACGGCCGCTAATCTCACATCCGTGGGGACCGGCGACTGGGCGCATTGGGGTGACGGAGGTGCTCCGGGCTTGACGCGCAAGGCCACGGGCGGCAGCCAGATCAGCGCTTACTCAATGGTGCAAGGCGGTAACCCGGCGGCCTACGGCGACGACCCGCGCGCTTTGTCGTGGACAGGTGGCACGCCCACAGCGACGGGTACCGCCAACACCAAGGGTGTGTACGTCTCGGGTCTGGGCAAGGGCTTTTCCGTAACCGTACCCGCAGGCACCGCCAGTCGCACAGTCACGGTGTATGTGGGTGGCTGGGCTTCATCGGGCATTTTCAGAGCCCACCTGTCCGATGGCTCGGCGGCCGACTTTGTCGACACCACCACGACGGCCACCGGTCAGTACGTGCGCAGCTACACGTTGACGTTTGCGGCAGCGGCTGCATCCAAGCAATTGGTGCTGACCTGGACGCAAGCTTCTGCGGCGGGCAACGTCACACTCAACGGCGTGGCGCTCACGCCTTGATGTGATCTGCGGCTCGGGGTTGATGCAGCTGTACTGATTGCTCAACTTCGTCGACCAGGGTGCCCGTTCTTGTGCTGGTCCGCCGAGACCAAACGGGATCGGGGGGCGCAGCTCGAATGACTTCGGTGTATTTGTCATCGCCACTCGATAACCTCGCGAGCTATCCAGCAAACTTGGGCCAGACCTTGCAGAGCCCTACGGTTAGACTTTTTGTGTTTTTCTGAACAGATCGACTTCATGAACATCGCTGCGAGCACTTTCATTTTCATCCTCGTCAGCGTCGGCATGTCGGCCGTGGCACAGGTTCTGCTGAAGACGGGCATGAGCAAAGGCGAGATCGGCTTGTCCTTGGCGCAACAGCACTGGACTTCGTCAGTGATGCTGGTGGCGACCAATCCGTGGGTCATCGGCGGGCTGATGATGTACTTCCTGAGTGCAGCCGTGTGGTTGCTGGTTCTTGCGCGGGTTCAACTCAGTTTTGCTTACCCATTCGTAGGTCTCGGGTTCATCCTGACCATGTTCCTTGGGTGGTGGCTGATGGGTGACAGCATTGGCATGCAGCGTGTCGCAGGCACTGTTCTGATCGCAGTCGGTGTGGTGTTGATCGCCAGGGGCGGATGATGACGATGACTCGAAGCCTGCCCCTTTGCGTCGACTGCGACGGAACCTTGATCCGGACGGATCTGTTGCATGAGTCGGTGCTGTTGCTGGTGAAGTCTTCGCCGCTCTCGCTGCTGAAGCTCCCGTTCTGGCTGATGAAGGGCAAGGCGTATCTGAAGCAGCAGATCTCACAGCGCGTGTCGTTGAATGCCCAGTCGCTCCCATACGACCCCGAGGTGCTGGATTTGATCCGGCATGCGCGTGCGCAAGGGCGCAGCGTCGTGCTCGCGACGGCCTCTCCGCGCGGACAGGCCGAAGCCATCGCAGCCCATCTCGATTTGTTCGATCGGGTCGAAGCCACTGATGCGCAAACAAACCTCGCAGGTCCCAACAAGGCGGCGCACCTCGAGGGTCTTTTCGGGCGGGGAGGGTTTGACTACGCAGGGAACTCGCGTGCGGACCTTCCGGTCTGGGCTGTGAGCGCCGGAGCGATCGTGGTCAGTTCTTCGCAGTCGCTTCACAAGGCGGCTGCCGCGAGCGTGTCGGTCTTGCAGGTGATCAAGCAGTTGCCGCGGTCGCTCAAGGTCTACGCCAAGGCGATTCGCGTTCACCAGTGGCTGAAGAACCTACTGGTGTTCGTGCCTGTCTTCGCGGGGCACCAGCTCTCCGCAGAGCCCATCAGCGCAGCGCTGCTGGCATTCGCCGCTTTCAGCTTGTGCGCCTCAGCGGTCTATGTCATCAACGACTTGCTCGATCTGTCGTCCGATCGAGTGCACGCGCGCAAACGCAATCGTCCGTTTGCTTCCGGTGCGCTGCCCATTTCTCACGGGTTGGTGATGGCGCCGGGCTTGCTGCTCGCCGCTGCCTTGATCGCTGCGCAGTTGCCGATTGCTTTTGCGGCCACGCTGGTGGCTTACTTCGCGGTGACCTGCCTGTATTCATTCTGGCTCAAGAATCAGGTCATCGTCGACGTGCTGATGCTGGCCTCTCTCTACACCTCGCGCATCATCGCCGGCTCGGCTGCGACGTCGATCGTGCCTTCGTTCTGGTTGTTGGCGTTCTCGATGTTCATGTTCCTGAGTCTCGCCATCGTCAAGCGGTACTCGGAAATGCTGGTGGTCATCCAGCAAAACAAGACGAAGGCCGCCGGGCGCGGCTACGTGGTGTCGGACCTGCCCGTGCTGGTGAGTCTCGGCTCCGCTGCAGGCTACATGGCGATCCTGATCCTCGCGCTGTACGTCAACAGCCCTGACCTGAACGGGCTCTACCCGCGGCGCTGGGCGCTGTGGTTGGTGCTGCCACCGCTGCTCTACTGGATCAGCCGGGTCTGGATGAAGGCGCACCGGGGCGAAATGCACGACGACCCGGTGGTCTTCGCGGCGACCGACAAGCAAAGCTGGGTCATTGCCGTGTTGGTCGGTTGTGCTCTGCTGGCAGCGACGTTGTGATGGCAGGCCAGACGATTCCCGTGATTGTGGAAGCATCAGGTGCGATCGGCACGGGGACTTCGCTGCGGCGCCTCCTGACCTTGCTCACGGTGGCCATGCTTCTGCGCGTCGTGTGGGCCTTGGTGATCCCGGTCATGCCCGTCTCGGACAGTCACGCATACGACACGTTTGCCCGAACGCTGTTGTCGAGTGGCGTGTTCGGTTGGAACGCGAACGAACCCTTCTCGTTTTGGCCACCAGGAACCTCGCTCATCTATGCCGCGCTGTTCCGTGTCTTCGGTGCCGACTACAGCGCCATCATCGGGTTGAATCTGATCCTGTCGGCGGGCCTGATCGTGTTGACGATGCGTCTGGCCACCCGGTTCTATGGCGCACGCTGCGCCCTCTACAGCGGCTGGTTGCTGGCGTTGTGGCCGACTCTGGTCATGTTCACCACCGTGCTGGCCAGCGAGTTGCCGTTTCTGGTGTTCGTGACGGCAGCGCTCGATGTGTGGACGCTGCCGAACCGTCGGGCACTTTTGCGCGGCGTTGTGGCCGGGGCATTGTTCGGTTGTGCTGCACTGGTGAGACCCGTGGCGATGGCCTTGCCGGTGATCATCGGCGTGGCGGTTCTGCTTGAGCATGGCTTGTCAAAGTCCGCGGTGTTCGAACAACTGCGTCTGGTGATCCCCGCGCTGATCGCGATGGCCTGCGTCATCGCCCCGTGGACCTTGCGCAACTACGAGCTCTACCATGAGGTCGTGCTGATATCGACGAATGGGGGGGTGACCTTGTGGATGGGCAACGCTCCTGGCACGACTGGTGAGCACATGGACGTGCCGGCCTGGGCCGAGAAGCTGCGCGACGACAAGCAAGACAAGGCACTGGGTGAACTCGCCAAGGGCTACATCGTGAACGACCCGGCAGGCTTCGTCTGGCGGTCGCTTCGCAAGTTCATCTGGCTTTACAACCATGAGTCGATTGGCGTGGCTTGGAATGAAGCCGGCCTCTTGGCGCGTTTCGGAGAATCGGCGCTAAAGCCTCTGAAACTCTTCACCCATACCACGTGGGCGCTGATCTTGATGACCTCCATCGCTGGCCTGTGGGTGCTGGTCAAGATGCGTGGACTCTGGCGCGCGGTGTGCGGGCCTGTCGTGATCACCATCGCTTTCTACAGCGTCATTCACAGTGCCGTTGTTTCTCAAGACAGGTACCACCTGGAATTCGCTGTGCAGCTTGCGCTGTTGGCAGGCATCGCGCTCAACGCGTTGGTTGTCCGGTGGCGTGTCGGAAAGGCGAGTCAACAGTCTCCGCCAACCGCGAGCCCGGCCTTAAGCTTGTGAGGGTGCGCAAGTTGGACTGCCCTCATTCGCGACTTCATGACCTTGCGGTCCGCTGCGAAACCAGCCTCGAGCTTGGTGCCGCGAAGAGAGGTTTGTCGTGAGCATGTTCGCCAGGGCCTTGGTTCTCGGGCTGGCCATGGGCGCAGCGAGCGTGGTGCCGGTGATGTTTCGCGATGGAGATTTCGCTGGCGCTCGCGTCGCACCGATGGATCTGGAGCGGGTCGTGCCCCGGGAGTTCGGCCTCTGGCATGAGATGGCCGCGGCGGTGCTGGTGGTGAATCCTCAGTCGAAAGAACTCATCGACAAGCTCTACAGCCAGGTATTGACGCGCTCTTACGTCAATTCGTCCGGGCACGTGATCATGCTGACGATCGCCTATGGAAATGACCAGCGTGGCAACCTGGAGGTGCACAAACCCGAGGTTTGTTATCCGGCCCAAGGCTTCACTGTGTACCAAAACGTTACCGGCAGCTTGGCTACGTCTTCAGGCGCCATTTCCGTGCGTCGCCTGGAAACCAGCATGGGCCCACGGAAGGAGCCGGTGACGTATTGGTCGACCCTGGCGGGCGGTGTCGTCGAGAATCGAATCCAGAAGCGTGTCTCCGAACTGAAGTCGACTTTGGCCGGGCGCGTGCCGGATGGCCTTCTGGTTCGTGTGTCGTCCATCGACCCTGACACGGCACATGCCTGGCAGGTACATCAAGCCTTCGTGGATGCGTTGTTGCAGTCGCTGCCCGACGCGGAACGCGCCCGAATAGCAGGCCTGAGCACGAATTGAGGTGTGAGCTTCTCGCTACTTGATGAACCGCCAAATCCAATAGTTGACCTAAAAGCTTTCGGATTTTTGCGGTGGTCTGGCACTGACACACGCTCCTCGGCCATTCGAGGAAACCCGTCCTTGGTCGGTTATGTATCAAACCGATACCCCCTTGGTTACGTGGTTGACGTCTTGCGGCGGCTTTGAGCTCTTTCCGCATCGGCACAGGTATTGCGACGTACTTCGCAACCGGTGCTCCAGGCAATCTGTGTAAGCAGATCCAACAAAGAGCGGACCGCAGTTGTCGAAACACTCGCATACATCTCAATCGAGAAGTCCCCCGACAATGATCTTTGGTGAGTGTGTGTTTGTACCGACAACAGCCATCACAAGAGTCGCGTGAGCGATCAGGTTCAGAGGTCTGTTGCTGCGACTCGCGCCGTGAGCGTCGGTCGAGCTATCTAAATTGGAAGATCTGACATGAGTATGAGCGCCGTCACCTACAACAGGTACATGACCTGTTTGGCTTTGATTGCCGCAGTGTCTGTCTCCGCCTGCGGCGGAAGCGACATCGCGACGAATGACTCAGGCTCGAATGGGGGTTCTGGGTCTGCTCCTGCGCCGGCGCCCGTACCAGCGCCAGCGCCGACCCCTGCACCAGCGCCAGCGCCGACCCCTGCACCAGCGCCAGCGCCGACCCCTGCACCAGCGCCAGCGCCGACCCCTGCACCAGCACCTGCACCTGCACCTGCACCTGCACCTGCACCTGCACCTGCACCTGCACCTGCACCTGCACCTGCACCTGCACCTGCACCTGCACCTGCACCTGCACCTGCACCTGCACCTGCACCTGCAC
>Ga0307515_10001965_pt1 | contig 45521 bp, 37 predicted proteins | sample 17_EM_MG_FD_194513 | JGI IMG/M metagenome (GOLD analysis project Ga0307515, IMG submission 194513) | Populus trichocarpa ectomycorrhiza microbial communities from riparian zone in the Pacific Northwest, United States - 17_EM | ecosystem: Host-associated > Plants > Roots > Unclassified | place... | reverse complement strand
CTGCATTACTTCAGGATTGCTTAATTCGCCTTCAACGGTTTTCCAGCGTTGAAATATCAGTTCTAATTTCTCTAACATACTCGGTATATTCAAAAGCTAATCAAAGCAGCTTTGCTTGATGATGGTCCGGCTACAAAAGGCGTTACGTTTCGGTCGGTTTACAGGCTTGCTTCAAAAAACGCACAAAAATACGTATTTTCGGGGATATATTATTTCAGCGGATTGTAAGTTGTTTTGGCAGCTATTTATGTAGCTTTAATTTAAAACCTAATGAGTGTTAATACTGTTACTCAATAAAAATCAACCACATTATGCCACTTCCAGAAAACCCCAATCTTGACGATAACCAGGACGAAAAAGATCCAGGCAACGAATACGAACAAAACGAAGGCCAGGACACCGGTAACGAACGCCTGGATACTGACGTTGCAGATATTGCCGCTTTAGAAGCTGCCACCCGCGCCTCCGAATCGGCTTTTACCTTAAATGTTGACGATGGCTTGACGCCGGACGTTGATGAGGACGAAGAAGAATAAGCATTCGAATTACCGCAGGTGCTTTACCAGTAAGATCGAATTTAAATAAGCACGAATACTCGCAGGGTGTTTAGCAATTGTATCGAATTTCACGAATTTTGATTAGGCGCTGTTTGTGAAATTAGTGTCCTTATAATTTTTAAGTCGCCAGGCCGGTATTCGTGCTATTTCGAAACATTCGTGAAATTAGTGTTTATATGAAAAAACTGATATTAACCGCTTTGATGGCAACTGCCTTAGCAGGCACTGTAAAAGCGCAAAATAAATTCAACGCTGCTGACTTTAAGGCTGGCCTGGGCAAAACCGGCACGTTATGCGATACCGTTTACTCGCTCAAAATAGTGAGCGATACACTTACCCTGCTTAATATGGGAGGTACTTATCCGCATCAAAAATACACCATCGCCATAAAGGGTAATAAAGTAACGTTAGACCTCCCGAATATTAAGCGCAAGGCGATTTGTGTTACCGGCGTTTTCGAAATGTTTAAAGAGCAGCCCGAAGTAGTGGCCAGCCGCCCGGAGCAAATTGAAGTGCATTAGTGCAAGAATCAAGAAATTAGAATCAAGAGTTAAGAAAAAAAGCATGGCGGGAAAAATTACCGGTGAAGCTTACTTCGCCGGTAGGCCGCGGGCGTTTGCCCGGTTTTTAATTTAAATACACGGTTAAAGGCTGCCTCTGATTGATACCCCACGTTTGCCGCAATTTCGGCTACATTGTTCTTATCCATCAGTAACAACTTTTGAGCTTGTCTTATACGCCAGTTGGTAAGGTAGCTTAACGGCGTTTCGTACACTAACTTTTTAAACTGGTTAAAGAAAACAGACCGCGACATCCCAACCTCCAGTGCAAGAGAATCCAGCGTCCAATTGTTTTTGGGCGAGTCCTGCATCAGTGTCAGCGCCTTGCTGATCCTTGGGTTGTTTAATGCCGAAAGAAAACCACTTTGGGGCGCGTCCTGTTCTAAATATGCCCTGATGATATTCACGAACATAATTTCGGATAAGCACTTCAGCATTATCCTGCTCCCCGGCTTCTCGTTATTGAGTTCGTTCAGCATTAACTGTGCAACCTGCTTTACCAGCAGCTGATTTTCGGTTACATATTGCCTGATATGAATAACTGCCGGCAAATCCTTTAAAAAGGGATGTATGGCCTGGTAATCAAATTCAAAATGACCGGCTATCAGTGTGGTTACATCGCCCCCGCTATTAAAAACAGGTATTCCCGCCCTGCGGGCCTTCACAAATTCCGGCGATGGCATACGCAGGCTTGTTGGGTTATCGGCTATCCAATGAGCACTACCATGAGGCACAAATACAAGGTCGCCTTCGTTCATTTCTATTATACGGCCTTCGGGTGTGCCAATGCTGCAACTGCCGCTCACCAACCGCCAGAATTGCGAATTGTCGTCTTTAACAATATCCAGCCCCCATGGGGCCGAAAGCGGAATTTTGCTGTAAACAACACTCCGGAGGCTGGTTGCATCTAATATTGTACTTAAAGCGTCCATTGTAAATTGATACGATTAAGCAAATATATAGCACTATTTAATGCTTTTAGTATTGCATGGCAAGTTAATTTTGTATTATCAAAATCAGAAAAAAAATGACAACACAGGAATTAGCTGATAGCTACAATGAACTTTTTCAACAACGGAAAGTAACAGAGATTTACGAACAATTGTATAGTGCCGATATAGTTTGTACCGAACCGGAACATGCTTTGGCCATGGGCGTGCCCACCGTTACTAAGGGTATTGAGGCGGTTTTGGCAAAATCAAAAGCCAGGCAGGAACTTATAGCCGAAGTACACAGCTTTTTTTGCAGCCAGCCAGTGGTGGGCGGCAACTTTTTTAGCGTAGCCATGGGCCGGGACATGACGCTGAAAAATGGCCAAAGGCTACAATTGGCAGAAATAGCCGTTTTTGGCGTAAAGGATGATAAGATAATATCCGAAACGTTTTTTTATTAAATCGCTTAATTTCATCGCATAAAGACGCCAGGACGCAAAGAAAAATTAAGAATTACTTCGCGTCCCGGTGTCTTTGTATTAAAGCCGTAAATACCACGCTAAATAAAAAGGGACGTTTCAACCTAATGAAACATCCCTTTTTATTCTGTCTTAATTCTTGACTCTAATCTCTTGATTCTTCTTTAAAACTCTTTATATAAACCAAAAATGGCCTGTCCCTCGGTCATGGCCTGGTTAGTAACCGTGCGGCCCAATACAAGGGGACGGTCGGTGTAAGTGATTTTTGGTCCGGCAGAGTTAACATAGTTAGCTTTCAGGAATAAACCCCATCCTGCGCCTGTATTTAAGCGGATGGCCGCGCTGCCGCCATAAGCAAAAGCAAATTTAGTTGAACTATGTTGAAAAAACTCGCCTGTTTGCGCGTCAACCCCCTGTATCTGCACAGCAACGGTAGGTGTGGCGAAGCTTTTAATGGCACCGGCAGAAGCCCTGAAGTCGAACGAAAATGCATGCCATACAATGGTGTATTGCGGGCCCAATAATATATTAAGGCTGCGGTAGCGTTTGTTGGCAGTAACTATCGATCCATCGGCTACATAACTGTCCGTATACCCCTGCGAAATCTTTTGGTCATCATCATAAGTTAGGTTACCCTGGTCCTGGTAGGTTACAGTATATCCTAATGCTGCGCGCTTAAAAAAGTAATGTGCACCATCTAAAGAATATACCAGGCCTTTTTTGGCAAAACCCGATTTGTTGTTGCTGTAATCGGTTGATTTAAAATCGCCATAAGGCCTTGACTGGCCAAATCCCAGGCTTAAATAACTTTTAGATTTTTCGGAAACCGTTTCGTCATCCTGCACATCCTGCGCCTTTGATTTAAATGCCATCAGCATAAAAAAAGCTGCAGCCAATAATGTAAAAGTTTGTTTCATGTTGTAATAGTCCTAATAAAATAAATCTGGTTTGCCAAAACCCTGCTTATTTGGTTTAGCAAACGCCTAAAAAAATGCATTATTATAGCCAATGGCACTTATGTTAAAAAACGGGCATCAGCAGATAATATACACGCCATATTCGCGCAAACGCGGTTAAGGCAACAGCTACAGCCGCTTTTAGTTACAGGGCGCTAATATAGCTTGCCCCGGTCAATTAAACAGCAGCAAAGGGCAAAATTAACAACTTTTAACCTTTAATGGCCTAAATCATTTGTGCCCGTGTTGTGCAAATCACTATCTTTAGTTCCCTGTAATTTAAATGGAGATGAAAAGAACACCCTGCTTACTTGCATTAGCTGTTTTATTTTACGGCTATTCCCACGCGCAACAAATGACTATTAAAACACTACCATATCCCAAAACAAAAAAGGTTGATACCGTTGATACATACTTTGGTACCCAGGTGCCCGACCCCTACCGCTGGCTGGAAAACGACCAGGCGCCAGATACAAAGGCATGGGTAAAAGACGAAAATAAAGTTACCCAGGATTACCTGAAGCAGATACCCTATCGCGAAGACATCCGCAAACGGTTGGAAACATTGTGGAACTACGAGAAATACAGCGCTCCTTTTAAAGAGGGGCAGTACACTTATTTTTATAAAAACGACGGACTGCAAAGCCAGGCGGTTTTATACAGGCAAATTGGCGATAGTGGCAAGCCCGAGGTATTTTTAGATCCTAATAAATTTTCGGCCGATGGCACTACATCTTTACAGGGTATAGATTTTACCAAAAACGGCGATCTGGCAGCCTACCAGATCTCGGAAGGCGGATCGGACTGGCGCAAGGTTATTGTGATAAAAACCAGCGATAAAAGTGTAGTTGGTGATACCCTTATTGATGTAAAATTTAGCGGCCTGGCCTGGAAAGGCACCGATGGTTTTTATTACAGCAGCTATGACAAGCCAAAAGCAGGCAGCCAGCTTTCTGGCCTAACACAGTACCACAAGTTATTTTACCACAAACTGGGCACGCCGCAAAGTACCGATAAGCTGATATTTGGCGGCGAGAAAACCAAACGCCGCTACATTGGCGCTTACCTTACCGAGGATGAACGCTTTTTGGTGATAACCGCTGCCACATCAACCACCGGCAATGAGTTGTACATTCAGGATTTGAGCAAGGCCGATAGCCCTATAGTTACCGTGGTTGATAATTTTGATAACCAGCATAATGTATTGGACAATGTGGGCAGCAAGCTGTATATCCTGACCAATATTTATTCGCCAAATTTTAAAATAGTTACCGTTGATGCCGCAACTCCTGGCGTAACCCATTGGAAGGATTTGATACCCGAAACAAAAAATGTTTTAACGACAAGTACTGCCGGGGGCAAAATTTTTGCCGAATACCTGAAAGATGCGACCTCCTTTGTACAACAATACAGTATGGATGGCAAGCTGGAACGAACCATCACCCTACCATCGGTTGGTACTGCGGGTGGCTTTGCAGCCAAAAAGGAGGACAAGGAAACCTATTATACTTTTACCAGCTACATATACCCGCCAACTATTTTTAAGCTGGATATAGCTACCGGGCAATCAAGTATCTATAAAAAATCGGGCGTACAGTTTGATCCCGAACAGTACGAATCGAAACAGGTGTTTTACGCATCGAAGGATAAAACCAAAATCCCGATGATCATCACCTATAAAAAAGGTACGGTGCTAAATGGCCAGAATCCTTTAATGTTATATGCCTATGGCGGTTTCGGCGTGAGTTTAACTCCGGCGTTCAGCACGTCGAATATTATATTGTTAGAGCATGGCGGTATTTACGCGGTGCCAAATTTGCGCGGGGGGGGCGAGTACGGCGAAACCTGGCATAAAAAGGGCATCAAAATGAAAAAACAAAACGTTTTTGACGATTTTATTGCAGCTGCCGAATACCTTATCAAAAACAAATACACGTCTAAAGAGCACCTGGCGGTGTCCGGCGGCTCAAACGGTGGCCTGCTCATCGGGGCTATGCTTACCCAGCGGCCCGATTTGTTTAAGGTAGCTTTCCCGGCCGTAGGCGTTATGGATATGCTGCGTTACAATAAATTTACAGCCGGAGCGGGCTGGAGCTATGATTATGGCACAGCAGAAGACTCGAAGGAAATGTTTGACTACTTGTACAAATACTCGCCCTACCACGCCCTTACGCCACGTGAATACCCGGCAACAATGGTTACCACGGCCGACCATGACGACCGTGTTGTACCGGCCCATTCCTTTAAGTTTGGCTCGCGGCTGCAGGAATATCAAAAAGGCCCCGAGCCGGTACTTATTCGCATCGAAACCAACGCCGGTCATGGTGCAGGCCAATCCACTGCGCAGGTAATAAGCGGGCAGGTTGATAAATGGGCCTTTATGTTTTGGAACTTAGGCGTGAGGTGGTAGTTCATTGGTTCACTTGTTCATTGGTGGAGAGTTTGATATGAAAAGCGTTTTAGTTATTGGGTAGCATGAATAGATTTGGTTTAGCTTTTGTATTAATTTTAACAGGCATTACATGCGCTTTCGCGCAGGATAAAAAGCCCAACCTTAACATTGTATTTATTGGTAACAGTATAACACAGGGCGTTCAGCTGGCTACGCCTGAAGATGCCCCGCCGGCTACAGCTATTGCGTATCTGCGCCGGCAAAAAGACTTGGGCACGGTTGAGTTTAGCAACCAGGGCCACAGCGGTTACACCACCCTTGATTTTTTGCCGGGTACCAACACCTTTACCAAAGTAGAGGAAGCGGCCGGTGCATTTACTGATAAAAATGCGTTACTGATATTTTCGGTTAAGCTGGGCACTAATGATAGCGCCATCCAGGGGCCTCATGGTGCGCCCGTATCTCCAGACGATTATATCCAAAATGTAAAAACCATTATCGATAAATTGCTTACGGATTTCCCGGTGGCTGTTGTCATATTACAGCACCCCACTTGGTACAGCCCCAACACCCAAAACGGAGCCAGGTACCTGCAGGAGGGGCTATCGAGATTGCAAAGTTATGTGCCTAAATTAGATAGCCTTACCCAAAGCTACGCCACAGTTAATCCTAAACACGTTTTTACCGGCGATAAAAAAGCATTCAAGTATTTTAAGAAACGTCACCTTACGTTGCTTATTCCCGAAAATGGGAAGCAAGGTATATTTTACCTGCATCCCAATAAAGCGGGAGCCATTGCTTTGGGCGAATTTTGGGGTAAGGCGATTGAAAAAGTAGTAAGGAAAAACTTTGAGGAATAGGTATGATAAAAAAGGTTTCGCGGAAACGCTTTTTGAAAAACTATCCAAACTTCCCGGTGGCGAGCCCGTACCGCAATAAATATTTCTTCCCCGAAACGTACAACAGTTATATACTGTATGCCGAAAGCCGGTCGACCATAGGCTTGTGCAACAATGCTTCGGCCGGAACTACTGCCTTAATCAAAGGCATGGGTTTTCAGGAGATGTTCTTTTTAGGCGATACCACATCGCCATGGCTATTTCGTGATCATGATTATAAGCCCGTTAAGCAAGGTTTGGATTATTTGGTTCAACAGAATATTAGTAAAAGCTTTAACGGGGCTATTAACGTTAATAAAATTGACTTTTCTGTTTTTTTGAAGCACCTGTTTTGGTTGGTGCGATGTAACGGCGTAGTATTTTCCCCGCATTTTAGTGACGCGCAATTTAACGTTATCATGAGTATATGCCAGTACGGCAATATTCACCTGAGTACTTTAAATGAAACAACCGACCAATTGTTAAACACCTCGGTTTTAAGTACCGGGCTAAAGTTTTTAAAGGAAGAAAGATGTACCAGCTATAAAATTCCACATCGGATTAGTACTTATGTATAAATGCTGAGGCTTAAATATATCGTTTTAGTGTACCGTACCATGAGTTGCCGAAAATCCATCATTTACATTATTGCCATATGCCTCCTTATTTTTGCGTGCAAACCAAAGCCGGCAGATCATATATCTTCATTAACACCTCCAGTCGGGCCACAAATTAAAAACATATTCTACACTAACCCCTCGTTTAAAGTAATCCATGTTTTTGTTGCCTTATGCGATAATAAATACCAGGGGATAGTACCCGTACCGCCCAAAATAGGCAACGGACAAGATCCCGAAACCAATTTGTACTGGGGATGCGATAACGGCGTGCGCACCTATTTTAAACGAAGCAAAGATTGGCAGCTGGTTAAAAAACAAAAGGGCAAAAAGATGATCATGGAGCGGCTGATATTTAAACACCGCACCCAAAACGTTTTCCTGGTTGCCGATGCCTGGGACGGGCAAGCCATTGAAAAAACAACCGAGGACTTTTTGTTTAGTTGTGCCGGGCAGTTAAAGGATACCATTCGTTATAAAAAACAAGTGATAGGAATTGATGGCAACGCCCAATTACTGGCTTATATAGGGCACGATGGGCTGATGGATTTCGGGCTGCCTAATAAGTTTAAAAACGTTGATGGCAAAACCCGGGATTGTATAATACTGGCCTGCATCAGCAAAAAATACTTTAGCGGCTTTATTAACCAGGCCAAAGCTAACCCCCTGGTTTGGACAACCGGCCTGATGTGTCCCGAGGCCTACACTTTACACGATGCCATTGCCGGGTACATTAAAAATGAATCAAATGAAGCAATCAGGAAAAGAGCCGTATCTGCCTACGTAAAGTATCAAAAATGCAGCGTGAATGCCGCAACCAATTTATTGGTATCGGGCTGGTGACTTTTTTTACTTCGCAAGCTCGATCGCTATTTAAACATAAGGCTCTTCGCCGGTTTATGCTTTGAAGTTGTTGCATCCCGCCTTTTACCTTTCACCCTTAACCTTTCCCCTATTTGTTAACAATCTTTTTTTGAATTGTAAGGCTATTCTCTCAACTTCGCAGTCCGAAATTTGATGTATGATATCGCATTTTAAAAAAATAGCTTTCGAGCTTTCCATATCCGAAAAACAGGTAAGTGCAACAATGGCATTACTTGATGAAGGAGCAACAGTACCGTTTATTTCCCGCTACCGCAAAGAGGTTACCGGCACGCTCGACGAGGTGCAGGTGGCCGAGATTAGGGACCGCGCCCAACAGCTGCGCGACCTGGATAAACGACGCGAAGCGATCCTGAAGTCGCTTACCGATATGGGCAAACTAACGCCCGAACTGGAAAAACAGATAAACGAAGCCGAAACCATGGTTTCGCTCGAGGATATCTACCTGCCCTATCGCCCCAAACGCAAAACCCGCGCTACCGCGGCCCGCGAGAAAGGTTTACAACCCCTGGCCGATTTGCTGCTTGAACAACGCAAAGCCGACCTGCAAACAGAAGCCGCTGTCTTTATTGATGCCGAAAACGGCGTTAACAGTATTGAAGAAGCATTGGCCGGCGCAAGGGACATTATTGCCGAAACCATTAGCGAAAATGCCGAAGTGCGAACCCGCATTCGCGAGCTTTTTATAGAGAAAGGTACTTTTCAATCCAAAGTAATTGATGGTAAAGAAGTAGAAGGTATTAAGTATAAAGATTATTTTGACTGGACCGAACCGGTAAAGTCGGCCCCGTCGCACCGCATATTGGCCATGCGCCGCGGCGAAAAAGAGGAAATTCTTTGGCTGGATATAAAACCAGTGGAAGAAGAAGCCATTGCCGCGCTGGAAGATAGCCTTGTAAAGGCTAACAACCCATCTGCCGACCAGGTGAAACAAGCCATTGCCGATGGCTACAAACGCCTGCTGAAGCCATCGATGGAAACAGAAGTACGCCTGTTTACCAAAAAGAAAGCCGATGAAGAAGCTATCCGTGTATTTGCCGAAAATGCCCGCCAGTTGCTTTTAGGCGCTCCGCTTGGCCAAAAGCGGGTTATGGCTATTGACCCGGGTTTCCGTACCGGCTGTAAGCTGGTTTGTTTGGATGAACAGGGTAAATTATTGGAGAATACCGCTATTTACCCGCATACCGGGGCCGGGCAGGCGCGTGAGGCAGAAAAGACAGTTCAGCATTTATTTGATAGGTATAAGATTGAGGCCATAGCCATAGGCAACGGTACCGCCGGCCGTGAAACGGAGCTCTTTGTGCGTAACCTTAACCTGCCCGGTGTGGCTATTGTAATGGTGAACGAAAGTGGAGCTTCTATCTACTCTGCATCTGATGTAGCCAGGGAAGAGTTTCCGGATAAAGATATTACCGTAAGGGGCGCCGTATCTATAGGTCGCCGTTTGATGGATCCGTTGGCCGAGTTGGTGAAGATTGACCCAAAATCAATCGGCGTAGGCCAATACCAGCATGATGTGGATCAGAATAAGCTGCAAACCTCGCTGGACGATACCGTGATGAGTTGCGTGAATGCGGTTGGTGTAGAACTGAACACCGCTTCAAAACAAATTTTAGCCTATGTATCGGGCCTGGGCCCACAGCTGGCACAAAACATTGTGGATTACCGCGACCAGAACGGGGCTTTTAAACGCCGCGATCAGCTTAAAAAAGTACCCCGCCTGGGCGAAAAAGCGTTTGAACAAGCGGCAGGTTTCCTGCGCATCCACCATGCCGAAAACCCGCTGGATTCAAGTGCGGTACACCCCGAACGCTATAGCTTGCTGGAGCAAATTGCTAAAGACATGAAGTGCACAGTGAAAGATTTGATGGGCGATGCCGCTATCCGCAGAAGCATTCCGCTGCAAAAATATACATCGGAAACAGTGGGATTACCAACGCTGAACGATATTATGGCCGAGCTGGCCAAACCCGGTCGCGACCCGCGCGAACAGTTTGAAGCCTTTAGCTTTACCGATGGTGTAAATGCAATTGGCGACCTTAAAGTGGGCATGAAGCTACCCGGCATCGTCACCAACATTACCAACTTTGGTGCATTTGTTGATATTGGCGTTCACCAGGATGGGTTGGTACACCTGAGCCAGATTACCAACCGCTTTATTAAAGATCCTAACGAAGTGTTGAAAGTTCACCAGAAGGTTGAGGTAACCGTAACCGAGGTTGATGTTAACCGCAAGCGGATTGCCTTATCGATGAAAGAAAACGATAAAAGCGAGCCAACTGCCAGGAGGAATGATGACAGAAGGCCGGCCGGCGGAAACAACAAACCCAATTTCAACAGGAAACCACAAGAAGCACCAGAGACAGATATCGCCATAAAACTGGCCGCGTTAAAAAACAAGTTTAAGTAAATCAGCCGCCCCTTTTGCTGTTTCGCGACGGCAAAAAGGGCTTGTACAGTAAAAATCACGAAAGGGGCAGGGAATTTGCAGCGTTTTATACAACCGTTGCGGTGCCGTTCAATTTAAGAACTATCCGTGGCTGGTAAAAGTGTTATCCACAATTAAGCGGATAACATCATCAATTTCGGCGCTTACAGTAAACAGGTGCTGGATAATCTGTTCGTTTTCCGGGTTAAAAAAGTTTTCCTTGTCCATTATGCTGATCAGACCCATCATGCTGGCAACCGGCCGCCTTATTTCATGCGAACTGAGCGAGGCAATATTTCGTAAGCGCTCGTTTTGATCAATCAGCTCCTGTTCAATTTTAAGGCGCCGGGTAATATCGCGGGCAAAACAACCTACTCCAATGATATCGCCCCGTTGCGTATAAATTGGGTTGAAGCTTACCTCAAAATATAATGGGGTTTTTGTTTGCCGATCAATGCTTTCATTAGTGATGGTGTATTGTTCGCCAAGTAAGGCCCGCGAATAATAGGCTATCCACTGTTTGTGTATCTCGTCGCTATAGCCTTTATTCAGGTATGAATGCTCCCCGGCCATAGGTTCAACCCCGGTTAAATGTGTTGTTTCCCTGATGTAAGCATCATTCATATATACATACCGCATCTCCCTATCAACCGACCAGATGTGGTCATGCGTGTTGTTTATCAGGGCCTCTAAGCTTGTTTTTGTCCAATGGGCTTCTTCCTGGGCCCTGCGCTCATCGCTGATATCTTTAACGTAAATGGTAATGCCTTCGGCAGATGGGTAGGCCGATGTGCTTAGCCACCTGTCAATAGGTTCAAAATATTCGGTAAACTTTACGCTCTCGCGCTTTTCAATCATCTCATAATATGCCTTGCCAAAGCCCGAATCCATAATTTCGGGGTATACGTCCCAAATTACATTGCCCAGCATCTCATCCCGCGGGGTGTTGGTCATTTTTTCGAATGCCGAGTTTACCTTAACAAACCGCCATTCATTATCTATAATAAAAAACGAATCGGTTATACTTTCAATAAAAGCATCCAGCTTTTCGGCGGCCTCTTTTATTTCCTGTTCAATTTTAAGTTTGGCGGTAATATCCTGGCCTATTCCCTGTACCTCGCACACCTGGCCGCTATCGTTGGTAATAGATATAAACTCCCAATCGGAATCATGAAACCCGCCCCACACATCCGGTTTTTTGTGTAGCAATTTAACAATTTTGCCGGGGTTGCTTACACAACTAACAAACGCCTCTTCGCACAAGTGGAGCTCCTGCGGTATGGTGGTAATTGAAAAATGCTGCCCTATAAGCTCGTTTACGTTGTAACCAAAGGTTTTTAAAAACTGTTTGTTAACAAAACTATAATGCCCTTTAATATCTATCCTTATCAAGAAATTGGTTTGCGAATCAATCAGCGAACTTAAAAACTGCTCGCGGCGCCTGGCTTCGTCCTGGTACTGTAGCTTGGCGGTAACATCGGTAGCAATTGATAAAATACAATTGCGCCCTTTATACTTTATACCAAACCAGTTAACGTCGGCATAAATAATTTGGCCGTTTTTGCTTGAATGCTTCCATATACCTGCCCGGTTAAAATCGTCGGCGCTTATTTCAAAGTTTTCATTTTCGCTTAAATATGCTTTTAAGCTCCCAATTTCCTCCGGCGGGCGTATGTCGCTAAGCGTCAATAATAAAAACTCATCTTCGGTGTAGCCATAATGCACTATAGCAGCATGGTTAACTTTTAAAAAACGTAGTGTTTGTTTATCAACTATCCATACCGGGTTGGCGTTTTTGTAAAACAAATCGCTAAAAAGGCTATCCTCTGTGGCATCGCTGGCGGTAAGCTGTGTTTGCGCACTAATGGTGCTTACTAAAACTTTATGATTGGTAGTCTCGTCAATTACAAGGCTCTTTTTATCAACAATGCCTCTGGTTGTGTTTTGCGGTGTATTAATAAGGTAATTAAGTTCAACCGAGTCATTTATACCCAGGCTGGCAACCGCAGTTTCTATGTCCTCACGCTGCGTTTCGCTTATCATATCCGGCCACAGCCTGTTGTTGCCAAGCAGCTGCGCAGCGGTAATGCCTAAAATATTAATTATAGCCGGGCTAATGAAAAGGTATCTCTGTTCATCGGTATCAAAAATAATTATACAATCGATTGTGGCAGCGTAGATATGGTTCGGCATGCTTGAAATAGCCTCTGGCTTATCGTATAAAGTTAATGTATTTATATTAAAGTAATTAACTATCTATTCAATAATTTATCGGCAACATCCTGCCAGTTGTTTACCCTTTCAAAACCATCAATCAGCACGTTATGCGGCGATGTATACAACAGTTTGCGCCCATTAAAAGTTACAAAGTTTTTAATGCGGTCGTCAATCATAATATCAACGTCCAGTATTTTGTGCCCGCAAAAAATAATGTTCGTCCATGATATAAAGGGGAAGTGTTCCTCCAGCCAGGCCTGCTTATCCTCCAGCGAATACTTAAACTCCATAGCTGCCGATGCTATGTATACATCGTAACGTTCCATAAGTGCTTTTACTACCTCTTGGCTTCCGGGCATTACTTTAATATCCCTGAAAAAACCACGCTCGTTAACATAAGGCCTTACTGTGCTGCTCAGGTGCGGCGGCAGGGCCTGCCCAATTTCCATGCCGTGCATATCGGCCAATATTACCTCATGGCTGTGGCGCTGTTTATACAGTTCAATAAATTTATCAATGGTATCTGCCAATACCTCATCCATGTCAATGGCAATGCGTGGTTTCCGGGTGATGCTCATGCCGGTAATTTGCAAAATTTAAAGTGTGAAATCAAATGTGCGATAATAATATTCAGTAGCCCAATGTTGCTGTTGCATGTTGCTGATTGGCAGTAATTTGCCCTCATTCGTGCAATTGGGAAAAATTCGTGCAATTCGTGTTTTTTTCTTCATAATAATTTATACCTTTGCATCCCCGCAGAAAGTACTCCGGGGACATGTTGAATACATAAAATAAAGAAATGGCAACTAAAATCAGACTGCAAAGACACGGTAAAAAAGGAAAACCTTTTTACTACATCGTAGTAGCAGATGCCCGCGCTCCACGCGACGGTCGTTTTATTGAGCGTTTAGGTTCATACAACCCAAACACCAACCCTGCAACTATCGACATTAACTTCGACAAAACTTTAGAGTGGGTTAACACTGGTGCCCAGCCTACCGATACGTGTCGTGCTATCCTTTCATACAAAGGTGTGCTGTACAAAAAACACTTAGAAGGTGGTGTTAAAAAAGGCGCTTTAACTGAAGAACAAGCGGCAGAGAAATTTGCTGCCTGGACTGATGCTAAAGAAGGCAAAATCACCGGCAAAAAAACCAGCCTGGTAATTGCAAAAGACGAAGCCCGTAAATTGGCTTTGGCTGCTGAGGCTAAAAAGAAGGAAGAAAAAGCTGCTGCAATAGCCGCTAAAAATGCTCCTGTTGCCGAAGAAGTTGCTGCTGAAGAAGCTCCGGCTGAAGACGCAGAATAATTTTTAAGCGAGAATCAAGAATTAAGAGTCAGGAATCAAGACAGCTGCAAAGCTTCATTAATGATTTTAACTCAATGATCAACAATGGCGAAGCGAAAACTTCGCCATTGTTATTTAACAACATTTTATGAAAACCGAAGATTGTTTCAGGGTTGGCAGCATACTGAAAACCAAGGGCCTTAAGGGCGAAATGCAGATATATGTAGATTTTGATAGCCTGGATGCTATTAAATTTGACGCCCTTTTTATTGATATGGCCGGCAAAATGATCCCCTATTTTGTACAATCTATCAAGTACCTGCAAAAAAGCAATGCCTACTTGTTTTTAGAAGATGTGGATACCATCGAAAAAGCAAGCCTGCTGGTAAAACGCGACCTGTACCTGCCCAACAAACTGAAACCTAAAAAGAAAAAAGCCGAATTTACCCTGAACGATGTAGAAGGTTTTATGGCTATCGACGAAACCCACGGCGAACTTGGCGAAATAACCCAGGTGCAGGAATATCCGCAGCAACTGATAGCTACGGTGATGTTTAAAGGAAAAGAGGTGCTTTTTCCGCTAAATGTCGAGATCATTAAAGGGATTGATATCGAGGCCAGCGAAATTTACATCGATTTGCCCGAGGGGTTGCTGGATGTTTATTTGGAGGGATAGATCCTCGTGTAAGAAATAAAGAGCAAGAATGAACTATTCTTGCTCTTTTGCATTAAAGGCTGTAAGTATGTTTGAAGTTGTTGGATAAACAGCAAGACTTTATAAAATTGCTTACTCTTTACTATATCTAAATAATAAAATGTCAAACTTATTTGACATTTGTAAAGTTTGTTTTACATTTGGTAATCAAACTTTACAACGATGAAAACACGCTTTTTATTTCCTACTAAGTTCAGATCAATTGGCTACATGCTTTTCGGTGTTGATATCCTTTATGCCATCATCATGAAAATTGCACACCCACACGGCTTTGCTCAAGAATTACGTGTAGCACAGCCCTTGTCCATGGCCATAGGCAACGATGTTAATATTCTGACGATAGTGATCGGGTTGTTTTTGATAGCATTCTCTAAGGAAAAGGATGAGGACGAACTGATATCGCAACTCCGTTTAGATTCATTGCAATGGGCCATATATGTCAATTTCAGCATCTTTATTGTTTCGGTGCTTTTTCTTCATGGCTTTCAGTTTTTGGAGGCTGTTGCTTATAATGTGATTACGCCATTCATCTTTTTTATAGGACGATTTAGATGGAAAATGTGGCGACTCAATAAGGGAATTACAAACGAAACGAGCAAAGCAATATGAAACCATTTGCTTTATTCCCCTATAAAAGTCGCTTTGTTGGCTATGCACTTATAGTTGCCCATATTCCTGTAAGGCTTATTTGGGAAGCCTTAAGTCCGGGTATTGACAAAAGCCACGAGTTGCCAGTAAATGCGGGCGATTCGTTATTATTCACCAGTGGGCACCTGTTTTTTATTGCCTCTACTTTATTAGTCTTAAGCGGTTTGTTCCTGGTGGCTTTTGCCAAAGAAAAGATTGAAGATGAGCAGATAACCCAACTTCGGCTGGAGTCATTACGTTGGGCTGTATATATGAATTATTTTATGTTGATAGCCAGTCTTTTTTTAACAAATGGGATAGATTTTATTGATATGTTACGTTTAAATTTATGGATTCCGTTGGTGTTTTTCATCATTCGTTTTCGCTGGAAAATGTGGCAGCTTAGCCGCTTACTTAAAAGGGAAGAAGAGCAATATGAAAAATAACATCCGTATTGAGCGGGCCATTAAAAACATAACCCAAGCCGATTTGGCCCAGGCTATTGGGGTATCGCGGCAAACCATTAATACAATCGAGAGCAACCGCTACGTACCATCTACCTTACTGGCCCTGAAAATAGCCCGTGTATTTGGCAAGCCGGTAGAGACTATATTTATATTAGATGATGAAGATTAATTAACCCTGATAACGATGAAAGATAAACCTGTGTTTGCCCCCGAACTGGCCATACCCAATGGCGTAAAAGACATTAGCTTTTATATTGATGCTTTTGGCGCAGAAGAACTCCGGCGTTTCAGCAACGATGATGGAACTATACATGTGTCGGAATTATCCATCAACGGAGCCATCTTTCACCTGCACGAACAAACGTTACACTCGGGCCTACATAGCCTGACAGGCGGCAGGCATTCTGTCGTTATTGGGCTGTTTGTAGCGGATGTGCATGCCGTTATTGAGCAGGCTGTTGCTGCCGGCGCAAAAACCACCTCGCCTGTGCAGGATTATGATTATGGTTACAGGCAGGGCGGCATTGAAGATCCATTTGGGCACCGATGGCAGATACAGAAGTCGATATAGAGTCAAGAAGTTAGAATCAAGAGATAAGACGAAAAACACAATCTTAAAATAAAAAACGCTATGGCAAACCAACCAACTTTTGGTAACGGCAAGATCTGTTATATAGAAATCCCGGCGAATGATGTCGCGGTATCAGCGGCTTTTTTTCAAAAAACGTTTGGCTGGCATATCCGGCAGGATAACCAGGGGAATGCCTCTTTTGATGATGGTGTGGGCCAGGTAAGCGGCATGTGGATAACCGGCCGCAAGCCCCAGGCAGAACCAGGCCTTATTATTTCTATTATGGTTGATGATGCCGAAGTTACCGTGGAAGCGATTGCAGCCAATGGCGGCAATATAGTACAACCAATAGGTAAAGATTTTCCGGAGATAACGGCACTTTTTACAGATCCGGCCGGGAATTTATGGAGCATTTATCAGCATAGAGGGTAGGAGAGAATCAAGAAATTAGAGTCAGGAATCAAGACAGGAGTTTTTGGGTAATAACAATTTTGCTTAATCTTGCATCTTGATTCTAACTTCTTGACTCTGACAATACATGCGTTTTGATATCATTTCTGTTTTACCGGGTTTACTGGAAAGCCCATTTGCACATTCTATTTTACAGCGTGCCCAAAAAAAAGGCATTGCCGAAATTCATGTGCATAACCTGCGCGATTACTCAACCAGCAAACAAAAAAGTGTAGACGATTATCCCTACGGTGGAGGCAGCGGCATGGTCATGACCATCCCTCCCTTTGCAGCCTGTATCGAAAAGCTAAAAGCCGAAAGGGAATATGACGAAGTGATATTTATGTCGCCAGATGGCGAACGACTTAACCAGGCCATTGCCAACCAGCTATCTATTAAAGGCAACATTATTATTTTATGCGGACATTATAAAGGGATAGACCAGCGCATCCGCGACATTTATGTTACCCGCGAAATCAGCATAGGCGATTATGTACTATCAGGCGGCGAACTGCCGGCAGCCGTTTTGGTGGATGCCATAGTGCGCCTCATCCCTGGCGTGCTCAGCGATGAAACCTCGGCCCTTAGCGACTCGTTCCAGGACGATATGCTGGATGCCCCGGTTTATACCCGCCCGGCCGATTGGAATGGCCACAAAGTACCCGATATCCTTTTAAGCGGCAATACTCCCGAAATTGAAAAATGGCGCTTTGAGCAAGCTTTGGAACGCACCAGGCTGAGGCGACCGGATTTGCTGGAGTGATGAGGTTGCATGACATGATTTCATTTAATGCTTATCCGCCCGGCAGGACAGGCACTCCGCCCAGAGATTATTTTTTTCGCGCCGGCGCTTAAAAATCAAGCAATTATCGATATTGCATGTGAATAGAACCCCGGCAAATGAAAAACTCTCCTGCGGTAACAGAAGCTGCGAAAATTGGTGGCAGCAGGCTAATCTCGGTTGATGCGTATCGTGGCTTTGTGATGATGCTGATGATGGGCGAAGCGCTGTCATTTAAGGAGGTGTATAGCAAGCTGCCCGGTAGTACGTTTTGGAGTATCCTGGCCTTTAACCAGGATCATGTTGCCTGGGCCGGCTGTTCGCTTCATGATATGATCCAGCCATCGTTTTCATTTTTGGTTGGCCTTGCTTTGCCTTTTTCCATAGCCGGCCGCATGGCTAAAGGTGATAAGTTCCCCGCATTGTTAAAGCATGCTTTGCTGCGCTCTGTGATACTTATTGCCCTGGGCATTTTTTTACGTTCTATGTGGTCTAAGCAAACGTATTTTACTTTCGAAGACACCCTGACCCAGATAGGCCTGGGGTACACCTTCCTGTTTTTACTTGGTTTTTGCGGGCAACGGATACAAATTATTGCACTTATTGTAATTCTTGTGGGGTATTGGGCTGCTTTTGCAGCATACACTTTGCCAGGCAGTGGCTTTGATTACGCTACGGCAGGTGTACCCCAAAACTGGGAACATAACTTTACTGGTTTTGCCGCACATTGGAATAAAAACACCAACCTGGCCTGGGCCTTTGACCGCTGGTTTTTAAACCTGTTCCCCCGCGAAGCCTTCTTTACCCACAACAATGGCGGTTATGCAACACTCAGCTTTATACCAACCCTTGGCACCATGATTATTGGCCTACTGGCTGGCAACCAACTGCGTAATGGCACTAAACCGTTTGTTTTGGTGTGCCGCTTTGTGATAACCGGGATTGGTTTAATAGCCGTTGCTGCCTTATTACATTTTACAGGCATAGCTCCTATTGTAAAACGCATCTGGACGCCCGGCTGGGTGTTGTTTAGCGGCGGATGCTGCTTTTTGCTGCTTTCCTTTTTCTACGGTGTTATTGATGCAGCAAGGCACAAAAAATGGCCGCTGCTGCTGGTGGTGATAGGCACAAACTCCATAGCGGCCTACGTGCTGGCCGATGGTTTTGGCTCCTTTATCAGGGAGAGTTTATATATTCACCTGGGCCGAAACTACGATATGATTTTGGGCGATGCTTACAGTACGCTCATTAAAGGCGCGCTTGTGCTGGCGATACAATGGCTTATCCTGTTTTGGATGTATCGAAAAAAAATATTCATTAAAATTTAGATAGGATTTTGGTGGTTGTCTGTGTTAATGAAACTCCTGCATGCACTGTGCGTAAGTAGCCCCAATGGGAATGCTGTGCTCGTTGATATTGATTTGCGCCCTGTCAAATCTGCTGATTTTATCGCGGGCTACTATAAAGGCCCGGTGCGTACGGATAAACTTTTTGGCAGGCAGCATCAGCAACATATCGGTAATGGTTATCCTGCTACTTAATGAGCTGCCGCCCTGCAGGTATATTTTGGTATAGTTGCCGGCCGCTTCAATAAATAAAATGTCGTTCAGCTTAACTTTAATTTGTTCGTACCCATCTTTTATAAATATAGCTGCTGTCTCCTCTTCTCCTCCGCCGGGTTTGCTGCGCAAAACGTACAACTCGTGGGCTTTATTACAGGCCTTTAAAAAACGGGGCAACGAAAACGGTTTCAGCAGGTAGTCCACGGCATCCAGCTCAAAGCTTTTTACAGCATGTTCAGAGTAAGCCGTTGTGAAAATAACCATCGGCGGGTTGGCAATACTGCTTAAAAAATCTATTCCGCTAATGTCGGGCATTTTAATATCAAGGAACAGCAAATCTGTTTTGTTTTTTTGCAGATAGATTAGCGCATCAAACGCATTGGTAAATGTTTCCTGCAATTCAATAAAAGGAACTTTGGCCGCATGCGCCTTTACTACATCAAGGGCTATGGGTTCATCATCAATGGCAATAGCTATCATCCCTTAAAATTAATTATTAATATCCAGCTGTATAGTTAGGTGCATAAAAAACTCCTTGGCGTTCTCATGAATAACCAAATCGTGACGGTTTGGATAAAGCAGCGCAAGCCGTTGTTTTACATTCTCGAGCCCAATGCCGCTTTGCCCTTTCTCGGGGTCGTTATCATGGCGTATGTGGATGCTGTTGTGCACATCAAAGTAAAGCGTGTTGCTATCGGTTTGCAGGGTAACTTTTATATGCGATGGGTTTTGCAGGCTTATGCCATGTTTAAAAGCATTCTCCACAAACGGAATCAACAGCATCGGGGTTATCATGAGCATGCCCTGGTAGTCTTCAATCTGGGTTTCAATAATGATAGATGATGAAGCAGATGTACGCAGCTTTTGCAGCAGGATATAATTTTTAAGATAGTCGATATCCCGCGATAATAGGATTTTGTCGCGTACGTTTTCTTCCAGCATAAAGCGCATCATGTCGCCCAGTTTTTGAATACCTTCACTGGTACGCTCGGCATTTTCCTGCAGGGCAGTGCCATACAGCGTATTCAACGCGTTGAATAAAAAGTGCGGGTTGATTTGCGATTTTAAGAAGTTAAGGTTGGCGTCGGATTGGCCAAGTTCGGTTTTAAGCGTTTTAATCTCCTCATCCTTTTTGGCGTTGCGCTTTTTATAAATATTGCGGGCCAGCGGCATTACAATAAACAACTGTGTTAAAAAATTTAGAAAAACCAACGTAGCGATGTTTTCAGCGTCGCCAATATTAATAACCAGTACAAATATAGCGGCCGGCCTGGTTAATCCGTTTCCTCCTTCAAAGGCCAGGCAAATGAGATACAACACCAGCGATGACAGTAAAGCAAGCAGGAACATGCGGAAGAAATAATAGAGGATATTCTTGTTCTTTAACTTCTCGTTTGGCAGCAGCACATACATAGCATATAGATATAATACAACTGCAGCCGCTGCATCGAACGAAGCATAAATTCGCAGGGTAGTCGGTGTTGATAAATACAGTAAGCCAACATTAATTAATATCCATGATGCGGTAAGTAAAGCAGCTTCAAAATATAAAGCGCTATCCCTGTTTTGGCGATTGCGGTTAAAATAAATGAACAGTATTTTAAGGGCGAGTAAAGCCGTGAAATATATACTTATAATACCCGCTAAATAACAGAGCACGATAAAAATAAAAATAAACAGGGAGCCTTTTAATGTATCTCCGCCATCGCCCTCAAAAGCAGGGGCAAGGTAAAAGCAAAGCAGCATATAAATGATAAATGTTACCAGGTAACTAAACAATACGGGCATAAGTGTGGTACTTAATGTTGCGGGAGCAACAAATTGCTGCCCCGCCCGGAGCATGTTATTCGCTGTTATTTGGTTATCCCTCAAAATATCAAATATCGAAAGCAGCAGCGCCGCTATAATGCAGCCGGTTACTACCCAAAACTCAATCCGGGTTACATCGTTTTTAAACTTAAAGGTTATTTGCTTAAACATTGCTTGTGTGATTTAAGGTATATGTGTTTACAGGTACAATGGTACAAAAGCTATTTGTCCGAATAATTAAAATGTGATAAACCACCCAAAAAATGTGACGAATGCTGTCACGAAGAGGCTTCTGAGCCGCTGCGCTTATTATTGCCCACATGATATTCTAAATCCCCGGCTCCATTTGGTGTAATATTTACACGCCTGGAAAATCTCTTAAAGCGCTGTTAATCATTAGTTAACATTTGGAACTGGGAAAAAGATGTTTATTTTTTTATTTCCCTAAAAATCAGGCATAATTTTATTTAATTTGGTTTCATAACCAATTATTACCCGGCACCTATTTGCCGATAAGTTAACATCTATTTTATTTCATGCTAACAACATAAGCGTTTTTTTGCACAAAAATATCGTTGGCTAATATTCTTTGGGCCGGCAATGATCTTACACAAAAGGGTATAAAATTAAATCAACACTATGAAAAAAAACTACAGATTCATTTTAAGGCTATTTTACGACGCTCGGCAAGTAGCCGGGCTGCTGCTTTTTATGCTGATAGCCTCTGCAAGCGCATTTGCGCAAAGCACCTCAATCACGGGTACCGTTACCGATGAAACCAATGCCCCCCTGCCCGGTGTTGTGGTAACTGTTAAAAGTACGGGCAAAGCTACAACAACTAACAGCAACGGTGTTTACCAGGTAACCGTAAGCGGCGCCGATGACGTTTTGAAGTTTACGTTTTTAGGCTCGGTACCTAAAGAAGTAACCGTAGGTAGCAAAACGGTTGTAAATATTACTATGGTAACCGATATCAAGCAGCTCAAGGACGTTGTGGTTATTGGCTATGGAACGGCAAGCCGTAAAGATGTAACCGGCGCTATTACATCGGTAAAAGCTGAAGATTTTAACGCGGGCGTTTTAACCACTCCCGCCGAACTTTTACAAGGTAAGGTAGCAGGCTTAAACATTACCAAAAGCGGCGACCCTAACAAACAGCCTGCAACTATTTTAAGGGGACCATCAACCCTGCGTGAGGGTGCTGCGCAACAGCCATTTTATGTTATTGACGGTGTTCCCGGCGCTTCTATCGATCTGCTTGCGCCAGCGGATATTGAAAGCATAGATGTGTTAAAAGATGCGTCATCTACAGCTATTTACGGTTCACGTGCTGCAAACGGTGTAATTATAGTTACTACCCGCAGGGCCAAAGCCGGGCAAACAAGGCTAACTTACAGCGGTTATGGTGCTGTTGAGAACGTATCAAAAAACATTGACGTACTTACCGGCGATCAGTTGCGCCAATACCTGGCCGACAATGGTGTAAAAGCATTGGCCAAGCCTACTGATGATGACGGCTCCAATACCAATTGGCAAAAGCTTGCCGAAAGAACAGGTTATTCTCAAAACCATAACCTTTCATATGGCGGCGCTGGCACCAATTCGGAGTATGGCGCAAGTGTAAACTATATGAAAAACAATGGTATACTAAGAAATACCAGCCTTGAGCGTACTATTTACAAAGGTTATATTAACCAGCGGTTTTTTAATGATCGTTTAAAACTGGGCATCACCCTTACCAACAGTGTTACCAAAAACAACGATATATTTCAAAGCCAGGTGTTATCGGGTATTTTATTCTACCTGCCAACGGTTAGCCCCTTTAACCCCGATGGTACCTACAAGGAAAACTACTCCCGTACTGGTAGTGGTCCGTTAAACCCGCTGAGCTTAATCAATAACAACTTCACCAAAACCGAGAATAACAAAACGCTCATCAATGGTTTTGCCTCTGTGGATATATTAAACGGGTTAAAGTTTACCATATCTGGATCAACGCAAAAAGAACAAAACAACGTCAATACATACTCTACAAGCCAATCGGGCATATATGTTAACGCAAATGGTGTAGCTGTACGCAGCGCTTACACTAATACCAGCAACGTTGTTGAGGCTTATTTTAACTATGATCGTGTTTTTGGTAAGCACTCGCTGAAATTATTAGGCGGTTACTCTTATCAGCAAGACCGTAATAATGATGGATTTGGTGTGCAAACTCAGGGCTTTTCAAATGATGCTTTAACTTATAACTTCCTAGCCCTTTCTAATCCCACCCAGCTTTCGCAAATAGTTTTCAACCCTAACTATATCTCAACTTTGAGGTTCATATCATTTTACGCACGTGGCCAATATGAATTTTCGAATAAATACCTGTTTCAGGCTTCACTCAGGGAAGACGGATCATCGGCATTTGGTATTAACCAGCGCCATGGTTACTTCCCGGCTGTTTCTGCAGGATGGAAGATCACTAACGAAGAATTCATGAAATCTATTCCGGTTATCAGCGACCTGAAATTAAGGGCTGGCTATGGTGTATCAGGTAACAGTTTAGGCTTCGACGCCTTTACCGCCAGGTTAATTTACGGCGTTCCTCCGGGCGGCGGTAAATTTTTAAGCAATGGTAATATTGTTAACCCTATTGGCCCTGTGCGTAATGATAACCCCGATTTGAAATGGGAAAGTACAGCAACCACCAACATTGGTTTGGATTTCGGGATCCTGAACAACCGTATCACCGGTTCGGTTGATTACTATATCAAGAAAACATCCGATCTGATCTACACTTACCCGGTATCAACCACATTGTATTTCTATCCATTCTATACGGCTAACGTAGGTAAAATTAAAAACAGTGGTATCGAGGTTGTTATCAACGCAGTGCCGGTAAAAACACGCGATTTTACCTGGCGTACTTCATTCAACGTTTCGCATAACAAAAACGTTGTACAAAGTTTATCAAACAGCCAGTTTGGCCTTAACTTTATTCAAACAGCCCAGTTAGGCGGTAAAGGTCAGTCAGGTAACTACAGCCAGATCATTCAGCCTGGCTATGCTATTGGTACGTTTGACCTGTGGCATTATTTAGGTAAAAACGCTAACGGCGTAAGTACCTATCAAAAGGCCGACGGATCAACAACCGCTACCCAACCGCTTACCTCCGATCAGTTTATTAAATACGATGCGCAACCTAAACTGATTTACGGCTGGAGCAATAGTTTCTTCTATAAAAACTTCGACCTAAACTTCCTGGTACGTGGTGTATATGGCAACAAAGTACTGAACGCAACCCTTGCCTCGCTGAACAACCCGGCCGACTCAAAATTGCAGAATATCCCTACGTTTACGTTAGGCGAATCATTTAAGGATATCAATGCGTACCTGATCTCTGATCGTTTCCTGGAAAGTGGTTCATACCTGCGTTTAGATAACGCTACTTTGGGTTATACCATTAAGCCACATATCCAGGCCTTTAAAAGCCTGCGTTTTTATGCATCGGGCAATAACATTTTTATCATCACCAAATACCGTGGCGTTGATCCCGAAATTAATATTGGCGGCCTGACCCCGGGTATCGATAATCGCGATTTCTATCCTAAAACACGCACGTTCAGCTTAGGCATAACTGCACAATTCTAAAAAATCAGAAGGAGATAAAAAGATGAAAAAGATATTAATAATATGTGCCGCAATTGCCGTGATCATGAGCACATATTCATGTACAAAATTAGATGTACCTGTTGAATCACAATACGTAAAAACAAATTTCCCGGTTACCGATGCCGATTATACCGCATTACTGGGTACAATTTATTCAAACCTGTCTGCAAGCTACGCGGTGCCTTACTGGCGCATGCAGGATATGTCTACCGATGAGGCCATTTTGCCCGCCCGTGACGGTAACTTTGACGACGGCGGCCAATACAGGCAATTACACTACCACACCTGGACTTTTGACCACCCCAACGTAATAGGTGTTTGGCAATGGGGTTTTGGCGGTATCAACACCTGTAACCGTATCATCAGCGTAATTAACGCTTCATCGTCTTCGGCTACAAAAAAAGCGGCCTCTGTTGCCGAAGTTAAAGCAATGCGCGCCCTGTACCTTTATTTTATGATGGATTTGTACGGCAACGTACCTATCATAACCGATTTTCCGGTAACTGTACAGCCCGCCAACCAACCGCGTGCCAAAGTGTATGCGTTTATTGAAAGCGAACTTAAAGCCGTTTTACCTTTATTGCCGGCTAAAAGTAATAACGGACCAACAAATGTATCGCAGTATGGCCGCCCAACAAAAGGCATGGTGTTCGCCCTCCTTGCAAAAATGTACCTAAATTCGGGCGTATACACCGGTACCACCCGTTACCAGGAAACCGTTACCATGTGCGATAGCGTACAGGCCAACACCAACTATTTCCTGGATGCCAAATACAGGGACATATTTTTGCCAACAAATGGCCCTGCAATTAATGAAACCATATTTGCAGTACCTTACGATCAGCAAATACCGGGCAACCAGTTTACCCGTTTTGGTTTCTTTTACTACCTGGTTAATGCATACGGCTTTAACGTGGGTTTAAGTATTGCCATGAGCACTACGCCCGAGTTTTACAACCGTTTTAACATTCCGGGCGACGACCGTACCAAAACATGGCTGGCTGGCCCGCAATATTATCCGGACGGTAATGGCGGCTTTACCAATCAGCCGGTTTACTATCCTGTGGGAGCTGCGGGCGTTCCGCCAAACACACAAATTAACATCATTCCCACTTTAACCTTAACAGGATTGAAGCCAATGGATTTGGGTAATGATGTGCTTACTTCGCAATCAGAAGGGGTACGTTCACTAAAATACTACCCGGATGTTAACATCATTCAGGCAACCCGGTTAAACAGTAATGATGTACCGGTATTCCGTTTGGCTGATGTTTACCTGATGAAAGCAGAAGCTATATTACGCGGGGCAACGCCAACTACCATAAACGGCGAAGTGCAAATCCCGCTTACATTGGTAAATAAGCTGCGTACCCGTGCCCACGCGCAGGTAGCCTCGTCAATTGATTTGGATGGCTTGCTGGATGAGCGCGCACGTGAGCTTTCATGGGAAGCATGGCGTCGTAATGACCTGATCCGTTATGGTTTGTTTGAAAAAGAGTATCCGCTGCCGGTTGCCGGTGGTAAAACGGATGACCTGAAAATGAACACCGATCCTACCCGCAGGTTATACCCAATTCCATCAACCGAATTAAAAACAAATCCTAACCTGGTGCAAAACCCTGGTTATTAATATTTGTTAATAGATAATAAGCGCAAGGACATGTCTTTTGCGCTTATTTCATTTTAATTTGATAGCTAAATAATATAATACTATGAAACTCATTAGCGGCTTACTGTTTAGCCTTTTATTCCCCCTAACCGTTTTAAAAAACGATCCGGATGATATTACCATCAACAAAATACAGGTGATCGGATCGCACAACAGCTACAAGCGGGCCATCGATCCCAAACTGTTTAAGTTTTTGCAGCAACGCGATTCTGTTGGTATGAGTAAAATTGATTATGAACACATCGGTCTGTCAGATCAGCTTAATTTGGGCCTTGGCGCTCTCGAGATAGATGTTTATGCCGATGCCAAAGGTGGCAAATATGCCCACCCGAAAGGATTGGACTGGGTACCTGGCCAGCCGGCTTATGATACCGAAGGCGTAATGAAAGCTCCCGGCTTTAAGGTTTTTCACGTGCAGGATATTGATTACCGCAGTAACTGTTTAACCTTTAAACTTTGCCTGCAGGAGTTAAAAAAATGGAGTGACGCCCATCCCGGTCATAGCCCTGTTTTTATTACCATGAACGCTAAGGATGAGCCGATGAAGAAGCCCGGCTTTACCATCCCCGAAAAATTCAACGCGGCCACATTTGCTGCATTAGATAAAGAGATTTTAGATTACCTGGGCAAACAATACGTAATAACCCCCGACGATGTAAGGGGCAAATATAAAACCCTTGAAGCGGCGGTATTGCACAACAACTGGCCAACGCTTAAAGCAGCCAAAGGGAAGTTTATATTTATCCTGGATGAAAAAGGCAAAAAAAGAGCTACCTACATTGCCGGCCACCCATCGCTAAAAGGCAGGGTATTGTTTGCAGATGCTATGCCCGGCACTCCTGAAGCCGCTATCCACATTATGAACAATGCTAAAAAAGACCTTGTTGCAATAAAGACACTGGTAAAAAAAGGCTACATCATCCGCACCCGTGCCGACTCGGACACCGAGGAGGCCCGTAACAACGACAAAAGCGCATTTACCGCCGCGCAAAAATCGGGCGCACAAATCATCAGTACCGACTACTACAAAAAAAGCACTCACTTTAAATCAGATTACGTGATCAGTTTTGCTGATGGCACCTATTTTAAAGTTGATCCGTTGTTTAAGGCAACGGCAGCCATTGGGACAAAGTAACAAGCTGATTATAACTAATAATGAGAGCCCTGGATCTGATAGTCCGGGGCTTTTTTGGCTTTTCAAGATAAAATAATACGGCAAAAGTTAATATTCGCCAATGGATCACCCCTTTACAAATAATTATCTCCTATCCTGCAACGATTCTCTGCCGACCGCTGTCTTATCTACATAAACCAAACAAAAACAACATGAAAGCATATATTCTCTCGGCATTACTGGCCTGCCAAACCATAGCGGCTATCGCGCAGGATAATGATGGCAAAACGCCATACCTAACCAAGTCGCTGGCAAGCGATGCCATCAACAGCGTTGTAGTAAATACATCGGCCGGTGGTATTGAAGTAAGCGGGCGTGCAGGGCAGGCACCAAGGGTTGAAGTATACATCAGGGGTAATAACGGCCGCGATCTATCTAAAGAGGAGATAAAAAAACGCCTTGATGAGGATTACGACCTGAGCGTAACCGTAACCGGGCACGAAGTACGTGCCATAGCCAAAAGCAAGCATGAAAACCAAAGCTTTAGCTGGAAAAAGTCAATCAGCATATCGTTTAAAATATTTGTTCCGCAACAGGTTGCTACCAATCTGAAAACCAGCGGTGGCGGCATCCGTTTGGATAACTTAAAAGGCAATGAAACATTTACCACCAGCGGCGGCGGCTTAGAAGTTGACAGGCTTTACGGCACAATCAAAGGGACCACATCGGGCGGCGGAATAAGGGTTACCAACAGTGGCGATAACATTAACCTGCAAACAAGCGGTGGTGGTATTGAGGCTAAAAACCTTACAGGTAAAATCAGCCTGGAAACATCTGGTGGCGGCTTACGCCTCGAAAATTTAAAAGGTACGGTAAATGCCCATACCAGTGGCGGCGGTGTTGAAGGTAGTAACATTGAAGGCGAGCTGGTTACCAGTACTTCGGGCGGCGGCATCGACCTTAAAGGTATGAACTGCAGTCTTGACGCATCAACAAGCGCCGGCAGTTTGCGTGCGCAAATGGTTAAAGTAGGTAAGTTCCTGAAACTGGATGTAAGCTCGGGCAATATCGATTTGCAGCTGCCTGCAAACCAGGGCCTCAGCCTTGATATCCGTGGCGATGCCATTAACCAGCACCCATCAAAAATAAATGGATTTACCGGGCAATGGGACAACGAACATATAAAAGGCACTGTAAACGGCGGCGGCGCACCGGTAACGGCCGAAGCTTCTAGCGGTAACGTTAGTGTAAGGTTTAACTAAGCAAACAAACCAATCAACCATATAGTGAAAGCTCCGGGCTGGAAGGTCAGGGGCTTTTTTTGTGTTTAGAGAAAAGTAACAGCTTTGCTCCGATTTTCAAAAAGATGTTTTCCAAAGGAGCATGTTATAAGTTCACCCACGTGTATTTTGTATATCAGTTGCCCCGTACTGCCTCAATAAAGTTTCTATTTCGGGATGGTGACCCATCGGGTAAAAAAGATGGAAGGATCGGCGCCGCCGGATGGCATGCCAGAATAAACGCGAACATGATCAACGGCCATCAGGATCATGATGCCTCCGCGTAAAATATCTATGGAGTGGATACGCGCGCTGTTTGCCGGGGATATTTCAGAATTGATCATTGTCAATGCTTGCTAAGTTGACGTATAAATATCTGAAAAACAGGTGGTAGAGAAAAAACGCTTCAGGGATATTTATAGACAAGCATGACGTGTTCAGGTTAGCGTAAGATTCGAAATGTCCGCAGTTTGCTGCTATCAGATCGGGACGTAGTTTGATTCGAACTTCCGGGCCGCCAAGGGCTTCTGAATTTTCAGCCGGTAGGTCTGCCACACTCAATGTAGGCTTATAACAAAAAAAACTTTTTTATTTGCTTTAATCGTTTAAAGTGCTACATTTGAATTCAATTCCAATTTAGCCCAATTATAATACCTGTATTTCTGTGAAAAAAGTGGTCCTGAAAGATATCGCCCAGCATGTTGGTGTTTCCACCGCACTGGTTTCGTATGTTTTAAACGGACAGGCTGTAGAAAAACAGGTAAGTAAGGAAAATGCCGAAAAAATAAGGCTTGCAGCTATCGAGCTCAATTATCAGCCCAACCAGGTAGCCAAAAGCCTGCGTATGCAAAAAACACACACTATTGGGCTGGTGGTGGCCGATATTAATTACAGGTTCAGTACCGGCATTACCCGCGCCATTGAAGCCGAAGCCAAACGCCTAAAGTACACCGTAATTTTTGGCAGCACCAATGAGGACGCCGATAAATTTGTCGAGCTTACCAATGTGTTGGTTAACCGGCAGGTGGATGGGCTGATACTGGTGCCCGGCGAGCAATCACAGGAGCAGATCCTGATGCTTCAGCGTTCTGGAATCCCGTTTGTATTGATAGATAGGTATTTCCCGGAGATAGATGCCAATTACGTAGCCCTGGCTAATTATAAGGCCGCATACGATGCTACCACCTACCTTGCCCGCACCGGCCATAAAAAGATAAGTTTTATTAACCTGGAAACTAACCTGTTTCATTTACAGGAGCGTAACCGGGGGTACCTGGATGCCCTAAAGGATAACCACCTGGAGCAACGCCCGGAATGGCTGCAGAAAGTGAGGGGGAAATTCCTGAACGAGGATATGGAAGGGGTGATAAAAAGTATCACGAACCCTTCCGATAGCTGCGACGCGGTGTTCCTGGCTACGGATACTTTATCCATTGCTGCGTTAAAACGGTTTAACACGTTAGGCGTAAAGATTCCGGAAGATATTTCCTTATTAAGTTTTGACGAAGCCGACGCGTTCGACCTGTTTTATTGCCCCGTTACCCATGGGCGGCAGCCACTGGAAGAAATGGGGAACGCCGCGGTTAATACGCTGGTTGGCCTTATTGATAAAAAGAAGATCCATAAACAACTTAGTTTTAACTCCACGTTTGTGGCCGGAAAATCATGCCGGGAACGATAATTTTTTTTTGCCCTGTCACTTTAAACGATTAAAGCAATTTTTAAACCAAAATATAAACCCCAAAATAAAACAACCTGATATATGAACATAACTATTACCCATTACTTTAATCGATTAAAGTGCAATTCTCCTTAATAAAACCAAGCTTAATGAGATGATTATGAAACCAAAATGTAAACCCAAATTAGTATGAAAAAATTTTTAACCATCATTCTTATGCTTTGTTACGCCGGGGTGTATGCCCAGCAAAAGGTGGTAACAGGCACCGTAACCGAAAAGGACAGGGGAGCAACTCTGGCAGGGGTTACTGTAAAAACAAACAGCACAAGCGCCATCACTGACGTTAATGGGAAATTCAGTATTTCGGCTGCTTTAAATTCAACAATTACATTCTCATACGTGGGGATGCAAACTTTTACTTACACCGTTAAAGCAGGTAACTATCCGGTTTTGGTTGCCCTTGAGCCTCAATCGGGCAACCTGAACGAGGTGGTGGTAACCGGTTACCAAAGCCAGAAAAAGGCCGATTTAACAGGCGCCGTGGCGGTTGTGAAAATGACCGACATTAAAGACATCCCGCAGGGAAGCGCTACCAAAGCTTTACAAGGCCGGGTGCCAGGTGTGTACATTACTACCAACGGATCGCCCGAAGGCGGCGCCACAGTGCGTATCCGTGGTATAGGAACGCTGAATAATAACGATCCGTTATATGTAATTGACGGTGTACCTACCACCCGCGGCCTGGAAGAGATAAACCAGGCGGATATTGAATCGATGCAGGTGCTGAAGGATGCGTCGTCGGCAACTATTTATGGGTCAAGGGCGGCCAACGGCGTAATTATTGTAACTACTAAAAAAGGCAAAAGGGGCGTTAGCCGCATTGATGTTAACGCGTCATCGTCCTTACAGTATTACAACAGTAAGCTAAAAGTGCTAAACACACAGCAGCATGGCGAAGCCTACTTTAAGGCATCTATTAACGACGGTACCGACCCCAATAATAACCAGATATACCAGTTTGACTGGAACAAGGATTTTAATAGCCCGGTATTAAACAAAGTAATACTGCCCGATTTTATTGACGGAGCCAAAACCATGAAGCCCGCGGATACCAAATGGTTTGATGAAATTGGACAGACATCCCTGCTGCAAAACTATAACGTAGCCTTTAGTAACGGCGGCGAAAAGGGCAACAGCTTTTTTTCGGTAGGTTATTACGATAATAAGGGGATTGTAAAACAAACCCATACTAAAAAAGCCACCATTCGTTTAAATTCCGATTACAACTTTTTTAACGGGCGCTTAAAGGTGGGCGAGAACTTTAACCTTTCGTTTATTAACGATCGCCTTATTGATGTTAACGGGGTGCTGTTCACGGCCCTGGTGCAAAACCCAATTGTGCCGGTATATACAATTACCGACGGCTGGGGCGGCCCGGCTGCCGGGATGACCGACAGGCAAAACCCGGTAAGATTGATACAGGACAACAAACAAAACCAAAGCTATTTTGGCCGCATAACAGGCAACGCCTTTGCGGATCTGGCCATACTACCCGGCCTGCATTTTAAAACCACCTACGGGGTTGATTATGATGGGCTGTACCAGCGTACCCTGCGTAAATCCTACGTTTCAGGTTTCCTTACCGATCCTTCAAACCTGGTTGCCAACTCGCAAAACTTTGATGGTAACCTCATCTGGCAAAATACATTTACTTATGATTTCAACCTCAAAAAACACCGCGTAAATGTGTTGGCCGGGCAGGAATCTATCCACTACATGAACCAAAACTTTACAGGCAGCAGGCAGGGTTATGCTTTAGAGGATATCAATTACGCATACCTTGATGCAGGTTCGTCAAACATCCTTAACGGGGGCAATGGCGGGGCATATTCACTCCTCTCCTACTTTGGTAAGGTAAACTATACTTTTGATGATAAGTACCTGGCCTCTGTTACTATCCGCCGCGATGGTTCATCGCGCTTTGGCGCCAACAACCGCTACGGTACATTTCCATCTGCAACGGTGGCCTGGCGTTTAAGCCAGGAGGAATTTATCAAACAGATTCTCGCTATCTCTGATCTAAAACTGCGTTACGGCTACGGGCAAACCGGTAACCAAACCATAGGCAATTACGCCACCAATTCGCTTTACGCGGCTATTTACGGTACTGTTCCAACATTTACCGCCGATAGGGGCACCGCCTATGACATTACCGGCGCAGGCACCGGAACATTGCCATCGGGCTTTGTCAAGATCCAGGAAGGCAACAGCTCACTGAAATGGGAAGGCACAAAGGAATCCAACTTTGGTATCGACTTTGGCCTGTTCGATCAGAGACTATCCGGATCGGTCGATTACTTTGTGAAAAAGACATCTGATATCCTGATCACGCCCGGTTACCTGGCTGTAATTGGCGAAGGGGGTACCAAAACCTTTAATGGCGCATCTATGCAAAATAAGGGTATCGAGGCTCTGGTAACTTATGATGGTCAGATCAATAAAGACCTGAACTTTACCATCAGCGGTAATATAGCAACCTTCCGCAATAAGGTAACTTATATACCATCCGAGGTGATCACGGCCTACCCGGGTAACGGCACTACGCAAACCATTATCGGCCACTCCATCAACTCTATTTATGGTTACGTGGCCGATGGTTTATTTACCAGCCAGGACCAGGTAACCAACTCCGCCGCGCAGCCGGGCAAGGGCATTGGCCGCATCAGGTATAAAGACCTTAACGGCGATAATGTGATTGATAATAACGACCGTGATTTTATAACCAGCGGCAATCCCGATTTCACTTATGGATTAAATTTCAACCTCTCGTATAAAAACTTTGATGTAGCCTTATTTTTCCAGGGTGTACAGGGAATCCAGGTTTACAACTCGTACAAAAACTATACAGATTTTACTTCCATATGGCCAGGTACCAACTGGGGACAGAGGGTGTTAAAGGCATGGTCGCCAACCAATACCGGCTCAACTATACCGGCATTAACATTGGTCGACAGGAATAACGAGGCGCGCACATCTACCTATTACCTGGAGAACGGGTCATATATGAAGCTGCGCAATTTACAGATAGGTTATAACCTGAAGGATGCCCTTAAAAAGTTTAAAGTACAGCGGGCAAGGATTTACCTGCAGGCCAATAACCTGTTTACCGTAAAAAGTAAGTCGTACACAGCCACCGATCCCGAAAATCCATATGGCGCGTACCCTATCCCCGCTATTACATCCATCGGGTTAGATCTTTCATTTTAACTGTAAAACTCAACAACATGAAAAAATATTTATTACTGATAGCCTGCCTGCTTGGGGCGCTTGCCTCCTGTAAAAAGGCGCTTGACGAACAGCCACAGGGCGTAATTGCCAGCGAACAATTAAACACACCGGAGAATGTAGAAAAGATGGTAACATCGGCGTATGCCGCGCTTGGCAACGAAAACCTGCATACATCAAACAGCCTGTGGCCATGGGGCAGCATGCGCAGCGGCGATGCCTACAAAGGCGGCGACGGGGTTGGAGACAACAGCGAATGGAACGATTACGAAACCTTTGTAACCAACCAAAACACCAATGGCCTTACCGACCAGATGTGGGCGCAGATATACAATAATATAGCCCGGGCCAACAATGCCCTGCTGCGCGTAAATACCATTAGCGAAGCAGATTATCCGCTTAAAAGATCAAGGCAGGGCGAACTGCGCTTTTTACGGGGCAACCATTACTTTATGGCCAAAATACTATGGAACCAGGTACCTTACATTGATGAAAACGCGCCAACCGATACCTACATAACCATATCAAATACGGCCCTAACAAGCACCCAGCTTTGGGACAAAATAGCTGCCGATTTCAGGTTTGCGGCAAACTCCCTGCCTGCTACACAAGTAGACAAGGGCAGGCCCAATAAATACACCGCACTGGCCTACCTGGCCAAAACATTGCTGTACCAGGCCTATACCCAGGATGATAAGCATACTGTAACCGGCATCGACCAGGCTAAATTAAACCAGGTAGTTGGTCTTTGCGATAGCGTGATCAGCTTTAGCAGATACGCCTTGGCCGGCGATTTTGGCGATAACTTTTTGGCCGCTACAGAGAACGGCCCTGAGTCGGTTTTTGCTATCCAGTATTCTAAAAACGATGGCACACCGTTTGGTCGGATAGATATGGGGCATTCGCTTACCTATCCCATGAATCCAGAATATGGCTGCTGCTGGCAACATATACCAAGCCAGGATTTGGTGAACAATTTTAAAACAGATGCCGACGGGCTGCCTCTGTTTACCGGCTATAACAACACCGATGCCACCAAAGTGAGCGACTTTTTAAATCAAACGTTCGATCCAAGGCTTGACCATACGGTGGGTATCCCCGGCCATCCCTTTAAGTATGTGCCTACTTTTGTATACCAAACTTCATGGGCACGTGCACCAGCCATTTACGGACCTTTTACCAGCATGAAGGATGATGCCGCGGCAAATGACCCGTCATTCCAAAAAATACCGCCCTTTATGTCGAGCTCCAAAAACTGGGAACTCATCAGGTTTGCAGATGTGCTGCTTTGGAAAGCCGAAGCACTTATAGAACTGAACCGCCCGTTGGAAGCCTTGCCACTTATTAATATGATAAGGCAGCGTGCTGCCAACAGCACGGCCAGGTTAAAACAGGCGGATGGATCATTTACATCCAGGTATAAAGTAACAACTTATCAGCCTGGCATCAACTGTACCTGGACACAGGATTATGCCCGTCAGGCCCTGCGCAAGGAACGTCGCCTGGAGTTTGCCATGGAGGGTAACAGATTTTTTGACCTGGTAAGATGGGGCATTGCCGATACCTACCTGAATAGTTATTTTACATCCGAATCTACCAAACGTACTTACCTTAAAACTGCTAAATTTACCAAAGGCAGGGATGAATATTTACCAATCCCGCTGAACCAGATCAATTATAGTAAGGGATTATATAAGCAAAATCCAGGCTTCTAACCAAAACAATATGAAACTAAAATCCAATGTCCTGTTAATAGCGGTGGTTGCAGCAACCGGCGGTCTGTTGTTCGGCTTTGATACCGGGGTTATTTCAGGGGCATTACCTTTTTTAAAACAATACTGGCATCTTAGTGATGCTAGTATTGAATGGATAACTACTACGGTGCTCATCGGTGCGGTTATAGGGGCCATTACCAGCGGGAAGCTATCCGACATCATCGGACGTAAAAAAATGATCATCATCAATGCCATCATTTTTACTGTGGGGGCATTGGGCTGTGCTTACGCCCCAAGTGTGTTGGTATTGATAGTTATGCGCATCATCATCGGCTTTGCCATTGGCATTACATCGTATGTGGTACCCATGTACATTTCCGAAATATCACCCGCGCGGGTAAGAGGGGCATTAGTTACGTTAAACCAGCTAATGATAACCTTGGGTATCCTGCTGTCATACATTACAGATTACTGGCTATCAAACGATAGTAATAATGAAAGCTGGCGCTGGATGTTCCTGGTTGGTTTTGTGCCTGCGGCCGTGCTACTTTTCGGAATGTTCTTTTTACCTGAAACCCCGCGCTGGCTTATCAGTAAAAACCGCTGGGACGAGGGTAAAAAGATAATCCTGAAACTGGAGGATGCCGATATGGTAGATAAGACGCTGGCCGACCTGCAGGATGAGATCACCACATCATCCAAACTTAAAGTATCTGCCGGCGAAATACTAAAGCCCTGGTTACGCGCGCCGCTTATCATCACCATTGGTATTTTCTTTTTTCAGCAGTTTTCGGGGGTTAATACCATCATTTATTACTCGCCCATTATTTTTAAAATAGCGGGTATAGTAAGCAATACGGCAAGCATCATCCCGGCTATAATTATAGGTGGGGTAAATGTACTGGCATGCCTGCTTTCGGTATTCTTGCTGGATAAAGTCGGCCGGCGCAAACTGTATTTTGTCGGCATCTTTGGCATGATCCCTTCACTTGCGCTGCTGGGCGCTTGTTTCCATTTTAAAGAAGCGTTGGGTGCAAGTCTGCCCGTTTTCGCAGTGCTCAGCATCGTTTGTTATATCATTTTTATAGCCATAAGCCTGGCGCCGCTTGGCTGGCTGCTTATCTCCGAAGTTTTTCCGCTTAGCGTGCGCGGCGTGGGCATGAGCATAGGCTCGCTGGCACATTGGGGCTTTAACGCTGTTATAGCCTTTACATTTTTAAAACTGGTAAACCACCTCGGTATCGATTATACCTTTTGGAGCTATGCCCTTATTTGCGTTATTGGTGCCGTATGGGGGTATTATTACATCCCCGAAACCAAAGGAAAATCATTGGAGGCCATTGAAAACCATTGGCGCAATGGCGATAGCCCGAAAGAAATTTAACCTGATTATTTATCCAAACATCATATGAAAAAAATACTATTCGCGTGCTTGTTGTGTACCACAGCATTCATATCCAGGGCACAGTTAGGCGTTAAGTACGATCCGACAGTTCAATCAACCAAAAGCATGCAGTACTTTAAGCCCAAGGGCAACCTGTTTGTGGGCGATTGCATACCCTTTTCAAAAGATGGGGTTTATTATTATTACTGGCTGCTTGATTCGGCACACCATAAAAGTCTGAACGGTTTGGGCGGCCACCAATGGGCGCTCAGCAAATCGTCTGATTTAAAAAACTGGCAGCAATTCCCTTTAGTGCTTAAAATAGATGAGCCCTGGGAAAAATCCATTTGTACAGGTTCGGTGGTGTTTTACAAAGGCAAATACTACGCCTTTTACGCAACCCGCCTGCTTAATGAGGGCAAGGTGAACGAGCAGTTAAGCTATGCCATCAGCAACGATGGCGTAAACTTCGAAAAGCAAAAGCCCAATCCTTTTTATACATCGGCCCCTGGCTACAGCAAGCGCGATTTTAGAGACCCCAAGGTTTTTGTAGACGAGAAAACCGGCGAGTTCCATTTGTTTGTATCCAGCTGGCAGGAAAACACGGTGATGAAAAACAACGGCGGTGCCCTGGTACACTTATCCTCCAAAGATTTGAAAAACTGGACCGTTCACGAGCCTATCCTTACCGGGCAGGCCTCTACCCCAGAATGTCCCGACTACTTTTTCTGGAAGGGCTGGTATTACCTGATTTACAGCGATAACAGTAATACATCATACGTAAAATCAAAAAATCCGTACGGCCCCTGGGAGGCACCGCGTTACCAGGCCCTGAACGAAGATTGGTCGAACGTGGTTAAAACGGCCGAATTTAAAAACGGCAGGCGCATTGCCGCCGCCTGGGTACCCAACCGGTTTGAAGGTAAAGACAACAACGGCGAAATTTTTGGCGGAAACTCCCTCTTCAGGGAAGTTGGGCAGGAAGCTGACGGAACCCTCACCACCAGTTTCCCGGCAGAGATGGTCCCAGAAACAACAGTGCCTATAGGTCTTAAAATTATAACCGACCAGCAATCTTCATCTGGCGATAACAACAGCGTAACCATCAAATCGCCGGGCGGTGTTGGTTCGGCACATATCGAAAACGTACCGCTTAATTGCCGCATCACGCTCGAGATTGAGCCAATTGGTGCCAGCGAAGAATTTGGGCTTTACCTGCGCTCGGGCGAGCGTACCGAGGGGGGGTACCGACTCAATTTTTCGGCCCCTAATAAAACGGTAAAGCTGGGCAATACCACTATTGAGGGTGTTGATGGCTTAAGTAAACCCATCAAAATAGATATTGTAATGAAGGATGGGATCATTGACGTGGATGTAGACCATAAACGTACCATTGTTAACCGCACTTATGAACAAAACGGAAATTTTGCCTGGTTTTATGCCAAGCATGGCAAAGTAAATTTTAAGTCGATTACCGTAAGCGCCCTTAAACAAGATTAACATATATGCTATTAGGATTTGATATTGGTGGTACAAAGTGCGCGGTAATATTAGGTAAGGTTGCCGATAATGACGAGCTTATAATTGTTAACAAACGGGTTATCCCGACAAATAAACCCGTTTATGAAATGATAGACCTGTTGTTTATAACAGCAGAGTATTTATTGTTTGAGCACCATTTTAACACCGGCGATTTAAAAGGTATAGGCATCAGTTGCGGCGGACCGTTAAGCAGCAAAAAGGGGTTAATATTATCGCCGCCAAACTTAATTGGCTGGGACAGGGTCCCTATTGTAAAAATGGCCGAAGAAAGGTTTAAAGTAAAAACTCTGCTGCAAAACGATGCCAATGCCTGTGCCGTTGCCGAGTGGAAATATGGGGCGGGAAAAGGTATCGATAACCTCATCTTTTTAACTTTCGGTACCGGGATGGGTGCCGGTTTAATTCTGAATGGCCGGCTTTATTCGGGCCCATCCGACCTGGCTGGCGAGGTTGGTCATATCCGGTTATCAGAAACGGGGCCGGTTGGCTTTGGCAAGGCAGGTTCATTTGAAGGTTATTGTAGTGGCGGTGGTATTGCCCAGTTGGGGCAAATCAAAGCCCGCGAGAAACTCCAGGTTGGCCAAAAGGTTGGCTTTTGTAACAGTATTGACCAATTGCCAAACATTACGGCAAAAACTATAGCCGAAGCAGCCCTTAAAGGCGACGAGGCCGCTATTGACGTTTACCAAACCTGCGCAACATACCTCGGCCGCGGCCTAGCCCTGCTTATGGATATCCTTAATCCCGAAATGATTATCCTGGGCAGCATTTACGGCCGCGTGCAGCAGTTGCTTGAACCGGTTATGATGGAAGTGATTAAAAAAGAGGCCTATCACGAATCGGTGGAAGCCTGCCGGATAGTGCCTGCCGGACTTCATGAAAATATAGGAGATATAGCTGCCCTTTCATTGGCATTAATAAGTAAGGACGTGTAAATTATCGCCCCTCCATTAAAAAACAATCGCCTCGTTCTTTATACTACGTTATTGGTTAATGTATTTGCTCTTAAAACTCAACAGCAGCAGGCGACGGCTGTTGAGTTGGTTATAAAATTTAACATTTTAGTCCATTTTTATCCTGCTGCAATAACGATACTTGAACCGGTTGGATATTCTGTGGGAGGGCCGACCGAGTAATTCCGTATGATCTGTAGCGATCACTAGTTGTAGGCAGGTAAAAAAGGTAAACAGAACCGTAAACAAACTAAAAAGAGCATATCATAAAAGGCCAAAACCAACTATGATATGCTCTTAATCACTCTTTTTCAAGTCGGGATGAGAAGATTCGAACTTCCGACCTCCAGCACCCCATGCTGGCGCGATACCGGGCTACGCTACATCCCGAACTGTTTTTAAATAATGAACGACTCCGATCTTCCCGACTTCCAGTCGGGACGCGATACCGGGCTACGCTACATCCCGAACTATGTAGGGAATGCAAATATATAATTTGCGGATTTAATTCAAAACTGTAAATCAAATCACCACCTTTTTAGTTCAAAAGACACTTTTAGCTAATTTTACCGTTTTGAGTAAGGGGCTTCTGCTATTATATTGTTAAATGTCATAGCAATGGCCTTTATTGTGTTTTGATTTTTTATCTTAACACCCTTGATAAATATAATTTACAAATATTTTTCGTTTAATTATGTATTTGATATTTTAGCACTGAACTATGACCTCTGCCGAAAATTATGAATTACTCATTGAAAAGATAAATATCTTTATAAGGAAGTATTATTTTAATAATTTTTTGCGTGGCCTGATATTTTTAGGCGCTGGCTTGTTCTCCGCTTATGTAATAATTACGCTGAGCGAATATTTCGGGAATTTTAATATTCTCTTCCGCACTATTCTCTTTTATTTTTTTATTCTGCTCAACGCTGCCCTTGTGTGCTGGCTCATATTACCCCCCTTGTTGTCATGGCTTAAATTAGGAAGGTCATTAACGCATGATGAGGCAGCTGCAATTATTGGCAAACACTTTCAGGATGTAAACGACAAATTGTTGAACACCCTACAGCTAAAAAAACTGGCTGCCGATGACGAAAAACACCGCGCACTCATCGAAGCCAGTATCGATCAAAAAATAGAGTCGTTAAAGCCGGTAAGTTTTCCATCAGCCATCAACATCCGCGAGAATAGTAAACATCTTAAGTATGTCCTGGTGCCGGTTGCAGTTATCCTAATCATCGCTTTGGCTGCGCCATCTATTTTAACGGAAAGCACAAAAAGGTTAATCAGGCATAATGAGTTCTTTGTGCCTGCTGCCCCATTCAAATTCAATATACTCAACAAAACCCTTTCTGTAGTTCAAGGCGATGACCTGAAGCTTGATTTGAAGCTGGATGGCGATAAATTACCTGCCGACGTGTACGTAGAAACGGCCAACAATACTTTTAAGCTTGATAAAGAGAATATCAGCCGCTTTCATTACCAGTTTACAAATTTGCAGCAAAACACCAAATTCAAGCTTATTGGCAATGGTTTTACATCTGCATTGTTTGAGATTAAGGTGAACCAGAAACCGGCTTTACTTCATTTTGACGTAGAATTAAATTATCCGGCCTATCTGCATAAGAAAAATGAAACTCTTGCAAATGCGGGCGATTTGGTGATACCCGCCGGAACAGCTGTCAAGTGGCTGTTGCACACCCAATATGCAACCGGGCTGCAGTTTTTTATGAATAATGAACCACGCCAGGCAGTGGCAAATGGGCCCGGGTTATTTGTACATAACGAAAATGTTTACAAAAACGCGGTTTACAGGCTTAACCCTGTAAACAACCAGGTAAACCACAGCGACTCGGCCGCCTACCATATCAACGTAATTTTGGATGAACCACCGGTGATCAATGTTGATGAAAAACCTGATTCGGTAAGCATGAAATCGCTGTATTTTAATGGAAAAATCCAGGACGACCACGGTTTTTCGGCTTTGAATTTTCATTATAATGTACAATCATCCGGCAATAAGGCTAATACAAAGACGTTTGTAAAGCGTGTGGAGGCGGATATGGGACAAACGCAGGCAGATTTCTTTTATTTCTGGAACTTAAAAGATATGGGCATTAGCCCGGGCGACCAGGTGACCTACTTTTTTGAAGTAGCAGATAATGATGGCGTAAACGGGCCCAAAAAAGCCCGCACTCCTGAACGTACTCTTCATGTGCCCGATGCCAAAGAAGTAAACCAGCAATTGAATGCCGGTACCGAAGCTATCAAACAAAAAATGCAATCGGCCATTAAACTTGCGGGGCAGGTTGAAAAAGAATCGCAGAAACTAAACCAAATGCTGTTGAACAAAAACACTCTTTCGTTTGATGAAAAAAAACAGGTAGAAGACCTGCTGCAAAAACGGAAAGACCTGGAAAATTTGGTAAAGGAAATAAAAGACGATAACAAAAAGAACCTGTACAACAGGCAGGAAAACCAACAGCAAAATGAAGAGATCCTGGCCAAACAAAAACAAATTGAAGACTTGTTTAACAACGTGCTTGACCAAAAAACAAAGGAGCTATTACAAAACCTGCAGCAATTGCTAAACGAGCAACAAAAGGACGCCACCCGCGATGAGCTCTCCAAAATGCAAATGGACAACAAGTCGCTAAAAAAGGAACTTGACCGCATGCTGGAGTTATATAAAAAGCTGGAATTTGATCAGAAACTAAACCAGCAGATTGATCAGCTAAATAAGCTTGCCGATAAAGAGCAAAAACTATCTGAACAAACAAAGCAACAAGGCGCCGATAAAAACCAATTGCAGCTGGAGCAGGATAACCTGAAAAAGGAATTTGACGATGTAAAAAAAGGATTTGACGATCTGCAAAAAACAAATGAACAAGCCGAGCACAAAAGCGATTTCAAGAGTCCGGAAAAAGAAACACAAAGCATAGCGCAAAAAATGGAACAAAGCGCCGGCGATTTACAAAAGAACGATAAAAACAAAGCCAGTAAATCGCAAAAGCAGGCAGCAGATGAAATGAAGGATTTGGCAAGCAAGCTACAGCAACAAGACCAGGAGGGCGAAAGCAAAGAAAACGCGGTTGATGCCCAGCAACTACGTGAGCTGTTGAAAAACCTGGTGAACAGTTCCTTTAGCCAGGAAAAGCTGATGCAAACGCTAAAGACCACCAGCCCTACAGATCCTGCGTACATCACATTGTCGCAAAGCCAAAAAGATATTAAAGATAACCTTAAAACGGCCGAAGATAGTTTGTATGCACTCAGCAGGCGAATCCCGCAGATTCAATCAACCGTTAATACCGAAATCGGCAGTATAAATTCCCGTATAGACCAGGCGCTGGATAACCTGGGCGATAGGCGCACGGCCGAAGCCAACCGCAATCAGCAGCTTGCCATGACATCCATGAACAACCTTGCCCTGATGTTGAGCGAAGCATTAGATCAGCTGCAAAAAATGATGAATAAAAGCAAGGGCGGTAAAGGCAAACCGCAATCCATATCGCAGCTAAATAAAATGCAGCAGCAGCTAAACAAAAACATGCAAAAAGCGCGGGAGCAAATGCAGCAGCAAGGCAATAAACCGGGGCAAAGCCAGCCCGGACAAGGTAACATGAGCGAACAGTTGGCCCGCATGGCACGCCAGCAACAGCAGATAAGACAACAGTTGGAGCAGATAAATCGCGAAGAAAATAAGAATGGTACGGGTAAATTAGGTAATTTAGATAAAATTTCGCAAGAAATGGAACAAACTGAGCGTGATCTCGTAAACAGGAAGATCACAGACGAGGCGCTAAAGAGGCAACAACAAATACAGAGCCGGTTATTGGAAGCTGAAAAAGCGCAACAGGAGCGTGAGCAGGATCAGCAGCGAGAAAGCCAGGCCGGCAAAAATATACCTCCGGGATACATAAAAGCGTTGCAGGGTTACCAGCAACAACGGGCAAAGCAGACAGAACAGGTAAAGACAGTATCTCCGGCACTTAATTTGTATTACAAGCAAAAAATTAAATCTTACTTTGATCAACTTAATGCCAAATAATATGGAACAGGCAAATGTTCAAACCGGCGAATTATTCACGTTACAGCTACCGTCGAACCCGGAGAGCATAACGCAGCTTGAAGCGCTGATAGAAGAGATTGCTGACAAATACCATGTTGCAGATGATACCTTTGCCAACATGATGACCTGCTTAAACGAGGCCGCTATAAATGCTATTATTCATGGCAATAAACTTGATGCCGCAAAAAAGGTAATTATTAATGCCGATGTTGCCCCCAAGCGGGTAATATGGACTGTTACCGACGAGGGTGAAGGCTTTGATTACAATCACCTGGCCGACCCAACAGCACCAGAAAACCTGGAAAGCCTTACCGGCCGAGGTGTTTTTATTATTAAGCACCTGGCCGACCAGTGCATTTTCAATGCAAAGGGCAACGAGATTGAACTACATTTTAAAATATAATGCCCGCTATCAGCTTTTTTGAAGAAGACATAAACTATAAGCTAAAAAACAAGGCCCTTGTGCGCCAATGGATTAAAGACACCATTGTTGCCGAGGGTTTTAAATTAAAAGAGCTGAACTACATTTTTTGCTCCGATGCTTATCTGCTTACCCTTAACCAGCAATACCTTGATCATGATACCTATACAGATATCATCACTTTTGACAACAGTGAGGTTGAAGGCGATATTGTGGGCGATATTTTTATATCGATAGAACGCATCCGCGAAAATGCCATCAAATTTGGACATTCAGAAACCGACGAACTTCATCGTGTTATTATTCATGGCGCGCTGCACCTGGTAGGCTACACAGATAAAAGTGTTGTTACAAAGAAAAAAATGACACAAAAAGAGGATGAGTATTTAGCTAAGCGAAGTTTTATTGGCTAATTTTACCTACATATTTGTTTAACCATCAATTATTTAAAACCATGAAATTACTTTCTTTAATATTGGGCTTCGTTTTGATGACGGCCGCCCCATCTTCGGTTTATGAGTTTAAGCTGAAAACTATCGATGGCGACAATTTTTCGCTGGCTAAATACAAAGGCAAAAAGGTATTGATTGTAAATACGGCTTCAAAATGTGGCTTTACAAAACAATACAAAGATTTAGAAGCATTGGCCGAAAAATACAAAGGCAAACTGGTTGTAGTAGGCTTTCCTGCTAACAACTTTGGTGGCCAGGAACCGGGCACTAATCAGGACATAAAGACCTTTTGTCATGACAATTTTAACGTAACCTTCCCGATGAGCGGAAAAGTTAGCGTTTTAGGTTTAGATATCGATCCTTTATTTCAATATCTTACAACAGCTCCCAATCCTGATTTTACAGGTGACATTAAATGGAACTTTGAAAAGTTTTTGATAGATGAAAATGGCAAACTGGTACACCGTTTCAGGTCGGCAACAACACCGTTATCTGACGATATTACCAAATATCTTAACTAAAACATGAGATAGGTATTATGATTTTGAAGGCTTCGGTTTACCGGGGCCTTTTTTATGCGCTTTCGTATTTTCGGAACCTGCCGAAGAACGCTTGCAGAGGCATTTGCCCACTATGCTCGACAGGCTACCCATTACAAGTTGTATTTTCGAGGTGCACAGAGCCTGTCACCCCGACCCCGTCGAAGGCGCGCGCGGAAAGGCCTTTGCCCGCTATGGTTCGACAGGCCCACCATGACAGCCCTTTTCACGACGTCATTCCCCTTCATGATTTAGCGAACTTTTACAGTTCGGCAGCACTGGAGTGCAAAGGTCAACCCTGCCAATCTCAATTTTTTCCATAAAAAAGGCCTTTCCCGACGAATCAGAAAAGGCCTTTTTTGAAAGCTTTGGTGTATGCCTCTTAAAAAAGAGGTAGGGTAATTAAACTCTTTTTGATTTGATACGAGCTGCCTTACCGGTAAGGGCACGCAGGTAGTATAATTTAGAGCGACGCACTTTACCAACGCTATTCACCTCTATTTTATCAATGTTTGGAGAGTTAATAGGGAAGATACGCTCAACACCTATACCGTTAGAAACTTTACGAACAGTGAATGTTTCCGAGTTA
>Ga0307515_10001964_pt1 | contig 45523 bp, 54 predicted proteins | sample 17_EM_MG_FD_194513 | JGI IMG/M metagenome (GOLD analysis project Ga0307515, IMG submission 194513) | Populus trichocarpa ectomycorrhiza microbial communities from riparian zone in the Pacific Northwest, United States - 17_EM | ecosystem: Host-associated > Plants > Roots > Unclassified | place... | reverse complement strand
TCCACCCCCCCCCCCCCCAACTCCACTCAGAGCATTTGGTTGAAGCCTCACAACATCAAACTTGGACCTCGAGTAACATATAACAAAAACTGCGCAGATTCGAACAATTCTTTGGATAAGACATACTGTACGCAAGTGAGTCACTCGTACGAGGGTATATACATTCCAACCATGCCAATAAGAGACAGCCATGGTCACTCCGCACGGGATCGGGCTTGTATTTGTACGTGCCGGTGATGAATCTGGGCTACGAAAGAAGCCCTAGATAATGATAACAGTAGGGAAGATAATACTAGTAGGATTTCTGGGTGAAAGTGTGATGTAATCGATGTTTAATGATTTTGAGTGCCCAAGAAGATATTGATTGTAAAGGATACAAACGCCTCTCACGGCCGTGAAAAATTAAGAATGCAGACAAAAAGCGCACCAAAACCCGGACACACAACCAATGAAGACGAATAAAAACAATCCCTGTAGGAGAAAATGGTCAGGTAAGAATAGATAGGGGTTCTGATAAATGCAAACAGAGCAAACAATGGTCAACAACCAGCAAGCTAGTACATATGTCGTATCAGCACAGCTTGATTTAAGATCCAGCAACTGAGTCCACTCAAAGTTCAATATAAACAACCCTCGCACAAAGCCCTGTTTATCCAGCTGTCTGCACGCCGCCAGTCTTGAATCGTCTCTTCTCCCCCTTCGCTGAGCTACCCTTCTTCACCTTGGCATCCATGACCACCGTAGGAGCGCTCACCTTACGCCGCACCTTCTTCGGGGTCTGAGTCGCGGGGACATTCGTCAACAACTTCATGGTGACCGAATCTTCTTCCAGCCCGGCCGCCCTAGCTTTTTCTACTGCAGTCATCCCACATCTATCCTTCAAAGTCACGTCCACACCCCACTTCCTTCCTGCCCTCGCCATAGCCTTAACTACACCCCATTCTCTCGCCATCACAGCGCGATTCAATGGCGTCATCCCATCCCCATCCCAAAGCCTGCTCAACGCCCCCCTTGCAAGCAGCGCCTGGACAACCTCCACCCTTCCTGCTGTAGCTGCAGTATGCAGCGGGGTCCGGAGGTGACGATCTCGGGTATTAATGTTGACTCCTGCACCAAGGAGGAGCGTGACCGACAATGCGGTGCGGGCGATGTGAAGAAGTGTTTCCCCGGTTAATAACTTCTCTCCAAGGCCGACTTCACGCGGGCAAGTTGTGAGGAGCTCTCGGACGACCTCGTCGTCTCCGCCGGTCAGGGCGCGGCAGAATAGTGTTTTAATGGTGGGGAAATGACGCAGCTTCGATGGTAATTTGGCGAGGGAAAGGAGGTAGGTCACGATTTTGGGGTAACCATGTTTAACTGCGTAATGAAGCGGCATGAAACCGTCCTTGTCTGTAAAGAAAGGCTTGACCATCACTTTATCCACCAGTAGCTCCACCACCTCTGATTTCCCGGTGGCAACTGCATGGAGGAAGAAGGCTCGATACTCTACGTCCCAGTTCTTGTGTTGGTTCTTGTGTTTGTATAAGTTTCGGTCACGGCAAACTTGTCTTATCAAATCATCTCTAGAGATATGGCTGGAATCAGAGCCAAAGGCGAGGAGTAGCTCGACTACGTCCATGTTTTGTTTTAAGAGCGCCTGGTGGAGAGGAGTGGTAGACCGCACATTGAAGCGCAGCTCCGATTTAAGGTCGAGTAGGAATGCGCTGCCGGCCAGGAGGAGGGAGTGGGTTGGAAGCAGTCCACAGTTGAGGCGACAGCATCGGTGCAGGGCTGTGGCGCCATCGCTGAAGATTATTTTAGTACCTTTCTTATAGAGTGCATCAGTGAGCATGAATTGGAGACGCTTGCAGGTGCGGACTACGCCTCTGGATTAGCTTCAGATACGAGAGAGCAGAAGGAGACAAACCGAGGGAGTTGATGGAGTTGGGGTGTTCGAAGAATGAGCATATGTGGAGCAGAAGCTCGATAGGTAAAGACAATAGCGGCATTTTAGTGAGAGGAGGAGGGAACGTTGTGTCGTTGTGTCGTTAGTGGTAGATGGAGGGGAAAGGTTATATGTGGGGTTAGAAGAAGCAATATTGTAGTTTCGCTGCGGGAGGCTAATGGAAGCTGAGTGCTGTGAGTTGCTTGGAATTGGGAGCTGAGAGCTGGGAGTCGATCGCCCCCAGATGTTTCAAAGACGATTGATTCCTGCAATTTTGTAAAGTATAGATGCTGTTGTGCGTCACTGCGACCTTTAATCGACTACTGGCTGGCGCGGGCCGGGTTCAAAGACGTTGAATCTCTGCAGGTTGGTAAAGAATGGTGAGTCCCTACGATCTTCAATCATCCTCCAGCAAGTGCTAAAGACTTTGAATTCTCCAAGACACTTTTGCATGGACTTGATTAGTCTGCAGGGCTTTCGCCAAACGTCATAAAGGCATCCAAGTTCGCCCGAGTTTCTAAACTAGGCCCGTTCTTGTAAAGATAGTTTGGTTTTCGCGATGTTGGTGGGGTGTCTGCGGTCCATGCGGGGGTGATTCACTCGTTGTAGATGTGTAACGTGAGACGGCCAATCATTTGTTCGGGTAGAATTCCGACAGCATCTCATAGCGCTGGTTTGCAGTGCCCTGTTGCGGTGAAAGTCGACTGATTGGGATGCTACGGAGTGGTTAACTATCATACTGGAACTAATGGCTGTTTGATGATCGTTCATCCATTTCTTTGGATGCACCTAAACTCAGTACGATGGGTTACGTATTCTCATCGAGATGCATCGAATGCTGTCTCGTGTATGGCTAAATCGTGTAACGTGAGACGTGTGATCGATCGACGATCGGTCACTTTGTCCTTTTTGTCCCCCGCTGAAGATCATACATCAGGAACCGAACAGCACGAATCTCCTGGCATACAGGCATCTTCCTCCCCAGAATTCCATATACTCAAACCGCTCTATATATTCAAATTAGCTTTCTATCGACCTGGACCCTTACCGCGCGCTGGCCACCTTAACTAGCGTCATCGCATCGTCATCATCGCGCCTAATCTATCTATCTAGCCGTCTATCTAGTCACCACCAAGCAAATTCTAAATGGACGCCCTTCGACTTCGCCGACAAGCTTTCTCTACTCCCTCCTCCTTCGAATGACAATCCCCAATGGCCGACAGCCTCTACGCTCAATACCACAATACGTTGCTGTCAGCCAACACCCCACAGCCCGCTCAGTCCCGAAAGGCCGTCTTTGCGCGCCTCGCTCAACCCTTTCCCTTTCTCGGTGCCGCCAGTCGCCCGCCCAGCTCCTCCGGCAACAAGGAACCCACAACAAATGGAGGGCTTGGCGGGGGTACCACAAGCGTCACCAGTGCTTCGTAAGTCTCCACGTTTTGCGCGCACTATCACTCCGGCCCCCGGCAGCTGACGACAGGAAACAACAGCAACCATCTCAATCATCCCCGAACCCTCAAGTACGATCTCAAATCTCCCATCCTCGCTCTCTCAGCGAATGTCGACGGCGACCGCGTAGTCGTCGCAGGCCGCGAGATCATACGCATCCTACGGGTTGGGGTTAACGATATCTCCGAAGCGGCGAACCTTCGACTCCCGGGAGAGCAAAGGAGGCACTTCCAACACGACGTGAAATGGGGCCCTATGTACCAGAAGAATATTATTGCAACAGCAGGAACGAACGGGACGATATGTTTGTATGACATTAAGGAAGGAAGGCTGGATCGCACGCTTAAAGAGCATGGGCGACAAGTACATCGGGTGGCGTTCAATCAGGCAAATGGGAATCTACTACTTTCGGCAAGCCAGGACGGAACGATAAAGCTATGGGATTTAAGAGAGAAGAAAAGTCGGCACACCTTTGTGGGTAAGGCGGACGCAGTTCGGGATGTGCAGTTCAATGGACGAAATGCGACCGAGTTTGCGGCCGCGTTTGATAGTGGGGCCATTCAGGTGGGCTTATTATACTCATGCATGGGATGATCAATGAACTGACCTAGACAGAAATGGGACTACCGCAAAGAATCAATATACGAGCGGAAGATTAACGCGCACAATGGACCTGTATTTGTGATCGATTGGCACCCAGATGGAAGGCATTGTGCAAGCGGAGGTAGAGACCGAACGATAAAAGTGTGGGACTTCACCGCCGATGCTCGACGACAAGCAAAACACTGTATCACGACTATTGCTTCGGTCAGTAGGATTGCTTGGAGGCCACTTAAAAATGCGAATACCGAGACCACCCAGCTGGCGTCCTGTGCCATCAGTAATGACTACCGAGTTCAAGTTTGGAATTTCAAGCGACCTTTTATCCCCACCAGAATTCTGGATGTACACACCAATTCTACAACTGGGATACTTTGGAGAGATGATGACCTTTTGTGGTCCTGCTCTAAAGATTTTACATTGGTTCAGAACGATGTCCCACTTGCTCCAAAGCCTATCCATTCAATGTCCCATAACGCATTTGCTTGGGCACCAGATGGAGGGTTTACGTTTGCAGCGCAGCGACGGAAAAAGAATCGGCACCACGGTACACCGGGGGCAAGGGTCACATTTGATCTGGATGAGGATATAATTCGGGACGAACGACGGCCTCATGACCGTAGCAGCTCCTTTAGATCGTCAAGACCAGCTGTGAATCCAATCAATATCTTTGATACAGCATTAGACAAGTTTGTGCCTTCTCAGACCGCAGCAAGGGTCTCAATGCCGTGCCTGTTTGATAAAGAAGCGTTTGATTTTTTCGCGGAGCGCTACGTTATCGACATCAATGGTGTTGCGGGAGGAAAGACGATGACCTTATCCCAGGCATGTGAGAGAAACGCGCGGGTAGCTTGGAGGGCACAGAAATACCGCACTGGGAAGTCGTGGAAAATGATTCAGCTCGTGGTCGCGTCGGAAGAGGCAGCCGCTGAGGTAGCGGCTGAGAGGATGAGAAAACAAAGACCAGAGAGCATATCCTCTCAACAACTTGGTGCATCGGTTGCCCGAAGAGCGTTCGATTTCGATGGAAATTATTCGGTAAGTGCGACTGGTGGTACTACCCCAATGCCGGCACACTCGCCAAAAAGCATGCCCGTACAGCCCCCTGAAAGAATCGATGAACAACTTCTTCGTATTCCTCCCGCAGCATTCGGGATTAGTCCTTCGAGTTCCACCATCTCAACCGATGGCGAGGGTTCTTCTCCAGATTATAAGGTAGCCGAAGTGCACTCTGACAGCGATGGACTCGATAGCAAGCAAAAACAGCCTCGACCAAATCTGACTGTCGACACCAATACTGTAAGTCAATCACAGATCAAGTCATATGACTTAGCCGCGCAGAATGGTGAAAGCAACATCGGCAATGGTACCACGACGAAGGGTCACAACCCCCGCCCTTCAATGGATGAAAACCACTACCTCCCACTCCTCACCTCCACTACAGAACGTACCGACCCACTGGGAACATCTATGTCCTCGTACAAGCTCTCCTCAAATGTTGACATCAACCACACAAACCACCAGCACTCCACCTCCTCATCGATCGGCTCCCCCAACCTCCCCCGCCAATTCTCGGCCGTCAGCGAACAAACCTCCTCATCCTACGGCGTCCTGGAATCAACTCGTAGCGACTTATCAGACTCAGTATCCCCCCAACACTACCCGGCAGAAGCAACCGCTGCGCCCCTCCTCCCCCCAATCACGGAAGAAATGCAAAACTCTGCTATCGCCTCCCCCCCTCCCCCCGAACCCACCCTCCAAATCCCCATCCTCCAAACGCCCGGCCTAGAAACTAAAGACCTAGACGCCGAGGAATCCGAAAAACCGTGGTCAGCGCGGCACCTGGTTGACCAGCTCTTCACCTACTCCATCGGCATTGGTGATGTTCAAACTGCCGCCGTTTTACTGCTCCTCCTTCATCCGCGGCTCTCGCCACCTCCGCAGCTGATCGAAGAGGTGCTAGACGGGTACCTCAATCTTCTCACACGCAACCGGCACTTCTCGACGGCGGCACTGGTGAGGAAGTTGGCCCCAAGCGAGACGTTGAAAATGAATGCGCAGTTCGGCGTGGATGTGGACCTGAGTTGTGGGGAGTGCGGGAGGGCGGTGGGTGGACGGGGCGGCGGGTGGTGCGAGAAGTGTGCACGGAGAGGGGGGGCAGAATGTGTTATTTGTGGTGAAGTCGGGAAGGGACGGAGATGGACGATGTGTGCGAACTGTGGCCATGGAGGGTGTGAGGGGTGTGTGAGGGGGTGGTTCTTTGAGGAGGAGGATGAGGGGATGGAGAGGTGTCCGGCTGTTGGGTGTGGGTGTGTTTGTTTACCGAGATAGAGGGGTGGGGGGCGGGGAGTAAGGTGTTGTTTACAAAGGTTGCGGGCGTTTTGCGGGAGTTTTCTAGGGTGAGGTTGGGGGTATTCGTTTTGTTTTGCGCGGTTCAATTTTGGGAGTGTGTAAATGAGCAATAAGAGGGGAGATTTTGGATCTCGTGAACATCCTGGCGAACTATTCCTTACTCACTTATCTCTTAGTGAAATTTATGCACAGTATCTAATATACCGGTATTGACCTCGGCCTTACTTGGTTGATCTCATCGGCCTTTCCCTGAGCGCGGATGCTTTCTCGGTTTCATAGCTGACGAGATCAATGACCACGGGTGCTCTGCCTGAGCTGGGTGTGATATTGTCTGTGATGATACTTCTTGAAGAATGAATGGTTGCAGAACAACCTAGGCTCTCAACCTAAGTAGCCAGCAACACGAGAAGGGACCATACCTTCCGGCTCCCTTTGTGGAGGTTTTGACTGCCTAATTTTACATATCTCCCCATCGCTATCCCGCAATGTCACCACAATGCTCAGATACTCGCATAATAGCATGACATTCCGTTTCGCAAGCAAGGCGGGAACCGCGTAGCAACAGAATAGGAGTTGTTATTCGGAGGGAGGACGACCGTCAGGATCAAAGAAATGAAGAAAATCCCTTGTTCTTGCAGAGGGAATAACTATGGTGCTTGAAGCCTCCTTTCCCGGCCTCCAATACAGAGATGGACTCGAAAAACGAGGGCACTGGGACATCCAACTGACCAGTGTTACAAAATGGTCAGTCCAGCCAGGTCTAACACTAGCCGATGTTGGCCTCTGGCATGGTAAACTGGTAGAATGAGGTCAGGTTCAGCCCACCAGACTACACAGCACAATATCGGCAAGTTAGGCAGTTCGGCTTCACCTGAATCGACCTGGACCGACCCACGCCAAGGTATACACTTACAAGTAAGTATACGCCTCAACACACGCTACATATTGTAGTAAGAGGTTCTAAAAATTATGGCGGACTTTTCCTCGGTTTGATCGATAAAATGCATCCTTAATTTGTTCTCAATGTGCTCGTTCCGGCGTCTCTGCGCTGAACTGGGGAAGAATAGGATTTTATATTTGGTAGAAATAACTATTATAGTACAAGAGATATGCAGGCCTGCGGCCGGTGCCACCTTCACGGTTCTTAGTGGTGTGATTCTAACGAGGCTCCGGTGCTCTGAGGTAACAGCTGACGCGGTTGCGGTTGCTCTTGAGATCTGGGAATCAAAGTATCTTTTCAGCCTCGGCCTAAGAATCTACCGCCTTCTTCCGTGATTTTTTGGTCACTATAACTGCTTGAAGCAGGATTGCCTCACCCTGAGTGCTGAGTTGAAGGCGGTTTCTGTTGACTAAGGGATTTAGCCCGAAGGCTACCAGAACTAAGGCGAGCACTAACTTTAGCCCGCAGGCCATTGGGACTAAGGCATGCACTAGACTTAGCGGGCTTGGTACGGAGCATATCTCCCCGCGAGCCTCGGGCCTGATTAGTGCTTGAGATGATTCTTTCCTTATGTATGTCTATCTTCTTCTCTCTCTGTACGATAGACAGTTCAATGATCATCTTTCTCTCCCTCCTCTGATTGTCTCATCAGTTTCGCCGACAGGACGGAACAATATGACCGGTGCGGTCTGTTGCGATGATCTCGCTGGCCGACCTTCACGACAAGGGATGCCAGATCTCCACACTTTACACACAGCTGATAGGTCCACGAGAACCTGTTGCAAACCATTAGTTAGAAGCGTTGAAAACGGAGGGATAGCATGAAAGTGCATGACTCACTGGTAGGGTTTCACAAATCTTGTGGCGTGTATTTGTATGATTGGCTCGGTTTGCTTTGCTGTTTTTCGTGGTTCTTATTTCGAGGGATGGGAGACTACCCACCCGAAAGCGGTGGAGTGCGGCACGGGACGAGGTGGAAGGAGGAGACCGCAAAAGCGATTTTCGCAATCTCGCTGGTGAGATGGTTGCTCGTGTTGTGGATAAGAAGCTTCGAAAAGTGAGGAGGCAGGGTTTACAAAGGATTGAGGAGGGCCTGGAAGGACTGGTGGTCGATGTCCCAAGTTCCGAGACCAGAAAGAGCTCACCAAACCGGGAGTGTATGAGAGAACATCTATGTACACATATGACGACATATGGAGTCATATGTTGGTATCTGTATTACAGTCTGGATCTAATCAGATCGCACCTCACCAAACACCTATCAAGCACCATCTGCTCAAGCATCCCCATCACCTGTTCAACCGTTCCCACCAGCCCATGTGGCTACATATTCTGGCCCAACTCTAATTTGTCCGAAGAACCCTCAAATTGTACGTTCCCTTCTCGGTCACATACTTTTTCTACTCTTGAACAAATGGTACAGTAAACTCACCAGGTGTTTCAATGTATGTGGCGATTTTTCGCATCTCCGTCCTCAAATGACGGTTTCTTCTCTATACCATGGCGTGTCAGTTCTAAGATGTTATATATCACTCGAACACGATGTTTACTGATACGGTTGCCCGCTGATAGAACAGCCCCGAGCCCAACACGCCACAAGTTGTGATCTCTACCTTCCGCGATTGGGCATCCGGACGGAGAAATGGCGGCACTCAGTCGAAATATTTCGGCTATCTGGTCATAGTATGTCACTCACGAAGTCCTGCGTTCCCAGCCATCCTACATGCAACCAATGAAATCCTCACTGCTCTGCTCCAGCAGCCGTACCCCAGTCTACCACCACTTCAGTTACCATCCTAAGCAGTAACTGCCGCATCCGCCCAGTACCTCGAACACCTGTTCCTGTTCCCCCGATCCTGTATCTACATCGTCAATTACAGCTCGCAGACAATCGTTCTTATGCTCAGGGGCGCCAATCCGTGTTTCATCAAGAGGTCGGATTTGGCGTTGTCGGTGCTACTAGTGCAGCCACGTTCAAGGACCCCAATATCTCCGCTTCCTCTGCTGCCGCCACCCAAGACCGCGTTCCTACTCACTACTTCTAGCCCTCCAACGGCCCGCCAGAGATTCAATTCCCTTCTTGTTCGGGGATGTTCCCGCACGTTCCACCCCTGCGGCCCTTCCATCTTGAAGGCACCCGCTACATCCTCTGCAACTGCCAATCCCGCTACTATTACTAGTGACACATCCACATCCGCTACATCTGAAGTAGGTGAAATAGTGGGAGTATTCTTCAGTCCGGTGACGAGAAAATAAATTCTGCTAGGTAGCCGAAATAAATGCTTAGAGCACGGGGCCGGAACATTTCAAACCGATTGCTACACCTCACACCTAGGGGATGAAGGGGGTCGGTGGGGAGGCTACAACATGAACTTTTCCTTTGTTGTAATTGGAGTAACGGGGAAAATAGGAAAAATGTATGCCATACCCGCAAGCGGGTGAATACATAAATCTACATCCTTTCCCATACTATACAAACCCAACTAAAGTATCATTTACGTTACATCACTTCAATACTTAGTGCTAAGGTACAACTCTCTTCTGAGTCTTGGTCAGAGCTCATGGAACGCAACTGCGAATTGATTGCATATTAGGAGCACTCTATGGGACAAAGAAACCATTAAATTCCACTTCAAACTTCACATCAAACGCTAATGTAACCTTCCTCAACCAAGGCATCCGATTAACTCGTAGACGTGACAGTGACATCTAGTAATAAATATATTGCAGATTTGATATGGTACCGGTAACGATATCTACCGTCGCCCAATAAACTGCGACCTCTAAAATGCCGTTTCCATGTGGTCTCAGAGGATATAGAGGAGAGATATAAAGGCACCTGGACAGCTATCTTGTGCTATCTCCTGAGGTCTATGTTTATTGGTCTAGCGCCCATCCGAACCCCGACCTTGTAAACTCACCAAAAACCAATCAAAACTCTTATGCGAACTTGCAGCATTATTGAAGGATAATGAATAAGAGGAGATCATAGAGGGAAACGACCGCGCCGCGAGCAGTCAGACCGAATCGAAAAATTGGTGTTTGATTTGTCGAGATCACTTATCGAGTAGAATTTGAGCTTAGAGGGGATACTCAATCATCCCTAGTTTATGCAGTTGTTCATTGAAAAGAAGTCTTTCTATCTCCGCACACCAGGAGCCCTAAACCATGAACTCGCAGCAGTTGTTTACACCACTAGGTTTTTCTGCATGCGTGCAGCTTTCATTGAAACTTCGGGGTAGACCGTTACGTTACCTGTCGATCGTTTTAAGATGTTACGCCGCCGATATCTCATCTCGGACGAGGCCACGTTGATTGACCATTCGTCTCCTGCAAGATACCAAAGGTTATCAAGTGGCTAAAGGAGTACGTCCGACAGTTTTCTAGACACCCGACGAAAAGGTTTTAATAGTTCACGGTCAGCCTATGCAAATCACGGGTTTCAAATCGTTTATTAAAAATTAACTTAGAGAAGCAATCACGAAAATCGGTACATTGGGGGTCAGCCCAGCAATACTCGATGCGATCAGGATAAGAAATACTGTGCGCGTGCAAACCATTGCACTACAAAGCCCTTAGGGTGTTAACTACATTCATGATGTTGCGATATGGAGTGGAAAACCGTGTGCATATACTATGGTATAGAGGAAGAGAGAAGGAGAAAGACTCGGCATATATATAGATAATCTTCGCGTATATCTCCGGGTATGCTGGCGTTACCCTTTGCCACCATTGTCGCTCGCCATTCTCGCCACCGAATATTCAACTCATGATAAGTGGAGTAACCGGGTGAGATTCTGAAACCGAGTCTAATGTCGATCTTATTGAATGTTAGTGAACGCCAGGATGTAGTACGTTATATGTTCGGGTATGGTTTTTCGAAGCCTGGTTCCACGTATTTTGTTGCCCTGAAATCATACCTCCCGAGTAAGTTGTATGTTGAAGGCGGCCGAAAAGGGAACTTGGGTTAATTTTCCGGTCCCTTCGCTGCGCATGAACCATGTCACATTCCAACCATCCTGTACCGTAGGAGTGTTGGTACTGTGCCGCACACCCAAGAATCAGTGCAGAATCTCTGCCCGCACGATGCAATTTACCGTGCCGATTCTAAGGCTTCTAAAAATTGTCGCGATAACTGCATGGTCGAGACCACCAACGTAGCCGACCAAGTAGGTAGCTTCCCTATAAGAGCGGCAGATGAAGACTTCCAGCACGCAGCTATCCTCAGACTTAAAACAACGTTTGACGATACATAGGTGATAGTTGAACCTGTTGGCACAGCTGATGAGTAGGAGATGGCGGACGCAGGGCCGGGCATGATACGGAATGCGGATCATGATAATCTCGCCCTTGACAGGGAGGCGAACCTCTCGTCACGAACCTCGTTGACGTAGGGCAAACAACAGCGAAGAAAGCGTTAGAAGTGATGTTTAACATTTCATGGAAGCAGTTGGAGAAGGATGGTGGTGGTGGGGATAGCGAATCGAATAGTAAGTAGAGAGCTCGGTTGACTATTTAATCTATCTAATCTAATCATACTAACCCTTGTGCGGCTCTGATGTGCGGCTCCAGAGTTGAGCAATCAAGTATGACGTCAGTGATGTAACCTTATGAGTGATGGAGAGCAATTTCAACACCTGAAGCTGAGTAACTAACCCGTGCTCGCCTATACCCACCCAAGTCCTTCTTCTTACCATCTTCTTTGTGATTGAGAAAATCGAATTACGAAGTCAAGTGGCGAACTTAGCACTCGGCAACATGAGTATGCATAAAGCGTCCCAGTGCGCGGAACCTTGACATCAATCTCACCACGCAACATTAACAACATCAACAACTATAACTGCAGTTCGACGCATTTTCGCTGTGACATCCGTTATGGCACCCGGACTTCGGTTCCCTCCCGTTCTCCCCCCCCCCATTCACCTACGCTTCTCTTCTTCAGCCTCCCATCTGCTCCCATCTTTAATACCTCCAATAAACAGCACTGAAATATATAGTAACTCAAGCAATAGTTAAGGGACGGCGCTCATCGGGAAAAACAGGTCCGCACTCGAGCGAGGATTTCCCGCTCAGCTTAATGGTGGAATCCCCACCAATGATTCCACCAGCCGGTCTGGGGTAGGGCTCAGTACGGTCCGGTCCAACCGTTAGGTCGGACTGGACCAGTCCGCGCACACTTGCAATTTCGACATTGTTTCTTAGTCAAGTACCACTGAAAACATGACTCATCCTCACATTTATCACCGCACACCTCTGGATACCCACTCTGGGTGAAATTATGACAGTTCTGACTGTATATTTGGTGCCATCGAGATATATTCCCCCCATTAAAAGACCAATCCAGTGAAAAAATACCCTAAACCTAGAAACTATGCTAGACTAGTCCAAATCAGTCCAGGCCAGTTCAGTCCAGGTCCAGAAAAAGTGGGGATTGGTCCGATCCCGGTCCAAAAATTACTCGGACTGGATTGGACTGGACTTGGACGGACTCGGTCTGGACTGGTCCAATGCTGGACTGGTGGAATCATTGATCCCCACCCCTCATGTCAACTCCACGAATATTTCCCCGATAAGGTTGATTGTTTGACGTCAAATGATATACTCTACTCAATGAGCTTTATCAGGCCGTGGTCTCCGATCTTGGCTGGCCACAGGGAAATCCTGTCTTGGCATAAGCACGGAACAGAATTTACACGGGATTCCTGTCCCGTTTTCATCCCGTGGTTCAGCCTAATCACTGAATACCGTCTGAAGTCAGCTCCTGGCCAGTCCATATCGACCGTCTCCAAGTGCACCTCCAGGTAGTCCTCAGTGCTGTCTCCAAGTGTGCACCTAAGCATCATCTCCATATGCACTTCCAAATGCACCCAAACATTGCCTCCAAATGCCCCCGACCGACCGTGCCATAGAGAGATCGATATAGATAGTTAAAGAATATATATATAATCATCTACAAACTTTTCATGATCATATTAGTCTGAGTGGCGCAAATAAGTCTGAGCGTAGGATAAGTAAAAAATCCCCACTCGGGCGCACGGTTGGTTCCGCTTGAGTCCGAACTCATTTTTCCTGATAAAGGGCTTCTTTGGAAGTTCTTTCGAAACACTGCCTGATTAAACCTTTGTAGTCTAATATTAAGCGGGTGCGAACTTCAATGCTAACGTGGGGTACAGCTTACCTAGTCCACCACTTGCAAGTATCATGGATAACTAGCTTTCTGTGTTAGGCTCAGAGATCCCGTCATCGCCACCTGGTGCCCCAGTCAATCTCTTCTATTGGTTGCATAGAACAGCTCCAAGTAGGTTGTACCAATATCGTGGAAAGAATGTGCCCAGTTGGGAAAAAGTAATCTGAAGTATTGTATCATCACGGTTGATTGACGCAGCACTTATAAATAGGTCTACCTTGGCGAACCAGCGAGTAACTCGAGATAATACGGCAATGTTTTGGTGTCACTACGGACCTATCATCGCAAACTCCTTGTCATTGCAAAATTCAGGCGGTCGGTAAGATAGATCAATAAGAAGGAACCATCTTGTCATGTCAAGGGCCCGAAAAGGGGTTCAGAATCGTCAACACAGTTAAGTAGAGTGGATTTCCGAGTACAGTGAGACATCTCTTAGCAATTGGGCCGTGATAGCCGCACAAATCAACGTCTCTTGTAATTCGCACTGCATATTCTAGAAAATCATAAAGACTTTAAGCAATAAAATAAACATTAACAGAAATTAGAAAAGAAAATCCGTCCCTGCAGAAACCTCCGTCAATCAACCCCAACCCTCTACTTCCACAAATCTAACTGCTCCATCTGCCACAATCCCATCTAGCACTTTGGGGGATGAGCCTGCACGGACGAAGGTGTCTTGAACAGCTTAATCTCGGCCTTTCTCCGTCTCGTGAGCCCGGGGAAAACCCTCAAAGGAGAACCCGCCTTGTTCCATTTAATCAACTATTCCCCACTCGTTAGCCTCCCTAATCCTCAGCTTCAGATACATTCAAACATACCTCCTGCGAAGCGACAATATTCTTGTTCTCCCCGCGGTTGAGTCTCCTCACCAACGACGAGGAGCGAACATTTCCGCAGCCAACATTGAAAGCCCAAGAGACCAGCGCTCCGTATTGGTTATCATTAAGCTTGACGGAGTCATTGATAGCGCTGGAAACACATGACTTAAATGACTTTGCGTCGTCGTTGAGGAGCTTGGCGGCAGTGGTCCTGGTGAGCGGGAAGCTGTATGGCACTTCCTTGCACCCCTTGGTCTTGCACAGATGGCCGTACCCAACTGTGGGTAGGCCGACGGGGTCGGGCTTGGGATAGGGCTCAAAGCCTTCGAATTCTTTGATCAGGTTTACGGTGGCCGCGTTGATGTCTGGTGGCCCGCAGGAGCTTCCTCCGCCAGGGCTACCGCCGCATTTGGTGGTGAAGATTCCGGCGTGACCGGTAGAGACGTAGTAGTCCGACACGTAGCAGCCGTGCTGCGTTTTGTCCCAGACGTTGGAGGTTTCAACCTTGGCATTTTTGTCAACAGCTGCAGATACTCATATTCCCCTCCCGAAAGAAAGTCTTGGGGGACGGTGATGGGGGTGCTTACCTTGGTGCCGGTGGTTTGGCAGGAGATCTTGATATCGTAGCCCTTGGGGTAGGTCCTAACGATCGTGGAGGATGTGGAGGGGGAGGAGCGACAGTTCAGGGTGATCTTGGTTGGGTAGGCGGCGGCACTAAGGGCCAAGAGAGAGGTGGCAGCAATGACAAGGAGGGAATGCATTGTGAACTTTTGAAAGCAGGAAATTTATGAAGAGAATGTGAGGTTTTCAGGTTCTAAACGAGGGAAGCTTGTTGCTGCTGCTGCTGCTGTTGGAGTTGATGTTGATACCCCGTTCTGAAGGGACATTTATATACCCTCTTCTTGCTCCATAATAGGCCACATTTTGTGCATCGTCACTGCCAATGCCCCCTTTCTCTCGTATTCCAACTACAAGGAAGGAATCGTTCATGACTTGATGAGCATGAGGCAGATTCCAGTCATTGTTCCCCACAAGTGCAGCTTCTTCCTGGTAACTCGCTTCAAACCCCAGGAAAATGATGGTAGTACACGAAGGCGATTGCCGTGTTGCACGCGGTGGATCCTCGTATATGTACCGAGTTCCTGAAACGCGGCTATTCTGGAGTTCGTTACACAGACGCCTTGCGCAATTAATATTGCAAGGGGAGAGCATTCAAAGATTAGCGAACCAGTGGAGCTGTCTGTACCTGCATATAATATGTTCTCGTATTCCTTCTCGAACTATTTGTACCACGTCAGCCACAGGTTCCAGGTACCGGGGTCGACGAAACTGCTTAGTATACGGTGCTGCTCTACCAAAGGTAGGCTCCCTGCCAAGCCCCCTCGCTTTATAACACAGGCTTGCATTGAATACGGTTCAAGACCTGAAAATATATTGCCTGTGGCAGTGTACGGCACTGGTTTCGGAGACCCCGAGCCTTCGTTCCTCGAGTTATGCAGAATTCCCGGACACAAGGCCTTCATGATCACCTCCCCGTCATCGAGTAACACGGAATCTGGAATTGCGTAGCGTCGATACCATATATGTCGGTACTGGTTCCGGGATATTGGTGCCGATAGCTCCGGTTTTCTTGACGGGATCGACAGGAGCTCCGGAGGCCTACTGCCGAGACTACGCATACTTTCTTCTGGATATCAATGGACAGGTTATTATGGTCAAATTCTCTCGTCAGACTCCCCAGGCAGATTGGAGACAGACATCCTGCAGCTCAAGTCAACTTCATCACCAAATTTTCTGATATGCGCGCCTTTAGACAACATACCCATCCCCGTGAGCACTTCTTGGATGCCGACCCTCACCTTTTGTTAATGGGTAATAAACTTCCCCTCCATCACAAGTCCAGTCAATTCCCTGCTTATATGTGCCACCTTGTCCTTGTACGCCATAAGTATTATTCCCATGACAGTGGCATGCTGATAAACCTGCGTCAGATAGGTCGACTGCAGTACTGCAACAGCATCATTGCTCGAGTCATATCCCGAAATGGCACCACAACTGATGATGTCTCTCTTTCACGCGAATCTATTGGAGAGCGGGAGGTTGGGACCTGCCACATTTTCAAAGTAGCTACGCAGTTCAGCGAGGAGCGTTATTCGGGAGGAATGGGTTCATACATATCGATATAATCCGGAGTAGTTTCGATAAGTCTTCACCAAACCGTAGATATATGTGGTTCAAAGCGACATCCGGATTCAGCATGCCCTAAAGGAACGCACATTTCCCGTCATCCACGGCAATTTTCGGTCCTAAGAACATTCATTGCGTGCTGCACTACTGAGGAGCTAGTTACACCTGCAGCCGCGGACACGACGAGGGTTTGGCAGGTTTCCTTGGTGGCTTCGGTAACCAAGGAGGGGACAACATATGCTGTTATTACTTATTCTATACTCTATGTCAAGTTTGTCTCAAGCGCAGAGGTTGGTGGGATCGACTGCAATATGGCTAGATAGCTAATTTCTGCAGCGTAATTCATACATGCAATGACTAGGTAGTTACTTAAGTAGGTACGTGATTGTAACCAAGAATTCCCTGGCTGTGGTGTCTTATTGAATAGAGGTATTGTATTTAACTCTATATGCTCCCGAAGGGATGAACTTTCCCGTTAACTTCGTTTTGAGGGTCCATGAGCGGGTTGTAACTAGATGGTGCCATTGTGTTGTTAGTTACAGCTTCCCTAAGGTTATCTTCTGACTAGTGTTCTCAATAGTTCCAAACTACAACTGTATCTACAGGCACCTGTCTTTATAATGGTCCACAAACTCTACATTAATCATTAATACATAATGTCAAAACTCAGTTTAAAACCCCAAAGTAACCTGCATTCTCTATTGTGCAACAAATGAATCACCTCATTTCTTTTCTTTCTCATACACCACTTTTAGTCTCTACACATCTGTAATTCGTCACATCACTAAAGAACAAATTTAACACCACAAACATGGTAACTAGGTGCTGTCTGTGAAACCCCTATCATTCATCCCAATTCTCGGGTTTCCATATAATTGCTGCAGCTTTAGGGCTTTTGTACAGGCCGCTAGCACTCCAGGATTTGCGACACTAAGCACGAATTAGAGTTCTATCAAGTATGACATCCAGAGGAGCACTTCCAAAGCTGTGTGTGACATAATTAGCACGGGGGCAGCTCTAATATAATGTCAAAAGGGCATTTCATCTATTAGAGAGGTACATTTGCGAGCCTCTTTTCTCAGCTCCCGAGCTATTCCCTCACTACTCATAATGTTCGGGTGACATTACATTTCACTGTAAAAGCTGAATTTCTATGTTTTGACTCATTTCCACAGTTGAATTCTTAATAGGCCCATCGTATAATTGCTAGCACGCACACAGTATATCTTATCCAAACCTTATTGTTAGAAGTCGCAGTTCGAATCTGCGCGGGTCCATTTTTTTGTGCTATCGGTTCCTTTCAATGGGCTCAAGTCTATAGATCTACTTACTTACCTAGGTTGTCTCTAGGTACTAAAGTTGTTTTGGGTCCTGTGGACAGATGACGTCAGTTTTGACGTAACACCAAATTTACTCAACAACTGATCTTCCCAAATACTTATTAATCGAGACTACAAACGCGATAGTGAATCAAATAGCTTCACAAAAACACTGGCCCCGTTGCTTCAATATAGCCTGTAAATGAACTGCAACAAGAAAATACAAATAACAAAAAAGCCACTAGGGATTTGTTGTTCAGTTCCCATATTTTCCCTTTGTCTCGTTCCCTTTGTCTCGTTCCCTTTGTCTCGTTCCCTTTGCCTCATCCTGTGGATAAAAGGTACGAGTGGCAACACCACTGGAGGCTGAGCACGAGATAAATTTCCCTCTATATCGCAACATTCCCCATGCCTAATTAAATCCTCGTTTTAGAAACACTTGAAAACCGCATTCTTCCATCCTCCACCTTCAGCAGCACCACGGGGACATCAACCCTAAATGCCTCTTCACCGGGCAAATTCATTGGAGCCGAGAACCCGGCAACCCTTACAACCTCCGCCCCACAACTAACAGCAGGACACTTCCACTTCTGTCCCGCCTGCGCCTCTACCTGCTTCACACAGGAGAAACAGAATTGGTGATTGCAAGGACGGACACTTTTTACTCATCAGCAAAGGAAGAGAAACCCAAGGAAGGGGGAGCCTACATGCAATCGCACAGTCTTACTTTACAAACGCCACATTGCTTTGGGACTTTTGTATCCGCAGAAGAAGCTCCAGTAGTATCAACACCAATCTGTTTATCCATTTCGCTCACCGATTTGACTGCGTCGAGCGTCTCTGAACCATCGATTCTGTTCTCGGTATCTTCCTCGACGACGAAGAACGGCAGCCCGGCGTCAACATAATCTTTAGCAGTGATGGGGACATCGTGGGGGACGATATGGGTTACTGCTTCGAAGGAAGCTGGCGAGAAAATGTGGATGTTGGTGAGGCGGGTGCGGGAGGTGTTCCACGTGTGGCGCGGCCTGAAATCAGCTACCAGGTCTTGGATGAGTTTTCCACCGGCTGCAATTCCCATTACTTCGAGCCTGGGTGCAGGTTCTATGGCGCTGGTTGAAGCTTCCAGGGTGTCGTCCTCGCCCGAGTCGATTCCATGCGCGAAAACTGAATCATTGTCCAAGTGGAATTGTCTTAAAGATTGTGGAGCTTTGGGACTTTGGGGCGGTCTGTGAGGCAATTGATACGGTCTGGAAGACGATTCAGTCCGCAAGTTTGATGAATTGCCCGATTCTTCCATATCGGGACCTAGTATAGCCCAGGGTCCTGACAGTTTGTCATATGGTATGCAATGGAAAACTATACTATCCGATCGGTTCGAACTGGAATAGCTGGTAGCAGTAATGTAACTAAGGTATTCCGCCTGCATTTGGGATCTATCAGTCTCCACCCTCAACACCAAAGACCGGTGTAGCAGATACTTTCAAAGCAAGACTGGCAATCCCTTGGGGTACCTCCTCCGGCCCCAAAAATTCCCTGAGCCTCGGCGCACGGCGAAACTTCCGGGGGGTAGGGGACATAAAAACCACATCCCCTTCCTTAAGCCCGTGATCTCTGGGAGTATGTGCTTCGTCGACGTAGATACACTTTCCGGTACGATCCTCGTTCCAAAAAGTTTTCGTGCGGAGTTTTTGATAAGCTGGCGTCACTTCAATCTGGAAACCGCCAAAATCCTCCTCGCCGGTGACTTGGCCTTCGACGGTGTAGCCGGATCCCACTAAGGAGAAGAAGAGGTCATAAGATGATAAGCGGGCTTAATATGTGAGATATATAGGCTTACATGGCATGGCAACGAACTGACGGACAACGCCAGGTTCAATTGCGATCCCGTCCAACCAACGCTGGCCTGGAATAACGATCTGTGCCTTCTATCAGTATCTTCCAAAGACACTATGGTGGGTCCATACGTAGTCTTGTTTGTCCGCCTTTTCATTTAGAGTCAACCCGCTAATCGCATTGACCTTCCCAACATTAACCCTGACAGCAAAGCTTCTCACAGAGCTTTCAAATTGAATCCACATCGCCTCCCTTTGCCACATTGGAAAAAAAACTCCCCCGGTCTCTGCAATATGCTCTGGCAGGCGTTCACTAAATGCGCTGACATTGTACAGGGAAAATGCGCCGAGTGACATCGGGAGTTGATGAAGACGGTTGTCGTCTGGAATCCGGATAGTACGGTGAAATTTGATTCGTAGATCGTCGATGACGAGTTCCTCGGATCCGCCACCAAGGGTCGGGACACTGAGGTCGGCTTTCATGGGCTCATCGTCTTCGAGATTGATAAAGTGGAGGAACGAGTCATCCATGTTGATCTCTCCAGCGACAAAGTCGGATGGTTTGTCGGTGACGATCCTGAGCTTCTGTCCTGGATGTTCATCTGACACCATGGACTCGCTTCTGAAGCTGCAATGGCTACGATCATGGAATGCAGGACGGACGATTTCATCCGGTTTGATAAACTCTGGGACATAGTGGATCAGGCCTTTAATTTGAGCAGAAGAGAACTTTCACTCACCTGAGAAGCAGTCGCTGAAGATATGCGGGATCTCGGTATCCCAGGGAAGGTCTATACAAATTGTATGTCGTTCGTCATCCTTGCTAAGATCTTGGCCATACCTTGCGAGCCCGGATATCTCAACTACAACCATGATGTATGATGATGGTGTATGATGAAGTCCGAAGAGGCCGGGGATGAGCGTTAACGTGGTGATTGAAGAACCTCAACCTCTCAGCCGCTCGTGGGGCGTATTTGAAGGTTGCCTAGCAGGTGTTTCACTAATGGTAGAGGAATACGAGTGTGGTTTCACAGGGCGGGCAATGCCGATAATGGTTCCCTAACCCTATATACAGCCTTGTAAGAACTGGAGCTTGTCCATGGATGCGGGATAGTTTGGCGGGAAAAGACTGAAACTACTTTAACTAGGCATTTTTGAACAGTCCTCGAAAAACTAGAAAATAATGCCCTCTATAAAACAACGACCTTCAATACGCCATCCAGCCCGATACCCATAATCATGAATGATGCGCAGACTCCTCAATTCTCACAGTACTTACTCAGTACTTGGAATGGAGAAACAACAGCACGCGCATATGCACTTTTTGAAGTACCTCTTGCAGTCTCTACCACTAAAACTACAAGCAACACCAATCCCCAGTACTTTATATCTACCTAGTTCTGCCACCCTAAAAGGCCCGAATAAAAGGTAAAAAGTATAAATCTAAATCATAGAACTTATTTTCGCACAGCTACCCAGCTACATCATCTTCCTTATCGTCCTCATATACTTCTACCTGCTTCCTAAGCATCACGCTTCCATTACAAACCGTCTTCATCTTTAGCAACGCCTTCTCAAACCTTTCCCCTTCCAATCGTCCTCTATACCTCTTTCTCTCCTCCTTACTCCTAATTCCACTCAAATACTCATTCAGTTCTGCCAACATATTAACCACCACAAGTGTCCGTCTCTTTGTTTCTTCGCGTGCAAGGGCTCTTGATGGTGTGGTCCAATGTTGAATTGTGGACTCGCAGTTAGTTAACCACTGAGAGGGGGACGAGAAAGTGCAAACAGAGCGCGCAATGGGAGAAATATCAGGTGGTTGGAAGTGCGAACGCGAGTGCGCCCCGCTATTAGCGGCTCTACACTCAACAACGGAGTAGGTACCAATCGATGGCATGTCAGTTTGGGCGTTTGGGCGTTTGGGCGTTGGCGGCGGAATTGCGGACTCTCTGGTGGAAATGTGATTAGGCTGGAGTTTTGCCGCGACGGCTCGCTCTCGGTTGATTTCTTCTAAGCTAGACATTTTAAATTCTGGAATCGATGCTGGTATTGTGCTTGATGCTGCAGGCATATGCTGAACCGCACTCATTCCTGCAACCCAAGGAGGCGGTAGTGATATCGACGCTTTCAAAACAGTTAGTGATCACCACTTTTTCGACACCCGAAGGATAGAAATGAACCTGAACCAGCCCCGAATCCAACAGAACGTTGTATCGACTTTTGATACGGCTGAGATGGTGTCGTGGGATAAATAGCGTTAGTAGAAATCAGCCGGTGCATGTCATTGATCATTTTCTCCACCCCTTTGTTCATCATATCCCTCATCTCCCGCCCATCCTCCACGATCTTCTCTAGTAATTTTTCCATCTTTTCCGTCCCATTCCTCACCTCTTCTCTCCCATCTCTCACATCAGCCCAAACAAACGTACCAAGAATCATCTGAATCCCATCTGCATGCTGCATAATCTTTCCTCTGATTTCCGACAACCTGTTTTCCTCAACCGCCCATTTTACTCTATTCCACTCTCTTTTCACCTTCTCTCTAGTCCCCTTTCCCTTCACGATCACTTTCTCCTCATAACTCTTCAACGCTGCGTCTAATTCCCCTAGCGTATCTCCGCAGCTAGTTATCATCAAACTGAAGTTTACGTGTATCTTCGTGTTTCCGGGGGGAAGTTTTAACGTGGAGAGGTGTTGAGAGAGGTGCTCTAGTGCACAATGGAGACCGAAAACGGAGGTGGAAAGTTCACGGAGGGTGGATGGGGCGGATTGGCGATCCGAAGTGAGGATTCCATACAATTTGTACGAAAGCTGGGAGAGCAATAGGATATCCCCGACGCTAAAACCGAAGGACATCGTGACTGAAATATGGAACCGGGAGCCAATTAAACTGAGCTAGGTGAACGTTGAGAGCTGTATTGACAATATTCATGAAGTGAGCCTGTTGAGAAATCAGCAAGAATAGGTAAGGAAAGATCTCAGCTTGGTCGCTAACCCCGCACAGCCGCTTGTGTAACCGCTCCCTTCTAGCAGATTCCCGATAATGTTTCACATCAATATGAAGTTTCCGGACAGTCCGAGTGATTAAAGATGATACATAAGTTGGATGGTGCATTAATCATGGGCTTAATTCAACCAGACACTAAAAGGAAGAAATCTAAACCTAAATTTTTCTCGTGCCCAGCCTCCTGCGGAGATGGAGCTTGCGACTGAGCCGCAGGATGGGCACGAGAAAAAACCTAACTAATGAAATATGCACGGCAGAATGAAACTTTTCCTACTTAACAGAAGTTCCATTCTATATCCTATAGCCTTTTATATCTAATATCTATATCCCTAGACCTATTTATTCTTCCTCGCTACCAACGGTGGAACTGCCACACCATACGGCACAGTATGCCCATCATGATTCTTACAATCCACCTCAACGTGTATATTAGCCACCACTGCGCCGTCTCCCCCATCCGAAGAGTCATACTTCAAGCCAGCAAACTATTCCCAACTCCCCACCGCATTCTTAAACACACTAGTGTTTCCCTTTACCGTAAACGCACACTGCAATGGCATAGTAGCAACCCTTGCGGCCTCCGCCACGACATTTTTGCTACTCACAACTCTTTTAACTCTTTTTACCTATTTTTGCCACCGAGGTCCCTTTTTACACTATGGGCGGCTGTCACAACACGCCTAGTAGAGTCCATGAGACGATGACGCAGAAGTTACACAGGGCATCACATAGTAGTGTAGGCTGTTTGGTCTATCGGAGCCGTCGGAGGATTTTCCAAACATAGAGTAGCTGTTCGTTCGCGTTCCCAAGTTTGTGGACTTTTTTCCGCCGTCTGTTTTGCGACGCCCTCTGGTGGCGGCATGTTAGTGATGGCGAAGCTAATGACTTTCACCATATACCGTTAGTCGTTGAGTACATGAACCCCCCTTTCCGGGTCGGTATAGAAGCGGCCCAATGCAGCCAGGTGTAACTACGTCGCCGGAGGGAAACGTGATTCGGACCGAGTGTGTGAGCGCAAGGGCTTGGTAGCGAATAAAAAGTCATTACGCTCATTCTTATGTTTCTCCGCAGTCCAGAGGTCCGAAATATCGTCTAAAGCATCGCATGTTCCATCATACGCATTCCAAATCTGCTCCGAAATCCCGAGCTGTTCACAAGCTGCTCTGATGGTGGCTGTGGCACCGGAAGTGATAATTCGGACCAACCATTCCCAACGCGGACATGCAATTGGAACTCCGAGGAGAATGAAGAGATACATAATCTCTCACTTTAGAGCGTCCTTAAGTTCCTTCTTAACCCGCACAAAGTGCACGTCGTATGTCTCCGAGTAGATGACTTAATTCAACATTTACTCTATCCGCGCATTAACATCGAGGAATGCAATGCTATGACTTATACAGCAGTAGATACTACGCGATACAGAGAAAAGGTACCCCCAGAATTCTTTCCAAAGACCCAGCTAGGACCACCCTCGGTTTCGTTAGGTGATGTGAGCTCAGCGCTGTGCTAATTCTTACATGCTTATAGACATACTAAATCCTTTTTTAAAACAGACATTAAAGTTGTCTTTGTCGATGTGGTGTCACTTTGTTTGAGACTAGGGACAAAGAGGTGACGTTGAGATAAAGTTCAAGCAGCCAGGGTTAGGAAAATTCATTGCTTTCTGCTTAATACCACTATCCAAATAGTAGTGAAATCGTGTCGAAGAAGGCCTCGGCTGGTCCTTCCGTCAACTTAATGTGTAGGTTGTGAGCAGACGCTCCTAAGTTCATCGAGATTCCCAACTCACAGATTTGCACTCCATATTACGGGAAATTGTTCTAATTGGAATTCTTAAGTGAAGTAGCTAATAACCCCGTTTATTTCAAATCTTGAAGCTCACAACGGCCAAAAACCGACATGATCTATCCCATACACGCTCACGAAGAGCGGATTTGTTGCAGTTTTCATTTGGGAAATGATCAGCGGGTGACGATTTTCATTGGCCATTGTTGACTTCGAGTGGTAGTTAGTAGACTAGAGAATACTGCATTTGGTATCACTAGCCCATCTCTCTGGCTTAAGTTAGTAGGATCTTAGCTGCAGCAAACCGCAACAAATCCGCCTTCATGAGCGTGTAAGAACTAAGAGTTTTCAACTCCCACCACAAGTCACCAACCCACAGTCAGTAATAGAAGTGTTGTACCACGGCCACATGAATGGGTTCGGGCTGTTGGAAGTCCCATCCCACATCTACATAATAGTTGGTGAGCTTATCCTGCTTCCAACTTTCAACGCGACATATACCTTCATTTCCGCGATCGCCATATGCGATTGAAGTAATGCGGTCAGAACAAAACGATGAGTTGGAAATAGACGAAATTATCATGTACACACCTTGATCGACTGAATAGGTCCATAAAACTCGCCAGTCTATATTGAAAGACGGGATTAGCTTAACATGAAGAAAGAATGACTAGATCAGCATGAAATTGCGTTAGCGACGGCTATAATGATGGCGATGGCAAGCGAGTACTGTTTTTATGAAGCCTTTTTAGAAGTCGAGGTGTAACGCGAATCAAGTGAACGAGTTCGTGATAGGTCGAATTTTATGATGTGCAAGTATAAACCTACATGTGTCGTAACCTAGCGCAACAATAACAAGTGCGCTTGCAAGTCACCTTCAAACCGCCTCAACTTGTACCCCAACCATCATAGAATTAGTAGTTTTCTTCCTATTCCTAATAACATCTCGGCAACACTGACATTTAAGGCACAATCTTGGGCCGTTATCTGAGCCAAAGTTGACAACACCGCAGATCCTCTCAAGATGAAAAAGCCGACGCGATACACAACCCCCAAGGTAAACACCGAGGACGGAGAAAGGTAAGGCTGTACGGGTGAAGATATCCTTTCCACTAGTAATAGGTATGCGCCAAATATGACTCCAACCCATCAACGAAGAAGCAGAAGAAGCAATACGTTCGTTTGGCACGAGGGAGCTAAAATTAGCATAGGCGCAGCCGCGATGGATGCGAAACAACATCAAAAAGTACCCATTCTCTCCTTTAGAAGCAACAAAAACATATCCGCCAAGTTCCTATCAAAGGTGCATCCCGCCTTGCCTCACTCTGAGTAGTTACGTACCCATTCACCGACTACCACTGTTAATCCTGATGCAGCTTGTCAAAAGCTACGGTTCTCCCTTCGTTTGCAGGCAGTGTGAGTTGAGGTGGGTTACTGCTGGTAACGAGGGACGATACAGATGAATCTAGGGCAGCATGATTTGAAGCCTGGAGACGACAGTGTGTTTTAGATATTCAATTGATTATGGTATGCTCCTGGTTCTGGAGAACCACCACCTCAGCGTCATGCCTCTCTACATCCCAATCAATGGTGATTTGACGTTGGCCACGAACGAACCATGGCTCACCTGTCTGCATTAGCAGGGTTATGCAGGGAATGCTGTACGACACCAATTCCGCCATTCACCTGGGGGTATCAATGGTCCAATCAGAGCGCGGCATCCCAATTGGGAAATCTCGAAGAACGGTCTAGGATATACCTATGCATGCAGATGATCACCCCCAAGCGCCTAGAAACCCATACCGAATACCACAATGAACCTCAACTCTCAAGCTCAGCAGCAAAACGTAACGAACCCTCCAACTCTTGACCTCGAAGAGATTGTAGAGGAAGATAAAATTGCCCCACCGGGCGGTTTTGGTGGTGGTGAAGCAGAGGTTCGCCGTACACAAACATTTTGTTAAGTGATCACTGATTCAATAAGCTAGTGGAATTATGTGGACTGCTGGCCCGAACGGAGTGAATCAAGAAGCAGCAACGAGCCCACGAACGAACTGCTCGATGGTAAAGAGGGTTGCGGTGGATTCTCCTGCGGCATTGGGACGGTATTCACAGCGGGAAGCGGCACTGTCGCACCCAGAGACCTACACCGTGGCTACGATGTTAGTTGTGGTCTTCCTACTCGACTGCATTGTTTTCCCGAAAAATCTGCTAACCACAGCTCTTCCCTAGGTAACTATTAGTTTCGAAACGCAACAGGAGGAAATCGACTGCGATTGCGTTAGCGTTTCCATGGAATATTTTGAGGAAGATAATGATGTTAGTGGTAACACATACTGCTGCCTAGCCATATTGCGCTTCCTTGCGTATACTTACTCCTAGTGTGAATATGTAGATGATGGACTATTCCGACGATCCCGACGAATACTGTGCCGAAAACCCCCCAGAAAATGAGCCTCCGGACGGTGCTGATAGCAAGACCGACACAAGCCTATGCACGTCCGATGCTGTCGTCACGGGGATGGTTAGCAGTACACACGAGCTGTCTCGTCTTCAAAGCGTGAGAAATACCCCGTCTGATGTTGGCCTTACGACTAATGGTTTCGCGCCAACTGCAGGTGGACACCCCGACATACAGGCGCCCTCCAGGCTCTGCGTCAGAGCCGGAAGTGATATTCTATGGGGAGGGAGGGCCAACGGATGAAATGATCCTCAAAATCAAATATATAGCGGAAATTTTCGGTCTCCGGTTTCCTTTATTTTATCCCCGGACTAGATGGAGAATATTGTCACCGCCTGCAATTCATGTATGGCCTGTTGCAGCAGCCCACAACGACTTTTGCTTAATGTACATGGCAGTCTGTGGTTGTGATTGTGATGACCGCGTCACATGGTCTAGTGCATCTCCTGCTGGCGAAGTACAGACAAGCTGGGAGAAACATATGTTAGATGTGAGAAACTTTGGTCTTAGTGTTGGATGTATATGCTTACAGACATCAGCATCATTGGAAGGAAACTCCTCGAGTTGGCCCAGAGCTACCACACATGCTCGAACGATACCTTGGTGCTTCGGAATTCAACGATTATTTTACGCCTGAAGTTCTACCCTATCCCAATATTATCTCTTCCCTATTAGAACCTCTCGATCACATTTCAATCCAGGATAGTGTGAACACCGCCGAAGCTTCGGAAAAGCTACCCCCTACCGACGATGAAGTTAATTCGGGAGGAAGCGAGTCCGCTGATGCTTTACCTGGAGACTTTCAGGATGCACCCTGTGCGCCAGGTGAAGCACAACCCGGCGACAGCACCCCGGTATCAGTCTATGCCGTGCGTAATAAACTAGAGGAGAGCATGCCCACGCCCACGGGTAGAATCGCCTGCTCCCGCAATCCACCTATCGCACAACTACGACAGTTTCCATTGCATAATAGCAACGAGCGCGGCGAGGGCAAGTTCCAGTGCACTTTTTGCACAAAATTGATCACAAACAAATACAATTGGGTTGAACACGAAGAGGCTCATTTGGGGCTGTCCACGTGGGCTTGTGCCCCGGAGGGTTTTACAGATCCAGACGGATTATGTGTCTATTGCAAAAATGCAGACTGTCGTGAGGAATGCCACAAGAAGTGCGAATGCAATCGAAAAGGAGGAGCTTTCATCCGAAAGAAGTATTTTCAGAGCCATTTACGCGATGTCCATAAAATCGCCATGCGAAAGGCGTTCGGAAGTTGGAAAAGGTCTGTCGCTCCTCCACAGGAGTCTCGGTGCGGGTTTTGCCGCGAGACCTTTACAAATTGGAGGGAAAGAATGGAGCATATTGGGTATGAGTTTAAGGGGGGAAAGAATATGGAACAGTGGAATGGTGATTGGGGGCTCGCAGAAGAGTGGATGGCTAAATTGCGAAAAGATACGACAACCGTGTTTCCCAGTAGCTTCGGTGCTGAAGTGGCCAGACCGCCGGTAGGAGCCCATGCTGCTCAACCGTCCGGAAGCTCGTTTTCTGTCTGGATTATATCAACATCCGTAAATTACTAGGTCGCTTCATAGACTGCCGCGGGGAGTATGCAGGGTTATCTTAGGAAGACGAATGGTGCATGGTAATGAGAGAAGGGAGAGTGGGGAATGAAATGGAGGGGAAGACGAATGGTGCATGGTAATGAGAGGAGGGAGAGTGGGGAATGAAATGGAGAGGAAGACTGGAATCCGGAGGGGCGTTATTGTGGGATTGTGTACACGTATTTGAGACCTGGAGTTTGGCGGAGTGCTCCTATTTATCGACGGAATCTTGCATTGAGGGATTGGTTTTTATACCCATGGGTTTCAACAGTTATGCTGTTAGATAACTCTTTTGTGATGGTACTTGTTTTATTGTTAGCAATTTGTAAGCTGCATTAGGGGGAGTTGATACTTTTTCCTCTAACTACTTTCCACCACCATACCTAGTCTTTTCAGAGCAGTATCACTCAGTCTCGAGCAGCCCATAATCTTCCCAAGATACGGACAAGGTTGTAAGAAGATCCGTCTACTCTCCTTATCGCCTGCACTATGGTTTGAGTGATCCATCTTAAGTCATATCTCGACAAACCATAAACTTTTTCGTAGCTAGTTTCATCAGCATGTTTGGGATTATAATACCATCCCAAGGGTTCCATAGTGTAATGGTCTGCACACACACAATATGTTTTATCCAAATTACGTTTAGAGGTCGCAACCTGAGTCTGTGCAGGGCCATTTCTTTTACGATCTATTACTCTCGAATTAAGGATTTGAGATGAAATCACACGCTATCACTCTATCATTCACTTCCCGAAACCTCTACAACTTCAGACAAACACTATCTCCTGTACTTCAACCTCGATAGCCTCTACTACAACCACCCATACAGTTAATATAGTATTTAGGAATCATTTTTTGGCCGCAAAGCATTCAAATACTGCGAGACCCACTTTCAACCATAACGTTATTCAGAGATACTAGAGAGCGCACACTACTGAGTCCCGAGCAGTCCCGGGATATATCTCGTCCTGTCACGGACTGAAGCTCGGGACACCTCATCTTGTAATACACCAATACATTCGTCTCGATGCGAGATGCGGAATCGCCGCATGAGTGATGCCCCGGTGGGAGCCACCTAACCACCGAGGATTAAGTGGGTTGCAAATCTTGTTCTAGACAATGTTTGCAAAAAGGTGGTCTGGTCTGTCAGACCGCTAGCGCTAGCTATGCCAAACCGTATCCAAACCGTCTGACAGACTAAAGATGGTCACGGTGTATGTTTTTGACTGCCCGAGTGGTTGAATAGGTGACTACTTAGTATGCGGGCTCTGCAAACGTTTACAGTCACCATAGCCAGAAGTCGCGTCGCAAGGGTAGATCGATGCGGAGTTCTTCTGGCGCGGCCTCTGGATTGACTCGTGAATACATGAGTCAATGCCCGCTAAGTACTAGTAGCGGCTATACGTCAGAACTCTATTTTGGTGAGGGCTGAAGCAGAAGGACCACCCACGATCACTGTCAACATCCCCCACCAATCTCGACACAGCATATTTGAGTCAGACGAAATCTAAAGGAAAGCTTGGTTCACGTAGCTAGCGATAGACTCGGAACCACATCACGAGACCGCATGCGCAGCGCGCGAAGTTACTCACCTCCCGAATAGCGACCACAACATATACCCCCGCCCCCGCTCCCCAGAGTCGAGAGAATACACCTCTCTTCGAAGGCAAGCCGCAGTTACTAATAGCCCCTCAATAAACACCAATTTCCCCTCCCCGCACACAACATGTCAGCCACACTCCTCTCCCTCTCCCTCGAGCTCCTCTTCAAAACCCTCTCCTACCTCCCCGCCCACTCCGTCGCCCACGTCGCCTCCCTAAACCACCACTTCCACACCCTCCTGTCTCCCCTGCTCCGCTCCTGCCTTGTGAACGACAAATCCCTCCGTCACAGTCTCCCCACAAGCCCACGGATGCACCACTACGCCCTCACATTCTACAATTGGGATCTTCGCCCCACCCCACCCCCTAAATACTGGGCCAATACATTGTAATACACCTCCTTCAAGGGGGATGTAGAGCTAGTGGAGGAGCTACTCGCGAGCAAGAAATGGCATGTAGATGAAGCTCCGTGGATAGTGGTGGGCAAGAAATTGCGGACGAAGTCACCGCTGTGTTTGGCAGCGAAGGCGGGGGAGGAGGCGGTGATTAGGGTGCTGTTGAGGTGGGAAGCAACGTTTTTGGAGGAGGATACAACACACAAAGAGAATTCGGCGGGTTTGCCGATGTTGTGTGCGAAGAATCCAGTGGTGGTTGGGTTGCTGGGGGATGAGCTGCTTAGGAGGGCGAAGAGGAGGAAGGATGAGGTGAGGGTAGGAAAGAAGCAGAAACGGGTCACGGGGGAGATGGAGAGTGTAGTTATTGATTGCGACGATAACACGCTATAATATCTAACGGATCCTCTTTTCAAATCCATTGCCCCAACTGAAGTAATTCACACTCTCTACTTGCCACTATATCACCTCTTCAGCCGGTTCAACCAATCAGCAACATAGACAAATGCTCCTACTCCACCAAGGCCGTTTTCTCAACCACAGTAGAACACCAACCTCATTATCACCCCCCTCCTCCACCTCCAGCCCAACGGTAGCTTTAGCCCAAATCCCGTCCGCATCAGATCTTCTGTACCCACAATATATCACTCGCAGTTAATCGAAATCCTAAGTTCCGAACTTTCTGCACGCCCCCTCCTTCCTAGACAGACTCTCTATAACTAGAACTGTCACAACTCTCCCCCACGTTCAAATACACCCACCACCTTCCTCCGCCACCACCACCACCTTATGGCGCAGCCATCACCGATGCCTTCCTGCGAAATTGGTACAACCGCCAGACTCTGAGATTCTAGTACCTGTACTCGCTGACAGATATGGCTGAGTTGATCCACGGTTTATTTTATTTCTGTGGTTAATGTGAATTGTTGGTTGTAGGGGTGAGTAGGGAGTCGATGGTATGGGGTGGTTCCACAATGGATGTTAGCGTGGAGGGGGGGATTACCGGCGCTCATAATGATTGGGGTGGGGATGTGGTACCGTACTTAAATACCGCTACTGGAGAGGTCTAACTTGGTAGTCAGGAATTCAGCGTAGATGAACCCCAAGTATTTATATACGACTGTATGAGTATGAATTCCCCTTGCTATGGAATATTCGCTGGACTTTCCGAAGTAACCTTTACTATACCGTTCAGTTGCACCTCACAACATAATACACCACCTTCCATAATTTCACTACCTACGCCCATCCGCCATTACTCAGAACAATTTACCGAAGTTTTTCTGTGGTCTTTTCTGTCAGACGGTTTGTTTTCAAGGTCTAACTACGGCAAAATGAGTCCTAGCGCACGTGACCACCTCTAGAAAGATGCAAAAGGTGCTCCTAACGACTCTGGCCACTAGAGAGCAGGCAACGCGAGGATATTCCAATCAATTTAAGTTGGTGAGGAGTACTCACGCACTTCGGGCACCAAGTTCAACAAGGACCAACGGAAAGATTAGTGACTAACTTATACATTGACCGTGCCTGTGATCTATAGAATTAGAGCTACCGGCTGTGAATAACGGGTGCGACATGCTTCTTACCGCTTGACGTCTAACGCAGGAATATTTTGGAGACGCTTGAGTTTTAACCCGAATGACGGAATATAAATTCTCCACTCTCTCAAGCTCTAAACCTCGACCAACAGATAGCCAAAAAGAATAGTCCCGCGCAAACTCAAACCTAAAAATATACTTTAGATAATATGGAATGTTTACGTATAGACAAGTACACCACAGGGCCTTTGGGATAGTAGTTTATACTAACCAAAGTAATAAAACTAGCTGCAGAAAAGTCCAAAGTTTAGCGAGATATGACTCAATTAGTCTCGTTCCTAGCCCCACAAATTCAACCACACCGAAGGCGAGTGAACATGGTGTTGGTGGTAAGACTACGGACTTACTGCTTACAACCTTGTCCGTATCTGGGTGCGGCATCAAAAGTCCGGACGCTGAGCCAGCTGAGGCCGTGTCGACATCCGTTGTTACGGGATGATCCCAAGAGTCTTGTGAGTAAAGAGGCGAGGCAAGAAAGCTTGATGGTGCAGAGTATGTCTCGGTGATGAAGGTGATTAACATATAGCCAACGACTTGCTTTCGTGCCCAATCTTCTCCGAGCAATCTTGCAAACGAGACAAAGCACTGACGAGTTAGTTATTGATGAATTGCAGCGCCAAACTCTAAATCTCGCGCAACAGATAGTCTAACAAAAGAATGGGCCCACCAGACTCGAACTGCGACCCCTAACAATAAGCTTGGATAAGATATACATACTGTGTGCATGGGATCTATTACACCATGGGTCTTTTGGGAAAACATTTAGAATCCAACCATGCTAATAATGAGAAGGAGTTACTTAGAATTAAGCTTCGCGGGTGGGAAATTGTGATTAACGAGTGAGATGCCGTGATGTACCGAAGATTCTGGTATGGACGGGATGAAAATGTCCAATTCTACGTACAAACAAGGCCAAAGCAAAGCTGTAGTGCAAAGGCTTTCAGTTAAACAGGGCACAAGAGCTGAAACTCATGGTAAAAGGTACAAAGAAGTGGTAGAGAGTAAGCAATTGGAGAAGGCTGGAGCAAGAAAAAGTATCTTCGGCAACTGAGTATCCGAAGACACTAACAGACAAGGCTTTTATACACCGAGCTTAATAGTAAATTACAAGATGACCAACCCCTTAATTTGTCCGTTTGAACGAGCGCCAAGTGGTGACTTTTGATAATAAACAGGTGAGATTTGCACATGTTATGGACAAGCAGTTTGCAGCCTTGTGGATATTGAAGACAAGCCGAGATGATGACTTCTCGGAGGTGAAGACCACAGAGTCCCATACCAACTTCTCAAGAACCCGCCAATTCGGATGTAATAACCTTGGTTGAGGATTTCAAATCCATCGTTAACAAATGCCTGAAGTTCGGGACGGCCGAGATGGTGGGTTTTCATGTTCATAATACATCAACAAGCCCTGTTTTCGTTGTCCGGATCCGCAAGCTCCTCGCTGTTCCGTGTGCTGCCTAGTAGGTGCGGATGTCCTACCCGTCTGTAATGATGTTGGATACTTCCACCTCATGCACTCATCCGTCCGGAAACTTTTCCACCCAGGGTGATACTCTATGCATCTATGCATCTATCCTTATCTTGTCCCATTTTTTAGAGTAGTATCATAAACTCACTAAGAGCAAGGTCGTCCGGTTAGAATTCCCCAAATAATCAATTCACCATGTCCCCCCGATCTATCCCACAACGTACAACGCAACGCACAAACACTCCCCGCCGCTATCCCTATCCAAAACCATCAAAATAGAATAGCACAAACATAAATCATCTCTCACATACCCATACAAAACCCGCATCCATCCCAAAAAATCCAAATCGCTACCGCCGTCTCACCCCCGCTGCCACATCTTGCGCTACCGTCTCAAACCTAACATTCCTCCTCCACAGCTGCGTACACTTCTCTACACCTCCTTGATCCAGCCACCGTTGCAGATTCTTACACTGCGAGACATCAAATACCTCGAGGTTGTGGCATCCTTCTACCACTGCCTCCACGCCTACACCTGTAACTCTGACACATCCCCGCACACTCAACTCTCGGAGCTCGAGAAGATGTAGGCCGATTGCGCGGAGCGAGGAGTCTGAGACCGCCGAGCCGCAGAAGCTGAGTTTTAGTGTAGAAAGGTGTTGGCATCCGAGTGAGAGGACTTCCGTTGCTGTATCTGAGAGGGCGCAGCAGAAAGACTATTCCATTAGCCACGCGCACACACACGGGGGGGGGGAAGAGGGAGTACCAAATCAAGATTCCTCAATCCCTTAGCAGCATTCGTAAGGAACACGACCGCAGAATCGGTAAGATACGTGCAATCGGCCAAACACAAACTCTGCAGCCTTTCAAACCGTGTCATACTCCAGCTCTGGAATCCCTGGTCAGTGATCGTCGTGCACCGTGTGAGGTCAACATGTTCCAGACGTTTCGACGCGTGAGCAGCAAGATGGCTCATAGTCCTGTCAGTGACGTGTTTGCAATAGCTCAGCGTCAGCCGGCGAAGGTTTGGGCATCCGATTACCGTTCCTGCAGGCGGGTAGATCTGTGGCGGAATATAACGAGAGGGATTGTTTGCTACTGCGGCCGCCGCAAGCTGCGCTTGATGCGCATCCGCATACATTGGGTGGAACTCGGGGACGACCCACCCCACCACCCGAGCCAGTAACGTGTCCGACACTTTCCGACAATTGGAAAGATCAATCTCTTCGAGTCCCTTGGCGCGATTCGACATCTCAAGGATCGCCTGTCCGGTGATATCCCACACACTTTTCATCCTCCAGTGCTTCACGTTTGCTCCGCACATCTGCGCTAACGCTGTAAAGCCCTCATCCGAGATGTGGAAGCAGTTGCTGATATCGATAGTGTGCGGGCGATGGCCGACAAAGGGTGCAATGCTCCCAATAATAACGCGGTCGCTAATGAGGCGGTTGTAAGGTTTGAGGTTGAGGATGTGAAGAAGGTGTGGAGATTGCGTGAGCAGCTTTGACCAATGCGTTGACACAGCTCTCATCCGCATCAGCTCTGGGAGTTCCAAGTACTTGAAGATTTCATTCAGGATGTCGTCGTCGAACTGGCCGACGTTGAAGCGTGATGGTTTGCGGGATATTATCCTAACGCCTCCAGTTTTTGGGCGTTTCGCGGGGGACTTCTCGGGTGGTGTGGTGACGTGTTTCGATTTCCCAGGTGGTGGGGTAGGCGAGGAGGCAGAGAGCGGAGAAGGCTTGTCCTCAGTTGGAGACGAGCTCCCCGTTGGCGGCGGCGGTGCAAGTGATCCCCGGCGGGACTTGGAGCGTACCATAGAATCAAAATCAGCGGGCAGGTAAGGGTCCGGGTCGAATGGTTCGACGATATTGAGATCATTTGGGCCCGTAGAGCTGAGTTCTGAGCGAGTTAAACTCAAATGCGGGGGTTGTAGGTTCGGAAGCTCCGAGATATCCATATCGTCAACGGCGTGGTGCGTAGGCGACATGACTGGAACCGCGTTGTTACCCATCAACATGGCATCGCCGCTCAGTCGTGTGCGTGCAGTTTTCTCCAGCTGCTGCCGCACTTCCGGAGGACACTTCTTCCACAGCTCTGCCAATACGTCTCCGACTATGACTAGACATTCTACATAAGTGATTGTTCGAACCGTTGCCGTTCGCTTCGGAGCCAATGACAACCCCGCAACTTCCCCAAAGTATTGCCCTTTCTTTAGTCTCGCCTTAATCTTAACTTGTGCAGGATCCGACTCATCTACCACCTCCACTTCCCCTCGCACAATGAAATAAATTTCTCTCCCGTGCGAATTCTGTTGCACAATCGACGTGAAAGGGCCAAACGCTCGAGGTTGTGCGCTCAGGCCCAAAAAATGCAGATTCTCCGGCGGCAGGTTTCCGAACAAAGGTAACTCCTTTAGGAGCTGCCGAATATTAACCGCCACATTGGCCAATGCTGAAGCACTGGCCCATTGACCACCGGGAGTCAAACCCTGCGACCCAAGCCCATTCCCAGAAGGCTCACCGTCAATATCCATATCGCCATCAGAATCAACAGACCTTTTGACGCCCCCACTTCTCAATTGTGCCGATGACTCTCTTTCTTCTTTCTTTTTATTCAACAGCGTCAGTCGCTCCTCCGCTTCTTCCCTAATTGCTCTTTCCACCTCTGGAAATTTCGGTAGCTCACGCTGCAGCGCCTCCTTAGTCAAAACTACCAGCAGACATCTGCTACGCGCGATAATCGTCGCCGTGCGCGGTATATCCATTAGGATCCCTATCTCCCCAAAGAAAGCGCCGGGCCTGAGCTCCGCATACGTACTCTCCCCATCTCTCGACGTGACAGCGACCGCACCACGGACAAGCCAATACATGGCCTTCGCATCGTCTCCCTCTGTAAGGATGTAATCTCTAGGAGAGTGTAGCTGAGGCCTCAGATGAGTCGCAACCGCACTTAGGAACTCCTCGGGCGCAGACATAAATAGGGGGAACGAGCGGAGGCGATCGAGGAGGTCCAGCGGCATTCCATTTTGTGTAGTGAGCGGCGATGGCCGTATCGGTCGCGCAGGATTCGCCGAGGACTCAAACGAGTGTACAATCTCAATGGTGTTGACGCGATGCGCGGGGTCATTGGATGAGGGGGAAGTCGCGGGAGTAATTATCGGTGGGGCGCGTCGGCGGTGCATGGTATCAGGACGCGATAGCCGGAAACGTCGAGCCGCAAGCTTTCGCAATCCGCGAGGCCAATCGCCTCCTTGCGTAGATTATTGGCGACGCTCGTGTATGTTGGCGGGCGGGACTGAGCGTATCCAACGATGATGATGAGGTTTGTATAGCCGCGAAACGAAAGAATGTACAGAGCAGAAAGCTATATCGGCAGCTGCGTGGGGTGAAGACGAAAAGAAGAGAGAATATGATTGATGTCGCAGCTGGTTCCTGTCCGTCTGCAATGCAGCCTCTGCAGTAGCACGTGTGGTAGGGGGTTGCGTCAGACGGAAGGGCTGACGAAGAGAGCTGGAGTTGGTCGGTGCGACGTTTCTTCGTTCGTTCCCGCAGTTTAGCTAGTTTCCTTAGTGGTGTGGGGATTGCTTACTGCTCGGATAGCGGGTGTTCAACTCGTCTTAGGCTGCTGATATGCGCGTGGCAGTTGTGATAGGCCCGACTGACGAGGTTCTTCGGATATTCGATGCAGCAAACAGCGCAGTACGGTTAGGGCGGAGTAAGAACGTAGAAGTGAGATGTATGTAAGGCGAATGAGGCGACTAAGACCTCAGAACGAATGTAGGGAAGAAGAAGAAAATGTAGAAGCGAAGAGAAAAAGAGAAGAGCAGCCGGCAGTTGAACGAGGTGATTGATTATTGACTGATTATTGGTGAAGGGGGCACAGGAGTAGTGCCAAACGAGACGAGCGAGTGCTATATTCTACAGCAGGAGGTAGATGTTAGTTATCTAGAGCCAATATCAATACCGTTTGCTCCTCTCTCTCTGCTGGGCGAGTTCGTTCTCATAAAATTCGTGATCCAACTTCCGAAAGTCTCGATGGTTAGTTATCTAATTCTCCTATCTAGCGAGCGAGATCTCACGACCATCTCAATCTCCATCCATACGACCTACCTTCCTAGTAACTAATCAGCAACAACGGCTCGCTCGGTAAGTCTCGTTTACATCCGCTGGTTTCACCCTGTCTCTAAATTACTGCTCTTATTTCCGTACTATGTAGATAGAACGAACTCTACCGCACCCTCAAACCCACCGGAGGTGCAGTGAGGGCGCGTATGTGGGGTACACGGAGAATTCTCACACCTGTTTCAGACAATCAGAGCTACTGAAGTATCTATATATAAAGTCATAAGTTGGTATGATATTGTATTCGCGAACAATGTGGGGAAGGCTGAAGCAACGCACAGGTTGGTTCGCAACTACTCCACATCCAGCAGTTGCATACCGCGTTGATGAAACTTCGAGGCAGTTAAACGAAGCCAATTCGACAGAGGAATCGAGGAAGCCAACTCGTTTTGATTCATTTTTATCAAGTAACTCTAGTCATAGACAGGCAACGTCAGCTCTAAAGATCCAGCCGAAGAAAAAATCCAAAAAATCCCAGCCCTGCAACGAAAACCGCAAGGATCCCCGCTGCATAAGCACGTCAGAGATGTCCATCCGTCCAATTTACCCAATGCGAGCGCGGGAAAAAGCAATCGACCAATCTGCCTCACCAGATCTCACCAGTCACCAGCTCCTGTTCTCCACCAGTCACCAGATCCATTCTCGTCCAACGTTGTCCAATCGCCTGTACCTTCTCTCGGCAGTTCTATAATACCAGTAAGTTATTAGTTTTCCCCAATCATACTCCGAAATCCGCTCGTTTGCATCCCATTGGACATTCTCACCGCCGATTCCCGAACGCCTCCATTATATTACTCCATGGTACAAATCGGAACCAAAAAGTCGGGATGAACAACAAGTCAGGATGAGATGCTACTGACATGGCTGGCGGTAGTTCAGCATTACGCACTGTCCACCACTTGTGTCACATTTCACCGGGTAGACTACCTTTCTCGCCTTTCTCGCCGCAGCAGGGTTCTCACGAAGCTGCAAGGCTCGATAGTGTTTCATTGTTCGTGCGTCTACAGGCCTTACTCTCGCTGGTGAACTGTCATATAGGTCCGCTCAAAGGCTGAAAATGGTACATTTCGATGCCGTTCGACAGGTCAGATCACGGTAATATATCAGAATGAGGGTAATAATTCGAGCCCCGAAGTTGTTTTCTGATGTCATTACGCTAGGATGATGGATTATGTCGTGTATCACTGAACGAGGAGAGTTATGGACAATACGGGGAACTCAATGCCTGCATTGGTTATTCCGTAGGTCTATTCTATAACCTTTGCCAGTATCAAAACAACTCTAACAATTCTTCATCGGTGTCAGCCATCAATCATAAACTTCAGCTCCCCAATCACCCAAGCGTCAAGACCAAAGGCTGGTGTTCGTTGTCGATAACTCAGCTAATCCAAACCCCCATCCCCTGTCTCTCAGTGTACCACCAACCCTTCTTCCACTCTTTTGTCTTATCCTGTAATCCTTCATGCTCTCCTTCCCTCTCCTCGGGGGTAGTCCACTCTCCTGGTTCAAAATCCAAACTCAGTGTCCCATGCTCTCCCTGTTTCAAGCATCCTACAAGCTCACTCGCCTTCACTCCCAAAGCAACCATCTGCGCCAAGAGCTCTGATAGTTGCATAAAGACGATGTGTGTTGACTTTCCTTCTCGTCCAACATCATCGTCCGGTTCTCCAAGTAACCTCCTCCACGTGCCCTTTCCGTTACACTGATCAAATGTCTTGTAACTTGAAGTGTGGTTCCCAGGGCCAAATAACGCAAACCGATATTCTTTTTTGGAACTATTTAGGTACTCTAGACGCTGAAGACTTCCCTTGTCAGAGAGCCAATTGGAAACGAATGTACTTTCGAGAGCCCGTTCGCGTCCGCGGTACAAAATACTACCATAATGAGTTATCTTAAAGCTGTGGCCGGATATGACGTCCCAAGCTTGCTGTTGTATGGTGGGATTCAGTAGCCTCATTGGACCAGCACGAGGTGTTAAAGCAGTAGAAGAACTTGCTCCTGATTGTACTGCTGCGGTTACCTCCGAGGTAGTGGATGATCTGATACCTCTTGAACCTGTGGGGAGAATTGCTACGGACGTTCTAGTCTTTCTTCGGAAGACAACGAAGACCGCACCAGAAACGCGATTCGAGAGCAATGCAGCGGTGACCACTTGTGACGGGATGCAACAAGTTGACTCAGTGTTCGACCCTTCGGTGGGAGGTAGCGGGTGAGCAAGTTGTCCCGGCTTAATGATAGGAGATATGGTGGCAGGGCTGCCGGGCCGACCTAGTGACATTTGTGGATCCGGAGAAGAGGCAGTGAGGGAAACTGAGCAGTTAGGACAGTAGAATGGAAGGTTGAGTTGCTGAATAGGTGTGCTTGGGTACTTCGGAGAAGTGTTTTGCTTTGGGGAGCTGTTTACGGGACTCTGTGGTCGTACGGATAGGGTAGAGGATGGAAAAACGCGAGGTAGTCGAGGTTTGGAAGGTATAGAGATGAAAGAAAGGTGTGTTGAGGAAACCGGGCTATTCATGATAATGACGATGAAGGAAAGCAAGAGGTGGCAGGGAAGAAAGCCTAAGAGTGGATGAACGAATGTCGGATTCTAACCTGATAAGGTGGAATGGGCAGCGTCAGAGTGATGCCTTGTGATTCCATTAGAACGTTGTTTCCACGCTGCCGAACCATACTTCACATACCGTTCATTGCAACACATTAAACTCCAGCACCGTTGCTCCCAAAGATGCTTCCACGCTTTGCCATCAGCATGCCTTCTGCTTTCACAGAATTGAGACAAGCTTTCGGCCGATCGTCGCTAATCGACTTGGCTGGTGAATCTCGATTCTTGTCCCACATCCATTGACGGGCGAATCGCAGCTTAATTAACTATAAGCCAACCAACCTCTCACCCCATTCTTTCATACCTGCCATTCCACCTCACGATTAGCTAACGCCTTTGCTCTACCATCACAATTCGTCCCATAATTCCTCTACTTTTCCACCATCTCACGTCAATGCCACCCAAACGCAAACTTGCAACCACACTCACCAGTTCATCCTCGGTCCCTCCTCCAAAGAAAAAGCTTCAAACTACCCTCCAGTTCGCAGCCAAACTCCAGACCCAAGTCGATGCAATCGCTCCAACCACCACTACAACAGTAACAGAAACCTCAGACTACGACGAAGGCATAGTCGACCGTAAATACTATCCTCCGGTCCTCTCTAACGCACGATGTGCAGCCTACAGCTCTGGTGAGCTCCTCAAGCCCATCGATGAGCTGAATCTTGCACTTTCCTCGACCTCCGGCTTTCGTTCACGCGTTTTGGCCGGAAGATCGGTGATACACTGGTTTCGGACGGATCTGAGAATTGAGGATAATACGGCGCTGCATTTGGCATCTAAACTTGCTACGTCGGCCACCACGGGGGATTGTGCAGTTATTGGACTGTATATCTTTTCGCCACAGGACTTTGAGGCGCATGTGGTCTCGCCTGCGAGGTTAGACTTCATTTTACAGTGTTTGAAAGTATTGCGGAAGGATTTGGCGAAGCTTGATATCCCACTATGTGTGGAAGTGGTCGAGAAGCGGAGGGATATACCAGCGAGGGTTCTGCAGCTGGCGGAGCAATGGGGTGCAAAACATGTGTTTGCCAACATGGAATACGAGGTGGATGAACTGAGAAGGGATGCAAAAGTTGTACGGCTCGGTGAAACGAATGGAGTCGCCGTTGATGTGGTTCACGATACCTGTGCCATTGCGCCAGGACAGCTTCTGACCAAGGTTTTTCTTCCTTCGACGCAATCCTTATATTCTCTGACAGGGCCAAAGTCTACAGGAAAAGCATTTAGTGTTTATACTCCATGGTTCCGAGCATATTTAACCCACCTATCTCAAAACCCGTCCCTCCTCAAAATCAATCATCCTCCTTCGGCCAACCATCCGTCCGCACGGACCACCTTCCCCACGCTCTTCGTCTCCGATCTCCCCTCACCACCGTCCAACAAAACTCTCACCCCTACCGAGCAAGAAACAGTCCGCTCCCTCTTTCCAGCTGGATCCCACGAAGCCTTCTCTCGCCTTTCCCGTTTCCTAGATCAAAAAGCATCCGCATATGCAACCGACCGCAACATCTCTTCCAAACCAGGTACCTCAGTCTTATCTCCCCACTTCTCCGCCGGCACGCTCTCCGCGCGCTCCGCCATTTCCTACGCCCGCGCCAAAAACAACGGTAAACTAAGCGGTGGACAAGAGGGGCTAAACACCTGGATTTCCGAAGTCGCCTGGCGCGATTTCTACAAGCACATACTATGTGCCTTCCCGTATATCTGGTAACTCTTCTCCTCCAGTCATTGATTACTCTGCCCCTAACACAACACAGCATGAACAAGCCTTTTAAACCCGAATACGCCTCCATAACCTGGGCTTCTTCCACACTCTCCGTGACCCGCTTCGCAGCCTGGATCTCCGGCAAAACCGGCTACCCGATAATCGACGCCGCAATGCGTCAACTCTCCCAACAAAAATTCCTCTCAAACCGTCTACGGATGGTAGTCGCTAGTTTTCTGTGTAAAGACCTTCACGTGGACTGGCGGCTTGGGGAACGGTATTTCAACTCGCAATTAGTAGATGGAGATTTCGCATCCAATAACGGAGGGTGGGGTTTCAGCAGCTCTGCAGGCGTCGATCCACAGCCTTATTTTCGCGTTTTCAACCCAAAGACGCAAAGCGAGAGGTTCGATCCCGACGGGATGTATATCCGCACTTGGGTTCGCGAGCTCAGCGCGGTGAGGGGGAAGGAGATACATTCGCCTGGAAATGAGGTTAGACGGGCTACGGGTTATCCACGCGAGATTGTGGTGCATGATGTACAGAGGAAGAGGGCGGTGGAGATGTACAAGGAAGGAATTCAGCGGGGGAAGCAAGAAAATGCTGTGCTGTAGGCGGGGTTATGGCGTTGAGGGGGAGGTGGAGAGGAAGTGGGGTAGGTGATATTTGGTGATTGGTGATTGGTTGGGAGAACTGTTTTTGTTTATTCTGCGTTTTTACATACCACTTGAATTTGTTGACAAGGCTTGGAGCTCTGATCTCACCGAGAGGAAGCCTGTTTTCACCGCCACGAGAAGTGTTATCTGGCAATGATTATATTTGGTATCCCCTGCGTGGGTGAAAAAAGTGCTGAATTATTCTATAATTGATCTCAGTGGTTGCAACTATTGGGTAAAGCTCCGGTAATCCTCTTGTTTCCATCCAACCACAATCTCGGTGTTGTGTACTTGGCGGTTTGTAGAGGAATTCAACACTTTCTTCACCGCCGGTGGGGTGGGAGTGGGGGAGAGAACTTCTTCTTATGGGGAGTTGGGGCTGAGTGTTTACTATACCTACCTACTCCTAGTCCATTTGATTGCCCGTTTGCCCGTTTACTCACCACACCATTGATCCCACCGATCCACAGAAGAAGAAATGCAACCCATATGCCCATCCCATTCCCTAACCCTACGAAGTGACCGACGACGATGATAGACAGCAGCACCACGTATGCAGTCCGCGTTCGTAGATTGCCGTGGCTGATCATTAACCGGGTGGGTGTTCACGATCCATTGGGTTACCGGGGAAATATCGAGATCCGGCCAAGTCGGTTATAAATACCTGCACGAATCAAGATAAAATTGTAACATTCTATTCCCCTCCCCCTCCTTCGCTCCCCCTCCCATCTCTCCACTCTACACGGTATAAGTAACTTAAATGGATTTTTTCCCGCCCCAACCCCACCTCGCCGTGCATTGCAAACGGTTCAAAAAAAAAGCTCAGGCTATATCACAGGATGGTATGGGGAGGACTGGGTAGTGTGCTGTGTGCCCCATCTACCAGTAGGAAGGCTTCACAAAGTCGGCCATAGTGGGAACATCGAGGGGTTCGTGCGAGTCTGTGCGTCAGTCGTATCATTAGTATTTATTAACACCCTCGTATCATAGGGAAAACAGAAGCTCGGCAGCACCATCCGCTAGGGGGAAGGGGGAAAAGGGAAAGGGGAAAGGGGGGCATACGATGTTCGTCATGGTGGTGGTCGTGGCTCTCGTCAGGGCCAACATAATCCATCTTATAGACACTTCCGCACTCAGGGCATCGTTCGATCGGACGGTCCTTTGAGACGGCGAGCCAGATAACGACGTGGCTGTCGGCGGGGCATCCCGTGCAGCCCAAGTAGCGCTCCTCGCCAAACGACTGCACGGTGATCGGGTTGTCGAGGGTTCCTATATCCCCCCGTTATTCTCCATCAACATCCTCTCTCTCATCCTTTCCTTCGAGGAAACACAAACTCACCCTTCCGGCTCGCATCCAAAGGCTTCATGTCGAAGATATCAACACCCTCCATCTTTCCCAGGATCTCGAGACGCTCAAGACCAGTCGCCTGCTCAATATCGGTGGGGACGGTACCGGGTGCGGCACCGGGTCCAAGCAGGTCCGATTCCGCCTTAATCTCTACACGAAAAAAAAATCAGCCTAATCCCCGGTGGTAGTGGTTGTGGGGTTGTGGTGGTAGTGGTGGTGGATACCGTGGAAGGTCTTGTACTTTACCGGCGGGTCGACGGCACGGAACGCTGGCGTGGTAATGAAGGAGCGTTTCGCGAATGAGACGCGCGGGGTCGCGATGCGGCGGAGTGAGAGGGCGAGCGTGCGCTGGGCGAGCATTGCTATGGTGAGTGGAGATAGTGTGGTGGCGGCGAAGCGGGGAGAGCGAAGAGCGGACGATATGCAAATTCGGATGATAGACGAACTCCGGAACAAACAAGTTCCAATGGGGTTTTGGGGGTTACCCGTCAATGCCGTCACCCCCATCCTTCGGCAAAACAAAAGCCCACATCACATCTTATCTCGATCTACGATAATATAGCTGGAATCTTATCTTGATCGTGCAACCAACCAACCAACATCCACATCTAAACGCCACACTTTTGACACTCCGCTGGTACAACAACATCGAGACATCATCATCATCAGACCCACTCCCACAAATGGACAAATGGGGTTCCTGCAGGTGGCGAAGACAGAAGACCCACGCCCGGCAATTGCGCCACGCAGCAACCAAGCAACCACCACCACACCCAACCCACATCTACAAAAGTGCCGAATAAATCCCAGGAACTACCCAGTCCTGGACCTGTCGATCTTGAGAATTCGTGCAGTTCCAGATCCCAACATACAAGATAGGTGGTTGTTTGCATATCACCAACGCAACTTCCATAATTCCACTGCATGCAAAAGAACACAACAACGGCAGACTCTACTCTACTTACAATTATATTTCCTGTCATTACCACGCAGCAGTATCGCTCCGTATCACTCCAACAAGCAAACAACCACCCAAAACATGATACAAACATTCAGTACGCCCCCGATGCGAAGAAAAAGCAAATAAAAAGAGACAAAGAAAGTATGCTCCCGTCCATATTCTCTGCCAATTGCTATATATGTCTCAACAGACTCGAATCCAACAGTACAACCTGCTACGAGGAAAAAAGTACTAGATTACAGAAGAAGAAAGAGGTACGTAGAAATACAGTAACTTTTCTCCCGAATCACCCGCCCTCCCCCCCATTCTCATCGCCTTCCACATTCCAGTACAGTATGCCTAGTAACAGAGACAGCGCGAACTCCGGCCTTAGAAACGGAAGTACTGATCAATCAAAACCCCCACCCCGAGTAAAGAGGCAAACGCACGTGAAGCAGACGGAAACGCAACTCGCCCTATTCAAATGCCAAGCTGAAGCAGACTTAATAAAGAGAAACGCAAACGAATGACTGACATGACAGATACAACCAAGGTGCAAAACAAAATTCCAGACCTGCATGTCAAATTCATCAAAAACCTTGACCCCGCATGGCCCCC